>Ga0209302_10000037_pt1 | contig 91209 bp, 101 predicted proteins | sample ArcOceMetagenome_2_FD_187445 | JGI IMG/M metagenome (GOLD analysis project Ga0209302, IMG submission 187445) | Marine eukaryotic phytoplankton communities from Arctic Ocean - Arctic Ocean ARC135M Metagenome (SPAdes) (version 2) | ecosystem: Environmental > Aquatic > Marine > Oceanic | place...
GTCCATATCCGGTGTGGGCGTTAGAGTATTGAGAGGATCCTTCCTTAGTACGAGAGGACCGGGAAGGACAGACCGCTGGTGTACCAGTTATCATGCCAATGGTAAACGCTGGGTAGCTAAGTCTGGACAGGATAACCGCTGAAAGCATCTAAGTGGGAAGCCCACCTCAAGATGAGTACTCTCATCCTTTTGGAGTAAGATCACGGTTAGACTAACCGTTTGATAGGTATTAGGTCGAAGTGTAGTAATATATGAAGCCAAGGTATACTAATAGATCGAGGATTTGAATTTTTTCATTGTTTTTTTTTATAATTAGAGTGTCTTTAGCAAAGTGGAACCACGATGATCCATTTCGAACTCATCTGTGAAACGCCTTAGCGACGAAAATACTGAAAGGGTAGCTTTTTGGGAATATAGTTCGATGCTCTATATTTAATGTGTTAAATTTCTTTTAATTTATTTTTTTAAATAATTGGGCTTATCGTCTAATGGATTAGGACAAAAACCTTCTAAGTTTTTAATGTAGGTTCGATTCCTACTAAGCCTATATTTGAATTAATAAAAGTAAATCTGGTATTTAAAGATTTCTCATGCTTTGGTACATTTTTATTTCGGCGAGCGTAGCCAAGTGGTTAAGGCAGTGGGTTGTGATTCCATCATTCGCGGGTTCAAGTCCCGTCGTTCGCCCGATGCTTTTAAATTTTGAATATATTAAAACTATTATAAGTTACGAATATCCTATTTAACAAAATTTTGGCTTAAACTTTATATGCTTTTCAATTCTATTATTATTTTTCAAATTTATAGGTTAGTTTCAGCTAATAAATATTAATATCTTTTTTTAATCTAATTTGGTTAAAAATAGTATTTTTAACTTAAAATTTTAATTAACAACAAAAATAGTTGTTAATTAAAGTTTTTAATTTAAATTTATAAGGTTTCTTTTACGCTATCGATTGCCATTTTTAATATATTTTCCGCATCTGTATCAAACTTTCCACTTGAACTTACGGATTTACTATATTCTGGTTTTGAATTATCTAAATAAGTAAGTAATGACGCACTAAAAATTTTAATTTGATTTACTGGAATTTCATCTACTAAACCATTAATACCAGCATAAATAATTGCTACTTGCTCTGCTACGGATAATGGTGACCCTTGTGATTGTTTCATTAATTCACGTAAACGTTGCCCACGCGCTAATTGATTTTGTGTTGCTTTATCTAGATCAGAAGCAAATTGTGCAAAAGCTTCTAATTCTGCGAATTGAGCTAAGTCTAATTTTAATTTGCCAGCTACTTGTTTCATCGCTTTTAATTGTGCGGCTGATCCTACACGAGATACGGATATTCCGACATTAATTGCGGGGCGTATTCCTGAATTAAATAAATCACCTGATAAGAAAATTTGCCCATCGGTAATCGAAATTACATTTGTTGGGATATAGGCAGATACGTCACCTGCTTGTGTTTCAATAATAGGTAAAGCAGTCATACTACCCCCGCCACACTCATCACTAAGTTTTGCTGCCCGTTCTAATAAACGTGAATGTAAATAAAATACGTCACCAGGATAAGCTTCACGTCCAGGTGGTCTTCGTAATAATAAAGACATTTGACGATATGCTTGTGCTTGCTTTGATAAATCATCATAAATAATCAGGGTTGCCTTTCCTTTATACATGAAATATTCTGCAATTGCAGCTCCTGTATATGGCGCAATATATTGAAGTGTCGCAGGTTGGTTTGCGTTAGCCGCAACAATTACCGTATAACTTAGTGCATTTTTTTCAGTTAATGTTGTTAAAATTTCTGCAACTGATGATGCTTTTTGTCCAATTGCTACGTACACACAAATTACATTTTCAGTTTTTTGATTTATAATCGTATCTATTGCGATTGCAGTTTTACCTGTTTGTCTATCTCCAATAATAAGCTCACGTTGACCGCGTCCAATTGGAATCATAGCATCAATTGCTGTAATACCTGTTTGCATTGGTTCGCATACTGATTTACGACTAATAATACCTGGTGCCATTGCCTCAATTAAGTTTGACTCATCTGTTGCAATTTCACCTAAACCATCAATTGGTGCTGCTAAAGCGTTTACAACACGTCCTAAAATTTCTTGACCTACGTTAACTTGAGCAATTTTACCTGTTGCAACAACAGTGCTTCCCTCTAAAATATCAAAACCTGTTCCCATTAAAACTACACCAACGTTATCATTTTCTAGGTTTAGTGCAATTCCAATTGTTTTATCTTCAAATTCTAAAAGTTCGCCGGACATAACTTGATCTAAGCCATAAACACGTGCGATACCATCCCCGACTTGAAGTACAGTTCCTACATTGTTTATTTTAATATCTTTATCATAATCTTCAATTTGCTGGCGAATAATATTAGTTATTTCATCAGGGCGAATATTAACCATAAGTTATTTTTTATTTTCGTATATTAATAATTGATTTAAAATAGTGTTGTTTCTAATTGAGTTGCAAGTTGGTTTAATTGGCCTTTTAAACTAACGTCAATTATATTTGAACCAATTTGAATTTGAAACCCACCTAGAAGACTTTTATCAATTGATGTTACTAATTTAATTTCTTTGGCATCCATTTTTCTTTTTAACTGTGCAATAATTTCTAATTCTTGTTTCGGAGTTAAGCCAAAGGCAGATTTAACTTCAGCAATCTGAATTTTAGCTAGATCATATACTAAATATAAATATTTTTTTGCTATTACTTCAAATACATCAATTCGTGAACGGTCAATAAGGAGCATGATAAAGTAACTCGTATTTTGGCTAGCCAGTTGAGGTTCTATCAATTTTTTTAAAATTGATTTTTTTGATTCTTTTGAATAAAGAGGATTAGTTAGATAATCCGTTAAATTTTTATTTTCTTTAAAAATTTTTAAAAGATCATTTATGTCTGTAGTTACATAATCAATAGTCTGGGTCGAAACTGCTAATTCTAGTAATGCTGCGGCATAGGGTGTAGATATTTTCGAGGCTAGTTGTTTATTTATCATTAATTTCTCCCTACCATTTTAATACTTTCTTGCATATAGGAAATATGTTTTTCCTCCATACCTGTTTGCTTTTCAAGCGTTGAAATAACTTGTTTTAAGGCTAATAATGAAAGATTTTGTTTTATTTCACGTAGTATTAAACGCTCTCGATTTTTTAAGGTTAAGGTAGCATTAGTAAAACGCCGATTAAGCTCATCTTGAGCTTGTAGATAATCTTTTTCAAGTAATTTATCTTTAGTTAATACCGTTTCTTTTTTAATTTCGTCAATTATTACACGTGCTTGAGATAACTGTTTTTTAGATTCTTCTAAACGTTTTGTTGCTTCATTTAATCGTTTTTCTGAATCCTGGACACTATTAATAATTTCATTTTGTCGTTCAGAAAGCATGTTACCTAAAATATCTTTCTTTAGAATAAATAAAATAATAACTAGTATAGTTATGTTTACTATATTCGTTTCAAAAATATTCGTATTAAAACTAAAGCTTTTACTATTTGCGATTAGTAATTGAGTTTGGGTTAAATTTTCCATAGTTAATTAATAATAAAATAATTTTATTTAGTACTAAGATTTAAGAAGTATTAAAATCTTAAAAAATTTTATCCATTAAGTTTGTTTCAAAAATAAAGCTTTTATCATTTGCTTACTTAAAGTATTAATTTCAGGAGCTAAATTAGTTAGTACCGTTTCTTTTTTCTTTGTAAAATTATCCAGACTATCTTGAACTAGTAGGTCAATATATTTTTGTGAAAGATCTAATTCGTCAGCAAATAACCTTTTTTGAATTTTTTGTAGCTCGATAATTTCTTTTTTTGTATTTTTTTTTGTTATCGCAAGTTCAGTTTCATATTGTAAGGTTAATTCTGAGGTAGTTAAGAGTATATTTGAAGCTTTAGTTAGGTTATCCAAAATATACTCATTTCGTTGGCTCATTAAGGTAATTAATGGATTATATAAAATTACGTTTAACACATACATTAATAATAAAAATTGTATTGCAACTAAAGGTAAAGTTGCACCAATGTCAAATAATCCACCAGGACCACTTTCTTCAGCTAAAATAATAAAAATATGTTCATTCATAACCTTTTTAAATATTATTTGTATTTTCTATTAGGTAGAGTTAATGCCAAGGCATTCAAATCGTATTCGATTAGAATGCCTTGGCATTAATTTTAACTAGTGAATGGGTTAGCAAACAATAGAGATAAAGCAACTACAAGACCATAGATTGTTAGTGCTTCCATAAAAGCTAGTGATAATAACAATGTACCACGGATTTGGTTTTCAGCTTCAGGTTGTCGAGCAATACCTTCAACAGCAGCGCCTGCTGCTTGGCCTTGACCAATACCAGGTCCAATTGCCGCTAAACCAATCGAAAGACCAGCTGCAATTACTGATGCAGCAGAAACAAGTGAATCCATAATAAAATTACCTATAAATAATAAATGTATCTAAACTAACAGGTTTCGTTTTTTTAATAAAAATTTTATTCTAGTGCCTCAGCAATATAAGCTGCAGCCAATGTTGAAAAAATTAATGCTTGTACAGATCCGGCAAAAAGACCTAATATCATAATTGGAAGTGGGATAATTAGAGGTACTAATATCGTTAATACTGTAACTGTTAATTCATCCGCCAATACATTACCGAATAACCGGAAACTAAGAGATAATGGCTTTGTAAAATCTTCTAAAATATTTATTGGTAAAAGAATTGGTGTTGGTTGAACATATCTTTTAAAATATCCCAGTCCTTTTTTTCTTAACCCACCAAAAAAATAACAAAGTGAAACAAGTAAAGAAAGAGCTATCGTTGTGTTAATATCATTCGTTGGTGCGGCTAATTCTCCTTCAGGAAGTTCTAAAAGTTTCCAAGGGATAATTGCACCAGCCCAGTTACAACCAAGAATAAAAAGAAATAAGGTACTAATAAATGGAACCCAAGGTCGATAAAAGCTTTCACCAATTTGATTTTTTGCAATCTCTTGACTGAATTCTAAGAAAAATTCCATAAAATTTTGCCAACCTTTTGGGATTCGTTCTAATTTTGATGTTCCTAAAATTGAGGCAGCTATAAGAAACATTATAACGAACCACATAACAATAAAAACTTGTCCATGAACATTAATTCCAGCGATATTCCAGTAATAGTGAACGCCAACTTCTACTCCACTAGATATGAATAAAGGTGTATTGAGTAAGTTAAAAAAATACATAGGTTCCGCAAAAAATATTTTATACTTACATAATATATTTAAATTTTATTTTAAAATAGTAAATTTGTAAACAAATGCTGTTAAAATTATTTTTACATTGCTAATTTACCATTTTTTATATTTTTTCCAAGTGTTTGTAAAATTAGTCTTATTGATCCAATCGAATCATCATTACCTGGAATAGGTACATCCACAAGATTTGGATCACAATTGGTATCTAAAACAGAAATAATTGGAATTTTTAGGCTTATTGCTTCTTTAATTGCTATTAATTCGCGTCGTTGATCAATGACAATTATAATATCAGGTACTTTTGGCATATCTCTAATACCACTTAGGTAACATTGTAAACGTTCTAATTCTTTTCGTAAATTTGCCGCTTCTTTTTTAGATAAAATTTCAAAAATTCCTTCTTTTTCTTGTTGTTCTAAAATTTTTAAGCGCTCAATTCGAGTTTTTACCGTTTTCCAATTTGTTAGCATACCACCCAGCCATCTCTGGTTTACGTAATAAGAATCACAATTTTTTGCTTCTCGTGCAATAATTGCAGCTGCTTGTGGTTTTGTCCCAATGAACAAAAAGGTTTTATTTTTTTTGGCTTCAGCATAAGCAAATACTGAAGCTTTTTTAAGTAATTGAGATGTTTGAACTAAATCTAAAATATGAATTCCATCTCTCTCTGTATAAATATAAGGAAACATTTTGGGATTCCATCGATTAGCCTTGTGGCCAAGATGAACACCAGCTTCTAATAATTGGGCTAATTTAATTACAGCCATATAAATTTTTTTAGTTATAAAAATAATAGGTCTTACCTATATTTATTTTATCATAAATTTTTATAATTGGAAACTAGTTTTTTATTTAAATAAAAGTGTCTTTGATCATGTTGGAATCCAGTTCCAACTGGTATTAAACGACCAATAATAACATTTTCTTTTAAACCTCGTAACCAGTCAATTTTTCCTTCAATCGCTGCGGTTGTAAGTATTTTTGTTGTTTCTTGAAAACTAGATGCTGCAATAAAACTTTCGGTGATTAAAGAAGCTTTTGTAATTCCCAATAAAATTGGTGAATATGAAATTAATGGTTTAAATGATTTTTTAAGAATGATGTTTATATATTCTATTTGTTTTAGTTCAACAATTTCGCCGGGTAATAAAAATTTTTGATTTTTTTCACTAATTCGGATTTTTGATGTTATTCGTCGAATAATAATTTCTAAATGTTTATTCGCAATATTTACTCCTTGAGATTCATAAACTTGTTGTACTTTTTGAATTAATAATAATTGAATATTTTTAAAGCTTAAATAGGCAGCTTCATAATGATTAAAAAAGTTAATATAATATTCAAAATAAATACTTAGTAAATTATGGGGGTTTATTGAGCCATTTGTCAGTGCTTGACCTAAATAAATGTAATCATTTTGCTTAATAGGAATATTTTGAATTCCTTTTTTAAATAAAATATAAGTAATTTTTTTTTGGTAATTCATATTTTTTTCTAAAAAATTACCTAAAATGTCGAATTGAATATATAAATTTTTACTTTTATTTTTTTTACTGATTTTTTTAATGATACCGGTATTTCTTTTACTAATTTTTCTAATTATACCGGGTAATTTCGCTAAAATTGATGAATTTTTAGGTTTTCGTGCTTCTAAAATTTCTTCAACTTTAGGTAATCCTTGTACTATATCGCCTGTAACAATTTGTTCAAAACTAATTGTTCCTAAAATTTCGTTTTTAGTTATTAATTGGTTTGATTTTTTATATAATTGTGTGTCATTTGTTATAAAAAAAGGTGTACCCTTGTGCAAGATTAATTGAAATGGTTTCTTTGATATTATTTGACCGGATGAATTAATTTTCGTTAATGGTCCAATTTTATCGTTTATCCGTATAATTTTATTTGTTTTTATTAAAAAATCATTATTATCATTAAAATATTGTGTATAATTATTTTGGTTTGTGATTAAAATATTTGAATCTTTTAAATTTTTATTATAAATTTTAATTTTTTTTATTTCTAAATTTTTTTTTAATCCAATTGAAAAAAATCCAATTAAATTTTGAGGTTCAACATACTCTAAATTTTGTAAAGTTAATGATAATTTTAGGTTTTTAGTCTTTAATTTCGTTGATAAAAAATTTGATATATTTGTAATTTCTTCGTTCATTAATGCTAAGCGAAAGGTTGATTTTTCGTTTATTTGTGGAATTTTATAAAACTTTAAATTTATTGTTATTTTTTTTTCAATTTTTATATTTGATTTTATGAGGTTAATTTTATATTTTTTTTTCTCGAATCTATAATTTAAAAATATTAAATACTTTAGTTTAACTTGTTGATTTTTTAATAAAAATGATTTTAATAAATTTTTAGGTTTTGGTATATTATACTCTTGTATTTTTCGAGTTAAGATACCATAGCTAGTTTTGGTTAGTCTTATTACTTCAATTATTGTCAGGTATTCAATAAGAATATCTTCAAATAAAATTTCACCTGGAAAATAAAATTGTTTGTTAATTTTTTTAAGTTGTTTTAAATCGTGATCTTCTAATTTTAAATATTCATAAAAATTACCTAATTTAATTTGAATTTCTTGTAAAATGTTTTTTGACTCTTTTGTCTGCATAAATCCAGTTGTTTTAGAAAAAATTCCTGGAATTAATTCAAGTCCAATTGTATTTAATTTTGTTTTGTTAGGTATTAAAAGAAGTGATTTTGATTTATTAATTATATGAGTCTCAATAGGAACGAATAATATTTTTTTATTTTTTTGAATACTTTTTTTAAGACTATCTGAATAATTAGGGTCTAATATTTGTCCACCTGTTTTTGTTTTATATTTCTTATTAAATTCTGTTGCAAAATTAAAATTATTTATTATTTTTGAATTTTGATTAGCTAATACAAAAAATTTATTATCTTTATACTTTAAAATAATTTTTTTAATTTTAGCATCCCAAAAAATTGGAACATTAAAAAATTGAATACATTTACTAATGTTTAAACTCTCAATTTGTCGTGTATTTTTATTTTTATAAATATTTAAAATACCTTCTTTTTTTGCGATGAGTTTAAAGTAAAATAAATTATTTTCTTTTTTTGTCGTTTTATTTAAAAAAAAAGTGTTAAATAAACTATTATAAGGTAATTCATAAATGTTACCTTTTAAAATCCATACGACTGATGAATTTGATGAAAATTGTATCTCACCAGTGTGTGGTGCTACTATAGATTTTTTTGATTTTATTGTCTGTTGGTTTTTTAAAGGTAATTCCGCAATTAAATCATTTTTTTTGATAAAACTTTTATTTTTAATGAATAAAGAACTATCCGCGGGAAGTTTGAATTCTTTTTTTAAATTTTTATAGTTTATAATTATAAAATTAGATTCACGCTTTAAAATTTCAATCTTACTTCCATAAATTGTTCGGCTTGCTTTTTTTTGAATATAATTTTTAAATGTAAAAAATCCCGTATCTTTTGCTCGAATTTGAAGACTTGGATCAGTAGTGAAGATACCTCCCGTATGAAATGTTCTCATAGTTAATTGAGTTCCCGGTTCACCAATTGATTGTGCGGCTATAATCCCAATTGCTTCACCTAATGACACTAATTTTCCATTTGCTAAATTCCACCCATAACATTTTTGACAAATAGATCGAGTAGATTCACAGGTTAAAGGTGAATGAAGTTTTAGAATATAAATTTTATTTTTTACTAAAACATTACCAATTTCTTGAGTAATTTGTTTATTAGTTTTAATAAGTAATTTATTTTTTACATAAATTGTTTCTGCAATTGTTCGTCCTATAATTTTTTTTAAATACAATTCATCGCTTTCTTGTTTATAAATTTTTATTGCTCGTTTTGTTAAACAATTTGATTCTCGAATAACAACATCTTGCGCAACATCAATAAGACGTCGTGTAAGATATCCAGAATCTGCAGTTCGTAAAGCCGTATCAACAACACCTTTTCTAGCCCCATAAGCAGACATAATATAATCAGTAATTGTTAACCCCTCTCGAAAATTATGTATAATCGGAATATCAATAATTTGACCATTTGGGTCAGACATTAAACCCCGCATTCCTACGAGTTGTCTGACTTGCGAAAGGTTTCCACGTGCACCAGAAAATGCCATTAAATATATGGAATTTAAAGGATCCGTTTGTCGAAAATAATCAACTAAATCATTTTTAAGACCATCACTTGTTTTATTCCAAGTATCAATTATTTTTTGAAAACGTTCTACAGATGTAATTTCACCACGCAAATATGCTAAATCAGATTTTGTTATGTCGATATTTGCATTTAAAAGTGAATCTATTTTTGTAGGTGGTATTTTTAAATCTTCGATACTTAATGAGATCCCTGCTTTTGTTGCAAATTTAAATCCTAAATTTTTTAAGTCATCTGCAAGAAAAGATGTTCTTGTAATACCATAATTTGTAAACGCATAATAAATAGTATCTTTTAATTCTTTTTTACTAAAAATTTGATTATTAAATTTAATTTTTTTTGTCATATTTTCTCATTATCTATATAAATTTTTCGAAATAGTTTTGTTTAACAAAATCCGACCAGGTGTTGTACGGAAATATTTAGTTTGTGTTAAATCTTCACTTTTTAAAATTTTGAATTTTGAATAATCTATTTCTTTTAAATTTTGAATTTCTGATGTTTTTACCCAAATTGGACTATGTACGGAAATTTTTTTTTGTTCATAAGCTAATAGTGCGTCATCATAAGTTGTAAAATAATTATTTTTAAAACTGATTGAAGTTGGGTTATCCACGGTTAAGTAATAGCAACCTAAAACCATATCTTGACTTGGAATAATTATTGGTTCACCTGTTGCAGGTGATAAAAAATTATTTGGGGATAATATTAAATTTTTTGCTTCAGATTGTGCGTCAAGTGATAATGGAAGGTGAATTGCCATTTGATCTCCATCAAAATCGGCATTAAACGCTGTACAAACTAGAGGGTGAAGTTGTATTGCCCTACCAGGGATTAACATAGGTTCAAATGCTTGTATTCCTAAACGATGTAAAGTTGGGGCACGATTAAGCAAAATCGGGTGTCCTTCTAAAATTTTTTTTAAAATAATCCAAATAATAGATTCTCCGGTTTGTATTAATTTTTTTGCAAGTTTCATGTTACTTACTAAACCATTTAAGATTAATTGATGTATAATAAATGGTTGAAATAATTCAAGTGCAATTTCATGTGGTAAGCCACATTGGTTTAATTTTAAAGATGGACCAACCACAATAACTGAGCGACCCGAATAATCTACTCTTTTTCCTAATAGGTTTTGTCTAAAGCGACCATGTTTTCCTTCGATAATATCAGAAAGTGATTTTAATGCGCGATTATTTGCACCTAATGTTTTACGCCCACGCTTACCATTATCTATTAAGGCGTCAATTGCTTCTTGAAGCATTCTTTTTTCATTGTGAATAAGAATTGTAGGTGCATAAATTTTTAGTAATCGTTCTAATCTATTATTTCGTGTAATTACGCGTCTATATAATTCATTTAAATCAGAGGTTGCAAATCGACCTCCGTCTAATTGAACCATTGGTCGTAATCCTGGTGGAATAACAGGTATTATACTTAGAATCATCCAACTTGGTTGAGACCCCGTTGCTAAAAAATTTTCAACTAAGCGAATTCGACGAATTAATTTATCCCGTTTTTCTTTTTTACTTGCGTAATAAGAATCATTATTTTTATTAAAAAAACTAAAATCTTTATCTAATAAACTAAGTGTTAAACGATCTTTAAGAATTTCTTTTGGTAAATTTAATTTTTTTAATAAATTTTGAATTGCTTCTGCTCCAATTTTAGGTTCGGGATTCTCTATAAATGGGTTAATATTATCAGAAACTAGAAAAGGGTTTTCAAAAAATTGATTATTTTTAATATTATTTTCTAAAATTTGCGTATCAGACTTATTTAAAATTAAATATTGATTAAAATAAATGATTTCTTCTAATATTCGTAATTTATGCCTTAATAATAAACTTAGATAACTTGGTGTTCCTTTAAGGTACCATACGTGAGTTACAGGTGATAATAGATTAATAAAACCCATTCGATATCTTCGTACTCTTGATTCAGTGACTTCAACATTACACCGTTCACAAATTAATAATTTAGATGGTTCTACTCGTTTATATTTTCCACAGTAACATTCCCAATTTTTTACTGGTCCAAAAATTTTTTCGCAAAATAAACCATTCATTTCAGGTTTAAATGTTCGATAATTTATCGTTTCAGGTTTTGTAACTTGACCAACTTTTAGACCATTGGGTAATAAACGAGTACTCCATTCAAGAATACGCTTTGGTGAGGCAAGATTAATTTTTATATAATCAAAATCATTCGTTAAATTTGTCATAAGTTTTAAGTAAAAATTTTAATTTATTTCAATTGATTCATAAGTTGGAATGATATAATTATTTTTATTTTTTTCAAGAATATTAATTTTTAATCCTTCTGTTTCACCATTTATATTTTTTTTAATTTTATAGATATCAATATCAAGACCTAATGATTGAAGTTCTAAGATTAAAACTTTAAATGATTCTGGTATACCTATTTTTGGAAATGGGTTTCCTTTAACAATAGAATTTAATGTTTCATTTCGACCATTTATATCATCAGACTTTAGCGTAAGTAATTCTTGTAAGGTATATGCTGCACCAAATGCTTCCAAAGCCCAAACTTCCATTTCACCGAATCGTTGACCACCTTGTTGTGATCTACCTCCTAATGGTTGTTGTGTTACTAATGAATAAGGTCCTGTTGAACGTGCATGAATTTTATCGTCAACAAGATGTACTAATTTTAAAATATAACTTTTGCAAACTGTTATTGGGTTTTCAAATAATTCTCCAGTTCGACCATCAGTTAGTCTAATTTTTCCTGGTGAATCTTTATTATATAACCATTTATTTTTACTTTCTTTTTCTGCTTTTTTTAAAGCATTATTTATTAAAATACGTGAGGCTTCCATTCCATACATCTCATCAAATGGTAAAATTTTAAAACGTTTATCTAAAATATCACCCGCAAACCCAAACAAGCCTTCAAATAATTGGCCAACATTCATTCGTGAGGGTACGCCTAATGGGTTTAAAATTAGATCAATTGGGGTACCGTTTGGTAGATAAGGCATATCTTGACGTGATAAAATTTTTGAAATAATACCTTTATTCCCATGACGACCTGCCATCTTGTCCCCAACTTGAATTTTTCGCATTTGTGCTAAAAATACTCTTACGATTGAATGTGTTGAAGCTGGTAAATCATCTCCATTTTCACGTGAAAAAATACGTATATCTAAAACACGTCCATAACTACCATTTGCTACACGTAATGAACTATCTGTTATTGATTGTATTTTTTCACCAAAAATTGCACGCAATAAACGCCCTTCAGGGATTTCGTCAATTTCTTCACTTGGTGTTATTTTTCCTACTAAAATATCACCTGATTTAACAAAATTACCTTTATAGATAATACCATTTTCATCTAAATTTTTTATCGCTTTTTCATTCACATTCGGAAGATCTCTTGTTAATTCTTCAATTCCAGTTTTTGTTTCACGAACATTTAAATCATATTTTTCAATATGTATAGACGTAAATAAATCACTGTAGATAAGCCTTTCATTTATTAATAAAGCATCTTCGTAATTATAACCTTCCCATGCCATATAAGCTATTGTAATATTTTGACCTAAAGCAATTTCTCCACCTTCAGTCCCAGGTCCATCTGCAATAATTTGCCCAGATTTAAGTAATTCACCATTCCATACAATTGGACGTTGGTTAATACAAGTATCTTGATTTGAACGTACATATTTTTGAAGATTATAAACCATTTTTTTACCAACTTTATCTTCAATTTTTATCGTCATACTTGAAACATAAGTAACATAACCTACAGTATAACTAATTACGACCATTCCTGCGTCTGTCGCAAGTTGATTCTCTAAACCAGTTCCAATTATTGGTTTTGTCGGATAAAGAAGAGGAACAGCTTGTCTTTGCATATTTGATCCCATCAATAAGCGGTTGGCATCGTTGTGTTCTAAAAACGGTATTAAAGCGGCAGCAGAAGAAATAATTTGAATTGTGGAAGCTCCAATTAATTCAACTTCCGTTGCTAAAATAGTATTAAATTCTTGTTTATATCTAATCGTTATATGTTTTTTTAAAATATGACCCGTATTATTTATTGGCGTATCTGCAGGTGCAATCTTTAATTGATCCTCTTCATCTGATGTTAAATATATTGGTGCCTGCCAATCTAAAACTTGCCCTTTAATAACTTTAAAAAATGGTGTCTCAATAAAACCGAAAGAGTTTACTCGTGCATAAGTAGAAAGAGATGAAATTAATCCAGCATTTTGACCTTCAGGTGTTTCAATTGGGCAAATTCTTCCATAATGGCTAGGATGAATATCACGGACTGCAAAGCTAACATGATTACGACTAAAACCACCTGGCCCTAAACCACTTATACGTCTTCGATGTGTTAATTCTGCAAGTGGATTTGTTTGATCAAGAAATTGAGATAATTGACTTGATCCAAAAAATTCACGCATAATAGAAATTAATGGTTTAGGGTTAACTAAAGTTGTAATTTTTAATACACTTGGGTCACAAATTGTTAATCTTTCAGAAATAATTCGTTCTAAACGTGTCAAACCTAAACGGAATTGTGTTTGCAAAAGTTCACCAACAGAACGAACACGTCTATTTTGTAAATCATCAATATCATCTAAATAACCTTCCCCATATTTTAAATTTATTAATCTATCAATAATTAAAAGAATATCTTGCGTAGTCAAATTTTTGGTATTCGTAGGGATATTAAGATTAAGACGGGTATTAAGCTTGTAACGACCAACATTACCAATATCATAATATTTAGGATTAAAAATTCTTGTATTAAAAAAATTTTTAATCTCTAATTTAGGATCAAATAAAGAATTTTTACCTTGAATTTTTTCTTCTATTGTTTGTTTATTTTTTTTACTTATTAATTTTTCTAAAAATTCTGGATATTTTAAACTTTCTAAAATATCATTTTGAGTTAAATCAAAAATAGCAAAAAAATCTAAAATAGAAATTTTCTCTGATTTATCTACACTAACAGTTAAATTTTGTTTTTTATCAATTTCAAATTTTAACCAAGATCCTCTATTAGGTATTAAAGTAGCGCTATAAATTTGCTTTCCGCTTTTTAAAAAATTTTCCTTATAATAAACGCCTGGGCTACGTATAATTTGATTAATCACAACTCTTTCGCAACCATTTATAATAAATGTGCCACGATTTGTCATTAGAGGTAATTCACCAATAAATACATATAGTTTAATTTTTTCACTTTCAGTAAAATTAATTGACATAGGAATATAAATTCGAACTGCGTAAGTCGTATCATGAAATTTAGAGGCCCTAATATTATATTTTGGCTTTCGAATTTTGTACTCGTACCCAAAAAAATTTAGTTCTATAGTGGAATATAAATCGCTGATAGCTGAAAATTTTTCTAATTCCTCTGTTAGACCTTTATTTAAAAACCAACAAAAACTTGCCCTTTGAATTTCTAAAAAATCAGGTAACGTTGTTAAAAAAGCTTTTTTATTCATATGGACCTTTAATTATTTAAAATATTTTATTAATTATTTATTTGGATCTATTAAAATAACTAACCTTATTTTATTGAAAATTTGGATATTATTGATAATATTTAATGGAACTTACTAGAGTTTAATGCAATTTTTAATGCAGATTTTTTTCTTGCAACAGTATTTCTATGTAATACTTTTGTTTTTTTTGCTTTATCTAATTTGCTATAAGCAGAATTTAAATTTTCAATCACAATTTGAAAATTAATTTCCGTAGGAGTTTTTTTATAAAGTTCTAAAGAATGTAAATATTTTTTTATAAACTTTTTTACTGAGGATTCATATCGTCTATTCTTTAGCTCATTACGTTTTGCAATATCAATTCTTTTTGTTGCCGATTTTAGATTTGCCATATTTTTTAGAATTATTTTAAATTTTCAATACATAATTTTACTATAGTTTAATTAGGAGAACAAGTTTTAAATAGGTTTTATTATTTTAAGCTTGAAAAATTTAAATAATTGTGTTAATAATGTATATTGTGGATAGTGTTCAAATAAATTTTATTATCTTAAATATTTTAATTATCTTATGGTAAAATCTAAAGGAGCGCGTTTAATTGTAACAATGGAATGCTCAGAATGTAGAAAGTCTGATACAAAGCGCTCAGCAGGTGTTTCACGTTACACGACAACAAAAAATAGAAAAAATACACCTGAAAGAATTGAATTAAAAAAATTCTGCTGTTATTGTAATAAACATCAAATTCATAAAGAAATAAAGTAAGTATTAACGAATGGTTTTATATAAAGCAAAAAAAAGAATTTCACCAATTAAATTAGACCAAGTAATTAATTATAAAGATATTAATTTATTAAAAATATTTATTACAAAGCATGGAAAAATTTTATCACGTCGTACGACAAATTTAACAGTTAAACAACAAAAAGAGCTAAAAAAAGCAATTAAGCGTGCTCGAATTCTTAACTTATTATTTTTTGTCATAAAAAATAAAAAATAAAAAAAATTTACTATAAAAAAAATAAATAATTTTTAAATTATTTATTTTTTTTATAATTTTTTGCTTTTTGATACTTTATTTATTTGTTCGAATTCGTGAAAGCTGTTGTAAAGCTAAACGGCCAACATTGTATAAAGCCCAAGATGCTGCAACTAATAACGGAAAAAAAACAAAAAGAAGACGATTATCCATAAGATATTTCCTTTAAAAATTATTTATGCTTATTTTTAATTTATGATTGACGTTCCTCGAATTTTTTAGGAATATACATTTTTAGTAAGCTAAACCTAAGCTTCTTGTTGTTTCAGCCCCTAAATAAACACGAACACTTAAAAAATCTGTTGGACATGCGGTTTCACACCGCTTACATCCAACACAATCTTCAGTTCGTGGAGCGGAAGCAATTTGTCCTGCTCGACACCCAGCCCATGGTACCATCTCTAATACATCAGTTGGACATGCACGCACACATTGTGTACATCCAATACAAGTGTCATATATTTTAACTGAATGTGACATAAAAATTTTATTTAAATTTGATAAATAGTAAGAGATTATATAAATTAAAAATAGGTACTTATATAGCATACACATTTTATTTAATGATAGATATTTAATATTTTAAAAAGAAATCACTTGATTTTAAAAAATTAATTAATCAACTTTTAAATTTTTAATTAGATTTAAAAGTTGATTAATTAATTTATGTTAGTGTATACTTACTAATAATAATAATAATAAAAAATTTAATATGGAATATGCCATCGTTGAGATGGGTGGACATCAACTTTGGGTTGAAGCCGGTCAACATTTTATTACGAATAAGATTTCAACAACACCTGGTACAAAAATTACAATAAATCGAATTTTGCTAATTAATAAAAATGGGAACCTACATTTAGGACACCCTTTTATTGAAGATGGTAAAATTGAAGGTGAAATTATTGAACATTTACGTGGATCAAAAATTATGGTTTATAAAATGAAATCAAAAAAAAAATATCGTCGAAAAAAAGGTCATCGTCAAGAAATGACGAAATTAATTATAAAAAATATTGAAATTTAAATTATGGCGCATAAAAAAGGTGCAGGTAGCACAAAAAATGGTCGTGATTCAAATGCAAATCGTTTGGGCGTAAAAATCTATGGGGGTTCGAATGTCAAAGCTGGTAATATTATTGTACGTCAACGAGGTCTAGTTTTTAAACCTGGAGAAAATATTGGTTGTGGTAAAGATTACACACTTTACGCATTAAATGATGGGAAAATTGAATTTCAGTCCCTTACACATAACACCAAAAAAGTTAAAATCATTTAAATTTAATAAATAAAAGTAAAGTTTTTCAACTTTGCTTTTTAAAATAAAATAAAATTTATATAATTAATTTATTTTTAATAAAAGCGTCCTTAGTTCAGTTGGTAGAACGTTGGTCTCCAAAACCAAATGTCGAGGGTTCAAGTCCTTCAGGGCGTGCGTAATTTAAAATTAGTCTAAAACGAATTATCATAAAATTTCTTGCTAAATAAAAATTAAAATGTTAAAATATATCATTACTTATATTTTTAAGTAACAATTGAATTTTTTACTAATAGGATCTTCTCTATTTTTTATTGGATATTAAAAATATATGGCTAAAAAAGCAGTTGCTCTTATTAAACTTGCTTTACCCGCAGGAAAAGCAACGCCTGCTCCCCCTGTTGGGCCGGCATTAGGACAACATGGTGCAAATATCGCTGCATTTTGTAAAGAATATAATGCGAAAACATCAGATAAAGAAGGTTTAATTATACCTGTTGAAATTACTGTTTATGAAGATCGCAGTTATTCTTTTATATTAAAAACCCCACCAGCATCTATCTTATTAATTAAAGCCGCAAATATTTTAAAAGGTGCTTCAGAACCGAATAAATTAAAAGTAGGATCTATAACTAAAGCACAATTAAAAGATATTGCAAAAATAAAACTTCCAGATCTTAATACTCGAAATATAAAAAGTGCTATGGAAATTGTCGAAGGTACCGCTAATAATATGGGAATTATGATTCAAAACGATTAGAACAAATTTTATTTATATTTTATTAGTAGCACGTATATGAAAAAATTATCAAAACGATTAAAAACAGAAAAAGAAAAAATTAATAAAACAGAGTTTTATGAAATAAATAAAGCAATTAATCTCGTAAAAAATACAGCTTCTTCAAAATTTAACGAATCTATTGAAGCCCATATATCATTAAATATTGACTCTAAATATGCGGATCAACAACTTAGAAATACCGTTATTTTTCCTCATGGAACTGGTAAAACTTTAAAAATTGCAGCATTAGTCAATCAAGAATTATTTTTAGAAGCTAAAAATGCCGGAGCTGATTTATTTGGAAGCGAAGACCTAATTGAAGAAATTAGTAAAGGAATTTTAAATTTTGATTTATTAATTGCAACCGTAGATATGATGCCAAAATTAGCAAAACTTGGTCGAATATTAGGTCCAAAAGGATTAATGCCATCACCAAAAGCAGGAACTGTTACATCAAATTTAAGCTTAACAATTCAAGAATTTAAAAAAGGTAAACTTGAATATCGTGCGGATAAAACAGGTATAGTCCATATAAATTTTGGAAAAGCTAATTTTTCAGAATTAGATTTAGTTGAAAATTTAAAAGCTCTATACCATTCTATTGAGGTTAATAAACCGTCCGGTGTTAAAGGAAAATATTTCAAAAAATTAGTTATTTGTTCAACAATGGGGCCTGGAATTTTAATTAATTTTGACTCTTTTTAATAATTTTTTAAAATTATTTGTCTAGCTTAGTCATTCTAAATTAAAAAAAATATTAAAAATAATGAATAAAATTGAAACAATAATGGAACAGCTTCAAACATTAACATTACTTGAAGCTGCAGAACTGGTTAAAAAAATTGAAGAAGTTTTTGACGTTGACGCTTCTGCTGGAGGTGGTATGATGATGATGAATTCCGCAGTTGGAGATACTACAAAAGAAGAAATTGAAGAAAAAACAGAATTTGATCTAATTTTAGCAGAAGTACCTGCGGATAAAAAAATTGCAATTTTAAAAGTTATTCGAACTATAACCGGTTTAGGTCTTAAAGAAGCCAAAAATTTAGTAGAAGCAGCTCCAAAAATGGTACAAGAAGCAATGTCAAAAGATGCAGTGGAAGTAGCAAAAAAACAATTAGAAGAAGCTGGTGCAAAAGTAGAATTAAAATAAAATTTTATTAATTTCACTATTTATTAATTAATAAATAGTGAAATTAATATTTAAAATAAGCCAAGAGTTACGGCTTGACTAATAGGTAAACAAGCCCCAATACCAAACCAAATTGCAAAAATTGTACCAAATAAGAATACTGCCATTGCTAAAGGCCGACGGAAAGGATTTTGAAATTTATTAATATTTTCAATAAAAGGTACAGTTAATAATCCCGCTGGAACTGCAGCCATCGCTAAAACACCTAATAATTTATTAGGTAATACACGTAATAAATTAAAAGTAGGGAAAAAATACCATTCTGGTAAAATTTCTAATGGAGTCGCAAATGGGTCCGCTTTTTCGCCTAATGCTGAAGGCTCAAGAACTCCTAATCCAATTAAAATTGAAAATGTTCCAAGAATAACTACAGGAAAAATATAAAGTAAATCATTAGGCCAAGCAGGTTCACCATAATAATTATGGCCCATACCTTTCGCTAGTTTAGCACGTAATTTGGGGTCAGTTAAATCAGGTTTTTTAATTATACTCATATTTTATTATTTTACACTTTTTTAATTAAGAAAGTCACTTATAAAGGACCTGAAATACCCTGTTTACGAATCATTAGGAAATGAGCTAACATAAGAGCAGCAGCCGCAACAGGTAATACAAATGTATGCGCACTATAAAAGCGTGTTAAAGTTCCTTGTCCAACACTAACACCACCACGTAGTAAATAAAGTAAAGGTGTACCAATGATTGGTATAGCTTCAGGAACTCCAGTTACAATTTTGCAAGCCCAAAAACCGACTTGATCCCAAGGTAATGAATAACCGGTTACACCAAATGACACTGTTACAACTGCTAAGATTACACCTGTCATCCAAGTTAATTCACGTGGTTTTTTAAATCCACCTGTTAAATATACACGAAAAACATGTAAAATCATCATAAGAACCATCATACTTGCCGACCAACGATGGATTGAACGAATTAGCCAACCAAAATTAACTTGCGTCATAAGATATTCTATAGAAGCAAACGCTTCTGTAACAGTTGGTCTGTAATAAAATGTCATAGCAAACCCTGTAGCTACTTGGACTAAAAAGCAAGTTAAAACAATACCTCCAAAACAATAGAAAATATTTACATGTGGAGGAACATACTTACTTGTAATATCGTCTGCAATTGCCTGAATTTCTAAACGTTCTTCGAACCAATCATAAACTTTACTCATAAAAATTCTACTTAGTATACTATTCAAAATTAGACAAAATACATTTATTATATTAATAAATATTATAACTTAAAATAAAGTATTTACAATAATATTTTCTTTCTGATAAACTCATTTTATATTTATCTTAAATTTTAAAAGACTATTATGAAACAAATTAGCTATACAAATAACTACGAATCAATAGTTATTTTATCTTCTCAATGTACCGAAGCCGAATTAAAAATAATTGCTTTTAGTTATGCACGACAATTGAAAAAATTAGGTGCATCTGATATTTCAGTTGTTTCACGAGGCCGCCGTGATTTTATATCTACTTTAAAACGTGTCCAAATAGGATATTTTATTGAAATTTATTTTAACTCATCACCACAAATTTTACCAATATACCAAAATAAATTACGACTTGATAAAAATGTTATTCGATCATTGATTACAAATTTAAATATTAACTAAGTGTTAAATTTTTAAACAGGTAGGTGGCGAAATTGGTATACGCATCACACTCAAAATGTGACAATAAAAATTATGAGGGTTCGAGTCCCTTCCTACCTACGTTAAAGATGTTTTTTATCAGCCAATTTTTTAAATAATAGATATATTAATTGTACTTAGTGAAATATAAAATACATGACACTACTCATTATTGGTTCAACAGGAACTTTAGGACGGCAAATTGTTAGACAACTTTTAGATGCAGAATATCCAGTTTATTGTTTAGTTCGAAATATTAAAAAAGCAAATTTTTTAACGGAATGGGGTGCAAAATTAATTTATGGTGATTTAACATTACCAGAAACAATTCCAAATGCATTAAAAGGTATTAATACGATTATAGACGTTGCGACTTTAAGACCTGAAGAAGAATTTGCTACATTACAAGAAATAGACTTAATTGCGAAAGTCGCTTTAATTAAAGCTGCTAAAATTGCCAAAATAAAAAAATTCATATTTTTTTCAATTATTGAAAATGAAAAATTTAAATCTATTCCTCTAATGCGATTAAAAAAAAAAATTGAATTTACACTAAAAATTTCCAAAATACCTCATTATATTTTTCGAATATCAGGATTTTATCAAGGTCTAATTAGCCAATATGCAATTCCTATTTTAGAGCAACAAACTATTTTTACAACAGAAGATTCAGCTATCATATCTTACCTCGATACTAGAGATATCGCAAAAATTTGTAATAAAATTTTAATTATCAACACAGAACTCAAACCCATACCAAATCACATATTTAATTTATTAGGTCCTAAATATTGGAATTCTAAACAAATTATTAAATTATGCGAAGATCTTTCTGGGCAATCCGCAGAAATTAAATTTATCCCTTCCTTCATTTTAAGCTTAACAAAAAAAATTTTATCATTTTCTCGATGGAGTTGGAGTATCGAAGATCGTTTAGCTTTTATTGAAATTTTATTAAAAAAACAAAAAACTAATTATAATTCAACTCAAAATTTGAATGATAATTTTAAACAAATTTTATCAATTAACCAAAAAGATATGATTTCACTAGAAAACTATTTACAAGACTATTTTGAAAATATGTTAAAAAAACTACGTGATTTAAATTATGATCAAAATCAAAGTTTAAAAAGGAAAGATTTAACATTTTAAAAAAAGGTTTTACCTAATAAATCTTAATAATATTTATAGGGTACTAATAATTACCTAAATTTAGATAAAAAAAAATTTCATTATGTTAATAATAAAACCAACCTTAAAAATTTTGGTTATCGCAGTTATTCTTTTATATTAAAAAACCCACCAGCATCTATCTTATTAATTAAAGCCGCAAATATTTTAAAAGGTGCTTCAGAACCGAATAAATTAAAAGTAGGATCTATAACTAAAGCACAATTAAAAGATATTGCAAAAATAAAACTTCCAGATCTTAATACTCGAAATATAAAAAGTGCTATGGAAATTGTCGAAGGTACCGCTAATAATATGGGAATTATGATTCAAAACGATTAGAACAAATTTTATCAATTAACCAAAAAGATATGATTTCACTAGAAAACTATTTACAAGACTATTTTGAAAATATGTTAAAAAAACTACGTGATTTAAATTATGATCAAAATCAAAGTTTAAAAAGGAAAGATTTAACATTTTAAAAAAAGGTTTTACCTAATAAATCTTAATAATATTTATAGGGTACTAATAATTACCTAAATTTAGATAAAAAAAAATTTCATTATGTTAACCTTAAAAATTTTGGTTTATACTACTGTTGTCTTTTTTGTTTCATTATTTATCTTTGGTTTTCTTTCAAGTGATCCATCACGAAATCCAAATAGAAAAGATTTAGAATAAAATTTAACAAAAAATTATTAAAAAAATTTATTTGTTTTGAATAACATAAAAATATTCTAAAAATTAAAGCTTTTAAATTTAATTTCTAGAATATTTTTACTGATTAAAAGTTTATTTCAGCTGCTTGAACTTTTTCAAATTGCTTTTTCTTAAGAACTAAAAAAATTTGTGTTAACGTAATAAAGAAACATACAGCCATATAGCCATAAATTCTGTTAGCGCTTTGTAATACGATTTCAGTTTCCGTTTGTCCAAAACCACCGACATTTGGATCTTTTGTTAAAGGCTGATCTACCAAAATATTTTTATTATTTGATACAATTAACTCTAATCCTTTGGGAATTGATTGAGTAACGATATTACCATCATTTGATTTTATACTTACTTGCGAGCCTTTCCCTTCATTAGTTGCAATCTCTATTATTTGACCACTAGTTAAAGCTAAAATTGAATTATTGTTTGTCTTGTCACCAGTTGGGTTTACTTGACCACGCCCACGATTTGCACCCACATAAATTGGATATTTTAAGAAATTAACCGATTTATTTGTGGCTGGATCTGGAGAAATTATTGGAAAAGTAATTTCTTGATGCTTATCTCCCGATATTGGACCAACAACTAAAATATTTTCAGCTTTTGAACTATAAGGTGAAATATAAATGCCTTTATTTTTTTCTTTAATCTCAGATGTTAACTGATTTGGTGAGGCTAATTTAAAGCCTTCAGGTAAAATAACGACTGCACCAACATTTAAATCACCCTTGGCTCCACTTGCTAAAATTTGTTTACTATTCAAATTATAAGGAATTTTAACAATAGCTTCAAATACCGAATTTGGTAAAATTGATTGAGGTGTTTCAATTTCAACGGGTTTTTGAGCTAAATGGCAATTTGCACACGCAATTCGACCATTTGCTTCACGAGGATTCTCATAAGCTTGTTGTGCATAGATTGGAAAAGCTAATACCGATTGATTAAAAAAAATAGTACTAAAAAAGAGAGAAAGGAAATTTAAATTTAATTTCAAATGAAAATTTTTCATTTATATTTTTTTAAATTATTTTATAAAATTAAAAAGTAAGGCTTTGTTTATAAATTTAAAAAAAATTATCGATTAAAAAGGATTAAAACTCCAGCTCCAGTTAAATAAAGAATTATAATAGCGCTAGATAATAATATTTGAGTTATCGGGTCCGTTGAAGGGGTTAAAATTGCCCCAAGAATAACTGCGAATAATATAACATATTTCCATAACTTTAGCATGGTTGTCCCAGATATAACACCAAAAATTCCTAAAATTATTTGAAAAATTGGAATTTGAAAAGCAATACCCGTCGTTGAAAACAAGACTAGTATAAAATCACAATATTGACTAAACGACCATAAAGGCTCAATTACTCCAGAACTATAAGAAATAAAAAATTGTAACGCAGCAGGAATTAGACAAAAATATGAAAAAAATAAACTTGAAAAAAATAATAACGTTGAACCAGCTAATAAAGGAAGAATTAAATTTTTTTCATTTAGAGTTAATCCCGGTATGATAAAAAATGTAATCTGACTCAAAAAGATAGGACTTGTTAGAATAAAACCCGTATAAATTGCAATTTTAACAGTCTCAATAAAATATTCACCAGGTGATAATTGAAAAAAACGAATATTATTTACGGGAGTTTCTAATAATTCAACAATTAATTTAATATCTAAAAACGCAAATAAAGAAAAAAAGACAAAAAAAACGAAAAAATGTAAGCACCGTTGCCGCAATTCTTGAACATGTTCCGTAAATGGTAATTCAAAATTTAATTTAACATTCTGATGGTTTAATCTAAAATTAAATGAAAAATCTGCTTTACTATATAATTTTTGATTTAGAATTGGTTCCATAAAAAATTTAATAAAAAAATTTTAACTTAAAGAAACTGTAATGCTTGAACACGAGCTATAACTTTTTTTAAATTTTGCACGGCATCAAGTTTTTCACTTTCTATTTGACTCGTATCTAAAAGTTCACGAGCCTTTGCTAAAGCTATTTTTGCTGCAGGTAAATCCATATCTATTATTTCTTCGACATCATTAACCAAAACAGTTATTTCATTATTCTCAACCTCTGCAAAACCTCCCAAAAGAATAAGCACTTTTTTTGTATTTCCTATCTTTAGTCGTAATGCACCAATATCTAAAGCAGTTATTAAAGGTGCATGATTTGTTAAAATTCCAACTTGTCCTTGCGAACCAGGTAAAATTACTTTATCTGCTGTAATATTCCAAACAATTCTTTCAGGAGTTATCACAATAATTTTTATCATCGTTTTATTATAAATTTATTTATACTTTTAAACCTTCGGCTTTATCAATAGCTTCATTAATATTACCTACTAAATAAAATGCTTGTTCTGGTAAATCGTCAAGCTCACCATTTAAAATCATAGTAAAACCTTTCATAGCATCTTCTAAAGAAACATATTTTCCAGGTGAACCTGTGAAAACTTCAGCAACAAAAAATGGCTGCGAAAGAAAACGCTCAACTTTACGTGCCCGTGCAACAACTAATCGATCTTCCTCTGATAATTCTTCAATACCTAAAATTGCAATAATATCTTGTAATTCTTTATAACGCTGAAGTGTCTCTTTAATGTTTTGAGCAACTCCATAATGGGTTGATCCAACAATATTTGGTTGAAGCATCGTTGAAGTAGAATCTAATGGGTCTACAGCAGGGTAAATACCCTTTGATGCTAAACCACGTGATAAAACTGTTGTCGCATCTAAATGTGCAAACGTTGTTGCAGGTGCAGGGTCAGTTAAGTCATCAGCGGGTACATAAACCGCTTGAATTGAAGTAATTGATCCTTTATTTGTTGAAGTAATACGCTCTTGTAAACCACCCATTTCTGTAGCAAGGGTTGGTTGATACCCTACAGCAGAAGGCATACGTCCTAAAAGTGCGGAAACTTCTGATCCAGCTTGCACAAATCTAAAAATATTATCAATAAATAAAAGAACATCTTGCTTATTTACATCACGGAAATATTCTGCCATTGTTAAGGCCGATAAACCAACGCGCATACGTGCTCCAGGTGGTTCATTCATCTGTCCATAAACTAGAGCAACTTTCGACTCTGTTAAATTTGCGTCATTAATTACACCCGATTCCTTCATTTCCATGTATAAATCATTACCCTCACGAGTACGTTCACCCACACCTCCAAACACAGACACACCCCCATGTGCTTTAGCAATATTATTAATTAATTCCATAATTAAAACAGTCTTCCCTACACCAGCACCACCAAATAAACCAATCTTACCACCACGACGATATGGAGCCAATAAATCTACAACTTTGATTCCAGTTTCAAAAATTGCAGGCTTTGTTTCTAATTCAGTAAAAGCTGGGGCGTCACGATGAATTGGGAAACGTGCTATATTTGTTTCCAAATCAGTCCCATTATCGACAGGAACACCTAAAACATTAAAAATACGACCTAAAGTAGACGTACCAACAGGAACAGAGATTGGAGCCCCCGTATCAATAACTTCCAAACCACGTTGTAAACCATCAGTTGCACTCATAGATACGGCACGTACTTTATTGTCACCAAGTAATTGCTGTACTTCACAAGTAACTATTTTTTCACCAACTGTTACCGTAATTGCATTATAAATTTTTGGAAGGTTCCCAGAAGGAAAAACAACATCTAATACTGGCCCAATAATTTGCGTAATCTGTCCCATTTTTTTACTCTTATCAAGCATTTTTTTTTAGGTTTCGTTTTAGATAATAAATATGGTTTCACAAATTAAAAGAAAATTATTTATCTTTTAATAGAATTTTTATTAAATCAAAATTATTATGAATCTAATATTTAATTTCGACCAGTTATTTTTAACCAATTTTGTGCCTCAATATAATTATTCGGTGCTAAACGAAGAGCTTGTCTCCAGTAAAAACCTGCTTTATCAAATAAATGTTTTGCAACATCTAAATTTTCAGCTTCCACAGCTTTAGTTCCTTGATAATGATATATAACAGCAACATTATTTGATGCTTGCGGTAAATTTGTATTAAGTTCCAAAGCTTGGTGATAATATTCTAACGCTTTTAAATATTTGCCATTACTTGAATAAATTATTCCAATATTATATAAAATATAACTTCTATCATAAGGATCTTCTTCAATTTGCAAAGCTTCATAATAATTTTCTAATGCTTCCGCATATTCGCCTTCTGATTGAGCTGACATTCCATCCCGATAATAAGAGAAAGCTTGTTTTTCTTTTTTACTCGCAGGTAATACTTTTAATAAAATATCTGCCACAATTGTAAATGTTTTATCAATAAAATTGTCATTTTTTTGAATTCGACTCATTTTTAAAAAATTCCTTTTTAATATTTTTAAAGTGAGGTACTACCTAATAACCATTCGTAACCATCGCGCTCTAATTTTAGAGCCAAAGATGCGTCACCTGTCTTAATAATTTTCCCTTTATGCATAATATGAACAAAATTTGGTTTAATATAGTCAAGTAAACGTTGATAATGTGTTATTAAAATTAAACTTTTTTCCTTAGACATAAATTGATTAATACCTTCTGATAAATTACGCAAAGCATCAATATCTAAGCCAGAATCTGTCTCATCTAAAATTGAAAGTTTCGGATCTAAAAGTGTCATTTGTAAAATTTCATTACGCTTCTTTTCACCGCCAGAAAAACCATCATTAACATTTCTATTTAAAAAATCACTACTTATTGTAGAAGTGCCTAATTTTGAATTAACAATCTCAAAAAATTCAACGGGATTTAATTCTTTTAAATTTTGATTTTTTCTTTTTAAATTATAAGCAATTCTTAAAAATTCTTCATTACTAACGCCAGGTATTTCAACTGGATATTGAAAAGCTAAAAAAATTCCAAATTGTGCACGCTCTTCTGGTGATAAGTGAGAAATATCCTTATCATTAAAAAAAATTTGACCCTTATTCAAAATATAGGCTGGATGACCTGTTAAAACCTTTGCTAAAGTACTTTTACCAGACCCATTTGTCCCCATAATTGCATGTATTTCACCAGGTTTTACAGTTAGTGAGAGCCCTTTTAAAATTTCTTTTTTATTAATTGAAGCAAAAATATTATTAATAATCAGCATTACCCAACAGTTCCTTCTAATTTTAAATTCAATAAACGATCTGCCTCAAGAGCAAATTCCATAGGTAATTCTGTAAAAACTTCTTGACAAAAACCACTAATAATTAAACTAACCGCTTGTTCTGCATCTATACCACGCTGTTGAAAATAAAAGATTTGCTCTTCACCAATTTTAGAAGTTGAAGCCTCATGCTCAAGTTTTGCGGTTGCGTTTTGAGCATGAATATAAGGAAAAGTATTCGCAGACGAATTAGATCCTATAAGTAAAGAATCACACTGCGAAAAATTTCGTGCGCGGGAAGCCCTTAATCCAATTTTTACAAGCCCTCGATAACTATTACTTGACTGACCACTCGAAATTCCTTTTGAGATAATTCGACTTCTTGTTTCTTTAGCAATATGAATCATTTTGGTACCTGTATCCGCTTGCTGGCAATTAGTTGTTAATGCAACAGAATAAAATTCACCTTTAGAAAATGGACCTAATAAAATACAACTTGGATATTTCCACGTTACAGAAGATCCCGTTTCAACCTGGGTCCAAGAAATTTTTGAATTTAGACCAACACATAATCCACGCTTTGTAACAAAGTTATAAATACCCCCTTTTCCATTTATATCCCCCGTGTACCAATTTTGTACTGTTGAATATTTAATATCTGCATTATCTAAAACAATTAACTCAACAATCGCTGCGTGCAATTGGTTACTATCATATTTTGGAGCAGTACAGCCTTCTAAATAACTAACGTGACTATTTTCTTCCGCAATAATTAGCGTTCGTTCAAATTGGCCACTGTCTTTATCATTCATCCGAAAGTATGTAGATAATTCTAAAGGACATCTAGTATTTTTGGGAATATAACAAAAAGAACCATCTGTAAAAACCGCAGAATTTAAAGCCGCAAAAAAATTATCACTACATGGTACAACTGTACCCATATAAGTTTTAATTAACTCCGGATATAATAAAATTGCTTCCGTAATAGAACAAAAAATTATACCAAATTTTACTAACTCGGCTTTATATGTTGTTCCAATAGAAACACTATCAAATACAACATCAATAGCTACGTTTGCTAATTTTTTTTGTTCTAAAAGCGAAATTCCTAATTTTTCAAAAGCATAAATTAATTCAGGATCAACTTCGTCTAAGCTATTCAATTTTTTCTTTTTTTTAGGCGCAGAATAATAACGTATATCTTGATAGTTAGTTTTCTTATAGGTTAAGTACGACCATTCAGGTTCATTAAGTTTTTTCCATTTAGCAAAAGCATTCAATCTAAAATTAAGCATAAATTCAGGTTCTTGCTTTTTTTTTGAAATTAGCTCAACAATTTTTTCACTTAAACCTTTCTCAATAGTATCTATTTCAATCTTTGTTTTAAATCCATACTTGTACGGTTGATTTACAAATTTTTCAATTTCGTGATCAAATTTCATATTATATTCTATCTTTAAGAAATAAGAATTAAAAAAGGCTAAATCAACTATTTTTTTTTACTTAAATAATTTTAAAACATACCCAAATTTTATTATCAATTATATCTTAAATATCTTGTAATAACTAGATTAAAAATAAATATAAATTGAAATAACTAAAAAAATTTAATAAAATTTTATATATAGTACTTAAATTATACTACGTAAAATAATAAGATTAAAAAAATAGGTTAAATACTTTTAAAAATATAAACATACTTAAGATATCTTTTAATTTTTACTTAAAACCCTAGTTAAAACCATATTTATGTAATAATATTCCAATTTTTAGAGTGATGGTAAATCAAAAAAGATTTATATTATAACCTAAAGCTAAGTTCCAAAATAATTAAACTGTAATATGTAAAAATAATAAGATTAGAAATTAGCTTAGGTAAGTGCAAATATAAACATACCCCATTTTTTTTGATTGAAAAATCATTTCAACTTTTAGTTATACAAAATTATACTAAACATTAAGTAAAAAAATAACCGAATAATAAAAAAAGTTCACCTAATAATTTTATTTTTCATAATAATATTATCCCCAAGTTAAATTAATAACTTGGGAAATAAGAACAATTAATCACAAAATATCTAAGTGTTAATATTATTAATAACTTAAGTAAAAGTTTCGTATTAGAACTATTAACGAGAATAAGTCGATTTATGACAGGCTAACGTTAAAAATTAAGCTAACATCGAAACGATACTAATTATTAACCTACAACTGCAGGAGATACTAATGCAACTGGAAGTACTTCACCTGCAGCTAAATCTAGAGGGAAATTATGAGCGTTACGCTCATGCATTACTTCCATACCTAAATCAGCACGGTTGATGATATCAGCCCATGTGTTAATAACACGACCTTCTGAATCAACTACAGACTGGTTAAAGTTAAAACCATTTAAGTTAAATGCCATTGTTGAAACACCTAATGCTGTTAACCAAATACCTACTACAGGCCATGCAGCAAGGAAGAAATGTAAAGCACGAGAGTTGTTGAATGAAGCATATTGGAAGATTAGACGACCAAAGTAACCATGTGCTGCTACGATGTTATAAGTCTCTTCTTCTTGACCAAATTTGTAACCATTATTAGATGACTCAAACTCAGTTGTTTCACGGATTAGTGATGATGTAACTAATGAACCGTGCATTGCTGAGAATAATGAACCACCAAATACACCAGCAACACCAGCCATATGGAATGGGTGCATAAGGATATTATGCTCTGCTTGGAATACAAGCATGAAGTTAAAAGTACCAGAGATACCTAGAGGCATACCATCTGAGAATGATCCTTGACCAATCGGGTAAACAACGAATACTGCAGAAGCTGCTGCTACTGGAGCAGAGAATGCTACGAATATCCATGGACGCATACCTAAACGGTAAGATAATTCCCACTCACGACCCATCCAGCAGCATACACCTAAGATAAAGTGTAATACAACAAGTTGGTAAGGACCACCATTGTATAACCACTCATCTACAGAAGCAGCTTCCCAGATAGGGTAGAAGTGAACACCAATTGCGTTAGATGAAGGAATTACAGCACCAGAAATAATATTATTACCATACATTAATGAACCAGCTACTGGCTCACGAATACCATCAATATCTACTGGTGGTGCTGCGATAAATGCGATAATAAAGCAAGAAGTTGCTGTTAATAGGCAAGGGATCATTAAGACACCAAACCATCCAATGTATAAACGATTCTCAGTTGAAGTAATCCATGAGCAGAAACGCTCCCAAGCGCTGATACTTTCACGTCTTTCTAAAGTTGCAGTCATTTTAAAAATTCCTTTGTATTATGTTTCTTTTCCAGAGTGTTTCTGTTAACCATTATTATAGCGCAGTTAGATCAAAAATGCACAAAAATTTTTAATTAAATTTTTTTACCTTTTATTTTTTCATAAAATCTAATAATATGAATTCCATTAATTTAAAAAACCATAACTGTGTAATCCCTGGCCTAAGAAATTCACACCTAAATAACAAATCCACACAACAAAAAATCCTAACGAACCAAGCCAAGCAGATTTTTTACCAATCCAACCTTGAGTAAGTCTCGCATGAATATACGCTGCAAAAACTAGCCACGTTATTAACGCCCATGTTTCTTTCGGATCCCAACTCCAATAAGATCCCCAAGCTTCGTTTGCCCATACAGCACCTGCAATAATACCGATTGTTAAAAACGGAAACCCAAGCCCAATTGTCCGGTAACTCCAATTATCAATATTTTCTAATAAATGATTTTTTGTTGAAAAAATTTCTTCTTCTCTATTCTTAAACCTTTTAGTATTACTTAAACCTAAGAATAGGAGAGAAAGTAAAGAACCTAAAATTAGAGTAGCGTAGCTAAGCATCATCATACTTACATGCATCATTAACCAATTCGATTGTAATGCGGGAACCAAAGGAGCAGCAGTTTGCATTGGTTGAGGTAAAATTAAATTTGCGAAATTTATAATCAACACATTTATTGGAAGAATAACAGCACCTATTAGCGTTGCTTTTATTTTTGATTCAACAACCAATAAAATAAATAAAAGACACCAAACTAAAAATAAGAGAGACTCGTATAAATTACTTAAAGGAAAATATCCTGAAATTCCCCACCTTAATGCTAGTAATAAAAAAAGGAACATATTTGAGAATAAAATTCCAATCCAAGATAAATTTTTAAGAAGAGATAATTTAGGATATTTCAATGAAAACCAATAACAAAGCATTGTTTCAAGTAAAATAAGATAAATTCCATTCAAAAGATATGTGCTAGCTAATTGGTTAATTAATAAAATCATATTAAACTTAAATTTTTAATAAATAAAAAAGTATTTCTTGTAAATATCTTATACTTTAAATTATTAATTAAAATAAAAATAATTCTATTTAAAAAAGATTAATAATACTTAAATTTATTAAAAAGATATTAGATTAAAAAAACCAAATAATAATAAAATTTTAGACTAATAATTAAATAGTTTTTTATTAGAGTACATTTAAATATAAATAGAAAACGGAACTGAAAAACGAATCACTAAACTAAAAATACAAAATAAACAAGACTAAAAAAAATAGAAATAGAAGTAAAAATATTATATTCTCTAAATAGATGTTAAAAAAACATCTATAATTTTTTATGAATTCTGGAAAATAAAAAATTGTATAAATTTTTCATATATACAAGCTTATTTGACTTATATTCAGCATACTTCAAAAATAAATTGTTCTATAATTAAAATAAAAAATTAAAAACGACGATAAATTTAGATTCGTATAAAATTTTTAATAACTATTTAAAAGTATTTAGAACTAAAAAATTTAAAAAATTAAATTTTATATATATATAAGAAAAAGACTCGACTTAAGACACTCTTGACTAAATAAAATACTTAAAAAAAAAATAACAATAGAGCACCCTAAAAATAAAATATCAAATTTTTATTATTAATTTAATTATTTAATGAATAATAAAAACTAAAGTAAAAATTATTCTGATACAATAAAAGATATAACTCTGATTTTAAAAGGAAATAAAAAATGTCACGCTATAGAGGCCCCAAATTAAGAATTATTAGACGTTTAGGTGAATTACCAGGATTTACATCTAAAAATACAAAACGAGCCTACCTACCTGGTCAACATGGACCTTCAAAAGCAAATAAAAAAGTTTCGACGTCTGCGTATGGAACTCGTTTACAAGAAAAACAAAAATTACGCTTTAATTATGGAGTTTCGGAAAAACAGCTTTATTCATATGTAAAAGAAGCACGACGTCTAAAAGGTGCCACAGGATTAAATTTATTAAAACTTTTAGAAATGCGCTTCGATAACCTTCTTTATCGATTAGGTGTCGCGCCAACAATTGGAAGTGCTCGCCAAATTATTACGCACGGGCATGTTCTAATTAATGGGAAAAAAGTTAATATTCCAAGTTTTCAATGTCAAGTTAATGATACTATTTCAATAAAAAATAAACCCCAATCACTTAAATTAGTTCGTGCGAATCTAACTACGTCTAATTTATTAGGAAGTTATCTAGAGTTTGAAAAAGAAAAATTAATTGGAAAAGTAAAAGCTTTAGTTAGTCGTGAAGATATTATTTTAGAAATTAATGAATTATTTATTGTTGAGTTCTATTCACGACGATAATTTAATTTATTTAAAACGATTTACTCAAACTCTATAAAAAATGAATTTATTTTTAGAAAATATCATTAGATACCCTAAATTTTTAATAACAAGTATAAGTGGTTTAGTCATAATTCTATTATCACCATTATCAAAATTCGCTAAAAAAGGTATAAAAAATAAATTATTTCTATTACTTTTTTTAAGTTTAGCCTTAAGTTTTTTTAATTTTCTCTTAACGCTAATGTTGAATTTATAAAATAAAATAATTATTTTATATTTATTAAATAATAAATTAGACAAATGATACTTTACTTTAAAATATATATATATCGAATTGATAAGTAAAAGATATATCTAAAAAAAATTTAGTAAAAATTTTAACTAAATTGTATCTTGATATAATTATTAAAATTTTTACTTGTTTTTTAATTTTACGACAAGTACAGTTAATAATGTGAGGGTCGGTGCCCGAGTGGTTAAAGGGGGCAGATTGTAAATCTGCTGGTTTCACCTACGTTGGTTCAAATCCAACTCGACCTAATACAAGTTACAAATTATAAAATTAAGTATCAAAATTAGTTGATTAATCAGTAATGTGATACTTAATTAGTTTTTCTAACCTTAAATTTATAGAAATAATAATTGCTTCAATTTTGTAAAAATTAAAAAATTAATTAGTATAAAAATAAATTTTTTTTACATAATTTAAAAAAAATTTAAAGTATTAAAAATTAAACTTATTTTAGGAATTGGAGTCTTATAAACTAAAATATATAAAAAAATTAAAGCCTCCAATTTTATAAATGATATAAAATCAACCAAACTAATAAATTTAACTTAAAACTAGTAATGTAAAAAAATAGATCTCTCTCTTATTCATGAATAAAATTTAATTACTTTATCTCTTAATTAATTTTTGCTATAATAGAATACTATATAACTAAATAAAATTTAATTAAAAAATGGCTGTACCAAAAAAAAGAACGTCTCGCTCAAAAAAAAATTCACGTCGCTCAAATTGGATTAATAAAGCAAATAAACAAGCAAAAAAAGCTTTATCATTAGCTAAATCTTGCTTAAAAAAAAAAGCTACAAGCTTCATTTATACTAAATAGAGTTATAAAAGACTAAAAACTACAAGTTTTTTAGTAGACAAAATTAAAATTAATTGATATAGTAGGCTTTTTAAAATAATAGCATATTTTTTGGTTAAAGAGGTCAAAATATTTAAAATAATTACGGTTGTGGCGGAATTGGTAGACGCGCTAGATTTAGGTTCTAGTAAGATTTCTTGTGGGGGTTCAAGTCCCCCCAACCGTAAAATTTAGGAGCATAATAAAAAATATAATTTTTTAATTTAAACATTTAAAGATATTATATAAATTTCTAAAAAGAATAATACAAAGTTTTAAAAGTCTAAATATTGAAATTTAACGTTAGGTATAAAGAACATCCATCTATTTATATAAAAAGAATAACTAAAAATAAATATAGGATAAATATTTAACCTGATTTGACTTATTTGAATACTAATTTATCAATTTTTATACAGTTATTATTATTTTTAATTAAGATTGAAATAACACATCTTTGTACGAGCTATTCTTTTAGATAAACCATTCTTTGGATTCATAAATTTTTATACCTGTAATACTTAACTAAAAATTAGAATATTACGCTATTTGTAAAAAATTCTAATACTTTAGATTGACATTAACGTAATTTTATTTTAGTATAATTTGAATAGTAATCCTTAGTAGCTCAGTGGTAGAGCGTTCGGCTGTTAACCGAATGGTCGTTGGTTCAAGTCCAACCTGAGGAGTAAAATTTTTTTGTTTATCCTAAAAAAATTAAGATAAACAAAAAATATTAATAGAATTATCTATCGAAGGAAAGGATCTATATTTTCATCCTCTTTTTTTCCCGTATGATATTGAATAGCTTCATCGAAAAATAAAAAATTAGTTTCACGACCCAATAATACGCATAAAGCACTCCACACTATAAAAATGGAATTACAGAAAAAGATAAGGAAACCAAAAAAACTCCAAATTTCAGGTACAGTACTAACTACTTTTAACAGCATCGTAAAAAGGTGTGTTTCAAATCCAATAAGTACGGAAAATAAAATCGCTTGTATAAAATGATAACGAATAAAAAATTGAAACGTACTTCTATTTCGTCCAATACCGAAGAAAAATAAAATAAAAATTAAATAATTAGAAATACCTAAAGACGAACCTGGTAGATTAGTAAACATTTGAAGCCATGGATTTATTAAAGCTACAAACTGTTTCTGAAAAACAGGAGTTAGATCTTCCAAGAATATAGTGAGAACATCAAAATAGTTAGCTACTAATTCAAACCAAACCCAAAAATATGGAAGTAACGAAAAAAGACGAGTAAGTAAATTTTTACCATTAAAAAAATTAGGAAAAATATGGAGAAATATAAAATACGGAATTAAAAAAGTAAATAACCCAACTAACTTTTCAAGTTCAAGATTATTTAAGAATTCATACGTACGACAATAGTTAACAATCAGAGAACCAAGTAAAGTTACAATCCCAACAAAAAATATAAATTGCCGATTTTGCCAAACCAATAATTCAAGACTATTTCCATAATCTTCAATTAACTCTTTGATAAATTTGTTACAAGAAATAAGGATTCTACTAAACCAACGAATCACTCTTTACTTTTTTTTCCTTGATTTCCTTTAGGTTTTTGGTTGTAGGACACTAAAAAATAGCTTACAAGTGCGACTATAACGAGAAAAACTATTCTTTCCACAATTGAGGTCGTTTTTAACATATTTATTTTTATTAATCTGAAGAATGGATGATATCTTATTATAGTTTTTTGAAATTTTACTCAATACTGTTGAAGAAAATTTTTTACCTATGTTTTAGGCGGCTAATATAGATTTTTATTTAATGAATTAAAGAAAATGACAAATATTAGTATAACACTTCTTTTTATTGAGGATACTTTCTTTCTCCTATTTTCTAAAAAGTTAATTTCATTAATTTCCACACTAGACTGTTTTAGTCTAGATTTAAGAATCCTGAAAATTTTAAACATAAATAAACTCCTATTATACATTCACTATAAACTAGAAGTTTACAAAAGTAAAATAAATTTTTAATACTTTTAATCTTTTTTATTTTAGATTATAAATTAGTATCTAATAAAATTAAAAAAAAAATTATCATCAAAATTTATAAAAAGATTGACAGTACTCTGTAAATGATCTATTATTAATTTATAGGGCTTGTAGCTCAGTGGACTAGAGCGCGTGGCTACGAACCACGGTGTCGGGGGTTCGATTCCCTCCTAGCCCAATAAAGGATTAAACTGTTTTGAATAGAATCAAACAGCGTTATAAAAAATATAAAAGTAAAGTCTATACTGGGGTGGAAGGATTCGAACCTACGAATAACGAAGTCAAAGTCCGCTGCCTTACCACTTGGCGACACCCCAAATAGAATAAACTATAGTATAAGCTAATCTAAATTACAAGATAATGTCAATTATAAATTTAAATAAAAATTTTAACTTATTTTAACTATATTTAAAAAATAAATTATATTTTTTTAAAATAAGGTAAGATCAAACTTAAAAATTCGAATCGTAAGTCTAGTTTTGCCCGATTCGAGGTTGCTCCAATTAAAAAAATTTTAGATTTTGTTAATAACCAAAACTGAGTAAACGAAAAGTAACTAATAAGACTACTTAACATTAAGCTGGCAAAACCAAAGTAAATTAATGGAATACCTAGATCAACTTTAATTTGTAATCCTGTTTCAGCTATAATCTCAAAAATAACTAGCCCTTGAAGTTGAAAAATTTCATCACCAATATTAAAATTACCCAATAAAGAACCATCATTACCATATAAGAAAAAATTTCCATTTAAACTATTAGTAACAAAAGTTATTCCTTTAATCTCAGAAGAGAAAAATGGAACCCAACTAACCCAAATATTTTTACTACTGGGTAACGAATCTAATGGTAATTGATAACTAATTTGGTTTGATTTTACTCGTAAACCGATTGCATTCCAATCAGTTTGATAAAAAGTTAAATCGCGAAAACGTAAAGGAAAATTTACAGAAATCGTTTTTTGTAGAATTTCATTACCATTTTCAGATAAAATAGATAAGTCTGAATAAAATTGCTTAATATTTTTATTTGCTCCATAATCAATCCAAAAATCATTAACTCTAATTGGATATTCAGGAATTCTAGTAAGAAAATTTTTTCTAACTAAATTTTGAATTTGAAAAATTTCACCTTTTACAATTAATTCTTGAGCATTAAAACTCCCAAAAGCTGCAATTACATTACCTACTAAAATTAGTAGCATCGCAATATGAACTATAATTGGTGCGAACCGACCAAGAATACCTTTATACACATATACAATTGAATGCTGATGAAAAATAGTGTATTTTCGATGTTTAAACTCTTTTAAAATTTTTAAAAAGAATATTTTTTTTAACCTTGTATAATAATCGTAGCGTTCAAATTCTTTTATATTAAACTTAAAATTACAACGTCGCGCGAATTTTAAAACGGGAAATTGTTGAGTAAACGTACAACTAATTAACGATGTACCAAATAAAAAAAGTAAAGCTAAAAACCACCAAGTCCGATAAACATGATCTAAACCAAAACCTAAAAGAAATTCCCACGTAGCAACATTACCATAAAAAAAAGAGTTTGAGTAATTTAGTTTATAATAATCAATAGCTTGATCTTGCTCAATAATCGTACCGATAATACTAAAACTAGCAATAAATAATAACAAAAAAACAGCAATGTTTAATTGTGCAAAAGTACGTAAAAATTTTATTTTCATTAAAAAAGTTCCTAACTATTATTCAGCACTATTTTGTGAGGCTAAACGAATACGACCAGATAATGCTAAATTTTCAAGATCTTTAAAAGAATCTGAGTCAACTTGAGAAAGAGGAATTATTTGCTCTAAAGCATTTAAAATATCGACGTTCCTAAATTCTCGCTTTTTATTAAAACCAATGTGCATAGCTTCAATTATAGCTTGCTCAATTTCGGCACCTGAAAAACCAGAAGATTTTTCACTTAATTTTTGAAAATCAAAAATAATTTTAGTTTTAGGACGAAATCGACTTAAAAAAACTTGAAAAATTTGTTTACGCTCTGTAAAAGTTGGTAATCCAACAAAAAAAATTTCATCAAATCTACCTTTACGAATCAATTCTAAAGGTAATAAAGAAAAATTATTTGCTGTCGCAATAATAAACACATTTGACTTTTTTTCAGAAAGCCAATTAATAAATGTTCCCAAAACACGGCTAGTCGTACCACTATCATTAGATTTTTGCCCATTAATAAAAGCCTTATCAATTTCATCAACCCAAAGAATACAAGGTGCTAAAGCTTCTGCTAATAAAATCATCTGCCGCATACGATTTTCCGACTCACCAACTAAACCCCCAAAAAGACAACCAATATCTAACCTCAAAAGTGGTAAATTCCATTCATTAGAAATTGATTTGGCGGTTAAAGATTTTCCTGTCCCTTGAATTCCTGTTAAGAGAAGACCACGGGGAGCAGGTAATCCATAAAGTTTTGCTTTTTCACTAAACGAATTTTTTCGAAGAGCAAGCCAATCTTTTAAAATTCTAAGACCTCCAATATCGTTAAATTTACTATTTGGTTCAACAAACTCTAAAAGTTGAGTTTGACTAATTAATTCTCGTTTCTCTTTTAAAATTAACGGTATCGTATTCATATTAATAAAGCCATATTTTGCTATGGATTTAGATAAAACTCGTCGAATTTTTTCAATTGTTAAGCCTTGACATGCCTGAATTAGTAATTCAAAAAATTTTAGATCTATATTTCTATTTAATGATCTGAATAAACGAATTAATTCAAATTTTATCTCTTTATTTGTTGGTAAATTAAACTCTAAAATAGTAATAATTCCTCTTAAATCATTAGGTATTTTAACTTCCGAAGCTATAATAACTAAAGTTTTTGGTTGCGTTTTAAGAAGGCTTAATAAATTCCGTAACTTTCGAGAAATTAGAGGATCTATTAAAAATTTATTAAAATCTTTTAAAAGAAATATAGCAGGAGTATCTTCAGTTAATTTTTCAACGAATTCTAATGCTTGCAAAGGGTTTTTAGTCGCAAAATTTGGATTACTCGAATTTATTTTATAACCATCTACAAAATCCCAACAATAGATTGCCTTATTCGTATTTGCTTTAATTACTTTCCTAATCGTATATTCAAGTCGATCTTCTTCAAAACTTGAAATATATAATATTGGATAACGTGCTTTTAATAATAAATTTAACTCGTCACTAAATATCATATAAAATATACATTTATCAAAGAGCTAACCTAACCCTATTTAAAAAAAATTAAATTGCTAAATTTTTACGACCCTTTTTGCGACGAGCAGAAATAATATTTTGACCAGCTTTTGTTTTCATACGTGCACGAAAACCTGAAACACGAAGTGCTTTTCGGTTTGTCCCTCCTAATGGTCTTTTAGTCATAAGAAATCCTTTATTTTCTACAAAATGTAAAAGTTAACTAAAATTTTAATTACGATTTTAGTATATCATAGATACAATTGTATTTTATTTCACGAATTGTTTCAATAAATAAATTAAATCCTTCAACTTTATATTCTTGTAAAGGATCTAATTGAGCATAACCTCGCCAATTAATTGTTTCAAGTAAAAGTTCACTTTTTTGCAAATGTTGTTTCCAAACTAAATCAATTCTTTTTAAAATTGAAGCTTTTTCAAATAAACGAATTGTCTGTGAACGCTTTAAATTAAATTCTGCTTCTTTTAAATCATACGTTAACCAAAACTGCTCAAGAAGTAATAAAATAGATTGATCAAACTTTAAAAGTTTACAATTATTAAAATCAAACAACAAATAATTAAGACACAATAAATAAGAAATTTCAGCATTTAGCAAATCAAAATCAGCTTTTTTCATGACTATTGTTAAAGCTTTTAATTCTTGTACTAACCTTACGATTAAATCTTCACCATAGCTTAAAATTTCAGGTCTAACACTAATATGTTTTAATAACATGTTTCGTTCTCGATAAATGGTACGACGTTGAAAATTAACTACTTCATCATAATTGAATAAACGTTTCCTTGACTCATAATTAAAATTTTCTACCTTTTTTTGACAACTTTCAATCAACTTATTAAGAATTTTAGATTCTAAAAGGCCACCATCCTTATTATTTAAATTCGCCAATTCAACTTCAAATTTATTCCCTCCAAAAATACGAAGAATATCATCATCAAGACTTACAAAAAATCTAGATGTTCCAGGATCACCTTGTCTACCAGCACGACCACGCAATTGATTATCAATACGCCGTGATTCATGTCTTTCAGTCCCAATAACATAAAGACCTCCCATATTAGTCACAAAAGTTTTAGCCTCTTCAGCTTTTAATTTATTTTTCACATAATAATAATCATAAATTAGATTAAAATAACATTGAATTAAACTTTTCGTATTTAAGTAACCATTTTCTTTTAAATTAAATAGTAAATCTTCTAAATAATTTTCTGAATAAAAATTAAAAATATTCTTTGTTTTAAGAAAAGGAATAGAAAAAATATTTTTAGATGCCATGAATCTGAAAATTTTACGATAAATTAGCGATAACTCAAAGTCTCTCAAAAATAAATTTTTGGATAAACGTTTTAAATTAGAATTTTTTAAAATCAAACAAATTTTGTTAAAAGATAATAAAAAAAGTCGCTGATTTTTTAAGGTCTCAACCAATAAAAATATGTGTTGACGAGTTTGAAAATCAAAATTTCCACCTAACAAAATATCGGTACCCCGCCCAGCCATATTGGTTGATACTGTAACTGCATATTTTTTACCCGCTTGAGCAATAATTCCTGATTCAAGGTTTACATTTTCAGGTTTTGCATTTAATAAACGATGATTTACATGAAGATCTGTTAATAAAGTCGAAATAATTTCTGATTTTTCAATACTTGTAGTACCAATTAAAATTGGACGACCAATTTTATTTATTTTGGCAGTAAATTTTGCAAGAGCTTTCCATTTAAGATAACTATTTGGAAAAATATAATCAAGTAAATCATTTCGAATCATTTTTTTCGCTGTTGGGATAGAAATTACCGAACAACCATAAATATCTTCAAATTCAGCTTCTTCTGTTTTTGCTGTTCCGGTCATACCAGAAAATTTAGGATACGATAAAAAAAAATTTTGATAAGTAATCGAACCTAAAGTTTCTGAGGGATTTTTCACAGAAATTTTTTCTTTAGCTTCAACAGCCTGGTGTAAACCTCCACCCCATCGACGATCCTCCATGATTCGGCCAGTAAATTCATCGACAATCAAAATTTGATTATTTTTGACAATATAATGCGTATCTTTTACATATAAATTTTTTGCTTTAAGAGCATTGTTTAAATAAGGGATCCACGGATTATCCGTATCATATAAATTTTGAATATTTAACATATTCTGAGCAAGAATAGTACCTTGATTTGTTAAAGTAATATTTTTATCTTTCTCATCTACCAAATAATGAAGTTTTGCAATGAAGTACTCGCAGATTTGATCAGAGGTAATACATTTATCCATTTTTTTATCTAAACTACCTGATATAATAAGAGGTGTTCGAGCTTCATCAATTAAAATTGAATCAACCTCATCAATAATGCAATAATTAAAATCGCGTTGAATAAAATCCTCCAAAGAATCAGCCATATTATCACGTAAATAATCGAAGGCTAATTCTGTATTAGTAACATACGTTATATCCGCGGCATAATTTTTTCTACGCTCATCAGGACCCATATTTGCTTGAATTAGACCAACAGAAAGGCCTAGATAACGGTAAATTTGACTCATAATTTGTTTATCTCGTGTTGCTAAATACTCATTAGCTGTTACAACATGAACACCTTTAAGCGATAGCGCATTTAATATAACAGGCAGAGTCGCAACTAAAGTTTTTCCCTCACCAGTTTTCATTTCAGCAATTTTACCTTGATGTAAAACAATACCACCCAATAATTGTGTATCAAAATGCCTTAAACCTAAAGTACGTTTACTTACTTCACGAGTCAGAGCAAAGCTTTCCACTAATATTTCATCAAAATTTTGATCTAATTGGTAGATTTGAATTAATTGATTCACACGTTTTTTGATTTGACTTTCAGTTAATTTACTAATTTTATTTTCTAACGAGTTAATTTTATTAATTTGCACACTAGACTGTTTTAGTCTTGATTTAAGAGTCTTAAAAAATTTAAACATGAATGATTTATTTCATTTTATTATATAAATTAAAAATTTATTTATAGTTTTTTATAAAATTTTTATTTAATAAAATTATAAGTTATATTAGAAAATATTACTAGTCAAATAGTTTGTTAAAAGATAAACTAGACTGACTAAATTTACTTAAAAATAATATAATAAGTTATAGAAGAAACGACATAAAATAAAAATATGACCCTATTCTCAATAAAAAAAATTACTGTAATGGGATTTTTCATTTTGTTTAACCCATTAAATAAAAATAAAAATATAATAGCAGCCGAAAACATCAATAAAAAAATTTCTTCAGAAATATTTACTAAAATTTCAAAAAACCCTACTAAGAAATCATCGATTATTCAGATTAATAAAAAAATTAACTATATTAAAAAATATCAAAAATTAAAAAAAATAAGATTAGTACCTAAAAATTTAAATGAAAAAATGCGCTTTCGTAATGGATTATTTCTATTAAATATAGCTAAAGAAGATTATATAGAAGAAAGCAAAAGTTTATATGGAAAATCTCTAAAAATTACAAACCCTTCATTATTAAAAAAAAGTTTCTTTTATGAAGACCAAGGTTGTCTATTTTTTAATAGGGAATTACGTGTATACAATTTTGATAGACAATTTAAATTAGAAAAATCAGTAAGAAAAAAAAACATGTTACCTATAAATTTTGATAAAATTTTACCTTTTTTCAAAAAAATAGAAAAATATAAATCTGGTGAAGCAAGAGAAATTACTACTAGGTGGCATCAAATTGACTCAGATCAAACTGAAATCAATAAATCTAATCTTTATAAAGTATTAGATTTAAATAATAATGTTCAAAAAATAAAAAAAGATAGAATTAAATTTAACTTTTCTTTAGAGCACATGGATCAAGCAGAAAAAAATGATAAAAAAACGAAAGTTAAAAGGTTTAACTGGCAAAAAATTAGATTGAAAATACCAACAAAACGACAATTACGTGATGCTTGCGTTGATGCAATTACAGAAGTTTTTAAATTTAAACGCTGGTTTTACAATAAAGTACAGCGGCCATTCACTAAATATGTTCGTTTAAAAACAGGTAATTTAATTTTTAAAGAACCTCATATTAATCCCTTTATTAAAAAATATGGATTTGAAAAATTAGCAAAAAAAACCGAGATCGCAACGATTAAATCCGAGTCTAAAGAAGCTCCAATATATCGATTAAAAACCTACAATCGGCTTGTCTTCAATGAAATAAAAAATTTTTCAAAAATTCAAAGATTAGGGCAATGCGAACAAAATGGAAATATTATTTTACCTCAAAAATTTTTCAAAAAACATCTAATAAAATTAGAAGATAATTACATAAATAAAGATTTTAAAAAATTAAAAAACCAAAATTTATCTAAAATATATTATCCAATACCAAAAAAAGATCAATTTTATTTTATAACAAAATATTTTAAAAAATCAAGAAGAAAACTTCGTGGGCTAAATTACATAGAAGTTTTAATTCCACAATCGTATAAATGGAAAAAAAAAAAATCAAGTAAAAATAAAGACGAAAAAGAGCTATTCCAATCAATTCTCAACTATGATAAAAATTGGTTAACCAAACGGGATGCGATATTAAAAAAAAGTTTTAGGTATAAACCTTTTTATCATCGAATTGCTAAAAAATTATTTGATAAAGTTAAGTTTGAACCTCAAATAAATAAAAAACAAAGTCTACCAAATTTTTTTATAGGACCTCAATTACATAGAAGTAAAACTAAAACTATTAATAGTTGTGGTTATGGATTATCTTATTTAAAAAATAATGACCAAAAAATTTATATAAATCCAAGTACAGGACTAATGTCATATTATACAAATAGTAAGAACGAAAAATTTCATGGTGATGATTCAACAACGACCTACGGAATTTTGGAAGGCCGAGGCTATTATACAGATAAAAAAGGTATAAAATATTTTTATAAAGAAAACTACGAACAAGTATGTAATTTTTCTAAATATGTTGGGAATCAAATTTCACCAAATGGATTTCCAAAAATGAGAAATAACCCTTATTATTATAAACGCGAATTTTACTTTGACCAACAATATCCTCAAATAAAAAAGATGGCAGGTTTATGGAAAGACTTACGAGCTAATAAACGTGATGATAATAGTTATCTATTTAATCTAAAAAAAAAATAAAACCTAGACTATTTAAGACCTTTTTGGTACCATGAGCCTAAATTAGTATTGAATAAAAAATCATTATTAATTGGCTCTGTAGCTCAGTGGTTAGAGCAGGGGATTCATAAGCCCAAGGTCACAGGTTCAAATCCCGTCAGAGCTAAGACTAATCGAATATAAAAACATTAAAATCATACTTTTAATAAAAATTAAAAGTTCAAAAATTAAAAAATAAGTTTTAAAAAATTAAATATTTAAGACAAATTTGAACATATTTCAAGAGGATCAGGTTTTATAAAATAAAACTATTTCAAAAAATTTATATACCTAATAAAAAGGATAGAATTAAAAAAATTGAAAAACAATATTTGTATACATCTACAAATACCTATATCATAAGAATGTCTTTTTTTTTGAGTAACTTAAATTTAAAACGAAAGCAAAGATTTTAAAATACTACATCTTAAAAAATTATTACCGTATTAAATAAAACACTCAAACTCGATACTAAACTAACTAAAAATTTAAATTTTATTTTAAGTAAAAAAAAGTAATAAAAATCGAAAATAAATGGTACACAGAAAGTAATATTTTTTTATTTAATAAAATCTATAGTGTTTTCATCTTTATAAAGTCAAATTTATAATTAAATTTAACATTTAAATACGCACATTTAAATTTATAAAAAGTATAAATTAAAGTATCAAATATAAATAATTAACCTAGTTTATATTTTAAAAATTTATAAAAAATAGGGGTAGGGGGACTTGAACCCCCACAATTTTAATAATCAACGGATTTTAAGTCCGTCGTGTCTACCATTCCACCATACCCCCATAATATTAAAGTAAGGCGGCACCCAGATTCGAACTGGGGAATAAAGGATTTGCAATCCTCTGCCTTACCACTTAGCTATACCGCCTACTTACTAACTTTACTATAACCTTTTTAAATTAATTAAAAAAGGTTTTAATAAGATAAAAGTAAAAAAGCAAATATTGCCCCGCCAGATGCACCTAACATAAATCCCTCAACAAATGTATTCCAACCTTTTTTTGTTAAAAAATTATCGTTTTTTTCAGAATCATCAAACGAAACATAACCATATAATGCTAAAGCTAAACCTAAAATACAAATTAAACCAATTGCTGAAAAAAAACCTGAATAATTTGCTAATTCAGAATTTCTTAAAGGACCTAATAGCGTAAAAGGACCAACAAAGAAATACCCATGTGCCATACCTATTTCTAAACCACGCATAAAAGAAGAAAGATTAGAACGATACGCTGGTAAATTTTTTAGAATAGCCCGTGTTGCATATGATGTAGTAATAGGTGTAGATAAATGACCCACAAATGGATCTTTTTTATATGCTTTTATAAAAGTTAACATAATTAATATTTAATTTAATACTATAAACACAATTATATGTTTAAAATTTAGTTTATGTAATTTTTAATTTTAAAAATTACGGTAAAGTATTACCTCTACGATATTGTAAAAAAGCCACTACAAATAAGCCAACTAACGTCACAGGTATGAGACCTAAAACAATACCAAAAAGAAATGGTTCAATCATAAGTTTAAATAAAATAATATGAATATGGAGTTGATTATACTTCTATTTTCTAAAAAATTCTGGTAAAAATTAAAAAAATTTTTAAATATTCGAGACTGACGGGACTCGAACCCGCAACGTCCGCCGTGACAGGGCGGTGCTCTAACCAATTGAACTACAGTCCCAATAGTATTAACAAAAATATAATACTATAAAATTTAGAAATTGTCAATAGGAGAGAGAGGGATTCGAACCCTCGGTATTGAAAAACAATACAATAGATTAGCAATCTACCGCTTTCGACCACTCAGCCATCTCTCCTTATAGTTAAACATAACCTATAATAGCAAAAAAAATTTAATATATCAATTAAAATTCCATATATATAATCTATTTATGACTTTATCGTCAAACTTATGTTTAAAAAATAATCGAAATTATGACAACTATCCTAGTTTCTAAGCTACCGGAAACTTTTGCCGCCTTTAGTCCAATTGTTGACGTATTACCGGCTATTCCTGTATTTTTTCTCTTACTTGCCTTCGTTTGGCAAGCATCAGTTGGTTTTAGATAAGGATATTTTTTTAATTATAAAATAATTTAATAATTAAAATTATTATTTAAATAAAAACATTTAGCGTATAATAATTATATTAAGCTTATATTAAAAAAAATATTATGTCAGGTGGTTCTACTGGTGAACGTCCCTTTTCGGATATTATCACAAGTGTTCGTTACTGGATTATTCATAGCATAACAATTCCATCGTTATTTGTTTCAGGTTTTCTTTTCATAGCAACAGGTTTAGCATATGATGTATTTGGAACACCTCGCCCCGATGAATATTTTACACAAGATCGTCAACAAATCCCATTAGTTAATGATCGTTTTAATGCAAAGCAAGAACTTGAAGATTTAACTAAAGGTTTATAAAAGAAATTTTATGATAAAAAATACAAATCAGCCAGTTGCGTATCCAATTTTTACATTTCGTTGGTTAACTATTCATGCACTAGCTGTTCCTACAGTTTTCTTTTTAGGAGCAATCACATCAATGCAATTTATTCAAAGATAGGAGTATAAAAATAATATGTCAGGTCCTAATCCGAATAGACAGCCTGTAGAGTTAAACCGTACGTCACTTTATTGGGGTTTACTTCTTATTTTTGTATTAGCCGTTCTATTTTCAAGTTATTTCTTTAACTAATTTTTAGGAGAAAATTTTTATGGCAGGTACAGGTCGAATTCCATTATGGTTAGTTGCTCTTGTAGGTGGCTTAGCTGCAATTGGAGTATTAGCTCTTTTTTTCTATGGTTCTTACTCTGGTTTAGGTTCATCTTTATAAAACACTAAATCAAAAAATGTTGTTTTTAAAATTTAAATTAAAATTTTATAAACAACATTCCCTAAATTTTAATTTACCTAAAGGCTTAAAGGAGAGAGAGGGATTCGAACCCTCGGAACCATAAGATTCATCTGATTTCAAATCAGACGCAATCGACCAACTCTGCCATCTCTCCAAAAATTATTAAAGCGCAAAATTTAATTAAACTTATTATAATTTAAATTTGCGCTATTATCAAACTTAAAAATCAATCATCAAAAGTTCCTTTCCCAGTAAATTTAACTTTAATTGGATTCGGGTTTTTACCAATTGAAAAACTTTTATTGTTAACACCAATACGACCCGGATTCGATTTTTCTGAAAATACACCATCTTTTGGATACAAATATTGAATTTCACCACTTGGAAAAAGACGATAAATTTTATAATCAAGAATTTTAAAAGTACGTAGTTGAGTACCAAGTGCTAAACATTGTTCTTTACGTGCAAAATATACTAAATTTTCACCGGAGCGCATACGCGCGGCTCCTCCAGTTGGCATCTCAAAATCTTGTTCTTTTGGAGTTGTCCATGTAATAGCATACTTTTCTTCAATTTCCGTAGCTTGTAACCAACCACCTGTACTACCTTCAAAAAATGGCAGTGGTGTTTTTAAGTCAAGATTCATAAAAAAAATTTCCTTTTTAATTATTATAACAACCAACTGATATGTTTTTCTTACAAAATAAATTAAATTATATTTTTAAAATAAAAAATATTCTATTTTATTTTAAGGTAAGAAATTAAATATTAATAATTTTTTCTTTAATTAATAAATTACGAATAGTTTTCGTCGGTTGAACACCATTATTCAAATATTTAATAATATTTTCAAAATCTAACTTTATTTCTTTTGTAATTGGGTTATAAAAACCTAATTCAGAAATAGGTCTTCCATTACGTCTCGATGTAGAAGGCATAACTACTAGTCTATAGCTAGGTTGACCTTTTCTACCAATACGTTTAAATCTCATTTTCAGCATTTTAATTCCCAAAATATATTCATTTATATACCTCATATTAACAAACTTCCTTTAAAACGACAAGTCTTTTTTATCCGAAAAATTTAATTAAACATTTAATAAAAAAAGCACTAGAATATCTGTAAATATAGATGATCAGAAAAGTGAAAATAATTCACTTAATTAGCTACATGCTTCGGCAATTAATAAAGTATGACTATTGCAATTGGTCAAAATAAAGAACGTAGTATTTTTGATTTGGCAGACGATTGGTTAAAACGTGATCGTTTCGTATTTGTTGGTTGGTCGGGTTTATTATTATTCCCAACTGCTTATTTAGCAGTTGGAGGATGGTTTACAGGAACAACATTTGTAACATCTTGGTATACACATGGTTTAGCAAGCTCTTATTTAGAAGGTTGTAATTTTTTAACAGCAGCTGTTTCAACTCCTGCTAACAGTATGGGACATTCTTTAATTCTTTTATGGGGTCCTGAGGCACAGGGTGATTTTACACGTTGGTGTCAAATTGGTGGTCTTTGGACATTTGTTGCATTACACGGCTCATTTGGTTTAATTGGATTCTGTTTACGCCAATTCGAAATTGCCCGTTTAGTTGGGATTCGACCTTATAATGCAATCGCATTTTCTGGTCCTATTGCTGTTTTTGTCTCAGTTTTCTTAGTTTACCCTTTAGGACAAGCAAGCTGGTTCTTTGCACCTAGTTTTGGCGTAGCTGCAATTTTTCGTTTTCTATTATTTTTACAAGGATTCCATAACTGGACATTAAATCCATTCCATATGATGGGAGTAGCCGGAATTTTAGGTGGCGCTTTACTTTGCGCAATTCATGGAGCAACAGTAGAAAATACATTATTCGAAGATGGAGACGCAGCAAATACATTCCGTGCATTCACACCAACGCAATCTGAAGAAACTTATTCAATGGTTACAGCTAACCGTTTTTGGTCACAAATTTTTGGTGTTGCATTTTCAAATAAACGTTGGTTACACTTCTTCATGTTATTTGTACCTGTAACCGGCCTATGGACAAGTGCCATAGGTATCGTGGGATTAGCATTAAACCTACGTGCTTATGATTTTGTATCACAAGAACTTCGTGCAGCAGAAGACCCAGAGTTCGAGACATTCTATACTAAAAATATCCTTCTAAATGAAGGTATCCGCGCATGGATGGCAGCACAAGATCAACCGCATGAAAATTTTGTATTCCCAGAGGAGGTTTTACCACGTGGAAACGCCCTTTAATAATAATGTTACTGGTAGAGATATTGAATCTACTGGGTTTGCCTGGTGGTCAGGTAACGCACGTCTAATTAACGTTTCAGGTAAACTATTAGGTGCACATATAGCACATGCAGGTGTTATGGTATTTTGGTGTGGTGCGATGACTTTATTTGAAGTTTCACATTATATCCCTGAAAAACCATTATATGAACAAGGTTGTATTTTACTACAACATTTAGCAACCTTAGGTTGGGGTGTAGGACCAGGTGGTGAAATAATTAACACCTACCCATATTTTATAGTAGGTGTTGTACACTTAATTTCTTCTGCTGTCCTAGGTTTTGGAGGTATTTACCATTCTTTAATTGGTCCCGATACTTTAGAAGAATCTTTTCCATTCTTTGGTTACGATTGGCGTGACAAAAATAAAATGACAACAATTCTTGGTATCCATTTATGTTTACTAGGACTTGGTTCTTTACTTTTAGTCTACAAAGCTATTTATGGTGGTGGAATTTATGATACATGGGCACCAGGAGGAGGAGATGTTAGAAGTATTACTAACCCTACATTAAATATACTTGTAATATTTGGATATGTTCTTCGTTCCCCATTTGGTGGTGATGGCTCAATTTGCGCAGTAAATAATATGGAAGATCTTGTTGGTGGACATATTTGGGTAGGTGCTTTATGTATTTCTGGTGGAATTTGGCATATTTTGACAAAACCTTTCTCCTGGGTACGTCGTGCATTTGTCTGGTCAGGTGAAGCATATCTTTCATATAGTTTAGCCGCTCTTTCATTGATGGGTTATGGTGCAGCAACATACGCTTGGTACAATAATACTGCTTACCCAAGTGAATTTTATGGACCAACAGGACCAGAAGCTTCTCAATCTCAAGCCTTTACTTTCCTTGTACGTGACCAAAGATTAGGTGCAAATGTTGCTTCAGCACAAGGACCAACAGGTCTTGGTAAATATCTAATGCGCTCACCATCTGGTGAAATTATTTTTGGTGGTGAAACTATGCGTTTTTGGGATTTACGCGCTCCTTGGGTTGAACCATTAAGAGGTCCAAATGGTTTAGATATTAATAAAATTCGTAATGATATTCAACCATGGCAAGAACGTCGTGCAGCAGAATATATGACACATGCGCCACTAGGCTCATTAAATTCTGTTGGAGGAGTTGCTACCGAAATTAATTCGTTCAATTACGTATCACCACGATCATGGTTAACATGTTCACATTGGTTTCTAGCTTTCTTTCTTTTAGTTGGTCACTGGTGGCATGCTGGACGTGCCCGAGCTGCTGCAGCTGGATTTGAAAAGGGAATTAATCGAGAAACGGAACCAGTACTCTCAATGCGTCCAATTGATTAAGATTTAATAATAAAAAACTCTATACGGAGATCAATATATCAAATCAAAAAGGTCCTATAAATTTTTTTAATATAAAGATTTATAGGACCTTTTTGACTATGAAATATAAGTAAAGAGTTTAATGTTTACTATTGCTTAGTTTATAAAAGACAAAGTAAAAAAAATTACGAATAATAATAATATTAAAAGTACAATACCAAAAAAATTATTAAAAAATTTTCTATGCTAATAGAAAATTAAAAGTATGTAAATTATTGAAATAAAATACTGGATAAAGTTGATCCTAAAAAAATATACGTTTTGTTCGAAGTGATAGAAAAAACAGATGACATCGGATAAATAAAACAGGTATTGCTAATACTTAGACTTCTAAAAAATACAAAATTACGTTTTAAAAATAAACATAAGTCAAAAAAAATCGAAAATTTAGAACTTAAAAAAATAAATTTTTAATTAAAATTTAATAAAAAAGATCCTATAAACTTTTTTATTAGAAAGTTTATAGGACATTCTTGATTATTTTCTTAAATATTTTTAGGTTCATCCAATTAAACTATTTTATTTAAAATTTGAACACCATCTAATAAAGGATTAATAGTCTCTTTTAAACTTTTATTCTCTCGTGTTCAAATTTTAATTTCATTCTCAAGTTCGCTAAATTTAGTATTTAAGTTACTAACCACCTTATTAAATTTCAATTAACGTGTTCTATTTAGAAATGCAAAAAGAAGCATAACTATTATTAGGATTGAATTTAAGTTTTTTAAATAAAAATTTAAGATTCTTCCTGATTATTTTCCTTATCTAATTTAACTATTTTATCTAAAATTTGAATATCATTTGATAAAAGATTAATCGCCTCTTGTAAACTTTTATATTCTAAATTAGCGGATGTTAAAAATATCGTAAGATCATCACGCGTTTTTATTAACTTTTGAACAATATCTTTTTCATTTATCTCAAGTTTTTTATCAAGGCTTTCTAATAACATATTTGCCTTATAAATTAAAGAATCAGCTTCATTTTTTAATTGTGTTAACTCACGGTTAACCTTGTCAGCAGCGGCAAATTTTTCAGCTTCCGAAACCATTTGATTAATATCCGAATCCGATAATTTTGATGAACCTTTAATTGTAATTGATTGCTCTAATCCTGTCGACGTATCCTCTGCTTTAACCATTAAAATCCCATCAACATCAATGTCAAAAGTTACTTCAATTTTGGGTACATTTCTTGCGGATAATGGAATATCCTGTAACGCAAATTCACCTAAACTTTTATTATCTTTAGCAAACTCACGTTCCCCTTGAAGAACATGAATTTCTACACTTGGCTGATTATCTCGCGCAGTCGAAAAGATTTCAGATTTTTTTGTTGGAATTGTCGTATTACGAGTAATCATTTTTGTCATGACCCCACCTAAAGTTTCGACACCTAATGATAATGGTGTAACATCTAATAAAAGAATATTTTTTACTTCACCAGATAGAACACCACCTTGAACAGCCGCACCAATCGCGACAACTTCATCTGGATTTACTATTTTATCTGGAAATTTGTTAATAATTGATTTAACTAAATTCTGAATTCCAGGAATTCGTGTGGAACCTCCAACTAATACAACTTCATCCAATTCACTATTCTTTAAGCGTGCATCTGTTAAAGCTTGCTCCACAGGTTTTCGACAACCTTCAATTAACGGTTGACATAATTCTTCAAAAAAGTCGCGTGTCAAAGTAACCTCAATATGCTTTGGACCAGTTTCAGTTGCAGTAATAAATGGTAAATTAATTTTTGTTTCTGTTAAAGTAGATAATTCAATTTTAGCTTTTTCAGCGACCTCTTTTAAACGCTGTAAAGCTTGACTATTATCTTTAAGTGAAATACCTTCTTTTTTTTCAAAGTCTGACATTAAATACTCCACAATTTTTGTATCAAAATTATCCCCCCCTAAACGAGTATCACCTGATGTCGAAAGTACTTCAAAAACACCATCACCAACTTCTAAAACAGAAATATCAAATGTACCACCACCTAAATCAAAAACTAAAATTTTCTCCTGATTTTTTTTATCTAAACCATAGGCTAATGAAGCTGCAGTAGGCTCATTGATAATACGTAAAATTTCTAAACCAGCAATTTTACCTGCATCTTTTGTTGCTTGACGTTGGGTATCGTTAAAGTATGCTGGAACGGTAACAACCGCTTGATTAACTTCTTGACCTAAGTAACGTACAGCATCTTCAGATAATTTTCTTAAAATTTGTGAAGAAATTTCCTCTGGACTAAAAATCTTATTTAAATTGGTACACTGAATTTTAAAAGAATCATCTTCTTCGATTAAAGGGTACGCAACTTGTTTAAGAATTGAACCTAATTCTTTTGGACTACTACCAATAAATCGCTTTACGGAATAAAAAGTATTTTGTGAATTAATCACAGCTTGTCGTTTTGCCATTTGTCCCACTAATAAATTACCTGTTTTAGTGTAAGCAACAACCGATGGAGTAGTACGTAAGCCATCGATATTTGGTATAACAACCGGTTGAGCCCCTTCAATAACTGCAACAACAGAATTTGTAGTTCCCAAATCTATTCCTAATATTTTTTGCATTAAATTTATTTAATTTTTTAAAAAAGTTATTACTTGTATTTAAGAATAGAGTAAAAGATAATTAATTAAGTAGTCTCTCCTATTTAAATTATAAAAAATTCGAGATTATAAATAAAATTAACATACTTACTTAATAAAAGATGCATCTGACTGGGTTTGAACCAGTGTAGAACGGATTATGAGTCCGGTGCCTAACCACTCGGCCACAAATGCAATTGGAACTGGTGGGATTTGAACCCACGTTTAATTCAAATATTTTTATAAATTTTTTACAAGTTTAGTTATAAAAAATAACAAATAAAAAGAAAGCCTTAGCTTTAAATTATAAAATAAAGAGCAACATAAAGACAATTATTGAATTTTATGCTAAATCCAAAAGTAAAAAATTTTATGCAAATGCTAAAATATTTTGATTTTTAAATAAATTGTTACTAGCAATTAAAGTTTTATCGATTATACGGATCGAAATAAAATCCGACTTGATTTATAAATTAAATTAATTATCGACACCAATGCAGTCCCTTAATAAAAAACTAGAATAACAAATAACATAATAACATTACATGAAAATAATTTAAAATTATATATAAAATATTTATTTTTTAAAACGTTGGTAAAAATAAAACTAAAAATAGAATTAAAAAATGAGCAGAAAGGGATTTGAACCCTTGATCTTTAGAATCGGAATCTAATGCTTTATCCAACTAAGCTACCTGCTCTTAAAATAAAAATTAAAAATGCGACACGAACAAAAAAAATTTTAAAAGAGTTATCTTTTTCTCTTAAAATATACAATTTTGATGCGACTAATACAATTTAAACTAGACTTACTAAATTTATAGACGACAAAATTGAGAAAAATTAACTAGGTTATTCGAAAATAAGTATATAAAATTAAACGTAAAAAAGAACTTAAATTATGAAGCTTTTTATAAAAAGGTTAAACCTCTGTTCTTATCCATATTTTCAAAGATTTAACCTAACAAAAATAGATATGTCCATAATTTTTTTCAAATAATTTTTAATAAATATTTTAAATTCTTTCCTTAAAAACCTTCAAAAATAGAATTAAACTAATTTTTAATTATTTTTAGCTTTAAAAAATTTTTAACCAAAGTTAAGTTACCTATACTTTCAAACGAAAAAAAAATTGAAGTAGTTGTAATAATATAAATAATCAGACTACTTACCCTTTCTTTAAACTAACTAAAAAATTAAAAAACCTATATATTTAAGTATTAATCTAACGTGTAATATTATAAAAAATTATTAATTAGAGATGAGCCATATAAATTTTTGACATATCAAATTTAATATTTAATGAAAAATCAAGAACCTTAAAGATATCTACGTAATAAGGAGATTATCTTAAAATTTAAAAAAAAAATCAAAATTTAAAATAGCTACTTTCAAAAAAATTTATATAATCCGTAAATTTTTCTTAGAAATAGAATATATTTTATAATATTTTACGAATAAATAGTCATAAAAAATATAAATAAATAAATTAAAAAAGTTACCTTTATATAAACACTTGCTTAAAAAATCTAAATTTGATATATTTATGTTGTTAAAGCCTGGATAGCTCAGTTGGTAGAGCAGTGGACTGAAGATCCTCGTGTCACCAGTTCGAATCTGGTTCCGGGCATTCCTATAATTATAATTATAATTTTTCTTATTTCTACTATAATTATGTTTAGGTTACCATTTAGCAAAATAAATTTTTATAAGGATTTAAAAGTGAAACGTATTTTTAGATTATTCACTCTATTTTCAATATTATTTTTAGTTTTCCCAAGAACTTCTTCAGCAAATGTTGGAATATTAGTCGATTGTGATAAATCACCCGCATTTACAAAACGTCTTAATTCAAGCATAAAAAAATTAGAAAATCGGTTAGCAAAATATGATGCTGGAACTCCACCTGCATTAGCTTTACAAGAGCAAATTAATCATACAAAATTAAGATTTATGCGTTATGGTGATTCTGATGTTCTTTGTGGTACAGATGGTTTACCCCATCTTGTTGTAGATGGTGATCTTAAGCATGCATCTGAATTTATTATTCCTGGATTCTTATTCATATATGTTACCGGTTGGATTGGCTGGGTTGGACGTAAATACGTTCAAACTGTATCTAAACTAAAAAATCCAATGGAAAAAGAAATAATTTTAGATGTTCCATTAGCTTTAAATATTATGTTTTCAGGATATCTTTGGCCGCTTCTAGCTTGGAATGAGTTTACAAGTGGTAATTTTGTTGCACAACCTGAAGATATTACGGTTTCTCCTCGTTAATTATTTTTTCTCTTGGTATCTTCGTCTCTAGGCTTATATAGGTAATCCTATTTTTAATTTTTTTTATACTTATCTTTTTTTTTAAGTTTTAGTTCTTTTATATAATAATTATTTTCTTTTATGAGTAAAATTAATTTTTTTAAAAAAAAAATTGTTTTTTTATTACCTTTTCTTTTTAGTTTAAATGTTTTCGCGATTGAATTAGATGATGCAACACGTACTGTCACAGTTGATGATTCTGGTAATAGTGTAATTTTAACTCAAGAACAAGTGAAACGTGGAAAGCGTTTATTTAATGCTTCTTGTGGTTCATGTCATACGGGAGGTATTACTAAAACAAACCCAAATGTTGGTTTAGATCCAGAAGCATTAAGTCTTGCCACTCCAAATCGGAATAGTATCGCAGGTTTAGTTGATTATTTAAAAACACCAACTTCGTATGATGGTCTGGAATCGATCGCAGAAGTTCACCCAAGTATTGAAAGTGCAGATATTTTTCCAAAAATGCGTTCTTTATCTGATGAAGATTTATTTGCGATCGCAGGGCATATTTTAGTTCAACCACAAATTGTTTCAGAAAAATGGGGTGGGGGTAAAATTTATTACTAAATATAAACTAAATAATTTACTAATTTTGAATATTTTTATAGGAAGGTTAAATTAAATTTTTATGACTGATTTAAAAGCTTACTTATCGACTGCACCCGTATTATTAACCATTTGGATGTCTCTAACAGCAGGTATGCTTATTGAAATTAACCGTTTTTATCCTGATATGCTTTTTTTTTAGAGTTTAAATATCTATTTTATCGAATTAACACGTGAATTTTTTTTAGTTTGGCATAGGCCTAATAAAGAATTTTTTTTAAATCTCCCTAATAAAACATTTATATTGTGTCAGACTTTTTAGAGCAGCACATTTTTTGTTTTTAAGGAGGTTTAAAAAATCTTTATTAATTAAAGCGCTCTTTTAAACGTGTGGCTTTACCAGATAAATTTCGTAAGTAATAAAGTTTTGAACGACGTACTTTTGCAGATTGTAAAATTTTTAGTGACTGAACTTTTGGTGAATTTATTAAAAAACATCTTTCAATACCGATCCCTTGTGATGATCTACGAACGGTAATTGTTTCGTTTAAACCTGAATTTTTTTTTGAAATAACGACACCTTCATAAAGTTGAGTCCTTGTTTTCCCACCTTCTTTTATCTGTATACCTAATTTTATTTTATCACCCACTCGTATTTGATGTTTTTCTAATTTTAAATAATTTGATTCGACATATTTAATAAGCTCTTGATTATTAACGTTAGGTATTTTTACTTTTATCATTTTTTGTTTCCTTAAAATATAATTTAATTCTAATTTATTTTTTTTATAAAGAAACCCTTAAATTTTTAATATTTGGAGATAGATAAGTTTATTTTATTTTAATTTATATCTCTATTTACAAAAAACATACATTTAACTAAATATCGACGTAAAATTATAAGTTTTTTACGTACAATCTAAAATTTTTATTGATTTAAATTAGTTTAGGGAGAAATTGTTAAATTGTCTATTTTTTTTAGTATATAATTAATTATAATTTTATTTTTTAATTTCATATGTTTGAAAAATTTACTGAACAAGGAGTTCAAGCTATAGGACTTGCTCAAGAAGAAGCGAAACGACTTGGTAAAAATATGGTTGGGTCAGAGCATATTCTTTTAGGTTTATTTTCTGAAAAAACTGGTTTGGCTAGCCATGCATTAGCTAAGGAAGGTCTTACTTTAAGAAAAGTACGAAATTCGATTGTCCGATTGTGGGGTCGGGGTTCCGATTTTTCAGCAAAAGATTTCCCTTTTACACCCGGTGCTAAACGTATTTTAGAAAGAAGTAGTTTTGTAGCTTTAGAGCAGGGATCCAAATATGAGAAAGGATCCAAATATGTAGGTACGGAACATTTGCTTTTAGCTTTACTTGATATGAATGAGAATGCACCTGCCTATATTTTTGATAATCTGAGTGTTGATCCAGCTTCATTACGTCAAACTCTTTTAGCTTTGATAGAGAAATCGAAAACCACAAATCCGTATTTTGATGATGATGCGATAATGAAGCAGGTACGTGAAGATATAAGTAAAGCGTTAGACAAACAGTTAGATGAACAACTAAGCGAAGAAGAGAAAGACCAAGAACCATTCCAGGATATTACTAATAAGGATAAAGATACGAATGCAGAAGCTTTAGAAACTTACACTACAGATTTAACTAAACAAGCACGTGATGGTAAACTGGATCCAGTTATAGGACGTAAAAAAGAAGTCCAGCGTGTTATTCAAATTTTAGCTCGTCGTAAAAAAAATAATCCAGTTTTAATTGGTGAACCTGGTGTGGGTAAAACTGCAGTCGCCGAAGGACTAGCACAACTTATTGTTAAAGGTGATATTCCAACATTTTTAGAAAATAAAAAAATTGTGGCTCTTGATATGGGTTCGTTATTAGCGGGTACAAAATATCGTGGTGAGTTTGAAGAGCGCCTTAAAAAAGTTATGGATGAAGTTCAATCTTCATCTGATATTATTCTTGTGATTGATGAAGTTCATAATTTAATTGGTGCTGGAGCGGCTGAAGGTGCTGTTGACGCAGCTAATATTTTAAAACCAGCTCTTGCTCGAGGTGAATTGCAATGTATTGGTGCAACTACAATTGAAGAGTATCGTAAACATATTGAAAAAGATCCGGCACTTGAACGCCGTTTTCAACCTGTTAAAGTTCCAGAACCGACAGTTGATGAAACGATTCAAATTTTACGTGGTTTAAGAAATCGTTATGAGAGACATCACCAATTAAAAATTAATGATGAAGCGTTAGTTGCGGCTGCAACGTTAGGCTCGCAATTTATTGCGGATCGTTTTTTACCTGACAAAGCTATTGATTTAATTGATGAGGCTAGTGCACGTGTTCGTTTAATTAATTGTAAGTTACCTGAAGCGGCAAAAGCAGCCGATAAAGAGTTACGCGATATTTTAAACCTTAAAGATTTAGCAATTTCAAACCAAAAATTTGAGGATGCTCATGAGTATCATGCTAAAGAAATTGAATTACGAGCTAGTATTTCATCAATATTAAAAGTAAAAGCAAAAAAAGATGCTAATACAATTATTTCAAAATCTGATGATTCTAAATTGCAAGTTTATGAAGCTGACGTAGCTGAGGTTGTTTCAGCTTGGACAGGAATTCCAGTCACAAAAGTTTCAAAAAATGAAATTGAAAAATTAGTTAAAATGGAAGAGCTTTTACATGAAAGAGTAATTGGTCAAGAAGTTGCTGTTTCCGCAATTTCCAAAGCTATTCGTCGAGCTCGTGTTGGATTAAAAAACCCAAATCGCCCAATTGCAAGTTTTATTTTTTCTGGACCTACTGGTGTGGGTAAAACCGAATTAACGAAAGCGTTAGCTTCTTACTTTTTTGGTTCGGAAGATTCTATGGTTCGTCTTGATATGTCAGAATATATGGAACGACATAATATGGCAAAATTAATTGGATCACCGCCTGGTTACGTTGGATTTTCTGAAGGCGGTTTATTAACAGAAGAAGTTCGTCGAAAACCTTATGCAGTCGTTCTTTTTGATGAGGTTGAAAAAGCTCATCCAGATGTCTTTAATTTATTATTACAAATTCTTGAAGATGGACGTTTAACAGATTCAAAAGGTCGTTTAATTGATTTTAAAAATACTCTTATTATTTTAACTTCTAATATTGGTGCAAAATCTATTGAAAAAGATTTTTCAACAATTGAAAATGGGGTTAGTTTTGACTCTTTAGATCGTGCGTCTGCTTATAATAAAATGGCAAAATTAGTTCAAGAAGAGTTAAAACAATATTTTAGACCTGAATTTTTAAATCGTTTAGATGAAATTATTGTTTTTCAGCAATTAACACAGCGTGATGTGCGAAAAATTGCGGATATTATGGTTAAACAATTGATTGATCGTATCAAATTACAAGGAATTAATCTAAAAATTAATAATAATGTAAAAGATAAACTTTCTCAGGATGGTTTTAATCCGATTTATGGTGCTCGTCCTTTACGACGTGTTATTATGAGTGCTTTAGAGGATCCATTAGCCAATCTTTTTTTAAAACAGCCATTAGTTGAAGGAACAGATATTCTTGTTAGTTTAAAGGATGATGAGTCGACGATTGATCTTAAAATTACGGGTGTAACCTTATCGAAAAAAGAATCTTTAGATGATGTAGCTAATCAAAACTTGAGTAAAAAAGTTAATTCTTCACAAATAGAATCGCGAGTTACACGTTATTCTCGTAACAAATTATCCACTAAATCTTCAGAACTTTTAACATTTGAAGAACGATCATTAAAAGGTCGAAAAAATTTACTTTCTATTATTTTAGAAAAAAAACGTAGAGAAGCAGACGAAGAGGCGGCCAAAAATAAAATAGACTAAAATAAATTTATCTGTACAACAAGCATCATATTGATTTAGTAAATAAAGTAGAAAATGTTTATTCTACTTATAAATTTAAATAAAAGATAAAATTTTAATTTTTAAGTAATCTTTTATTTTTACGCTATAATAAATTTATTAATCTTATTATTTAAGCTATAAATATTTATCATGACTACAACTTTATCTTCGTTTACTTTTAGTTTATTTGCAGGTGGTCTAGTTTTAGTTGGGATTGTTGTAGCAGTAATTTGGGTAAGTTCTAATGATCCTTTAACTCGAAATGATTAATATAGGGTTTGGTCCTAATATTTTATTAGGTGGTTTTATTTGTTTTGGTGTTTTAGTTTTATATTTTTTACGTACAATCAAATATGATTTATCGCGTGATATTGATGTATTTTTTACAACTTTAGGCTTTATATATGCGTCAATTATTATTGTTCATGGGTGGAGATTAGATCCAATTCTTTTATTTAGTCAGATTTTAATAATTTTTATATTATTAGCGATTTGTTGGGAAAATATTCGATTACGAGGTTTAACTAGTCAAAATAATAAAAATTTTGATGATGATTCATCATATTAAACAAGATTAGATTCACGTAAAATCTTTTATTTTGTTAGAGTATTTTAAAATTAATTTGGGTGGTACTGGATTCGAACCAGTGACCATCTGCTTGTAAGGCAGATGCTCTACCACTGAGCTAACCACCCTTCTTATATACAATCTCAATATAGGCTTTAATTTTAATTTTGTAAACCATTTATTTTTTTAGGTGGTAGGAGTATAGTAAAGACTCATACCACTTAAAATTAGTTTTATAAATTACCTTTTTTTAAAGCTAATATTAGTATTACCGAAGGTGCTGCTAATAAAATTAGAGCTGCTGACAATAATTGTCCAATAACTTGTAAATTTAACATAGATATTTTTTAAAGTAATTTTATCTCGGAAAATGATTCTTTAAAGTATAAGTTCCGTTGAATAAATTTAATATATACTATATAAATTTAAAAGTAAATAAAATTTTATGGGTTTGAAATTTTTTTTTTTCTGTTATCATATAATTATAAGGGTTGCTAACTCAATGGTAGAGTACTCGGCTTTTAACCGGTAAGTTCTGGGTTCGAGTCCCAGGCAACCCAATTTTTATTAGTTTAAATTTAGGAAAATTTATTTTTGTGTTATTTTAAATAAAGCTACCTTCTAATGAGACAAAAATCTAATAACTTTAGATTCTAAAATAATATTTTTTTATAGTTTATATTTTTTCTGCAACTTAAAGTATTAATTTGTAATTCTCTAATAAACTAATAATTTATTATTTTAATTATTAAGTTTATAGTATATAAATAGATAATTTTTAATTTTGTAGTCTAGACATCTATATAACTATTTGATATAGTTGGAACTTAATCGGAATATAGCGCAGTTTGGTAGCGCGTCTGCTTTGGGAGCAGAATGTCACAGGTTCAAATCCTGTTATTCCGATTGAGTCATTTTAATTTTTCTCTTTATTTATAAAAATTATGGATATTTATTTTTATAGGTAATATTTTGCCCCTATCGTCTAGAGGCCTAGGACATCTCCCTTTCACGGAGGTAACAGGGGTTCGAGCCCCCTTAGGGGTATTCAAGATTAAAACATTAGAAAAATTTTATTTTATTTTATTTATATTTTAATTTATAATATATTTATAAAAACTTGTATTGAAATATAATTTTAATTATATTTAGAAATATGAGGGTTTGTAATTTTTTATCTTCAGAAGGATAGATTTATGACTATTAGCTCACAAGAAGGTGATGCTAAAAAAGTTAAAGTTCTTGTCGATCGAGATGTTATCGATACTACTTTCGAAAAATGGGCAAAACCTGGTCATTTTTCAAGAACTTTAGCAAAAGGGCCAAAAACTACTACTTGGATTTGGAACTTACATGCGGATGCGCATGATTTTGATAGCCAAACTAATTTATTAGAAGATGTCTCAAGAAAAATTTTTAGTGCTCATTTTGGTCAATTATCATTAATTTTCCTTTGGTTAAGTGGAATGCATTTTCATGGTGCATATTTTTCTAATTATTCTGCTTGGTTATCAAATCCTACTCTTATTAAACCAAGTGCTCAAGTTGTCTGGCCTATTGTGGGTCAAGAAATTTTAAATGGTGACGTAGGTGGTAATTTTCAAGGTATTCAGATTACATCTGGATTTTTTCAACTTTGGCGTGCCGAAGGGATAACAAGTGAGGTTGAGCTTTATTGGACAGCGTTAGGCGGTCTTTTTATGTCAGGAATTTTAATGTTTGCTGGCTGGTTTCATTATCATAAAGCGGCTCCTAAATTAGAATGGTTTCAAAACGCGGAATCAATGATGAATCATCATTTAGCAGGCTTACTTGGGTTAGGTTGCTTATCTTGGTCTGGTCATCAAATTCATATTGCGGTACCAATTAATAAGTTACTTGATGCGGGAGTTGCTCCTCAAGAAATTCCTTTACCTCATGAATTTTTGATTAATCGTGATTTGATGGCTCAACTTTATCCGAGTTTTGCTAAAGGTTTGACTCCATTTTTTTCATTTAATTGGAATGAATATTCTGATTTTTTAACTTTTAAAGGTGGTTTAAATCCGATTACAGGTGGTCTATGGTTAAGTGATACGGCTCATCATCATCTAGCTTTAGCGGTTTTATTTATTTTTGCTGGTCATATGTACCGTACTAATTGGGGTATTGGGCATAGTATGAAAGAAATTTTAGAAGCACATAAAGGTCCATTTACTGGTAATGGTCATAAAGGTCTTTATGAAATTTTAACGACGTCATGGCATGCTCAATTAGCTATTAATTTAGCAATGTTAGGCTCTTTAAGTATCATTGTGGCTCATCATATGTATGCAATGCCACCTTATCCATATATTGCTATCGATTACCCTACTCAACTTTCTCTATTTACACATCATTTATGGATTGGTGGTTTTTGTATAGTTGGTGCTGCGGCACATGCTGCCATTTTTATGGTACGTGATTATAACCCTTCTATTAGTTATAATAATTTACTTGATCGAGTTATTCGTCACCGTGATTCAATTATTTCGCATTTAAACTGGGTTTGTATTTTTTTAGGGATGCATAGTTTTGGTCTCTATATTCATAATGATACAATGCGTGCATTAGGTCGTTCGCAAGATATGTTTTCGGATAAAGCCATTCAATTACAGCCTGTTTTTGCACAATGGATTCAAAATTTACATGTTGCTGCTCCCGGAAATACTGCTCCAAATGCCTTAGCGACTACAAGCTATGCTTTTGGTGGTGATGTTGTTGCTGTTGGTGGAAAAATTGCAATGATGCCAATTAATCTAGGTACTTCTGATTTTATGGTTCATCATATTCATGCTTTTACAATCCATGTAACGGTCTTAATTTTACTTAAAGGTGTATTATATGCACGAAGTTCAAAATTAATTCCTGATAAAGCAAATTTAGGTTTCCGTTTTCCTTGTGATGGTCCTGGTCGAGGTGGTACATGTCAATCCTCATCTTGGGACCATATATTTTTAGGATTATTCTGGATGTATAATTCTATTTCTATTGTTATCTTTCATTTTAGTTGGAAAATGCAATCAGATGTTTGGGGTACCGTTAGTTCAAATGGTACTGTTTCACATATTACTGGTGGTAATTTTGCACAGAGTGCAATCACTATTAATGGTTGGTTACGTGATTTTTTATGGTCACAAGCTTCACAAGTTATTCAATCTTATGGTTCTGCAGTTTCGGCTTATGGTTTAATTTTTTTAGGTGCTCATTTTATTTGGGCTTTTAGTTTAATGTTTTTATTTAGTGGACGTGGTTATTGGCAAGAATTAATCGAATCGATTGTTTGGGCTCACAATAAATTAAAATTTTCTCCGTCGATTCAGCCACGTGCTTTAAGTATTACACAAGGTCGTGCTGTTGGCGTAGCTCATTATTTATTAGGTGGGATTGGTACAACATGGTCATTCTTTTTAGCACGTATTATTTCAGTGGGTTAATTTTTAAAAAGGTAATAAAAATATTATGGCAACTAAATTTCCAAAATTTAGTCAGGCTTTGGCACAAGATCCGGCTACAAGACGGATTTGGTACGGTATTGCAACAGCCCATGACTTAGAAAGCCATGACGGAATGACAGAAGAAAGTTTATATCAAAAAATTTTTGCTTCACATTTTGGTCATTTAGCAATTATTTTCTTATGGACGTCAGGTAATCTTTTTCATGTAGCATGGCAAGGGAATTTTGAACAGTGGATTTTAAATCCATTAAAAATTAAACCAATTGCACATGCGATTTGGGATCCTCATTTTGGTGAACCAGCATTGAAAGCGTTTACGCGCGGTGGTGTTAATTATCCTGTAAATATCGCATATTCAGGTGTATATCATTGGTGGTATACAGTTGGGATGCGTACGAATAATGATTTATACATAGGGTCTCTTGGTTTATTGATATTTGCATCAATTTTATTGTTCGCAGGTTGGTTACATCTTCAACCTAAATTTAAGCCTAGTTTATCTTGGTTTAAAAATAATGAATCGCGTTTAAATCATCATTTAACAGGTCTTTTTGGTACTAGTTCATTGGCTTGGACTGGCCATTTAGTTCATGTTGCGATTCCTGAATCACGTGGAATTCATGTGGGTTGGGATAATTTTTTATTGACACCCCCTCATCCTGATGGTTTAAAACCTTTTTTTAGTGGTGATTGGTTAGCTTACGCAAATAATCCTGATACTGCAAAGCATATTTTTGGTACACAAGAGGGTGCAGGTACGGCCATTCTAACATTTGTTGGTGGATTTAATCCACAAACCGAATCATTATGGTTAACGGATATTGCACATCATCAATTAGCTATTGCTGTTGTTTTTATTGTGGCAGGTCATATGTATCGAACAAATTTTGGTATTGGCCATGATTTAAAACAAATTTTAGATGCACATCGTCCTCCTGGAGGTCGTTTAGGTGCCGGTCATCGAGGCTTATTCGATACGATTACTAATTCGTTGCATATGCAGCTTGGTTTAGCATTAGCATGTCTAGGCGTTGCAACCTCACTTACTGCTCAACATATGTATGCTTTACCATCTTATGTTTACATTGCTAAAGATTTTACAACGCAAGCAGCGCTTTATACGCACCATCAATATATCGCGGGATTTTTAATGGTTGGAGCTTTTGCCCATGGCGCTATCTTTTTTGTTCGTGATTATGATCCAGAAGCGAATAAAGATAATGTTTTAGCTCGTATGCTTGAGCATAAAGAAGCAATTATTTCACATTTAAGTTGGGTATCTTTATTTTTAGGTTTTCATACGTTAGGTTTGTACGTACATAACGATACAGTTGTTGCTTTTGGTCAACCAGAGAAACAAATTTTAATTGAACCTCTTTTTGCCCAATGGATTCAAGCAGCTTCAGGTAAAGTTATTTATGGATTTGATGTTTTACTTTCTTCAGTAAATAGTCCTGCTACTTTAGCTGGTGCAAAAATTTGGTTACCTGGATGGTCAGAAGCTATTAACAATAATAGTAATTCACTTTTCCTTACTATTGGTCCTGGTGATTTTTTAGTTCATCACGCAATTGCTTTAGGTTTACATACTACAACTTTAATTTTAGTGAAAGGTGCCTTAGATGCTCGTGGATCAAAGTTAATGCCTGATAAAAAAGATTTTGGTTATAGTTTTCCTTGTGATGGGCCTGGTCGTGGTGGAACATGTGACATTTCCGCGTGGGATGCTTTTTACCTTGGGATGTTTTGGATGTTAAATACTATTGGGTGGGTTACTTTTTATTGGCATTGGAAACATATTACAATTTGGGGTGGTAATCCAGCTCAATTTAATGAATCATCAAATTATATAATGGGATGGTTACGCGATTATTTATGGTTAAATTCATCACCTTTGATTAATGGATATAATCCGTTTGGTATGAATAGCCAAGCAGTTTGGGCATGGATGTTTTTATTTGGTCATTTAGTTTGGGCAACAGGTTTTATGTTTTTAATTTCTTGGCGAGGATATTGGCAAGAGTTAATAGAAACCTTAGTTTGGGCACATGAACGAACACCATTAGCCAATCTTGTTCGTTGGCGAGATAAACCAGTTGCATTATCAATTGTGCAAGCACGGTTAGTTGGTTTAGTCCATTTTGCAGTAGGTTATATTTTGACTTATGCAGCTTTTTTAATTGCTTCAACTTCTGGTAAATTTGGATAGGGTAGGTAAATTAAAGGTTAAAAATCTTCAAAAATATGGAGATTTTTAACCTTTTATATTATTTTAAAGTATAAAGTCTTGCTGAAAGATTTAAAATAGTGTATGTTATATTATAATTTTTAAATGCTGGTGTAGCTCAATTGGTAGAGCAACTGATTTGTAATCAGTAGGTTAGGGGTTCAAGTCCCTTCACTAGCTTAATTCGAAATGCTAATAATTTAAATAAATTGCGGAGAATGGATTTGAACCATTGACCTTCGGGTTATGAGCCCAACGAGCTACCAAACTGCTCTACTCCGCATACTTTATAATATATTAAAAATTATTATAAATAAAGAGTTTAAATTTTTTGAAGACTAATATTACTTGTTAAGATAATAAAAATTAAACATAAGAGCCAAATAAATTTTTGTAAAGTTTGATCCGTATTTTTTGGACTACCTAAAAGAGATGTCGATATATTAAAACTTTGGGAACTTGAATCTTTTTCTGGAATACGAAATAAAATTAAAATAATTAATATAAAGTTACATAGAGTTAAGATCATTTTTTATTTTTTTTAAAAAATTTATTTTAACTAGAATAGAAGATTATTTCGTTAAATTTAAGCGATATCTCTTCCATTACTAATTAATTTTGAATAATTTCGTACGTTTTTAGTCTCGTTGAATCTTAAGAAGTCCAAATCCTAATGATAAACCTAGTAATGTCATTGTAAAACATGTTGCCGAGGTTGTTAAAATTTCTGATAGCATATTAGATAAGTTAAAAATATATTTTTAGTAATGCGAGACCTATGAACGTAATTATAAATTACGTTTTTAAGTTTTTAAAATTTAGAAACCATTTCGACCCCAAACTACAAGAGACAGTGAGAAAGTAAAAACTGTCATTAAAGTTGCCCAACCTAAACCTAAGATATCCATTTCAAAAATAATCCTTTTTAGATTAAAAACCTGTTAATTTTTTTTATTTTTAATAAAAATTTATTCTAAAATTTTTTTAATAATTTTAAATTTTAGTATAACTTTATCATACAAATATTATAGCTTAATATTATTTAAATTAGTTATTTAAAATTTGATTATTTTTCAAAGCTAGACTTAATTACGTGTAGTATGGTAAAATAAAATTAATAATTGAATTGTCTTTAAAAAATGAAAAAAAAATTAAAAACGCGAAGCGCAGTTGCAAAACGTTTTCAAAAAACAAAAACCGGAAAAATTTTGCGTAGAAAAGCTTTTCGTGGTCATATTTTAGAGAAAAAATCGCAAAAACAGAAACGTAACCTTCGACATAAAGGGTTAGTAAGTCCAGGTGAAATAAAAATTATAAATTTAATGTTACCTAATTATTAGAAGGAAATAAAAGTATATGGTACGTGTTAAAAGAGGAAATGTTGCTCGTAAACGACGAAAAAAAATTTTATCTTTAGCTAAAGGGTTTAGAGGCACTCATTCAAAATTATTCCGTGTTGCGAATGCTCAAGTTATGAAGGCACTTAAATATGCTTATGTAGGTCGTAAAGAAAAAAAAAGACAGTTTCGAAAACTTTGGATTACGCGTATAAATGCAGCAGCCCGTAGTATAGAAAATACTAAATATTCATCATTTATACATAAAATTAAAAAATCAAATATAAAGTTAAATAGAAAAATGCTTTCACAATTAGCAATTTTAGATTTACCAACTTTTAGACAACTTCATAATGAAATTTTTAATTTCATAAAAGTTAATTAAGAGAACAAAAAAGTTATTTACTATATTTTAGATTATAATTAATTTAGTTTATTTTATTTTTAAATTATGGTAATAAAGCGCGGTTCAATAGTAAAAATTTTACGTGATGAATCTTATTGGTTTCAAGAAGCTGGTAAAGTTGCATCGATTGATGAGTCTGAAGTAAGGTATGGAATTACGGTTCGATTTGATAAGGTAAATTATAATGGTGTTAATACCGCAAATTTTAATTTACCTGAATTAATTGAAGTGGTGCGATAAAAAAATCCTGAAAATATTAAAATTTAATTTTTTATTATACATGTATGTACATGCTTCTCCAAGATATTATTCAATTATCTAGTCTTTTTATTTGGTTTGCGATAAATTTATATCTGATTCTTCTTGAAATCAGGTTGTTGGCTCAATGGTTTTTAAATTTTAATCCTTATTTTGAACCTTTTATAACTCTGTGGGAGTATACGAATCCAATGTTTCAATTTGGACGAAAATATTATCCAAAAGTTTTTGGTTTTGAACTTGGGTATATTGTTAATTTTAAACTTTTATCTCTTTCATTAGGCTTCTTTGAATTACTAGCTTTCTCAAATGTTTAAAGTTTAACTTCATTGAATTATAGTTAGCTCTTTAGCTTATTTTTTTTTTAGTTAAGGTTGCGTTAAAAATTTTAAATATTTTTAAAATTTTAATATTGAAAAGAAAAATATTTTCTTTTCGATATTATTTTGTAAAAATTTATTAAAATTTTTTAAATTATCTAATTTTTTTGTATAAAAATTAATTTATTCTAAAGTAAAATAATAAATATAAATTATTTTTAGATGTTTTTGAAAATAATTAGGAGAAAAAAATTATTTAGAGTATTCAAATAAAGTAAATAACTTTATTTTAACAAATTTTAGTAAAGTCTTACTTTTTTTAAAAATTTTATTTTACGGTGTATATTCTAGTATTTAAATTAATTATATGATTTATAAATAAACAATACATAATATCTCTCAACGTTTAAAGCCAAAGTAATTCATGTTCCAAAGTTTTAAATCACTAATTATTGGTCTCTAGGTTTGGTGATTTATCTTGTAATTAAAATAAAAACTTGGACAACTAAATCAAAAATTAAGTTTACTTTTTAATTATTTCTTAATTTATTTTTTTAATGGGTATAATTTCTTGCATCAACTATAATTTTTTTAGTATATAAAATTTAAAAATGAATAAAAAAACTAATTTACCAATTTTTCCGTTTAGTGCCATAATAGGTCAAGAAGAGATGAAATTAGCTTTACAGCTTAATGTAATTGATCCAAAAATTGGTGGTGTTATGATTATGGGGGATCGAGGAACGGGAAAATCTACAACAATTCGTGCGATTGCTGATTTGTTACCAAAAATTAATATTGTGAAAGGTGATGCTTTTAATTCACATCCAAGTGATTTAGAGATTATGAGTTCTGAAATTTTAGCAAGATATCAGAATAATGAAGAGTTTGAAATAGAAGGTATTAAAATTCCGATGGTTGATTTACCTTTAGGGGCAACTGAAGATCGAGTTTGTGGAACAATTGATATTGAAAAAGCTTTAACAGAAGGTATAAAAGCTTTTGAACCTGGCTTATTAGCAAAAGCAAATCGTGGAATTTTATATGTTGATGAAGTAAATTTATTAGACGATCATCTTGTTGATATTTTATTAGATTCAGCCGCATCAGGATGGAATACAGTTGAACGCGAAGGAATATCAATTAGACATCCAGCACGTTTTGTTTTAGTAGGTTCTGGTAATCCTGAAGAAGGTGAACTTCGTCCACAATTATTAGATCGTTTTGGAATGCATGCGGAAATTCGAACAGTAAAAGATCCAGTTTTACGAGTAAAAATTGTGGAAGAGCGAACATCTTTCGATTTAACTCCACAAGATTGGGTTACTAAGTATAAAGATGCACAAGAGGCCATAACAGATCGGATTATTAGTGCACAAAAACTTTTACCGAACGTTGATATTAGTTATGATTTACGTGTAAAAATTTCTGAAATTTGTAGTATTTTAGATGTTGATGGTTTACGTGGTGATATTGTGACAAATAGAGCAGCCAAAGCGTTTGCTGCTTTTAATGGGCGTCAAAAAGTTGAGCTTGATGATATTAAAATAATTATAACTTTATGCTTGCGACACCGCTTAAGAAAAGATCCTCTTGAAACTATTGATTCTGGTGATAAAGTAAATCAAGTATTTAACACGGTGTTCGAAATTGTTGAATAATCTTTAGTTTTAAAAACTTTAATTTGCAGCGGGTAACGCGATTCGAACGCGCGGCATCGACCTTGGCAAGGTCGCGCTCTACCACTGAGCTATACCCGCAAATTTTATCATTACAATATAATACATCTAGAATTAAAACCCTTCTTAAATTTAACAAATAATAATAATTAAATTAGAATCAAAAAGCGGGCAAGGGGAATCGAACCCCTATCACGAGCTTGGAAGGCTAGGGTTTTACCACTAAACTATGCCCGCATATTGAATACTATCATAATAAAATATATTTAAATAAGCAAGATTTGATAATTAATTATTTTTTAATTTCAAATTGATTTTTAAAAATTTGGTTATAAATATTGCTTGTTTTTCGAGGGTCGCTAAATTAGTTAATTGATTTGTCTGTGTTAGTGGGATACGTCTTCCATCTTTTAAATTTAAATAAATAACTCGTGTTGGGTTTAATCCATTTATAATATTTAATTCGGCATCTAATATTTCAGAAAATGGATATACAAGATAGATATTTCGTTGTTTAAATTTTAAATTTGTATCAATATTTGGTAAGCCACGTCTTGATAAACGTACAACAGAATTTTCGCTGTCATACACGTTTATTCCCGACCCAATATCCCAGCGTATTAAATTTACTATAAAGTAACTTAATAATATTGCTGATGTTCCGTAAAAAATTAATAAAATACCTTGTGGTAGAAATTTAATGTTTGAAAATGTCTGAAAAGGAATTAAATCTTTATTTAAATAACTTGAAATTCCAGTTAAACAGAAACCTACACCAAATAAAAAAAGTACGGTAACCCATAAATAATTAGTAAAACATTTTGCACCATTAATTGATTGAGAATACGAAATTATTCTTCCATTTTTTTCAATCGCATATCCTTTTTTCATTTTTTGATAGGTGTACATATTTAGGTTTAGGTTATTTTTATATTAACGCTATTCAATCCTTTTTTAAACGTATTATTAAGACTTAATTATAGATTAACTTTTTTTAATAATGTGTAATTCATCAATTTTTAATCGATTTTATTTATTATTGAAAAATTTTTACTTTAGAATCTTTAAAGAAAAGTTTAATTTAATCTATTTATTATATAATTTAAAATTTTTTTAATGGGTGCGTTGACTATTCTTTAAATTAATTTAATTGCTTTTAAACTTAAAAAAAGGCTTGATGCTAAAGCAAAAACGAAACTTAAAAGTAAAAAATAATCAGTTAATAAAGTCATTTTAGAAATATCTTATTTTAGTAAAATTTAATTTATCGACTAAGCCTATTATTTTAAAATTTGAGTATTTTAATTACCAACTTGCTTTTACAATTCCTGGAAGTAAACATTGGTGAGCCATTTTTCTTAAAACATGTCGTGAAAGTCCAAAATCACGGTAAAATCCTCGACAACGTCCTGTTTTCCAACAACGATTTTTTAATCTTATTGGTAAACTATTTCCGGGTAAACGTTGTAGACGTTTTTGCAAGGAAAAAATTTCATTTAAACTATTTGTTTTTTTTAAATTTTTTAAAATTTCTTGTCGTTTTTTTTTGTAGCGAATTACAAGTTTTTTACGATTGATTTCGCGTTCTATCATACTTTGTTTTGCCATTTAAATTTTTGATTTTGCTAAATTTATAAATTTATTTTATCATGTAAATTTTTTTTTAGGAAGGTTTTATCTAAAAAATAAAGTACACTTAAATTATTTATGTGATGGTTTGATTTAATTAATTTAATTTTTAAAGTAGACTCATTAAAATATAATTTAAATATTAGAAAATAAAATTTAAAAATTAGTGTTTGTCTTATAACCATTTTTAGTTATTGTATCTACTTTTTTCTAATTTTTTAGATAAAAAAATTAAAAAAGTTTTGAACTTTACTTCTTAAAATTTTTATGTGTTTAAAAAGTAAATCGATCCAAAATTATTATGATTATTATACAATAATTCTTTATATTCTAAATTATTGAATTTAAAGTATAAATAATGTTTAAAAAAAAGATTAAATTTTTTTCTTAAACGTTATATAAAAAATTTCCTATTTTTTAAATAACTATTTTTTCTTAAAAATACATTAATCTTAAAATTTTATTTATATTAGTTTAGTTCCGATTATTTTTAAAATTTTAAAAATATATTGTCGAGGTTTCATTAATTTTTTGATTTTAAGAAATTGAATTAATTTTTTAATTCAATTTCTTATTTTTTATAATAATATTTACTTTCAATTATTAGATTGCGTCACTCCAGGTTACATCAACATTCTCTAAAATAAGTGTTGAATTATAAAGTTGGAGAATAATTAGTAAAAATACTAAAAATAATGCCATTGTTACGGCCATAATTGGTGTTGTACCCCAACCTGGTGCAACTTTTCCATACTCTGCATTTAGTGGTCGTAGGATTTCTCCTAATCTTGTTCTTAAAGCCATAATTTATTTTAAAAGAGAAAATATAATATTCCTTATTTTAGTTAATAATAGTTATTATATAATAACAAAATTTATTTTTACTGAAATATGGAAACAGCAACAATTCTTATCGTTTTTGTCTCAAGTTTATTATTAGGTGTAACAGGTTATTCAATTTATAGTGCCTTTGGACCAGATTCAAAAAAATTAACTGATCCATTTGAAGAGCACGAAGACTAAGAAATTTTATGCTTACTTTAATTTAGCATATATAGTTTAGTATTCTATTTTTTTAATACGCGCGGTGTTTCTCTAAAGAACACTGCGAAGAATAGGGTCATTAAGGTCCCGATTAATAAAAAAGTGTAGACTAGTGCTTCCATATTATATTCTTTGTTAAATATTTTGATATTCTTCTTAATTAAATGCTATACTGCACCTTGTTTACGTGTAGATTGATCACCTAGTTTTGTATAAACGCCAAATTCAACTTGTTCTGTTACTTCAGAACCAATCCCTGTAAATACATCACGGAATAATGTACGTGCTCCATGCCATAAATGTCCAAAGAAGAATAATAAGGCTAAGTTTACATGTCCATAAGTATACCAACCTCGTGGACTACTTCGGAATACACCATCAGATTCTAGGCTAGTTCTATCAAACTCAAAAACTTCTCCAAGTTGTGCTTTTCGAGCAAATTTCTTTACAGTCGACGCATCTTTAAAGGATTGACCATTTAACTTACCACCATAAAAGTCAACTTTTACACCAACTTGTTCAATACTATATTTTGATTCTGCGCGACGGAATGGGATATCTGCTCTAATAATACCATCTTTATCAACTAAAATAACAGGAAATGTTTCAAAGAATGCTGGCATACGACGTACTGCTAAGTCACGTCCTTCTTTATCTCTAAAAATTGGATGTCCTAACCATGATTCTGCGATACCATCACCTTTATTCATTGGTCCTGAACGGAATAAACCACCTTTTGCTGGGTTATTTCCAATGTAATCATAAAAAGCTAATTTATCTGGTATCTGTGACCAGGCATCACTTTCTGATAAATTTTTTGAGATTCCCGATTCTACTCGACGCTCAATTTCTTGTTCAAAATAGCCACTATCCCATTGATATCTGGTTGGTCCAAATAATTCGATTGGCGTTGTAGCACTACCATACCACATAGTTCCTGATGTAATAAATGCAGCAAAAAATACTGCTGAAATACTACTAGATAGTACTGTTTCAATGTTACCCATTTGTAATGCACGATATAGACGTTGTGGTGGTCGAACCGTTAAATGGAATAAACCTGCTAAAATACCTAACGTTCCCGCTGCAATATGGTGTGAAGCGACACCACCAGCATTAAAAGGATTAAATCCATCAGGCCCCCATGCTGGTGATACAGGTTGAACTTTTCCAGTAATACCATAAGCGTCTGATATCCAAATTCCAGGTCCAAATAAACCCGTTACGTGGAATGCACCAAAACCAAAACATAGTAATCCTGATAAAAATAAATGGATACCAAAAATTTTTGGCAAATCTAAAGCTGGTTGATCGTTAGAAGGATTACGAAATAACTCAAGGTCCCAATAAACCCAATGCCAAATTGCTGCTAAAAAACAAAGTCCTGATAAGACAATGTGAGTTAAAGCTACGCCTTCAAAACTCCATAATCCTGGATTTACTACATTTTCACCAGTAATACTCCAACCTCCCCATGAGTCGGTAACACCTAAACGTGTCATAAAAGGCATTACGTACATTCCTTGACGCCACATAGGATTTAGCACGGGGTCTGATGGGTCAAAAATAGCTAACTCATATAGGGCCATTGAACCAGCCCATCCAGCAACAAGTGATGTGTGCATTAGATGCACAGCAATTAATCTACCCGGGTCATTTAATACAACTGTATGAACTCGATACCAAGGTAGTCCCATCTAATTTAAGTCTCCTAAATTTAAAAACAAATGATTTAGCTTTCTTACATATAAGTGTACACACACTATTTTAGTTTAAAAAAGTTTGAACATATTATTAAGTAGAAAATTTAATAACATGTTTAGCCTATTTAATTGTTGACGTTACTCCTGAAGGTAAGTTTATGCTTAATAGTAAATTTGCCGTATTATTTGTTGTTGGATATATATCTAATATTCGACGATGAATTCGAATTTCAAAATGTTCACGTGCGTCTTTATTTACATGCGGTGAACGTAAAACGCAATAAATTCGTTTTTTTGTAGGTAGTGGAATAGGTCCAACAATTTTTGCCTCTGTTGATTGAATTTTTTCAATAATTTTTTGGCATGAAATATTCAAAATTTTATGATCAAATGATTCCAGTTTAATTCTAATTTGTTTTGGTTTTATATTATTCATTTTATCCTAATTAATTAATTAAGTTAAAATTTTTGAAACAATACCTGCACCTATTGTACGTCCGCCTTCACGGATTGCAAATCGCATACCTGCTTCAATAGCAATGGCTGAAATTAATTCCGCTGTCATTTTAATACGGTCACCGGGCATCACCATTTCTACGTCCGTTCCATCATCGGCTGTAAAGGCTTTAATATTACCAGTTACATCAGTTGTTCGTACATAAAATTGTGGTCGATAACCTGTGAAGAATGGAGTATGACGTCCACCTTCTTCTTTTGTTAAGATATAAACTTCACCTTCAAAAATTGTATGTGGTGTAATTGTTCCTGGTTTTGATAGAACCATTCCACGTTCAATGTCGGCTTTTTGAACACCTCGTAGTAAAATACCTACATTATCACCTGCCATACCAGAGTCTAAAGTTTTTTGGAACATTTCAACACCTGTAACCGTTGTTGTCTTTGTATCACCCAATCCTACAAGTTCAATAGTATCTCCAACATTTACAATTCCTCTTTCAATCCGACCTGTAGCTACTGTTCCACGTCCTGTAATGGAGAAAACATCTTCCACAGCCATTAGGAACGTTTTTTCAGTATCTCGAATAGGAGTAGGTATATAGCTATCAACTTCATCCATTAATTTAAAAATTTTATCCACCCATTTATTGGTACCTCGAGCCATAGTTGGTTCGGCAATTATTGCGTCTAATGCTTGCAACGCTGATCCGGCAACAATTGGAATGTCATCACCTGGAAAATCATAGCTTGACAGTAACTCTCGCACTTCCATTTCAACTAATTCGATTAGCTCGTCATCATCAACTTGGTCTTCTTTATTTAAAAAAACAACGATATTTGGTACGCCAACTTGTTTTGCTAATAAAATATGTTCGCGAGTTTGTGGCATTGGGCCATCAGCAGCTGACACAACTAATATACCACCATCCATTTGGGCTGCACCCGTAATCATATTTTTTACGTAATCCGCATGTCCAGGACAATCAACATGTGCGTAGTGTCTATTTTCTGTTTCATATTCTACGTGAGCGGTGTTAATTGTAATACCACGTGCTTTTTCTTCTGGAGCAGCGTCAATATCGTCATATTTTTTTAATATCGCATTTCCTAGTGTTGATAAAGTTGCTGTTATTGCCGCGGTTAACGTTGTTTTTCCATGATCCACATGTCCAATTGTTCCAATATTAACATGTGGTTTACTACGTTCAAATTTTTCACGAGCCATTTTTTTAACCTTTTTTATATTATTTATTTTTTATTACTTTTGGCAAATTTTTAAATTTTAATATCTAAAATGGGCAAATGCTTTATTAGCTTCTGCCATTCGATGAGTTTCCTCACGTTTTCGTGCTGCATTTCCTAACCCTTTTGATGCATCAATAATCTCACTGGCTAATTTTAATGACATTGTTCGGCCTGAGCGATCCTTTGCAGCTTTAATTATCCATCGCAATGCTAAAGTTGTTCCTCGATATCTACTAACCTCAAGGGGTACCTGATAAGTTGAGCCTCCGATACGTCTAGCTTTAACTTCGACAAGGGGTGTTGTGTTTTTAATTGCTGTTTCAAACATCTTAATGGGTTCCTGAGATGTTTTCTCTTTTATTAATGTAAAGGCCTCTAAAACGATGGAATTAGCCAAGCGTTTTTTTCCTTTTTTTAAAATTCGTGCTGTTAATAAACTAATAAGTAAACTATTGTATTGTGAATCTGGTAACGGGTAATGTTTTTTTACTATATTACGTCTTGCCATATTAATATTTAAGTTTAATTATTATTTTTTGGTTCTTGGTTTCTTAACGCCATATTTTGAGCGTCTTTGGGTTCGATTTTTAACTCCTACACTATCCAACGCACCTCGAATTATATGGTAACGTACACCAGGTAAATCCTTTACACGTCCGCCTCTTAATAGTACAACAGAATGCTCTTGTAAATTATGCCCTTCACCTGGTATATAAGCTGTTACTTCTAATCCTGTTGTTAATTTAACTCGTGCAACTTTACGTATTGCTGAGTTTGGTTTTTTTGGTGTTGTTGTATAGACACGCGTACATATACCACGTCTTTGAGGACAATTATTTAAAGCTGGGGATTTAGTTTTAATTTTAATTGTTACTCGGGGTGATCTTATTAGTTGTTGTATCGTTGGCATTTTTTTAATTTTTTATTTCATATTTTCTCATAAAGCGATCTACACGTCCCGCCGTATCTAATATTTGTAAAGAACCAGTATAAAATGGATGATTACCGGACCAGATATCTACGTTTAATTTTGGTTTTGTTGCACTCGTTGTCATTATTAGTTGCCCATCACAATAAACTTGTGTTTCTTTGAACCATGTTGGGTGTATATTTTTTTTTGGCATTTTTCTTATATTCTACTCTTTATTGTTAAATAAGTAAATTAAATAATATAGTAATTTAGCGTTTTGAAAATTGTGAAGCTTTGCGTGCTTTTTTTAAACCATATTTTTTTCTTTCTTTAATACGAGCATCACAAGTTAATAAACCAGCAGCTTTTAAAATAGGTTGATTTTTAATATTTAATTTGATTAATGCGTGTGCAATACCTAAGGTTATTGCTTCAGTTTGTCCAGTTAACCCTCCACCATTTGCTTTTACTGAAAGATCATAAGTATTTTCAATACCTATTGCAAGTAAAGGTGTATGAATTTTTTGGATATAACTTAAATTATTTTGTAAGTAATTATTTTCAGTTCTTTTATTTATTGTTATTTTTCCACTTCCCAATTTTAAAATAACTTGAGCAACAGCTTGTTTACGTCTTCCAATTCCATAAGAAAAAAGTTTACTATCAGTATTCATTTAGTTAGTTCTATAATTTTAATAATTTTGGAGTTTGGGCCATATGTGGGTGTTGATTACCTTTATAAACTTTTAAATTAGTATAAATTTTTCTTCCGAGAGCTCTTTTAGGTAGCATCCCTTTCACAGCATGTTCAATAATTTTTTCGGGTTTTCGCTCACGTAATTTTGAAAAATTTTCAATTCTCATACCACCTGGTCTACCAGAGTGATTTCGATAAATTTTTTGGTTTTCTTTTTTTCCGCTAATATGAATTTTTTCTGCGTTAATTATAATTAGAGAATCTCCAGTTTCCAAAAATGGTGTGTAAACTGTTTTTTCTTTTCCAATTAAAATTTTACTAATTTTCGTAGCTAAACGACCTAAAGTTTGTTTATTTGCGTCGATAATATACCATTTTTTTTTTAAAAACTTTTTTGATGGAATAAATGTATCTTTCATATTTTTTATTTTAGATAGTAATTAAATAAGTATAACCATAATTAAATTTTTAAAGCGGGAAGAGTAATATTAAATTTTGTTTTCAATGCCTGAAAAACTTTATCGGCGGATTTTTCACCAAAATTTTTAATTTCTCTAATTTCTTCTTGTGAATATCTTAATAGCTCGTCTATCGAATTAATTCCGGCCCGTTTAAGACAATTGTATGCACGAACTGGTAATTGTAATTCTTCAATTAAAATAATTTCAGGTGTAGGAATTTTTTGTTGATTCGAATGTTCTGCTTTAAAATTTTCTTCATTTGTTAATATTTTAAACCAAAGCATTAATTTTTGAGCAGCTTTGCTTAAAGCTTTTTCGGGTGTTAAGCTTCCATTTGTTGTAATTTCAAAGGTTAATGATTCCATGATTTCATTATAGCTTATATAGATTTGATTAACTTTATAGTTAACCTTAATTACCGGCATAAAGATAGCATCCACGCTTAAAAAATTTTCTATTTTTTCTTTTTTCTCATCACTAAAAGAATAACCAATACTAGATTCGGCAAGAATATCAAATTCAATAACTTGTGAGGAGGAAATTGTTGCAATATATTGGTTAGGGTTCACAATTTCAACATCTGAGTTAAATATAATTGAATTTGCAGTTATAATACCAGGTCCTTTTGCTTGAATTTTTCCAGAAATTGTCTGTTTCTCATTTGTACTTAAAACTACTTGTTTTAAATTTAATAAAATTTCTAAAATATCTTCGCGAATACCAGAAATCATCGAAAATTCATGAAAAACGTCTGGAATTTTTATTGCTGTAATCGCAGTACCTTCTAAATTGGATAAAAGAACACGTCGTAAAGCATTTCCAATTGTTAATCCTTGCCCATGTACTAAATTTGTCATAATAAAATGACCAATTATTTGACCAGATTCATCAATGTTTGACTTAATATATTTAAATTTCACAATTATTTTCTATTAAACTCTACGTTTTTTAGGTGGTCGACAGCCGTTATGAGGTATTGAGGTAATATCTTTAACTGCAGTTATTTTTAAGCCTCCATTTTGAATTGCACGAATGGCAGTTTCTTGCCCAGAACCTTGTCCTTTTATAAGTATTTTAACATTTTTAAGACCTAAACTAACTGCCTTTGCTGTTGCAGTTTCTGAAGCTATTTGTGCGGCGAAGGGTGTCCCTTTTCTTGATCCCTTAAATCCGTTACTACCAGCAGAAGACCATGAAATTGTGTCACCATTTGGGTCTGTTATTGTAACAATTGTATTATTAAATGTTGAATTGATATGTGCAACTCCAGCAATAATTTTCAATTTTGCTTTTTTTGTGGGAGACAATTTTGTTTTTACTAACATAATTTACTAAATTAAAATTTATTTCTTTTTACCAGCGACAGTCTTTTTTGATCCACGTCTAGCACGTGCATTTGTTTTTGTTCGTTGTCCCCTTAATGGTAATTGTAGTCTATGACGTTTTCCACGTAAGCAGTTTATTTCTGAGAAACGTTTGATGTCTAAGGTTATTTTTCTTTTAAGATTACTTTCTACTAAATAATCATTTTCTAAAATTTCACGAATTGTACTTACATTTATGTCGGTTAATTCATTTGTTCGAATATCGGGCTTAATGTTTGCTTTAATTATGATTGCTCGTGCGCTCACCAAACCTATTCCATAAATTTTGGTTAAAGCGTATTCTATTTTTTTTGTTTTTTGTAAATCGATTCCGGCTATACGTACCATTTAATTATTCCTTTATTTTAATTAACCTTGTCTTTGCTTATGTTTAGGGTTTTTACAAATCACACGTATAGTGCCATCTCTTTTAATAACACGACAATCTTTACATATTTTTTTAACTGAAGGACGAACTTTCATTTTTTTTTTAATACTTTTGTGAAATTAATAATGTTTTAATTTGACGACGGGCATCGATAACTGTACTAATTAGAATCATTAAGGATGTAATCTCAAATTCATCGGAATTTGGTACATTTGGTAATGTAACAAAGCTTGCTAAAAAAATTCCACTTAGAAGTGAAACACGTTTTAAAATTGGATATAAAAATTGAGCAGTTTTTTTCCCAGGTCGAATATTTGGAATTGTTACTGCCCGTTTATTTAAGTCCTTCGCAATTTCTTTTGCATTCAATATTACATCTGAATAAAGTTGACTAAAAATAAGGATAAGAAGAAAATTAATACTTCCATAACAAATCCCTAGAATTTTAGACTCTGATATGTGTATCCAAAGATTTTTCAAGGGTATTAAAGATTTAAGTGTAAATGATAGATACCCCAGACATGATGAGGAGAGTATAATTGGCATCACACCACCTTGATTAAGGGCTAAAGGTAAAAATGACGGTTGTTTAATTTGATTAGTTTCTTCTGCCAATAATTGTTTTGCTGAAATTAGGGGGATAGATCGAATGGTACTTTGTAAATAAATTATACCAATAATTAGAATATTAAAACCTACTAAGTTTGTAACCAATGTTAACGGACTTAAGTGTTCAAGTTGCATTAGTCTATTTGGTAAAGCTGAAAACATATTTAAACTAATTATTATTGCTGATCCATTTCCAATACCATTTTCTGTAATCAAATCACTTAGCCAAAGCACAACCATCGAACCTGTCGTTAAAGTTAAGCATATTTGGAAGCAAGTTCCAATATTACAATTAAATAATATAGGTTTAATAGTAAAGAGTATACTTAAACTTCCAATTATGGAAAAGACTAAAGTAAATAGACGGGTATATTGCTTTATTTTTCTTCGCCCCGTTTCACCTTCTTCTTTTTGTAATTTTTCAAAGTCTGGTGATATATTTGTTAAAACTTGAATAACAGCTGAAGCGTTGAAAGATGGAATTATACCTAAGGTAAATATATTTAAAATTAAGGTTTTATTATTCAAAAATTTTCTAAACCAAGGTTTGACATCTAATATTGTGATTAAATCTCTTTGATCAAGATATGGTATTGGAATTAAATTACCTAATCTGAGTAACAGTATTATAAAAAGTGTAAAACGTATTCGTTTTGCTACGGTATCTACTTTTTGGCTTTTCATAAGTATTAAATTAATAGTTAATAAATCTTTTCTAAAGGTATGTTACGATTTCGGGCTACATCATTTGGTGTTTTCAAATTTTTTAGGGCACAAATAGTTGCCCGTGCATTATTTAAAATATTATTTGAGCCTAATTGTTTAGCTAATATATTTTTAACACCAACTAATTCAAGTATTGTTCGAATTGAACTTCCTGCAATTACACCCGTTCCCTCTGATGCGGGTTTAAGAAAGGCTCTCGCTGAGCCGAAATTACCGACTGTTAAATGAGTTATCGTATTACTTTTAGTAAGTTTAATTGAAATTAAATGGCGTTTCGCATTACTAATACCTTTACTAATCGCTTTTATTACATCATTAGCTTTGCCAACTCCAACTCCAACTTGTCCCATTTCGTCACCTATAACGACAACAACTCTAAAACTTATTTTTTTTCCACCTTTACCTACTTTGGTTACACGACAAATTTGAACGACACGTTCACTCCATTCTTCTTTTTTTTTATATTGCATTTTTATTTTTTTAAACTTTATTTCTTTCCTGATTTGCCAGCCTTTCTTAATATGATTTCATCCGTGTACCGGATCCCTTTACCTTTGTATGGTTCAGGTGGTCTTGTAGCTCGAATTTTTGAGGTTAATAACCCAACATCAGCTTTATTATTACCGGTTATAACTAAATTTGTATTTCCTTCAACTTTAATTTCTATTCCATCAGGAATTATGAATAAAACAGGATGGCTATAGCCAACATTTAAAATTAATTCTTTACCTTTAATTTGTGCGCGATAGCCCACTCCAACCATTTTTAATGTTTTTTTAAATTTGATTGTAGTACCTAAGACCATATTTTTTACTAACGATCTTATTAACCCATGTTTTTGGCGTGCATTTCGTGTTTCTTCTATTTTTTTAATTTGAATTAGTTGATCTTTGATTTCAATTTTAATTTCTTTTGGAAGTATCTGATTTAATACGCCGTTTGGCCCCTCGACTTTAATAGTATTTTCTAATAATGTAATATTCACATTTTTTGGTATAGGAATAGGTAATTTTCCAATGCGTGACATATGATATCCTCTATGTTTATTTGTATTTAATTTTGAACTAATAAATTTTACATAAAAATTCACCCCCAATTCTTAAGTTCTGTGCAGCACCTGTTGTCATAATACCCTGTGAGGTTGAAAGAATACCAATTCCCAATCTTCCTAAGATATCTGGAATATTTTTTGAATTTGTATATACACGTATACCAGGCTTGCTAATACGTTCTAATTTTGTTATGACTGGTTCTCGTTCTTTACCTACATATTTTAGTAAGATTACGATAGAATTTTTATTTCCTTCATGTAAAAATTCAAAATTTTTTACGTAGCCTTCTTCTTTTAATATTTGTACAATACCACTTGTCATTTTTGTCAAAGGTACTTCAACTAGTCTATGTTTCGCATTATTTGCATTTCGTATTCGTGTTAATAAATCCGAAATTGTATCATTTACCATTAAAATTTATCCTTTAAGTTGCTTGTTTTAATTAGAAAAAGGTAGTCCCATTTTTTTTAGAAGTACTAATCCTTCAGTAGGTGTCTTTGCTGAGGTTACGATTGTAATATTAAAGCCAAGGGTTTGGTCTACGCTTTCAAAATCAATTTCTGGAAAGATTAATTGATCATTAATACCAAATGTGTAATTACCATTTTTATCAAATTTTTTGGGGTCTAAGCCTCGAAAATCTCGAATTCTCGGTAGTGCAAGGTTAATTAGTCTATCAAAAAAAGAATACATTTTTTCACGACGTAAAGTTACAGTCATACCTAGTTCCATTTTTTCACGTACTTTGAAACCTGCAATTGATTTTTTTGCTTTTGTTATTATAGGTTGTTGACCACTAATTAAGCGAAATTCATTAATATTTTTTTTTAAAATTTTGCTATTTTGCGCTGTTATTCCAAGCCCTCGGTTTATTTGAATTTTTTCAATTTTTGGAAGTTGGTGTATATTTTTATATTTAAAAGTTTTATTTAAATATGGAATTATATCTGTAGCATATAAATTTCTAAATTTTTGTACCATCCCTACTGTTATTATTTAATTAATTTTTTTGTTTTTCTGAAAACTCTTAATTTTACACCATCTTTAGAAATGAATTCAACTTTACTTTGGATACCATTATCATCACAGAGCATCACATTTGAAATATCTATCGGTCCATCAAATTTTATAATTTTTCCAATTTCATCTTTTTTCGTAGGTTTTACGTGTTTAATTTTTGTATTTATTCCGTCAATTATAATTTTATTATTTTTTGTTTGTAGGCTTTTTATTTGGCCTATCTGGCCTTTATTCGATCCAAGTATTATTTTAACTTTGTCACCAATTTTAATCTTTTTCATATAATAATAATTTCTTATAATACTTCCGGGGCTAATGAAACTATTTTCATAAAATTTTTATCTCTAATTTCCCGTGCAATAGGTCCAAAAACTCGTGTTCCTCTCGGATTATTTTCTTTATTAATAATTACCACAGCGTTATCATCAAAGCGAATGCTCATTCCATCTTTACGACGTAAAGTGTTTTTTGTTCTTACAATTACAGCACGTACAACGTCAGATTTTTTTACGGGCATATTTGGTGTTGCGTCTTTTACAACGCCAACAATAATATCTCCGATATTTCCATATTGCTTATTATTTCCAAGAATTCGAATACACATAATTTTTCGTGCACCTGTATTATCGGCTACAGTTAAGTATGTTTGAGGTTGAATCATAATCAGTATTAATTAGAAATTTGGGTTTTTGTTAAAATTTGTTTTACAGTCCAACGTTTTTTTCTACTTAACGGTCGTGTTTCTGAGATAATTACTTTATCTCCAATTTCACATTCATTAAGTTCATCATGGGCCATAAAACGATTCGTTTTTTTTAAGGTTTTATTATACATGGGATGAGCATATCGATCTTCAACAATGATAACAATTGTTTTATCCATTTTATTGCTTGCGACAATACCTATTTTTTCTTTTCTTGCCATAAAAATTTATTTTATTCTTTTGTTAATCTTTTTAAATTTTCTAAAGTAAGTAATTGAGATAATTGTCTTTTTTTATGTGTAAACATATGTGGTTTAAATTTCTGTCTTGTTGCTTTTTTTAATCTTAATTCAACTAATTCTTTTGTTAAACTTAATATATTTTCGTTAATATTTTCATTTTTTACGTTTTTAAGTTCTTTTAGCTTTAAAAAACTCATATTAATTTAATGATTTTGTTATAAATTTTGTTTTTATAGGCAATTTATATGAGGCAAGTTTCATTGCTTTTTGTGCGAGTTCTTCTGGAATTCCACCTAATTCAAAGAGGATATTTCCAGGTTTAATCACAGCTACCCAGTAATCAACTGCTCCTTTACCAGCCCCCATTCTTGATTCTGCAGCTCTTGCCGTAATAGGCTTATCAGGAAATATTGTAATCCATAATTTTCCACCACGTTTAATTGACCTAGTAATTGTTCTACGTGTTGCTTCAATTTGTCGTGAGGTAATCCATCCTGGTTCCTGGGATTGTAGACCATACTCACCAAATGAAATTTTATGATTACGATAAGCTTTACCTTTCATGCGACCACGATGTTGTTTTCGAAATTTTGTTCGTTTTGGACTAAGCATAATTTTTATCGTTTGTAATAATTATAATATTTCACCTTTAAATAACCATACCTTGATCCCTAATGTTCCATAAATTGTCTGCGCTCTTCTTTCTGAATAATCAATATCAGCTCTTAAAGTTTGTAGAGGAACACGTCCTTCACGAACCCATTCAGTTCGTGCCATTTCGGCGCCATTTAATCGTCCAGATACTGCAATTTTAATTCCTAGTATGTTCGTTGTTCGTTTTATTACATTTCTGATTACTCGTTTAAATGCAACACGTTTTTCTAATTGCTCTACAATAGAATCCGCAATTAAGTTAGCTTCCGTTTCGGGATTTTTAATTTTAACAATGTTTACGATGATATTTCGTTTTTCGCTAATTAGTTTATTTAAATTTTCATAAATTAGCTTTAGCCCGGCTCCTGAAATCCCAACTAAAAGGTCTGGTCTCCCACTATAAATTATTACTTCTATTTTATTAGCGGAACTATTTCGCTTAATTTCAATTTTTGCAATACCTGCTTTTTTGCTTGTTGTTTCCAAAAAATTTCTAATTTTATAATCTTCTGAAATTAATTTTGGATAATTTTTAAATTTTGTAAACCATATCGAATGATGTTTTTGTGTTGATACTAATCTAAATCCTAATGGATGTACCTTTTGTCCCAAAATTAAGATCCTTTTTTATTTTAATACGTTAATAACTTTTTTCTTGAACAGTAATAGCAATATGGCATGTTGGTTTTCGTATTCCAAAGCCTTGTCCTTGTGCACGTGGTCTAAAGCGTCGAAAAACCGGTCCTTGGTTGGAAAAGGCTTCACTAATAATTAAATTTTCTTTGTTTAATTTTAAGTTGTGTTCTGCATTTGCTGCGGCGGAATAAATAACTTGCCAAACTGGCCCACAAGCTTTATAGGGCATAAATTCAAGAAGCATAAGTGCTTCTTCGTAACTTTTTCCACGAATTTGATTTAAAACACGACGCACTTTTCGGGGTGACATTCGAATATAACGTCCAACCGCTTTTGCTTTTATATGCTTTTTATTAATTTCAGTCATAAAATTTTTCTAAACTTTTGTTAACGGCGTACTTTCTTATCATTTTTTGTATGTGATCGAAAAGTTCTAGTTGGTGCAAATTCCCCTAATTTATGTCCGACAATTTGTTCTGAAATAAAAATTGGAATATGTTGCTTTCCATTATAGATCGCAATCGTATGTCCAATCATTGAGGGTAAAATAGTTGAGGCACGTGACCATGTTTTAATGGTTATTTTTTTTTCGCTCTGATTCATTGCATCAATTTTTTTAAGTAAATGATAAGCGACAAATGGTCCTTTACGTATTGATCTTCCCATATTTATTTATTTTTTCTAATAATGTAAATATCACTTGGTTTATTTTTTTTCCTTGTTTTTACTCCAAGAGCAGGTTTACCCCAAGGAGTAATTGGACGTTTACGTCCAATAGGTGATCGTCCTTCTCCTCCTCCATGTGGGTGGTCACAGGGGTTCATTACAACACCTCGGACGGTTGGTCGAATTCCTAACCAGCGAGTACGACCAGCTTTACCAATTGTGATGTTTCCACTATCTTCATTATTCAATATACCAATTGTTGCAATACACTCTTTTCGAATAAGACGAATTTCTTTTGAAGGTAGACGTAAAGTAACGTAATTTCCTTCTTTTGCTAATATTTTTGCGCTTATTCCGGCAGCTCGAACAAGTTGCCCTCCACGTTTGGGTGTTAATTCAATATTATGTACGTCTAATCCAAGTGGAATATTTTCTAATGAAAGGCTATTTCCTATTTTAATTTCAGCGGTGGGTCCGGATGAAATAAGATTACCAATTTTTAGATTTTGTGGACATAAAATATAACGTTTTTCACCATCTTTATAATTGATTAAAGCAATACGAACGTTTCTATTAGGGTCATATTCGATACTTGCTACCCTTCCTAATATACCATTTTTATTTCTTTTAAAATCAATTTGTCGATATAGTTGTTTATGACCTCCACCTCTATGTCGAATTGTTATTCGGCCTTTATTATTTCTTCCTTTAAATCGATGTTTATTAAAGGTTAAAGCTTTTTCAGGTTTTGATTTTGTAATCTCATTGAATGATGATACACCTCGGTTTCGTGTTCCTGGTGTATTCGGTTTAAAAATACGAATTGTCATATCTTATTTATTTTTATTTTCAGTAAATTCTTTAGATATCTGGAAATAAATTTATGGTCTCTCCAGTTTTTAATGTAATGATTGCTTTTTTGTACTTTGGTTTATAACCTGAAAAGCCCCCTATAGTACGTTTTTTACGAGGTGTATTTAAAGTATTTATTTGAGTAATATTTACCTTAAAAATATATTCTATTACTTTTTTTATTGTAAATTTATTTGCTTTTCTATCGACTAGGAATGTATATTTATTTTGACTTAATAGACGCGTGGCTTTATCCGTAATTATTGGATATTTTAAGAGACCTAACATTTTTTGAAAGTCTTCAACTGAAGTTTTTTTAGTCTTTATCACAATACATCTCCTGTATAATTTGTAATGATATTTCGTCTATAATAATTTTTTCTGCTTTTATCAATGATTCAATATTTAATTGATTGGCTAAAAGATATTTGCAATTTTTTAAATTTTGTATAGCTAATTTTAAATTTTTATTTGGTTCAGATGAAATAATTAAATTTTTTTGATTTAAATTGAAATCTATTTTTGAAAAATTATCAATGACATTTGAGGTTTTAGGATTTTTTAAATCAAATTTTTTAAAAATACTGATTTTTTTTTGCTTATTGTAAAGAATCGTACGGAGAGCAAGTTGCTTCTCTTTTTTATTTATTTTCTTATTTATTATTCGCATTTTTGGTCCAAAAATTACACCTCCACCTCTCCAAAGAGGTGAGCGATTTGAACCTGCTCGTGCTCGACCAGTTCCTTTTTGCTTCCAAGGTTTTCGTCCACCTCCACGTACTTCACTTTTTGTTTTTGTTGAGCTTGTAAATTGGGTATTATTAGATATAGCGATTTTTAGAGCATGATGAACAAGGTATTTTGCTTTTTCAGCAACATCAAATGAAATTTTTTTTTCTTTATTTTCAGAAAATAAATTAGAAAAAGTTCTCGTAGGTTGTGAAACGTTATTTAATACTTTATATTTAAATGTTTTACTAGCCATTTATACGATAATAATTTAATTTTTTAAATTTTTTCTTTTATACTTTTTTCGTAGGTTTAATACTTAATAAATTACCAGGTTTTCCAGGTACCGCACCTTTTACGATTAATAAATTTTCTTTTGTATCAATTTTTAAAATTTTTAGATTCGATGTAGTTACTTGATTACCGCCTAACCTACCACTCATTTTTTTACCAGGAAAAACTCGCCCAGGTGTTGATCCTTGACCGATTGATCCGGGCTCTCTATGGTTTTTTGAGCCATGTGTCATTGGTCCACGAGTAAAATTGTGACGTTTTTGGTTACCTGCGAAGCCTTTACCAATTGATTTACCTGTAATATCTACAAATTGACCCTCTTTAAAATTTTCTACCGAAATTATTTGTCCTAGTTCAAAATCATGATTTTCATTAACCTGGTATTCTTTTAAATATTTTAAAGGTAAGATATTTATTTTTCCTAAATGACCAATTTCAGGTTTGTTTAATTTATGTTTTTGAATTTGTTTATAACCAATTTGAATAGCTTCATATCCATGAGTTGCAACTGATTTAATCTGAGTTATAGTACATGGACCAATCTTAATTACAGTTACAGGATTTGCATCACCGTTTTCTGTAAAAATTTGTGTCATCCCAACTTTATTTCCTAAAATACCTAACACGAAAGATTCTCCCTTTCTATTGATTATTTGTGTTTATTAAAAATTTAAATTAACTTTATCGTTTATTCTTGTTTAACTAGCGAATATAGAAAAAAATTTTATCCAGTTATTAGAGCTAGTAGGATATTAATGTAAATTTTTTTTTGACTTTACCAAATTAAGTTAAATTTTCTTTAACATTAATTACTAGAGTATACTTTTAGGGTTTTTAATTTAGCGAAATTTTTTAACTTTCAAGTTTGTTATTACTCTACATATACAAAAAATTAAAAAAATTAATAACCATTAATGGTTGACATTTTTTTATGGCTTCTGTTATCATACGGCATGTAGGAATTTACGTTAATCGTATTTTTATTAAATATCATATTGGAAATTTTTAGAGAGTTTGATCCTGGCTCAGGATGAACGCTGGCGGTATGCTTAACACATGCAAGTTGAACGGAAGTTTTTAAAACTTTAGTAGCGGACGGGTGAGTAACGCGTGAGAATTTACCTTCAGGAGGGGAATAACAGTTAGAAATGACTGCTAATGCCCCATATGCTTTTTAAGTGAAATGGAGTTTATCCGCCTGTAGAAAAGCTCGCGTCTGATTAGCTAGTTGGTAAGGTAATGGCTTACCAAGGTGACGATCAGTAGCTGGTTTGAGAGGATGATCAGCCACACTGGAACTGAGACACGGTCCAGACTCTTACGGGAGGCAGCAGTGGGGAATTTTCTGCAATGGGCGAAAGCCTGACAGAGCAATACCGCGTGAGGGATGAAGGCTTGAGGGCTGTAAACCTCTTTTTTCAAGGAGGAAGTACTGACGTGTACTTGAAGAATAAGCATCGGCTAACTCCGTGCCAGCAGCCGCGGTAATACGGAGGATGCAAGTGTTATCCGGAATCACTGGGCGTAAAGCGTCTGTAGGTGGTTTGATAAGTCCATTGTTAAATCTTGAGGCTTAACCTCAAAACAGCAATAGAAACTATCAGGCTTGAGTATGGTAGAGGTAAAAAGAATTTCCAGTGGAGCGGTGAAATGCGTAGATATTGGAAGGAACACCGATGGCGAAGGCATTTTACTGGGCTATTACTGACACTCAGAGACGAAAGCTAGGGTAGCAAATGGGATTAGATACCCCAGTAGTCCTAGCAGTAAACGATGGATACTAGATGTTGCTCGTATCAACCCGTGCAGTGTCAAAGCTAACGCGTTAAGTATCCCGCCTGGGAAGTATGCTCGCAAGAGTGAAACTCAAAGGAATTGACGGGGGCCCGCACAAGCGGTGGAGCATGTGGTTTAATTT
>Ga0209302_10000038_pt1 | contig 90233 bp, 63 predicted proteins | sample ArcOceMetagenome_2_FD_187445 | JGI IMG/M metagenome (GOLD analysis project Ga0209302, IMG submission 187445) | Marine eukaryotic phytoplankton communities from Arctic Ocean - Arctic Ocean ARC135M Metagenome (SPAdes) (version 2) | ecosystem: Environmental > Aquatic > Marine > Oceanic | place...
CACTTAATGGCTATCGTTGAAGCCACCGCTGAAGTGTATCGCAAACGCCTGATGAAAATCAGCTGGTTTATGGGCTATATCAACGAACACATTGCACGAGCCGCCAACCAAGAAGATAACTGCACAGGCAGGTTCTGGGAAGGTCGGTTTAAATCTCAAGCTTTACTAGATGAAGCCGCACTTGCTGCTTGTATGGCTTATGTGGACTTAAACCCCATTCGCGCCAATATTGCCAACACCCCAGAAGACTCAACGCACACCAGCGTTAAACTGCGCTGCGAGCAAGCCACACAAAGCCAACAACCCAAAACCCTCATACCCTTTGTTGGTAACCCCAGAGAAAACATGCCCAAAGGCCTACCGTTTGAGCTGACTGACTATTTACAATTAATCGAACTCACCGGTCGTTGTATCAGAGAAGATAAACCCGGCTACATCGACGAAAGCCTACCAAGCATATTGAGCCGATTAAACATCTCAGCTGAAAACTGGCTAATCATCACCACTGAATTTAAAACACAGTTTCATGGTGCAATAGGGCGCGAAGATGTACTCAGTGATTACTGCGAACATCAACAGCTCAAACGACGACAAAACTTAAGCCACTGCAAAAAACTCTTTGCCTAAACTCACGATTTACCGATTTTAAACGCCATAAAGTTAACAAGTCAGTACTTGAGGCTTAAACTTGCCATAAAATTGATATTTTGATGCAGGTTGGGGGATCAATCTGTAATTTTGTATCTACTTGTTAAAAATGTGCCGTTTAAATATATCAACAGTTGATTTCTTTAAATTTAGATGTGATGTAGTTAGGTCATATTTATAATGAGTGTCACTTTTAAATTTCTTAAAGCGTTAAAAGTTATATTTTTTATTTAGAATGAGTGTCACTTTAATTTTCTTTAATTCCTATTTAGAATGAGTGTCACTTTAATTCCTATTTTAAACACCATAAAGTCAACAAGTCATTACTTGAGGATGAGACTTGCCAGAAAATTGATGTATTAGTAGAGATTGGGTCTAAAGTGGTAGTTTCGTTTCTATTCTTTGTTAAAAACTGTCATTTGGTCATGGCAAAGAGCAAGATATTATAATATCGCTGGTATGTGATTAGGGTTTATTTAGAATGAGTGTCACTTTAATTCCTCGTAATTTTGTCTCTGCTTGTTAAAAATGTGCCATTTAAATATATCAATAGTTGATTTCTTTAAATTTAGATGTGATGTAGTTAGGTCATATTTATAATGAGTGTCACTTTTACTTCCTATAATGAGTGTCACTTTTACTTCCTGGTTATGTACTAAATTTAACTGTGTTTTTGTATAGTTGGGTGCGATTTCCTGCTTTCATCCAATAAAAAGGAAATATTCTCGTTTATGTCTTTAGCATAACGAGATGTTTTATTAGTAACTTATTGTAGATAGTGAATAAATCAGGTATGTTTTGATTATCGTAAAATATGAAAGAAGGATTTTTTCCTTGTTTAAACAAGGGATTTTTTCCTCATAATAAGCTGTTATGTTTCAAGTGAGGTATTGGTGCATATTAAAGAAATTGTTCATTGTTATGTTTCGGAAACGATACCTGTTCCAAATGACCTGGTAAAACTTAAAGCGTCTTTCGTGAATAATTGCTTCACTGAAAAAGAAATTAATAGCAACAAATGGTCGTATAAACGCGGTGCAGCGCTCGCTTTTGAATTCAATTACTCTTCTGAAGCTATAGAAATGGAAGTGATACTTGAAGTTATTGGTAACCAATTACGTATTAGTGTGGGCAACTGGGGTTTTCCATTTGAACCATTGTTAATGAAAAAACGATTTAAGAAAAACCTCGATATTATTGTTAAGCAACTTTCTCAAAATGGTTGCTTAGAAGAAAAGATTGATGAATCAGAAAAAATATTAGATGAGTCTAAAAATAAGAAAAAGTCGGCTTTATTTGTTATAGCTTTGATTGCAATATTATTTATAGTAATTGAAACATAACAACACGCCCTGAGGTGGACCGCAAGCATTAAAACTTGTTTTCCACCGCATATTTTAATAGCGGCGAGCCTTTACTTTTTTGTTGTTCATAATACGCCTCGGTCAAAATGAATACCGAATAATTCATTAAAAGTTAATTAAAAGGACACCGATCCTAAATTGAACATGTTTAGTCTCTGTAATAAAGGCAAATAACCCTCCACCTTTTATCTCAGGTGTTTAATGACCCCCCAAGAAAGCAACCAATCAGTTTGGTGGAGCATGGGCTAATTATCGCTATAAAATTTAGAACATAGTTTCTTCGCGCTGACTATCGAAAATACGCTTTGAGTGACTTTTGCGCACATATTTATGTAAAACAACGACAAAATTTAAGCCATGTCAGTAAGCTGTTTTCGTAAAAGTGAAGAATTAAGCTATTCGCCATAAGCGCTCTGTCTCTATAAACGTATTTTTAAGGTTTACGATGAAAAAAACACGCTTTAAATGCGATTAAATATACCAATTTTTTTGTATATTTATCGTCAGCTCATTAGATTTTTCTTAATAATATTTGATTTTTAAAAATTTAAGCGTACACTTGTGCGCTCAAACTTCAGCGTACAAGTGTACTCTCAGATTATGTTATCTACAACTTTAAACAAACTCAGTGTATGGTTTTCACACCATAGTGCTTTTTCTGGTTATTTTGAACCAGTAATACAGCGAGTAAAACCTGCATGGCGTCAGGGTTTATATCGTGCTCAAGTGCTTAATGTTACTAAAGCTATTGGTGATTTTGTTCATATTACATTGCAGCCTCAACATCAATGGAAGGCTCATAAAGCGGGCCAGCATATTGAATTGACTGTTGAATTGAATGGCCGTTTATTGACTCGAATTTTTACAATTGCCTCTAGTGCGCGGCAATATGCTAAAGATAAAACGATTACTTTAGTTATTAAGACTCATAAATTTGGCCGATTTACACCACAATTAGACAAAGAACTTACCATTAATAGTTGGGTAAATATTTCCGCAGCAAAAGGTGAGTTTGTATTTCAATATTCAAATAAATCGTTAGATACTCCAACGGTTATGGTTGCGGGTGGTTCCGGTATAACTCCAATGATGTCAATGTTGTCAGAGCATTTATCTACAACTAACAATCCCATATATTTACGTTATATTGCGCCATTAAATGAGCATCAATTTGTCGAGCAGTTAGCGTTACTCGCAAAAAAATATCCATGTTTCACCTTTGATCTTATGACTCGTAATGAACATGAGTTACAACCATTAGCTTTGGTGGCCAAGTCAGCGATTTATTGCTGTGGGCCCCAAGGTCTGATGTCTGATATTGAAGCGTTAAGTAAAAATACCGGGGCTAATTTCTATCAAGAGCATTTCTCATTAGCGCCAATTGTTAATGATGATTCATCGATAGAAGTTGACGTCACCGTTACGTTAAATGGCAATGTATTTACTGCTTCTAACCAACAAAATCTGTTAATACAATTAGAAAACCAGAACGCACAAGTTACACGAGGCTGCGGCATTGGAGTGTGCCACCAATGTCACTGTACTAAAAAGAGTGGGCTTGTAAAAAACTTACTTACAGGCGATGTATCAGACAGTGGTGAACAAATTATACAGCTGTGTATTTCGCAGCCATTAAGCAACTTGGAGATGTCTATATGACACAAATGAATTACGAACAATTTGCTCAAGAGCTTGATGCTATAAAGCAAAATACTATGGCAAAAGTAGGTAAAAAAGACGCTGACTATATTCGCCGTGTTATTCGTTGGCAGCGTTACTGTAGTTGGACTGGCCGCTTAATGTTATTAACGGGATTAATTCATCCTGCACTTTGGGTTGTTGGAATTTTATTACTGGCGACATCAAAAATTTTAGACAATATGGAAATTGGCCATAATGTTATGCATGGTCAATATGATTGGATGAATGATAAACATATTAACTCGCAAAGTTATGAATGGGATATCGCCTGTGATGGTAAAAGCTGGAACCGAGTGCATAACTTTGAACATCACACATACACCAATGTAATAGGTAAAGATCGTGATTTTGGTTATGGGCTTTTGCGTTTATCAAATGACTTTAAATGGAAGGTTAAAAACCTTTGGCAGTTTATAACTTACATTAATTTAAGTTTGTTATTTCAGTGGGGCATTGCTTACCACGAACTCGCTGCTGAACGTGTTTTCTTTGGTAAGAAAAAAGACGGGCGAGATCAACGTGTTTCTCACTCTGAATTAAAACGTCGTTTTTTTAGTAAAGCCACACGCCAAATAATTAAAGATTATGTGTTTTTTCCATTAATTGCTGGCCCATTATTTTTGTGGGTGTTGGTCGGTAATTTAGTGGCCAATTTGTTACGTAATTTATGGACTTCAACCATCATATTTTGTGGTCACTTTACGGAACACGTGCATACGTTCACAGAAGCGTCTATTAAAAATGAAACTCGTGGACAATGGTATTACCGACAGGCGTTGGGATCTTCAAATATTGAAGGTGGCAAAGCGTTTCATTTAATGACAGGGCATTTGAGCTTTCAAATAGAGCATCATTTATTCCCTGACTTACCATCTTCTCGTTACCAAGAAGTTGCACCACAGGTACAGGCCGTCTTTAAAAAATATCACCTGCAGTATAATACGGGGAGTTTTTCAACGCAGTACACGGGGGTATTAAAACGTATATTTAAATACTCTTTACCAAACGCCGCTTAGTAAATGTTAAGTATATTTGATCGTTTGATAAGCTAGATAATTGTAAGCCGATTAGCGCTATGTTAATCGGCTTTTTATAATTGTACTCGTATAAATTTTGGAACCTCATCAGCATCAAGTGTAGGTAGCTACAAACAAGCTTTATTAAAACAAGACTCTAACGTTATTACTATTTCGCGATCGCACTAATGATTTATAAGCCAGTTTATCTTTACCATTTATCGGGGTTTATAAAACCGCGCTAAATTAACCATGTTTTATTTTTTTATTGCCATTAAAATTTCAAGTACGTGGTGGCGTTTTTCACTGTCGTATAAGTCATTGGTGAATATAAATTCATCAACTTTAAGCTCTTCAACAATAGCTTCTAATTTTGTTTTTATCGTCGCAGGACTGCCAATAACGCTTAACGCTAAAAAGTTATCTACTTGCGCTCTTTCTTGTGGGCTCCATTTCTCCTCCATACTTTCAACGGGGGCTTGTAGCCACAACTCTTGACCTCGCATAAGTGCAAGAACACGTTGCTTTGATGTGCTTGATAAGTATTGAGCCTCTTCATCTGTATCGGCTGCAACCACTGGTAATGCCAACATAAAGTAGGGTTTTTTCAGTGTGGCTGATGGTGTAAATTCTCTTCTATATAATGCAACCGCTTCTTGTAAGAAGTGTGGTGCAAAGTGTCCTGCAAATACATAAGGTAAGCCTTTTTTAGCCGCCAATTGCGCACTAAATAAACTAGAACCTAATAACCAAATAGGTACATTGGTATTTTCACCGGGAATTGCACGTACCGGATGCTTACCATCGTAAGGACCTAATAGCTTTTGTAGCTCTTGTACTTCTTCTGGAAATCTTTCAGCACGGCGCATATCACTGTTTAGTGCTTGGCTAGTAACCTGGTCGCTACCGGGCGCTCGACCAAGGCCTAAATCTATTCGGTTTGGGTATAAACTTTCTAGTGTGCCAAACTGTTCAGCGACAACTAAGGTTGAGTGATTTGGTAGCATGACCCCACCAGAGCCTACACGTATACGTTTGGTTTTTCCTGCAATATGGCCAACTAGTATAGATGTGGCCGCGCAGATTATACCGGGCATATTATGATGCTCTGCTAACCAAAAGCGATTGAAGCCAAGTTCATCTGCTTTTTGTGCATATTGGGTACTTTTGTTTAAGGTTTCAGATACGGTAGACCCTTTTTGCATAGGGGCAAGTTCTAATAATGAAAAAGGAATGTTTGATAACAAAATAGCACCTCTTAACTAATACAGATTAGTATAAATATATTTATGCATATACATAACTAGATATGGTTATATATGGCTCTGTTAAATAGATAATTCAAGGTGCTTTAAGTGTGAATTTGTAAGAATAACTGAGTAAGCTGAAACGTTCTTTTTACTTATTTATCGTTAGGTTATTATGCTTAACACTAGAGCCAGTGAAAATGGAGTTGTATTGAGTTTTAAATCTAGATTATTAGTTAGTGCAGGGGCTATTGCTTCAGCTTCTGCAATTTGGCATTTGCTCTGTATTATAGGTGGCCCTGGTTGGTTTATTTTTGCTCGTGCACCTCAGCAAATTATTGAATCTGCTCAACAAGGAACTATGCTTGCCCCTATTGGTACAATAATAATTGCCACGCTAATGTTTGCTTGTACTATGTTTGCATTTTCAGGTGCAGGTCTAATTCGTAAAGTACCTCTACTGAAGCCAGCTTTAATGACTATTGCATTACTTTGTACCTTGCGTGCTTTACTTGGAATTACGTCACTTGTTGTTTCTATTGGCTTTGATATTTGGCAGTTTGTGGCTAGCTCTGTTTGGTTGTATGTTGGTATTTGTTTTGCTATTGGTAGTTTAGCGCATATTCGGCCAAGTAAATCAAACACACAGCAAACACTATATTATAATAAAAAATAGTTGGCTGATTTCTGTTCGAAATGTGCGTGTTGTTTTGATGTTATCAGGGCGTTACCTTGGGCAAATTAACAAAGACAATCACTCTACATTGAAGAACCAAAATTATCTTAAGATTAGTTTCATTCCAAACTCATATTCAAACTCTAAATATAACTTTAAAACTCAACTTGGAAAAATATGAGCTATCAAATGATAACTTTTTTGTTTATGTTTATTCGTGAATTAAATAGTAAATTAAATAGTGAAATAAAGGATTAGGTAATTAAATAATGACTGAAACAAGAGCACAAATAAAAGAGTTTTTATTAGCTTGGTTTGAAGCAAACCTCCCTGGTAATGCTTTTTTTTGGTATGACACTATAGTTATTCTCTGGATAACTGCTTTTGCCGTTGCCTTACATTATTTTATTAGAGGGGTGGCTAAGCGCTTTATTACGGATAAAATAACTAATAAAAATACGTTGCAGGGAGAAAACTTAACAACAACATTGATTCAACGACTAGCTAGGCAGCTTTCATTTGCGTTTCAAGGTGCTTTAGTTGTTATACAGGCGAAGCTCTGGATAGCTGAAGGTGTATGGTTTCTGCATGTTATTGAGGTGGTAACCGACCAATGGATTATTCTTTTTGCTTTATTATCCCTATTTACTTTATTAGATATTCTTCAGTCAATTTCTGATAAAAGAGAAAAGCGAGCACATTTTCCACTAAGAGGTTTATTACAAACCGTTAAACTTGTGGCGAGTGTGTTAACCGCAATTTTGGCCGTGTCATTACTAATGGATAAGTCTCCGCTTATTTTATTGAGCGGGTTAGGGGCTTTGTCGGCGGTTTTATTACTCGTATTTAAAGATCCTATATTAGGTTTAGTTGCCGGTATACAGTTGTCTGCCAATAATATGCTTGCTGTTGGTGATTGGCTAGAAATGCCGAAATATGGCGCAGACGGTGATGTGGTTGATATTGCATTAACCACGGTTAAAGTAAGGAATTGGGATAAAACTATTACAACAATTCCAACTTATGCACTTATTTCAGACTCTTTTAAAAACTGGCGTGGCATGTCTGAAGCTGGTGGAAGAAGAATAAAGCGCAGTATTCATGTTGAAATGAGCAGTGTTTGTTTTTTAAATAAAGAGCAATTAAATGAATTGAAAAAAGCACAATTATTGAGCGACTATATTACCAGTACAATTTCAGAAATTGAAAAAGAAAATGCCGATAAAAAAGCTGATATGACCGTGATGCAAAATGGCCGCCGGATGACCAATGTTGGAACATTTAGAAAATATCTGGTGTCTTATTTAAAGAGCCACCCTAAAATCCATCAAAGTATGACGTTAATCGTTCGCCAGTTAGAGCCAACCACTAATGGTTTACCCATTGAAATTTATGCCTTTACTAACACTACAAGTTGGAACGCTTATGAAGATATTCAATCCGATATCTTTGATCATATTATTGCGGTTTTACCTGCATTTTCATTGCGAGTTCATGAAGCGCCAACAGGTAACGATATACGTTTATTAGTTAAAAATGTTTAGTATAATCATGTCGATAGGGCTATAAGTTAACAAGATATTAAGTAGGATTTACCATGGTTAATCAAGCATTAGAAGCTGCAATTTGGGGTGGCGTTTCAGGCCTTGCATTGATACTTGGCGCGATAGTTGGTTATTTTATCAAGTTACCGCATAAAGTTATTTCTAGCATTATGGCATTTGGTGCCGGTGTTCTCATTTCAGCGTTATCATTTGAGTTAATGGCTAAGGCGACAGATCAAGGGGGGCTGTTATATGCGGTGAGTGGGTTTTCTGCAGGTGTTTTAGTCTACTCTATTGCTAACTATTTTGTAGCTCATGGTGGTGGGCTTCACAGAAAGCGATCACAAGGTGTACCAAAGAATGTGACAGTAAAAACGGATAAAGCTAGGGTAGCTTCATCTGCCGGTATGGCCATTGCTTTAGGTGCGCTTTTAGATGGTATTCCAGAATCTGCGGCTATTGGTGTCAGTATGTTGGAAGGCGGCAGTGTTGCTTTAGTTACGGTTTTTGCCGTATTTATGTCAAATATTCCTGAAGGCTTATCAAGCTCGGCAGGTATGAAAAAAGCAGGTAAAAGTGCTAGTTTTGTTTTTACACTTTGGATAGTTATTACCATAGTGTTGGCGTTGTCAGCTTATTTAGGCTTTACGCTTTTAGGGCAATACGGCAATGAGTATATTGGATTTGCAACCGCGGTGGCGGCAGGGGCTATTTTGGTAATGATAATTCAAACCATGATCCCAGAAGCATTTGAAGATATGCATGATATAACTGGCCCTATTGCGGCCATAGGGTTTTTAGTTGCTTATAGTGCCAGTGAAATGTTTAGTTAACGCTTAGCTACTGTATGAAATAGGTAAATTTTATGGGGTATTATTTACCAGACCATCAAGCCTTTCGGGTTTATGTAAATAATATCCTTGAGCAAATTCCACTCCCATTTCTTTTAAATAAGTTAAGGCTTGTTCGTCTTCCACAAATTCAGCAACAATAACTTTACCTAAAGTTTTTCCTATGTTGCTGATAGCGTTAACCATTGCCTTATCGGTATTATCGTTCGCCATATTTCGAACAAATGCACCATCTATTTTGAGATATTTAACGGGAAATTGTTTTAAATAGGCAAATGAAGATAAGCCGGCACCAAAATCATCTAAAGCAAAGCTACTACCCATAGCTTTGAGTTGTTCCATAAATTCGCATACTTGCGTTAAGTTACTGATAGCTGCCGTTTCGGTTATTTCAAAACAGAGGCTATTGGCTGGAATATTGTATTGCTTAATTGTTTCGATGGTAAATTGTGTAAAATCTTCGTGATCAAAGCTTTTGCCGGAAATATTAATGTGGCAAACGTCAATATTATTCAGTTTTAACGGGTAACTTTGCAGGTGTGAGCACACTTTATGGATAACCCAGCGATCTATTAAATGTACGAGATTAAAACGCTCTGCAGCAGGGATAAATGCATTAGGAGGAATTACTTCATTATTATCTCCTAGCATACGAACCAATACTTCAATGTGGCTAGTATTATCAGACGATAAAGACACAATTTTTTGTGCATCTAGATATAACTTGTCAGTTTCAATTGCTCTTCGGATACGTTCAATCCACTCCATTTGAACGCGTCTAGCTGCAAGCTCAATATCATCTTGATAGGTCATTATTATGCGATTTCTGCCTTGCTCTTTTGCCATATGACAAGCTGAATCTGCGGCTTGTAATAATGCAGCTTCATCTTCACTGGTTGTTAGAATGGGGGTAATACCAATGCTACAGGTAATATTAAACGCACGGCCATTCCAACTAAATGGTAATTCGCATAAACTGTTACGCAGGCTTTCAGCCGTTTTAATCGCTTGTTCTGGCTCACAGCAATCAAGAATTAAACCAAATTCGTCACCACCTAATCGAGCCAATAAGTCACTTTTTCTAAGTTGGCGATTGAATAATTTAGTCACTTGTAATAAAAGCTGATCACCAGCAAAGTGGCCAAGTGTGTCGTTAATAACTTTAAATTGGTCTAAATCTATAAAACAAAGGCAATGTGATAAGTTTTCAGTGCGTGCCTTAAGCAAAGCCGCACTTAAATAACTGTCGAATGACCTACGGTTGATTAATCCAGTTAAGTCATCGTGGCGTGCTTGATAACTTAATTCGTTACTGAGCCTATGTTGTTCAGAAACATCTTCAATTATACAAATGTAACGTATTTCTGATGGCGTACCCCATTCGAAACGCGACATAGTGGTTTGCACCCAAACAACACTTTTATCCATACTATGTAAACGTTGTTTGAAGGTAACACGTTCACTTAAATTTTGATCGAGTAAGGAACGTTCATCATGAAATATATTGCTATCATCTGGGTGGATCAGCTGATTGTATCTGAGCTGTAATAATTCTCCATAATTGTATTTTAAAATATTACATAAAGCATGATTAGCTTCAATAATTTGGCCATTAGCATCTAATTGAGCAATGCCGATTGCAGCATTCTCAAAAGTGCTTCGAAATTTATATTCAGAAACACGCATGGTAGCGGTTAATTTATTTAGTAATAGGGCTGCAATACCACCTAACAAAATAAAAAATATAACACTGGCAATCGAAAGTACTGTTGTTATTACGCGGCTAGCTAAACTCATTTTTATTTGAAATTCAGCTTGTGGCTGAGCTAAGCGATTGGTAATTTCATCTAACGCTGACTTAAATGCTTGTATTTCAGATTCAGAATTTTGAGAAACTTTAGGTAGCTTTTCTATGATATCGCCTAACTTAATCACCCATGGGTCAGAGCTGCGCCAAGCTTTTATTGCATCGTTAAAATAGGGTGCATTTTGAAATAATCGAAATAGCCATATCATACGAGCGATATCGTCAGGGTGATTACCTCCTTGTAAAAAGCTGCGATATGCAGACTTATAGTCTAAAGTTTCAGCCTCAATAAAAAGGCGTGCTTGAAGGTTTCCTAGCGGAATTTGATATTTTTCTCGAATAAATTGCAGTTCAATAGGATCAGATGAGTGTAGATAATTTTTAGATTGTCTAATGGATTCACTGACGCCATTAGACCAATTATTTAATGCTGCTAGATAAACAGCAATGCCTGACTGTATCTGAATGATTGACAAGGTAAAGCCGATAGCAATTGCACCAAGTAAAACTAGCAATGAACCCGTAAGTTTTAAACGATAGCGGCTATATTTATTTTTATTTTTTGTATCCAGTACGCTTCGCATGGTTACCCTTTATTGAACAATAATAATACACGACACTTAATGCAGTTATAAATATCTAATCTATTGAAATCTAAGATTAACATCACTAGCTTACCCGAGCTAAACCTATAGTCAATCTTTAGTATAAATTGCCTCTAAGTTAAACATATATAAAGTATAAACAAGCTTTGTTTTTCTAGATATAAACATATTATTACAGTATGCAACAACATGTTAGTGTAATGTAAAATTTAATAAATTAACTGATTAAATTTTGCGTTGTAGAATATTTACAGTGTTGATCGTAGCGAGCGTTTTTAGCTTTCATCAATGGTTTAATTTAGAACCAAATAAGCTTGAATTAATACTTGTTAAGCAGCATATTGGTATTAACAATCGTAGCATTATTAAAAAATTCAACAAAATAGTTAGCACAAAAAGGTTAAAAAAGGCCAATGTTTACACGTTATTTTATCCTAGTTAATGTATTAACTATCAAATGGGTACTATCTGTATTCATCTTCCCCAATTTTGGTGGCTAAGCTCCTTCTACTTAGTCACCTGAAATTCAATATATTTACATTATTTCAAAGTAATAATTTTAGCGTTCAAATTAACTGGGCTTACATAAGCCCCTTGAATTTATAAGTGACATTATTACAGCTCATTCAATTCTGAGAACGGGTATATGGAAAATAATTTTTGGAATTATCTCTATGAAACATCAGAGCTAATCGAGAATGCAACAAACGATGTAACCAATGACAATCAAGCAAATATTAGCTTAATAACTAAACGACTAAATACACTTGAGCTGCTATACGATCGCAGTTTTGATCCCGTAGATTCTTATGAAGCGTTTGTTGCGGTTAAGTTAATTTCAGCACTTTCCAAAACGTTAAAAACTGATTTTTGATACGGCTTTAAAATGAAAATATTTACAGGGTAAATAATTAATAAATAAGCGGTATATAATGATTAAACCAAAAATAATTGTTAGTAATGAAGATTACGATGGCATACAGGCTATGTTAGAGAAAGAAGACTTTATGCCTTCACATGACTTACTGATAGACGAACTAGATAGAGCAAAGATTGTCCCGAAAAATAAGCTGCCTATCAATGTAGTGCGGATGAATTCAACCGTGACATTTACCATGCAATCAACACATAAAACTTTCTCTTTAACATTAGTTTACCCTAGAGATGTTAAGGAAAGTGGCACTTTGTCAATTCTAACTCCCGTTGGAAGTGCATTAATTGGCTTATCAATTGGCCAAGAAATTGAGTGGCCACTAGACAAAAATAAATCAACTGTTGTGCATATTGATACTGTTGAATATAAGGAGTAAATGGCTTATCAGCATAAATGCCAGTTAAGCTTTATTTTTCACTTTACAACATTAACGTTAATTTTATATTTAGCCTGAACGCTGGATAATGAGCGCTGCTTATCCAGTGTTCAGGTTATTTACCCGTTTTCGTTAATTCTGATCTATTCATGATTTATTAAGTCAACTATGGCTGATCTGTAATCAACATTATTATTTTATATTGCTAATCACATCATCAGGCAGAGCAAACCACTTATTCTCATAAGCTAAACTTCCCCATAAAGCATGTGCTAAAGCAATATCTGTTAAGGCTTTGTTATCTAATACCGGCATTAGTTGCTGACTTTTTAAGTCGTAATTAAAACTTAGTGGCTCTTTTTGTGGTTGTAAAATGCTCACGCCCTTGGCATTCATATAGGCAAAATTATCTGCGTATTGCATTATAGCCCGTTCAGAAATATCGCTTCTATTAAGATCATGCCCTAGCATTGGAGAATAGTTGGTTACACCAATTAACGATAATAATGTTGGCGCTAAGTCGATTTGGCTGACAATTCTGTTATCAACAAAAGGTTGTTTTTCTGAGTTAAGAATAACGCCAGGAATATGAAAGTTTTTGATCGGTACAAGGTCTCTACCTAATGCTCTAGCGTCATGATCAGCGACGACTAAAAATATTGTGTTTTGCCAATAAGGTTGCTGTTTTGCTGTCGCTATAAATTTACCTAAAGCATAATCAGCATATTGTATTGCTTTATGGCGTGATAGCTCTTTTTCGTCGTATTGAACAAGTTGCTCTTTACTGTATTGAATAGGTGTAATTATACCTTCAGGAATTTCAAAAGGGTCATGGTTACTCGATGAAAATATAAAGCTAAAGAAAGGTTGCTTACGGTTGTGAAGTTTATTGAGTTCAACATTGGCTTGATTGAATACATCTTCATCACTAGCGCCCCAAGACCCAACAAACTGCGGATTTTCAATATCTTTAAAGTCAACAATATCACTAAAGCCATTACCTAAAAAAAAGCTCTTCATGTTGTCGAAATGACTTTCTCCACCATAAATAAATTGTGTGTGATAATTTTGCTTGGCCAATAAACTTGCAATAGTAAAGAAGCCGGTTTGCGATTTATCTAACTTAACAACAGCTCTTGCAGGTGTTGGTGTAAAACCTGTAATTACTGCTTCTATACCTCGAACAGAGCGCGTACCTGTGGCATATAAATTTTTGAAAGCCCAGCCTTCATCATTAAGCTTGTCAATTTCTGGTGTTAAAGTTAAACCGCCTAAAGACGAAACAAATTGCGCTCCTAAACTTTCTTCTAAAATAATAACCAAATTTTTAGGTTTACCTTGATAAACCGGTAAACGTGACGCGAGTGAAGGCAATGATTTATTGCTAAAGTTTTCTATAGCTAACCCCGTTTCTTGTCGCACGAGTCTAATGACTTTATCAGTACTCATACTGCCATAAAGTTTTGAAGCATTCTTTTCATCACCCAATTGTTTAAAGGCATGCGCCACGCTATAAATAGAGTTTAACGTTAATGAGTTAATTAACGGATCAGTTGAAAAATAGACTAATGCTGGGTTTATAGGGCGATGGCCAAGCGTACCACGAGCACAAAGGACTAATACTAATAATAAAAATACAGATGATAAGCCCGATGCCAATATTGTTACTTTATGCTGCTGTTTTTTATGCTGAATAACGCTATTTAAATAAGAACCAAGGTATTTTGCGCTTAAGCCTAACGTTAATAAAACGACAACTAAGGTGAGTAAATGGCCGTTAACTAACATTTTAAAAACCTCGTTAGGATAGGGTAAATACTCAATAAATAACCGATTAGGCCTAAAGCCATATTCATTAATAAAAGCAGGGGTAGCCAGTTCAAAAAAGAATACGCAGATAAAAATAAAGAAAAATAGTGCCTTTAAGATTATTAGCCATTTTTTATGATATTTAGAAAGTATGAACCAAGGATGTAAAGTGGCAGGTAAAACCAGTAAATAACCCAGAACACTTAAATCAATCCTAACACCGTGTGTAACTAGCGTTAATAGAGCACTAAAGTTTTCGAACCGTTCAATCTGCCAAAGCGCTAATCCCATTCGAGAAATGAATAACGTTAGTAAAAGTAATGCAGAAAATAGAATAAATGGGCGAAGTAAATAAATCGTTGTTTTGAACATTAAAAGTAATACCGCAATTAGAACACGGTGCTACTTTATTAAACGAAACTTAAGAAAAGCTTAATTTAAACTGAAATTAAGCTAAGTTAACTTTTTATTGTCAGTACTATACTGGCAAGTGTTTAAGCTGTTTATCGGCTACTTAGCTGCTATCAAAGTAATATTACAAACCAAATACTGCTAGCAATTATTAAGCTTAATAAAACGGCGGCTGAGCCTAAATCTTTTGCTAACCCAGACAATGGATGTATCTCTAAACCAACTCGGTCGACTACTGCTTCAATTGCGGTATTGACTATTTCGGTAAAAATAATAAACAGTACGGCTAGTATCAACGTCACTTGCTCTTTAGCACTGATGTCGAATGCAAAAGATATTGGAATGGCAATCATCAGTAACAATAACTCTTGTCGAAATGCTGATTCATTTTGGTATAACCATTTTATTGCTCGAAATGAGTTAAACGAAGCTAAAACTATTCTTTTTAAGCCCTTAGGCTTTTTGGTATTGTCAAACACTAGTTTGTAATCTCCATCTTTAATGAGTTAGAAGGCGTAGTTCGTGCTATTGCATGCTCGGATTTACAGTCAATAAACGGATCGTTTTCAATACGATATGCTTTCGATTTAACTGACATAATACTGAGCAAAGTATCAAAAATATTGTCATGGCTCATAGGTGATTTTGACAAATCTCGCAAACACTCAGTATTAAAATCAGCTTGGGTATTGTCGGTCCAAAATATCATCGGGACATGCGTTTGTTCTACGGGGGCGAAGGCATAGGGCAGACCATGTAAATATACACCACTTTCGCCTAACGATTCGCCATGATCTGATATATAAAGCATTGAAGATTCAATATTATCTTTTTTATCTAAAACACTTAATTCGTTGATAACTTTTGAGAGAACAAAATCAGTATAGGCAATAGTATTGTCGTAACTGTTAAGCAGTTGCTCAGGGCTACAATTTTGAATGTCGCTACGCTGACAGTCAGGCGTAAATACGTTCTTATCACTCGGATATCGTTTAAAATAGGTAGGACCATGAGAGCCAATCATATGTAAAACTATCAAGGTATTTTCATGTGTAAGTGAGTTCAGCTTTTGTTTTAAATGCGCAAGTAAAGCTTCGTCAAAACAATATTCACCATCACATAAAGGGTTAGATTTATCAGTTGCTACTTGAATTGTTTTTACACGGGTACATACGCCTTTGCAACTACCATTATTATTGCTAATCCATAATACATCAGCGCCTGCTAAATGTATTAAATCTATGGCGTTTTGTTGCGCTGTCGCACTACGTTTATTGTAGTTTTTTTTGTTTAATCTAGAGAACATGCAAGGTACAGATACCGCAGTAGCTGTGCCACATGAACTAACATCTGAAAACGATATTACCCCGTGCTTTTCGGTATTTATATTTGTCGGCTTACTATAGCCATTAAGTGAAAAGCTCTGCGCTCTTGCGGTTTCACCTAGTACCATAACCGTCACATGTTTACGGGAATTATCGCGCACAATAGTAGGTAAAGTGTCTAACACTTGAAATTTAAGCGGCGGGTAAAAGTAATGATTTCTAACAAATTTATAACTGGCATCTATCATTTTATAAGGCGTAATATAGCTTAATAAATCTTTATTGTTTCTGCCAACAGCAGCGTAGTTAGAATAAAAAACGCTGGCGATTAATAATACTGTCCCCAAGCTCAAGCTAATAACTTTTAAACGGCTTAATAATTCTCTAATAAAAGGCTTATAGGTTAATTTTACTTTATAGATTAAAAAAGCAGGTAAAATACCAAAAAATAAGAAAAATAAACTGGCGTAAACGTTAAGGTAAGATAGTGCTTCAGCAGTGTCTGTCTCAACGGTATTTTGTACCATAGTATAATCAAAAACAATGCCGTAAGTTATCGTGCCATAGAATATCAGTGATGAGATAAGTACCGTAACTATAAGCAAAGGTTTGGTTAGCCATCGAAATGAGAACACCCCTTGAACTAATACAGTTAAAGATAATAAAAATACCGGTAATGAGATTAAAAACATAATATTGTAATCATCTAAAGCGGTAATAGCGTTAGTGGCTTTTGTTAAAAAGGGCAGGTTTAAAATTAGCGCAATATAACAGCAAGTAAAAAATAACAATTGGTTTGTTGTTAAGGTTAAATTTTTAAGTTTCTGTAAAAATATCATCATATAAACACTTATTAGTCAGTGTTTATATGTTAATTAGCTAACCTTAAGAAGTGCTTAGGGAAAACTGATATTTAGCTTAGAATAAACTTAACATTTCGTTAAGTATATCGTTTATATGCCATGCTTATTTGCTATTGAGTTATTGTTAATTAACCTGGCATTTATATAATAATTGTAAAGGTTATTTCTTTTTCTGCTGACATAGCAACCTGTAAAGTGGCCGATATATTTTCACAATAAGATTTAACAATAGCTAAGCCTAAACCATATCGGTCAGTTGAGGTACGTGAAGCGTCTTTTTGCCATAAAGGATCGAAAAACAGGGCAAAATCTTGTTCAGAAAAATGGTGTTCACTAACATTAGTTAAGCTGAAGATAACTTGCTTGTTTTCAGAATGAGGTAACACTGAAATAGTAATGGGTGTGTTATCTGGGCTATAAAAAAGTGCATTATTTACTAAGTTGCATAAAATGGTTGTTAATGCGAACTCATTCGCTTGAATACTTTCGCATGATTTATCCAAAGTGAAATTTATCGTTCGCTTTGCTTTATTTTCAATTTTTATAACGTTATTAATTAATTGCTTTAGTTCAATTTTTTGCTTTGCTAGCTTGATGCTATTCGTGCTTTTTTGCAGTAAGAGTATGCTGTTTACAATATTGCGTAAGCGCTCAGTAATGTTAAGAACATCAACTTTAAAATTATCAGATAATTGCTTCTCGTGTGGGAATTTAATGGCAACTTCACTTAAGTTCAATAACTCAGCTATGGGTGTTTTTAATTCATGTGCAATATCTGAGGTTATGCGTTTTTCTCGCGAGTAAAGGTTTTTGTTTTCTCGAATAAAATGATTAATACCGTTAGCAATTACGATTAATTCGTCTGGCAAATTGGCGGTGTTTATGGCACTAATTTCAGAATTTAAATTGATTTTTTGTAACTCATTATTAAGTTGTTCAATAGGCTTTAAACCGCGATCTACAACTTTAAAAACAATTAACCTAACCGCGAAAACAGCAGCAAGCGAAGTTAAGATAAAAATAATATCAACAAACCAAAGTATTTGGTTTAACCCTTCATTACTCACCGCGTAAGCCAACTCCATGGTTTTTTGATTTTGTACTACTTGGAGGAGATCAACAAGACCTTCTCTATCGTCGGTATCTATTTGAGGTTTGAATTTAGTAAAGTACATTCTACCTGAGCGACCATCAGGCAAGGTTATGTCAATAATAACGGATTGGTTTAATTTAACTGTTGTTCGAGGGAGATCATTAATATCAAACAACGCTAATGTTTTAGAACGTTCGAATACCTTATTATCAAGCCATAGTTGAAAATATTCAGGATCATTATTACCAGAAAATTCAGGCATAAATTCATCTGCGAAATCAAATTCAATACCATGTATTTCATCACTATCTTCACTTATTAGCGTGGTAAGCAAGTTAGCCTTGTTAGTCATTGCTCGGTCAAATTCAACATCAATCCAGCTATCAACCGCTATATCGGTGATCAATAGTATCGACACTAATAATATCGATATCGAAATTGATATATAGCGGCTTAACTTTTTTTTAATAGAAGTCATTCATTAATCTCAACAAAAATAGCCGAAGCCACGCTTAGTTTTAATGGGTAAATCGTAACCAAGCGACTTAACTTTTTTACGCGCTGTAGATAAATGCGCCTCAATTGAGTTTTTTGCGATGGCGTCGTATTGTCCAGCTAAGTATTCACTTAATTTCTCTGGTGATATAACTTTACCTTGATTACTAAAAAGACATTCCACTAATTTATATTCATTGGGGGTTAAGTTTGTATCTACGCCATCACAAAAAAGTTGTTTTAAGTGCAGATCCAATGAAAACATGCCTATGTTAATAGTGTTGTCATTAACGTTTAATGAGCCTCTGCGCATTAAGCAAAGTAGTCGAACATGTAGTTCATCAAAAGAAAACGGCTTGGTGAGGTAGTCATCAGCGCCATTAAGTAAGCCTTCAATTTTATCTTCGGTTAAATCGCGTGCTGATAATATAAGAACCCGAAGATCTTTATTTGCTTTTCTTATCGCTTTTAGAATTGAGGTACCGTCAACCGATGGCAGCATTAAATCGAGTATAAGAAGAGAATAGTCGCCAGAGAGTGCCATACTTAAGCCCTCAGAACCGTCGCCGGTGTCATCTACGGTATAACCTAGATTAGATAAGCCAATCTTTAAACTTCTTCTCAAAGATGTTGAATCTTCAATAATTAAAACTTTCACAAGCAATTCGCAATAAAAATATAGTGCTAATAACATACCAGACTAAACTTAAGATTAGCTGAATATTGCAATAAAATTACCGAGATATTTGTTTTTTATTTGAGCCCTAACTTAGTTAAGATTGAATTAATTATGCTTTAAATAAATAATATTTTTATCGCAATAAGAATTAAAACAACACCACCTAAGAGTTCAGCTTTGCTTTCAAGCCATGTGCCACTTTTTGCGCCAATAAAAACCCCTAACACACTGAAAAATAGTGTGGTAAAGCCTATGGTTGCACAAGCAATTAACGGGTTGATATCTAGTAGGGTTAACGAAAACCCAGCAGCCATAGCGTCAATACTTGTTGCTATGGCAAGCACCAGCATGATCCTATGGGTGATTTTTGCTATATCATTTTCAATACCGTGCGAAAGTGATTCATAAATCATTTTTCCGCCAATTAATATTAATAGTAAGAAGGCAATCCAAGGCGCGTACGACTCCACCCAACCTAAAACCCCTCGACCGCCCATATAACCAATTAATGGCATTAACCCTTGGAAAAAACCAAAATACAATCCGCAAGAAATGGCGAGATTATTAGTTTTTTGGGTATGCTTAGCGCCTAAACCTATAGAAACTGCGAAAGCATCCATACTTAAAGCTAACGATAGAATAACAATTTCAAACATTTTAAATTTCCAAGTAAAAAGCGTTAATATATTGATTTAGGTTTGTTAATTATTAACATATAACAAAAGGTTAGGTTGGTATGGCGAGACGCTGTGTGGTTGGAGTGTCTCAGCACTTTTTCTAGGAATAATAATACGTTTACCCTGCAATAAGCTTAATTTTGTAACGATTAACGAATAGGTGTAATAGCTTATGAAAAAGCGTATATGCACTATTAAAGTTAGTTAATAATCTTGTACGTTAGGCTTTATAACCATTCTTTTCAAAGCGGCGCTATAATAAACCGTTTGTTTGTATCGATGTTAATTAATTACATAATTTTTTATCACGGGCGGTAAGTTTATTCACTAGAAAAAGATGATTTCGTTGAATATAACCCGTAGCTGTGCGACCATTCCGCTAATTATTCTCTTTTTGGAACACCTGTGTTCGCATACTACGCAAAATCATTAGCTAAAACATCAATAGTTCTGATCGTTTGTATGGCCTTTGTGGGTCAGGCAATCGCGTCTACTATTATGTCTTATCAAATGTTGGGTATGATGAATATGAGTTCTGCATTAGATAAAGAAGTAAGTACAGAACTAAACTCAGATTCATCGCCCCAAAATATGATGTCTATGATGGATCATAGTATGCACAATATGTCAGGAACCTCTTCTGATTCAGATGAAAGTTCAAATCAAGACTGTTGTAACAAAAACTGTCAGTGCTATACCGGTGGTTGTTCGAATGTTGCAAGCATTATCAATAGTTTAGCGCCAAACCTTTTTATTCTTAATCCAGAGAAAATACTAAATACCTCCAGTGTGGCTTTAAGCCAACAAAGCACATCTCTTTACCGTCCGCCAATATCTAGCTAGCTACAGCATAAGTGTGTCCAGAATTTAGGCTGCATTTATAAAACCTAGAGAGTCGTTAGTTTTTTTGCGCGTAATTTATACAAATTACTTTTCACGCCTTAAAAATAACCTTTTTTAACACAATAATTGATACCCCAATTCGGGGTAATGATCGTTAAATAATAGATATGTTAAAAATTATGGTAATAGTTTTATTTAAAATTATGTTTAAAAATGATCAGGAGCAATTTTAATGGCTAAGCAAAGTAAGAAGTTTAAATTTAACATTAAATTTCGTCTTAGTTTTCTAGTGTTTTCTGTTTTATATATTCATACAGCAAGCGCAACAGATTACAATAAAGGCGTTACTTTATCATTTGAAAATGCCATTAAAACAGCGCAGAAAAACGACCCTTGGTTAATGGGCAACGTGCATAAGCAAAATGCGATTGAGTTAATGAGCCAAGCGGCCAATACCTTGCCTGATCCTATGGTCTCTATCAGTTTAGCTAACTTGCCGGTGAATGGTTTTGACTTTGCTCAAGAGGGTATGACCCAAGCAAAATTTGGCGTTGCTCAGTTGTTTCCTCGCGGTGATAGCTTAGCGATAAAAAGTGGTCAATTAAAAACCCAAAGTGAAGCCTTGCCTTTTCAAAGGGCAAATCGTGAAGGACAAGTAGCCGTAACGGTTGGTAGTTTATGGCTAGATGTTTATCGCGTGCAACAAAGTATCGCGTTAATCGAAAAAAACAGATCGCTTTTCGAACAATTAGCAGAAGTTGCACAAGTGAGTTATTCATCAGCATTAGGTAAAACTCGCCAACAAGATATTGTGCGCTCACAGCTAGAACTTACCCGTTTAGATGACAGATTAAATGTATTAACGCAGCAACAAAATCGCTATCAGGGCATGATTTCGCAGTGGTTAAGTCAGTTTTCTCGTGTAGAGAGCTCAATGGATTCAGCAATTTCAGCGTCTGACTTTTCTCTTCATAACATTATTACTCACCCTAAATTGCCCGAGATAGCGTTAATAAATGCCGATTTAGTTTGGCAACAACAGTGGCTTAAACCTATGGCACTGCTGCCTTACTTTTCTTATCATCCCGCGGTTTTGGCTGTTGAGAAAAAAATAGCGGCTACTTCTGCAGGTATTTCATTAGCTGAGCAAAAATATAAAGCGCAATGGGGAGTAAATGCCAGTTATGGTTATCGTGCAGACGATGCAATGGGGAGTAGTCGCGCTGATTTATTTTCAGTTGGTGTAACCTTCGACTTGCCACTTTTTACTGAAAATAAACAAGATAAAGAGCGTGAGTCTGCTATATACGAGTCAGAATCGATAAAAACTGAAAAAATATTGTTACTGCGTGAATTGATGGCATCTTATGCCAGTGCAAAAGGTCAACTTGTCAGCTTAAAACAGCGCCAAGACTTATATAAAAACAAGTTGTTACCGCAAGTTCATGACCAAGCCCAAGCATCGTTGTCAGCTTATACCAATGACGATGGCGACTTCTCTGAAGTGGTTCGTTCACGTATTGCGGTGCTGAATAGCGAAATAGACGAGTTAACACTTAATGTTGAAGAGCAGAAAATACGTTTAGAACTTAACTATCTCTTTATGGGTAACCTCAACACCGCAAGCTCACACGGTAGTAAAATTATCAACAATAGCGGCCAAGTCGCTGTTGTTTCGGAGTTAATTAATGAGTAATACAATCAATAAAAACCTATTCAAGCCGGTTGCTTTTGGCATCTTATTGGGTGGATTAATTACTGGTGCTGCTTTCTCTTATCTTTTTGCAGAAAGCAATGGAAAAGAGCCATCAGCATCGTCAGCAAAAGATAAACCGCTATATTGGGTTGCGCCTATGGATGCTAATTATAGAAGAGACAAAGCAGGCAAATCCCCCATGGGTATGGATTTGGTGCCGGTATACCAAGATAGCAACCAAGGTCCAGATGCAGGTGTTGGTACCATTCGTATTTCTTCTGATGTGATAAATAATTTAGGCGTTAGAACTTCTACGGCAAAAATAAAGCCCTTACATGCTGAAATAAATACCGTTGGTTATATTGCTTACGATGAAGAAAAAATGGTGCATATTCATCCAAGGGTAGAAGGCTGGGTAGAAAAGCTTTACGTTCAAGCGGTAGGTGAATCGGTAACAAAAAACCAAGCGCTGTATGAAATTTATTCGCCAGAGCTAGTCAATGCTCAAGAAGAGTTAGTGTTGGCGCTCAACCGTAGTAATCGTCAGCTAATAAAAGCCGCTGAAAATCGTTTATTAGCGTTACAAATTCCTCAGTCAGCAATATCTCAGCTGATAAAAACCAAACAGGTACAGCAAACCATTACCTTTTATTCGCCACAAAACGGGGTGGTTGAAACATTGAATATCCGTGAAGGGTTTTATGTTCAACCGGGATTAACGGTTATGTCTATTGCCGATTTATCGCAGGTTTGGGTGGAAGCAGAAGTATTTGAGCGCCAAGCTAATCAAGTTAAGGCAGGCGCACCTGTGACCATGACTTTAGATTATTTACCGGGACAGTCATGGCAAGGGCAAGTTGATTTAATTTATCCAACTTTAGATGTTAAAACCAGAACGGTAAAACTTAGGTTACGTTTTAGTAATGAAAAAGGTGCTTTTAAACCTAATATGTTCGCACAAATTGCTATTCACTCAACAGACGCAGATAACACCTTGCTTATTCCTAAAGAAGCATTGATACGAACCGGTAAACAAGATCGTGTTGTTCTTGCCTTAGGTGAAGGCAGTTTTAAATCAATTGCGGTAACGGTAGGTCGATATGACAATGAAAATGTTGAAATTATTACTGGTCTGAGTGAAGGCGATAAGGTGGTGAGTTCAGCACAATTTTTATTGGATTCAGAATCAAGTAAATCATCAGATTTTAAGCGTATGTATTCTGAAAACGAAGGAAGTGATGCTACAGCTAGTGAAGAACCAATGCCGGTATCGGTTTGGGTACAAGGTGAAATAACCAACCTTATGGCAGGGCACAAGATGTTAACGCTTGAGCATGAAGCTATTCCTCAGTGGGACTGGCCTGAAATGGTTATGGACTTTCTTGTTATTGATAGCGTTGATTTCTCACGCTTAAAGCTTGGGTTAACTTTACATGTAGAAATCAGTAAAACCGCAGAAGGCGATTACATAATTTCCAATATTCATATTCCTGATACTCCTAGTGCAATGGATAGTGCAATGGAAATGGGTAGTGACATGGAAAACGAATCGATTAAGAAAGTCAGTTCAGCCACAGTTACAGGCACCATTAATTCACTGATGAAAGATCACGGTATGATCAATATCAGTCGCTCAGCAATTGAAAAATGGAATAGACCTGCGGCAACGGTAGATTTTATAACGGCCAAAAATGTTAGTTTAGCGAATTTCAACGAAGGCATGCAAGTGAGCTTTACCTTTGAAATACGTGATGGAGACTTCGTTATTATTGATATTTCGCCATTGTCTAATTTTTCAACATTGTCAAAAACTGAAAAAAACAATTCTGAAGCTGCGTTGAACGTAGCTCCGATTGATCATTCAAACCACTAACCAGGAGTAAAGACAAAATGATTACTGCTATTATTCGCTGGTCGATTGTTAATCGCTTTTTGGTGTTATTGGCAACGGTTTTATTGGTGGGTGTAGGTTTGTTTTCGGTCAGTAAAACGCCGATTGATGCACTGCCAGATTTATCTGACGTGCAAGTTATTATAAAAACAAGTTATCCCGGACAAGCGCCACAAGTGGTTGAAGACCAAGTAACTTACCCAATGACCACTGCGATGCTTTCTGTGCCTGGCGCGGTAACTGTTCGCGGCTATTCTTTTTTCGGAGACTCTTATGTTTACGTTATTTTTGATGAAGATACCGATCTATATTGGGCGCGTTCTAGAGTACTTGAATATCTAAGCCAAGTTGCACCAAGCTTGCCCAGTGATGCGCGTCCACAACTTGGGCCTGATGCCACAGGAGTGGGCTGGGTTTATTTATATGCGCTTACCGATACCACTGGCCAACATGATTTAAGCCAACTTCGCAGCATTCAAGACTGGTTTTTAAAGTTTGAATTACAAACGGTACCGGGTGTGTCTGAAGTTACCGCACTTGGCGGTATGGTGAAACAGTATCAAGTTAACGTAAATCCTGACAAATTACGTGCTTATGGTATTCCACTTTCGCTTATTCAAACCGCCATTAAGCAAGGTAACCAAGAAATTGGTGCTTCGGTGGTTGAAATGGCTGAAGCAGAATATATGGTGCGAGCAACTGGCTATATTAAAGGCGTTGAAGATCTAGAACATATTCCGCTTGGGTTAAATAAAAATGGCACTCCATTATTGCTTAAACATGTCGCTGATATTGGCACAGGCCCGCAAATGCGCAGAGGTATTGCTGAGCTTAACGGCAAAGGTGAAACGGTTGGCGGTATTGTGGTTATGCGTTTTGGTGAAAACGCTCAACAAGTAATTAATGGCGTAAAAGCCAAACTTGAAAAACTTAAAAAAGGTTTACCAGATGGTGTAGAAATTGTGCCGGTTTATGACCGATCTGCATTAATAGAACGCGCTGTTGATAATTTAGCATTTAAGTTATTAGAAGAGTTTGGTGTAGTGGCATTAGTGTGCATTATTTTCTTATTTCATGTGCGCTCATCATTAGTCGCGATTATCAGTTTACCTGTGGGTATTTTAACCGCATTTATCATCATGCATATACAAGGGCTTAACGCCAATATTATGTCGTTAGGCGGTATTGCTATTGCCATAGGGGCGATGATTGATGGGGCTATTGTAATGATAGAAAACATGCATAAGCATATGGAAAAGACCCCACTAACAAAAGAGAACCGCTGGCAAATAGTGGCTGACTCAGCCAGTGAAGTTGGCCCTGCGTTATTCTTTAGTTTACTTATTATTACCGTAAGTTTTGTGCCGGTATTTACCTTAGAAGCGCAAGAGGGGCGCATGTTTGCGCCACTCGCTTTTACCAAAACTTATGCCATGGCGGCGAGTGCGGCATTGGCTATTACACTTGTGCCGGTATTAATGGGCTATTTTATTCGAGGTAAAGTGCTACCCGAGCATAAAAACCCGGTTAATCGATTTTTAACCTTTATTTATATGCCAGCACTTAAAGCCGTTTTAAACTTTCCTAAAGTAACGTTATTTGTAGCGTTAATTGTTTTGGCTATTGGCATCTATCCAATTAATAAAGTTGGTAGTGAGTTTATACCACCGCTTGATGAAGGCGATTTAATGTATATGCCAACCACGTATCCGGGTATTTCAATTGGTAAAGCTCGCCAACTACTTCAGCAAACTGACAAATTGATTAAAACGGTACCAGAAGTAAAAACAGTGTTTGGTAAAGTAGGGCGTGCAGAAACCGCAACCGATCCTGCGCCACTCACCATGATAGAAACTTTTATTCAGTTTAAACCTCAAGACCAATGGCGAGCAGGTGTAACAGCAGAGAGCCTGAAAAAAGAACTTGATGCTTTAGTCAAACTTCCAGGGGTAACTAACGCTTGGGTTATGCCAATAAAAACCCGTATTGATATGTTAGCAACAGGCATTAAAACCCCCGTTGGCATTAAAGTCGCAGGGCCAGATTTATCGGTTATTCAAGACATAGGCCTGCAGTTAGAAACTATTTTAAAAACTGTACCAGGTACTACGTCTGTTTACGCTGAACGCGTTGCTGGCGGTCGTTATATTAAAGTCGATATTCAACGTTTAAAAGCTGCTCGCTACGGTTTAAACATTGCTGACATTCAACAAGTGGTTGCTACTGCGATTGGCGGCATGAATGTTACTCAAACCGTTGAGCGCTTAGAGCGATACCCCGTTAATGTGCGTTACTTGCAAGACTATCGTGACTCGCCTGAACAATTATCAATATTACCTCTAGTGACACCCAATGGTCAGCGTATTGCCTTAGGCGATGTTGCCAATATTTATATTGAAGAGGGGCCACCAGGTATTAAATCTGAAAATGCTCGTTTAAATGGTTGGTCGTATGTCGATATTGAAGGTGTCGATGTTGGTACTTATGTTGAAGCGGCTAAGGAAGTTGTTGCCGAGCAATTAGTGCTACCTGCAGGATACTCAGTTACTTGGGCTGGCCAATACGAGTATATGCAGCGAGCAAAAGCTAAGTTGGCGTATGTGGTGCCTTTAACACTATTTATTATTGTTATTTTACTTTATTTAAACTTTAGAAATGTCATTGAAGTAGCGATGATTATGGGAACATTACCGCTCGCTATGGTAGGCAGTATTTGGTTGATGTATTTAGAGGGCTTTAACTTCTCAGTAGCAGTAGGGGTTGGTTTTATTGCCCTTGCAGGGGTGGCGGTTGAAATTGGTGTGATTATGTTGGTGTATCTAAACCAAGCCTATAAAACCATGTTAGAGGATCATAGCTCAAAAAATATTACCACAACAAAAGCAGATTTATTTCAGGCGGTGTTGCATGGCGCTGGCATGCGCGTGCGCCCAGTAATGATGACTGCTGCTGCCATTATTGTTGGCTTACTACCTATTTTATATGGCACAGGTACGGGCTCTGAAGTGATGAGCAGAATAGCAGCTCCTATGGTTGGCGGCATGTTAAGTGCGGTGATATTAACCTTACTTGTTTTACCTGCTTTGTTTTATTTATGGCGCTGTTCATCGATTAACGCTAGAGATTGCAAAAACAAATAATGGGCTGATGAACTTTTTATATTTACAGGGCTAGCTAAAGTTATAAATAAGTTACGTGTGGAAACAGGGTTATCAACGAATAATCCTGTTATGGTAATTTTAATGCTTAATTAAAGGTCTTATTACTGAATAAGCTGTGCAAGGTATTCAAACATATGCTTAAACTTGGTTTTAAACCTAAAGTAACTCGTAAAATATTTGCAGCAAAATTAATGATAAGTTCACCCATACCTTTACTTAACTTAGATAGCTGAACTAAATATTATTTATAAAATATTTAAAAGCTTTATTTTGAACCACTATATTGAAATCTGATTATGAAAATTGTTTATTTTGGGAATAATTTATTCTCCTCATGTTTAAAGTATTTATTGGCCCAAGGTCATGAAATACTAAGAGTATATAAAAATAATTCAGCACGTAACTCTTCGATTATCGATAGCGTATGCGCTGACAACTGTATCCCTTTACATAGCCATAAACCGAGCGAGAGTGAATTAAATCAATTAATAACACTCGGGGCAGAGATGTTTATTGTTGCTGAATACTCTTATTTACTCCCCGTAACCAAAGTAAAGTATGCCATTAATATTCATCCGACATTATTGCCTGAGGGTAGAGGCCCAACACCTTTACCTTTTTTAATAACGCAGCCAAAATTTTCAGGAATAACGTTACATAAAATTGCTGAAAAATTTGATTGTGGTGACATTATATTACAGAGCCAGTTGTCACAATCTGCCAATGAAACGCTAACCACCTTGATGATAAAAGTACATCTTGAATCCGTAAATTTGTTACAACGTTTCTTTGACAATATCGAACATTACTATAACGCTGCACGCCCACAAATTAACCACTCGTATTGGCCTAGAACAGATGTTGCTGAACGAATCTTAGATTTTAAAATGTCGATAAATGATATTGACCAAAAAGTTAAGCGTTTTGGGCATATGGGGCTATTAATTAAGTTAGACAAAGATTTATGGGCCGCCACCCATATTGAATTAGCTGCATACAAACCTACGGCACAACCAGGCCATGTAGCTTTTGAAGACGACAGCTTACTCGCTGTTAATGCCGCAGACGGTATTGTTTGTATTCATAAGTCATCGCTAGCTTTATTGTCAACTTAGCCAGTAATGTCTAGGAAAATTAAGTGATAATAAGTCATAGGGAATGATAAAAATTAATGTGAAAAGGCCAAGTGCGTGGGTATTTTAAATGCTCACTGTTTCGAAGGGGGTTGTTTCGAAGAGTATGGTTTAGGAGGCAATAGTTTTGAAGGTTATGGTTTTAAAGGTAACTGTTTTGAAAGACAGTTTTTTTGACATTATTCGCTTGACCTGTGTCTTAGACACAGCTGTAAAATCTATTCAAATTATTAAAATTAAGCTACTTAATTTATCGACCAAAGGTTAAAGCTATGACAGTTACTGAGCTAGCAAATGCAATGAACACCACGCCTGATACCGTTCGATATTACACCAAAATTGAATTTATAACGGCAAGTAAAAATCCAACGAATGGTTATAAAAATTATGGGAAAACTGCGCAGAATAGACTTAAATTCATTTTAAGTGCTCGGCAATTAAACTTCTCAGTTGCAGAGATCAAAAATATTTTATTGGAATCCGATAAAGGACATTTTGCTTGTCCATTGGTTAGAGAGATTATCGAAAATCATTTGGCTGAAACAGAAAAGCAATTTCAAGCAGCATTTGAATTACGAGAAAAACTAAGAAGCGCGATTGATGATTGGCAAAGTAAGCCTGATAAAGCGCCAACTGGACAAATGATATGTCACCTAATAGAAGCAGGGAAATATTAATCTAGCAAAGGAAAAGTGATGAGTAAATTAACTGAATCGACGCAAGAATTAATCATTGAAGGAGCCGGTTGCGCGAGTTGTGTAGGCAAAATTGAAACCGTATTAAACAATATTTCTGGTGTTGAGAATGCACAAATGAACTTTGCTTTACGCATGGTTTCAATTACAGGTGATGTTAACGCTAAAGTATTGATTAACGCGATTGAATCTATTGGTTATAACGCCAAAAGTGTTAGTGAGAGTAGCGATAATGAATTAATCGATGAGAAAGAAATTGCTGATCAAAAATATTATAACAGCCTAATCAAACAAATGTGGATGGCCTTAGGTTTAGGAATTCCGTTAATTGTTTATGGCCTGGCTGGTGGGGCAATGACGGCTGACACATCTTTAGCGCGAACTGTTTGGTTATTTATTGGGGTTTTGTGTGCGGCTATCATGTACTTTTCGGGTAAACATTTTTACTTAGGTGCTTGGAAGTCACTGGTTAATCATAGCGCTAATATGGATACTTTAATTGCCTTAGGAACAGGCACTGCTTGGTTATATTCTATGGTAGTGGTCTTATTTCCTATGGTGTTGCCAGAGATGGCTCGCCATGTTTATTTTGAAGCCACCGCCATGATTATTGGTTTAATCAATTTAGGTTTAGCGCTTGAAGTCAAAGCCAGAGGAAAAACCAGTGAAGCGATAAAACGTTTAATTGGCTTACAAGTTAAAACCGCGAGGGTTGTACGGGACAATAAAGAGCTTGATATTGCGATTGAACAGGTTTTACTTGATGACATTGTACGCGTTCGTCCAGGTGAAAAAGTGCCTGTAGATGGGGTTGTAATACAGGGTAATACTGCCATTGATGAATCAATGTTAACAGGCGAACCTATGCCTATTGAAAAAGGTAAGGGCGATGAAATTGTTGCTGGCACACTTAACAAATCAGGCTCAATTTTATTTCAAGCCACGAGAATAGGTAAAGACACAGCCATAGCACACATTATTAATATGGTGAAAAAAGCACAAAACTCTAAGCCATCAATTGGACGATTAGCCGATGTAATTTCAGCGTATTTTGTTCCTGTTGTCATGATAATTGCAATTCTAAGCGCTTTAGTTTGGTTTAACTTTGGACCAGATCCTGTTATTGCTTATGCCGTTGTTTCAGCAACAACGGTGTTAATTATCGCTTGTCCATGTGCCCTGGGTTTAGCAACGCCTATGTCTGTTATGGTTGGTGTCGGTAAAGCTGCAGAATCGGGGGTGTTGATACGACATGGTGAAGCGCTACAAACGGCCTCTAAAATTACTGCAATGATATTAGATAAAACAGGCACAATTACTGAGGGAAAACCTTCAGTTACTGACATTATTATTGCTGACAGGAACTATAGCGAGCAACAAATTTTAACCTTAGCTGGAAGTATTGAAAGCAACTCAGAGCACCCACTTGCCCAAGCTATTGTTGACTCAGCACTTGCTAAGAATCTTGTACTTGAGAACACCTCAGAATTTAACGCTATTGCAGGCTATGGGGTGCAAGCTAAGTTAAACAATCAGCAGTTAATTTTTGGTAACCAAAAGCTGATGTTAAAAAACGCTATAGCGTTAAATGACTTTGTAGCACGTGCGCAGCAACTTGCTGATAGCGCAAAAACACCTATGTATTTAGCTATTGATAATAAATTAGTGGCGATTATAGCGGTTTCAGATCCGATTAAAGCTGACTCAGTGGCTGCCATTAAAAGACTACAAGCTAAAGATATTAGAGTGGTAATGCTAACGGGTGATAACAGAGCAACGGCAAATGCAGTAGCACAGCAAGTTGGTATTAAAGAAGTGTTTGCTGAAGTGCTACCGGAAGAAAAATCTAACAAAGTTGCTGAGTTACAAGCGCAAGGTGAAATTGTAGGTATGACAGGAGATGGCATTAATGATGCACCCGCTTTAGCCTTAGCTAATGTTGGCTTTGCTATTGGCACGGGCACAGATGTAGCGATTGAAAGTGCCGACATTACCTTAATGCGAGGATCTTTACATGGCCTTGCTGATGCTATTGCGGTGAGTAAAGCAACATTAGCCAACATTAAACAAAACTTGTTTGGTGCCTTTATTTATAATGTGGCCGGTATACCTGTTGCCGCAGGTATTTTGTATCCATTTTTTGGTTTAATGTTAAACCCCGTTGTCGCCGGTGCTGCAATGGCATTTTCATCATTAACGGTGGTAAGTAATGCCAACCGTTTACGCTTATTCAAACCACAATAGAAATAATTAAAGGGCAAACGCATGTTACTGATCAATTTAACGGGCTTAGGATTAATTATTTTAATTATATGGTGGTTTTGGCTATATAAACCTACGGCAACAGCGGTAGCTGTTAAAAGTGAAAAGATTGATAACAAGTGCAGTAATGAAGTTACTGTGGTGGTTGATTCAGGAATTTATCAACCTGCTCATCTGCTATCGCCTGAGAATAAGCCTTTAAATATTAATTTTATTCGCAAAGACTCTAGCTCGTGTGCTGCGACTGTGATGTTCCCTGACTTTGACATAAGCGCAGAACTACCGCTTAATAAACTTGTAAAAATACAACTACCGGCTATGCAACAAGGTGAATATGTATTCCATTGCCAAATGAAAATGTATAACGGAACATTATTAGTTAAATAAACCAGTCTTAAATATAATGCATATTAGCATGAGTGAATTATCTGTAGATTATTGTAAATCAATAGCTTATGAGAAAATAGGCAAGATTAAAGTTAAAAGTTGACCGCTTTAATTTTAGTGTATTAAGGGATGACTTAATGAGGCTGCAATTTGAAATGGAACAGACTAGGTAACATTTAATTGATTAACTTACGTGGTATTTATCATAGCGTTAAATCGACCTAATGTTGAAAATTAACTTCAAATTATTTTAAGAATATCGTGAATAAATAGCCTTCAGAATAATCTTTAAACATTAGTACTTTAGACTATTACACTTTAGCTACATTTTAAGTAAATTTAATTAATTACATTTGTTAATACATAGCTTACAATTGATAATAGTTATCATTACGCAATATGGTTAAGGTTATTTAACATGAAGAAAAGCGCTACCTATTTTTGTCATTCCAATAGTTTATTATTAAAAATTAAACACACGTTATTCAGCATAGCGACAGTGCTTTTTCTGTCGCTTAATTTGCTTTCAATACAGGCTTCTGCCCAAACTAACGATACCGCTCAATTACGACAGTTAGCTCAGTTAGCAGAATATATAGGTGTTGATTACGCTGATGCGGTTGAAAATGGTTTAGTGATTAATGAAGGTGAATACCAAGAAATGCTTGAGTTTTCATCTATGATTGTTGAGCGAGTTTCGAGTCAAATTGGCGAGGAGCAAAAAGCAGCAATTTATAATGAATCGTTAGCGTTAGAACAAGCGATTAAAAACAAAGAGTCTGTAAGTAACATTCGCCAAATAAGCGCAACAATTCGTGGTCAGTTGTTAGCTATATTACCTGAGTCATTATTACCGAGTAGATTATTACCGGAAAAAGATACACAAACTTTATTTCAAGAAAACTGTGTTAGCTGTCATGGTGCTACCGGCAAAGGTGATGGTATTTTAGCAAAGGGCTTATCACCAGAGCCAACCAACTTTACTGATAAAACAAGAGCAGTAAACCGCTCATTGTTAGGCTTGTTTGACGCTATTTCTAACGGCTTAGATGATACTGCAATGCCAGCGTTTACACAGCTGAAAGAACAGCAACGTTGGTCATTAGCATTTTATGTTGGTGGACTTGCATTTAAAGATAAAACTAATGCAATACAACCTTCAATAAAGTCTCCAACAAATTCAGCACCAGACATTGATTTGCAAAACTGGATAAACTTTAATCCTAGCCAGTTAATCAATAGTGATGAAAATATTAACGCCAATTTTATTGATACATATCGTTCAACGCCTTCTTTATTGTTTAATAAACAACAAAATCCAATTGATATCACTAAAAGCCAACTAAGTGCTGCCATTAGTGCCTTTCATAATAATGAATATGCCAAAGCTAATACTCTTGCCGTGAGTGCTTACCTTGATGGTTTTGAATTAATTGAAAATAGTTTAGATGCAAGAGACGAAGTTTTACGTAAGAACATAGAAGTAAACCTTATTAATTTGCGACAAGTTATTAATACGGCAGGGGAAGAAGAACAACTTAAACAATTATCAGCTGAAATATTTACTCAGTTAGATGAAGCCGAGCAACTTTTAACAGGGGCAGCATTATCAAGCAGTGCTTTGTTTTCTGCGAGTTTGGTGATTTTACTACGTGAAGGGCTTGAAGCATTATTAGTAGTTATTGCACTCATGACAGTACTAATTAAAACCAACAGACGTGATGCAGTTAAATATGTACATGCTGGTTGGATATTAGCTTTAATAGCCGGCGTTGCAACATGGGCTTTAGCACAGTCTCTTATAGACATAAGTGGTGCAAGCCGTGAAGTAATGGAAGGTGTTGCAGCACTACTAGCCGCAGTTATGCTGTTATATGTAGGTATATGGATGCACAGTAAAACCAATGCTGAGCAATGGCAAGCCTATATTCAAAAACATATTAATACCCAGTTAAAGGCAGGTACATTATGGGGATTAACCTTACTTGCATTTATTGCCGTGTATCGTGAAGTGTTTGAAACGGTTTTATTTTATCAGTCGTTGTTAACACAAGCATCGTCTGAGCAATATTCTGTTGCGGTTTCTGGTTTTGTAGTCGGTGTGGTTATTTTAGCGGTAGTCGCTTGGGTGATATTAAAGTATTCAATAAAATTACCTATTGCGCGCTTTTTCTCTATGACCACTTATTTGTTACTCGCATTAGCATTTATCTTAATGGGTAAAGCGATTAGCGCTTTACAAGAAGCTGCAGTGATCGGTATTTCGGCCTTGCCAATACATGTTGATTTACCTTGGATTGGTGTAGGTTCAACCTGGCAGGGAGCTATTGCGCAAATTGCGGTTATTTTGTTTTTTGCCTTTTATCGAATGTCTGCCAAGAAAAAAGCAATAGAAGTGACTTAATTTTATAAGTTACTAAGACTTTTTATTCAAAAATAGAACGAGTTTACATCGTTAATTAAAGGTTAGCTTACAACGTAAATTGAGTAAGCTAACCTATTTTGGGGCATCAAGCTCTTTTGTTTTTTTATTTAATTTTTGGCTAACCATTTGCACTGGCCAGCAATCAACTTATCCAGCTACATAACAGTATTTCTGTTTAATTAATGCTTTATCAATTCGTACATCAGCTAGTGATAATGAATCTTTCCCTTTCATCAATAAAAGCTTTAATAATCCCCCCCATTTTCGACACTATTTAACCTAGGTTTTAATCAGTTTATTTATAAGTTAATTGTCTAATGTTTGTTATTAATCCTTAAATACTAATGGTTACAGGCAAGATTATGTAGCCAAGATAACCATCTGAATTAACTATAAATCTCTGGGTTACAATTTAATTGAATTTTAATTTGTGATTTGAAAATCCTTTACTAGTATTAATTTTATGCTTGTAGAATAAATGTTTCTAATGATCAGATGGAGTAGTCATGAGTCAAACACGGATTAAAATCTTCTCTTCGTTACAATTAACTCCCTGTAAGCTGAAAACATACCTAAGTATTGCTTTAGTTTGCGCTCCCTTTTACACAAATGCCAATGAGTTTTGTTTGTTTCAATCTAAAACAGTTGATTGAGGTGGATAATAGTATGCCGAAAATAAATGTTGGTTTAGCTGTAGGTGGGAATTTTAAAATTAAACATTTTTAATTTAGTTACATAAAGGTATTAGCTCATTTAGAAATTGCACAATGAATTATCAGGAAGGATTATATGCAAAAGTCATTAGTTGCTGTATTGGTTACATTATCATTAAATTCAGGGATTACTCTGGCAGAAACTGTCGGAACTAAAGGAGAAAGTGTAGCCCAAAAAGATGATTCAACAATTACAACCACTGATCTGGTTAATCGACTTACCGGAAGTGGGATAACAATTACCAGCTCAAACTTTGTAGGCGATAATATTCAGGTTGGGGTCTTCGATAACTTCGGCTTCTTGTTAGACCCAACTGGCGATAATGACTTTTCCAGTGGCGTTATTCTCAGTACTGGTTCAGTCGAGCCGGTAGTCGCAACGGGGGGCTCCAATACTGCAGATAATCAAAGTACTACTATTAGTGGAACGGTTTCATTGGATAATGAGCTAGAAGAATCTGGCTTTGATCATGCAAAGCTGCAATTCACAATTGAGCCTGAGTTTGATACCTTGATATTAGACTTTGTTTTTGGCTCAGAAGAATATAATGAATATGTAAATTCAGGCTTTAATGATAAACTAAAGATCATGGTTGATGGTACAAATTGTGCCCTCACACCCGATAATCAAGCGTTTAGTATAGATACCGTTAACCGAGCAGGGGAGTTTCCTCCTGCAGTGGGAACAGCTGGCCCTTCTATTAACCCAGAATTGTTTATAAATAATGACCCAGGAGCAAATTCTGGTGAAGTCAGTACCGCAAATTTTACCACTGAGATGGACGGTTTTACTAAAAGAGTTACTTGTCGTGCTTCAGTAACACCAAATCAAGAAGTGAGTGTAATTGTTGGCGTTACCGATGACGGGGATGCAACTCTAGACTCTTGGGCTTTTTTTAGAGCAAAAAGCTTACGTGCAGAGCCAGGTGGTGATTTAGGCGATGCGCCAGACTCTTATCAAACACTTTTATCTTCATCTGGCCCAAGCCATACTATTGTAGAAGGCATACATTTGGGCACTCAGCCTAGCGGTGATATTGACGGCTTTCGTGATGGTTTTGATGATAGTAATGGTACAGCAAGAGATGATGTTGATGACGGTATTGCCACTTTCCCACAGTTAGACGATACCGATACAACCTATGCTATAACAGCCAATGTAACTTCCTTTAATGGTCAAACTGCTTACATTGGGGCTTGGATTGACTTTGATGGTAATGGGTCGTTTGAAGCCGACGAATTTACTAATCAGATTTCAGACGCTGGTGCTGTTGTAAATGAAGCTACAGATGAAATTGCTGCAGGTACCTACGAAGAAGATATCACCATTGCATGGGACTCTATTCCTGCTGGCACTCAAACAGGAGATAGCTTTGCCCGTATTCGTATTTCTAATACACCTTTAACATCTGGCGACTTTGGTGGCAGTTTTAATTCAGGTGAAGTTGAGGATTATGGTTTTGTTATTTCTGGTGCGGCTGATGCCACAGCACCAGTGGTAACTATTGACGATCCAACATTAGTTACTGCAGCCGATGATACTGCTTATGTTATATCAGGTACGTGTACCGTCGGAGATGGTGTAGTTACTGTTGTAGTAGATGATTTTGATGGTACGCCTTCGGGTATCACCAGCTCGCCTATTTGTAGCGCAGAAGGTATTTGGACCGCTACATTTGATGTTTCTAGTATTAATAACGGCTTCGGCCAAGTGATTATTAATGCCTCACAAACAGATAAAAATAGCAATGTAGGCAATGCAACACAAAAAGCAGCCGATAAAGATAGCACATCAGCAATAACTTTGAATAACTTAGGTAAAGCGACAACAGAAAATCAATTCGCATATACAATAAATGGTAGCTGTGTCGACGCTAATACCCCTGTAACAGTGTTAATTTCTGGCTTACCTTCAAAAACTGCGGTATGTGCAGATGGCTCTTGGCAGGCAACTTTTGATGTAAGCCCTATTGCAGATGGTACTGGAGTAATTGTTGCAGATGCCAATGATAGCTCTGGTAGTGCCGTACAAAAAAATGCAGATAAAGATACTACTGGCCCAGCATTAACTTTAAATTCATTAACTGCTGCTAATGCTACGAATCAGGCTAGCTATAACGTAACTGGCATGTGTGAAAGTGCTGGCACAGAAGTATCTGTGTATATACCAGGTGCAACGCCTGAGCGCCAGCGTGTTACTTGTAATGCTGGTATGTGGACGGCTACCACTAATGTCACTGCCATTGCAGATGGCACTGATGTTATTGCCGTATTTGTTGAGCAAACCGATTTAAGTGGCAATAACTCAGCAGTTGATGACGAAGCAAATAAAGATGTGGTATTACCTACAGTTGTTATTAACGCTTTAACAGTAGGTAACAATGCAAATCAAAATAGCTATCCTGTAAACGGCACATGTACCATTGGCGATGGTGATGTAACCGTTGCTGTTGCTGGCGCTACGCCTGCAAGCCAAGCGGTAAGTTGTACTGGGGCAGGTACATGGAGTTCAACATTTAATGTTAGCGCGATTGCAGATGGCACTAACGTAATTGTTGCTGATGCAAACCAAACTGATACCGCGGGTAATACCGGTAATGCTACTCAGCAAAGTGCGAATAAAGATATTGTACCTCCTACCGTGAGTATTAATGCCTTAAACGATGCAAATGCCGCTAACGCTAGTACTTATACTGTAAGTGGTAGTTGCTCTGTTGATGATGGTAATGTCACCGTGTTTATTGCTGGGGCAACACCCGCTAATCAGCCCGTAAGTTGTTCGCCTGGTGGAACTTGGACAGCCACTTTTGATGTAAGTGCGATAGCAGACGGAACTAATGCTATTGTAGTTGATGCAACTCAAACTGATGCTGTTAATAATACAGGAACTGCAACACAGGCGACTGCAGATAAAGATATTATTGCACCGAGTGTTGTGATTAACGCACTCAGCGATGCTAATGCCAGTAATGCTTCGGCGTATGTGATTACGGGTACGTGTACGATAAATGATGGTAACGTAACCACTTCAATAGCTGGTGCAACCCCGAGTAGTCAAGCAGTCGCCTGTTCCGCAGCCGGAACATGGACTGCGACCTTTAATGTTTCGGCAATTGCAGATGGCACCAATGCCATTGTTGCCAATGCAAACCAAACTGATGATTCAGGTAATACGGGTAATGCGGTGCAATTATCAGCAGATAAAGACACGGTTGTTCCGGCAGTGACGGTAGATCCTTTAGTTGAAGTTAATGCCAATAATGTAACTACATATCCGGTCACGGGTACTTGTTCAATAGGAGATAGTAATGTTGTTGTGATGCTAGCGGGAGCAAGCCCTGCTAGTCAAAGTGTAGTGTGTAATCCAGATGGAACGTGGAGCGCAACATTTGATGTCAGTGCAATTGCAGACGGTGAAGACAATATTGTTGTTAATGCGAACCAAACCGATGCATCGGGTAATACAACCACAACTGCTAACCAAGCAAGTGATAAAGATAGTACGCTACCCGTTGTTGTAATTGATACATTAGTCGATGGCAATATTGTTAATAAAGCGAGCTACCCTGTAACCGGTACCTGTACTATAGGGGACGGTAATGTCACGGTCGATCTTGTTGGGGCTTCGCCTAGCAGCCAAGCAGTTACTTGTAATCCTGATGGCACATGGAATGCTACCTTCGATATAAGCGCAATAGCTGATGGCACAGATGTAATTGTTGTTGATGCCAACCAAACTGATACCTTTGGTAATATAGGCAATGCTGCACAACTCACTGCAGATAAAGATGAAGACCAACCTATTGTGTCTATCTTAAATGCGCCTGCCACGGTCAACAATACGAATACCTTTGTACTGACCTTCGAGTTTAGCGAAGACGTTGTAAACTTTGATGTCAGTGATGTTGAATTCACAAACTCTACTTTAGCGAATTTCACAATAATTGATGGCAACACTTATACCGTTGAAGTTACACCTGATGGCGGCGGCGATGTAGCAATTAGTTTAGCGCAAGGTGCAGGCCAAGACTCAACCGGAAACGATACGAACGCGACGTCAGTTGTGGTTATTTTTGACCAAGATAGTGATGGCATTAGTGATGAAGATGAAATTGCCCTTGGCCTTGATCCTACCAGTAACGATAGCGACAAAGATGGTATACCAGATGGTTCTGAAGTTGGTGATGTAAATAATCCTAATGACAGTGATGGCGATGGTGTAATAGATGCAATTGACCCAGATGACGATAACGATGGTATAGCAACAGCAAATGAAGATGCTAACCTCGATGCAGACAATAACCCTGCTACAGGTATAACTGATAGTGATGCTGATGGTATAGCTGATTATTTAGATACTGATTCAGACGGCGATAACATTACCGATGCGAATGAGGCAGTGGCAAGCGGCAATGATACCGACAATGACGGTATTGATGATGCGATTGATGTTGACCAAACCGGCGGTGTTGATACCAATGGTGATGGTGTTGATGACAATGTTGTAGCAGCGAATACCGATGGTGATTTAGCCGCTGATTATCTTGATATTGATAGTGATGGCGATGGCATTCCTGATTTTTGGGAGTCTGGTGCTTTAAATGTTGATTCTGATATGGACGGCATTGACGATGCTTTCGATGTAGATATTACCGGTGGTACAGATGCTAATGGTGATGGTATTGATGACAATTCGTCCCCCGCAAATAGTGATACTGACACTGCTCCAGATTTCCAAGATCTAGACAGTGACAATGACGGTATTTCGGATGCCATTGAGTCGGGTGCTCTCGGAGTAGACACTGACGGCGATGGTATTGACGATTACTTTGACGTTGATGAAACCGGCGGAATTGATGCGAATGGTGATGGTATTGACGATGCAGTAACGCCAATTGATACTGATAACGATGGCATACCAGATTTCAAAGACCCTGATAGTGATAATGATGGCTTACCTGATGTTCTTGAGAATGGTGCCACAGGTGTAGATACCGATGGTGATGGTATCGATGATGCCTTTGATGTCGACCAAACTGGTGGTGTTGATAGCGATGGTGATGGTATGGACGACAATACCAGCCCATACGCACTAGACTCAGATGGTGACGGTACACCTGACCATTTAGATTCCGACAGTGATAATGACGGTATAAACGATGGCGTTGAAGCAGGTTTGAGCGGTAATGATACTGATGGTGATGGTATTGATGACAGCTTAGATGTAGACCAAACCGGCGGCACAGATACTAACCTTGATGGTATAGATGACAACGTTGCACCCGTTGATACAGATATGGACGACAGTCCTGATTATCTCGACCCCGACAGCGATAATGATGGTTTACCAGACGTTTTAGAAGGTAATTCTGATACTAACATGGATGGTACTCCTGACTATTTAGATACTGATAGTGATGGCGACGGCATAGATGATGGTGTTGAGTCTGGTGCAGCAGGTATCGATAGTGATAATGACGGTATAGACGATGCATTTGATGTAGACGAAACCGGTGGCGTTGATGCTAATAATGATGGTGTAGACGATAATATTGCTTTGCCAGATAGCGACGAAGATGGCAGACCTGACTTCCAAGATAGCGATATAGATACAGACGGTGATGGTATTCCTGATGTTGTCGAGGGGAATGGCGATATTGATGGCGATGGTATTCCAAATTATTTAGACACTGACTCTGATGGCGATGGTATCAACGACTCTGATGAGGGAATTGGCGATATCGATGGTGATGGTATCCCTAATTATTTAGATACCGACTCAGATGGCGATGGTATTCATGATGCTTCTGAAGGCAATGTTGACTCAGATGGTGATGGAACACCTGATTACCTGGACCTTGACTCTGATGGTGACGGAATAAGCGATGCAGATGAAGGTAATGGTGATACAGACGGCGATGGAATTCCTAATTATTTAGACGATGACTCTGATGGTGACGGAATAAGCGATGCAGATGAAGGTAATGGTGATACCGATAGTGATGGTGTTCCAGATTACTTAGACAATGACTCTGATGGTGATGGCATTAATGACTCAAACGAGGGCAACGGTGACAGTGACGGTGATGGCATTCCAGATTATTTAGATAGTGATTCTGATAACGATGGTATCAATGATGCTGATGAAGGTAATGGTGATTCCGATGGAGATGGTATTCCTGATTACTTAGATAGTGATTCTGATGGCGACGGCATTAGCGACGCTGATGAAGGGGCTGGAGATAGTGATGGCGATGGAACACCTGACTACTTAGACACTAGTCTAGATGAAGATGGTGACGGTATTCCTGATATTGTTGAAGGTACTGGCGATGACGATATGGATGGTATTCCAAATTATCTAGATACCGACTCTGATAATGATGGCATTGTCGATGGTTTTGAAGCAGGTAATAGTGGAGTCGACACTGATGGCGATGGCATAGATGACAGCTTCGATGTCGACCAAACTGGTGGTGTAGACACTAACGGTGATGGTATTGATGATGATGTATTACCAACAGACTCTGATAATGATGGTGTAGCTGATTATATTGATGTAGATAGCGATAATGACGGTGTTCCAGATGTTGTAGAGTCGCAGCTAAGTGCAATCGATTCAGACTCAGACGGTATTGCTGATCAATATGATGTAGATGCAACTGGTGGTGCTGATTCTGATGGTGATGGTATTGATGACGTCTTTGATGTTGATGTTACAGGCGGTTTTGATGCTGACGGTGATGGTATTGATGATGCCTTACTTACCTTCACTGATACTGATGGTGACGGGATTGCCGACTACTTAGACCTAGACAGCGATAACGATGGTATTAGCGATGGTGTTGAAGCCGATGTTAGTGGTGTTGACGCCGATATGGATGGTATTGATGATGCATTTGATATCGACTTTACCGGAGGCATGGACGTTAATAACGACGGTATAGATGATGATATCAATTTAACGGATACTGATGGAGACGGTATTATAGATATGCATGATCTAGACAGCGATAACGATGGCCTGTTAGATACTCAAGAAGCTGGTGTTACTGACGAAAATGGTGATGGCTTTGCTGATGATCCTAATGTGTTAGTCATAAGCCCAATAGATACAGATGGTGATGGAACACCTGATTATCGCGACCTAGACAGTAATAATGATGGTGTTTTTGACATTATTGGCACACCGGGTTCTGGCTTAGATGTAAATAACGATGGCATGATTGACCCTGCAGATGATATTGACGGTGATGGGATTTATGACAGCTACGACGCTAACCCAGGTGGTCGAGGCACTAGCCCTGGCACAGATGATGATGGGGACGGAATACCATCACATGTTGACAAAGATGACGATAATGATGGCATCGCAGATATAGTTGAAGGCGTAGGCGATAGTGACGGTGATGGAATACCAGACTATTTAGATGTTGATAGTGATAATGATGGACTACCAGATGCATTTGAAGCAGATAGACCTGCACCTACAGGTCTGGATTCAGACGGCGATGGTATCGATGATGCCTATGATGTAGATACTACTGGGGGTATAGATAATGATGGTGATGGTATAGATGATATATTTGTTATCGCAGATACTGATAATGACGGTATACCTGATTACCTTGACTTAGATTCTGATTCTGATGGTATAAACGATTCACAAGAACAAGTACTTGCGCAACTTAGTGGAGTAGACAGTGACAATGATGGTATTGATGATGCTATTGATGTTGACTTTACCCTTGGCAATGATGCGAACCTTGATGGCATTGATGACAACGCACTTGACTTGATTGATATAGATGGTGACGGTATAGCAAATTTCCGAGACCTTGACAGTGATGGTGATGGGATAAGCGATAACGTAGAGGGTGATATAGATTCAGATGGAGATGGAATACCGAATTATAAAGATCTTGATAGTGATGGCGATGGCATATCAGACAGCCAAGAAAATGGTGACTTTAACAATGATGGTATCAACGATAACTTACAGGAACCTCGTAAAGTTGAGTCAACGTTGAAAGGTGCAGGTAGTAGTGGATTTTTAATTATTGGAGGAATGTTATTCATGGTAGTAATGCGTAGGAAACGCCAATTCATGGCAATAGCTTTATTGATATCGATGAGTTTTTCTAGTCAAGCTGAGAAAAATTGTCAAAACCTAGAGGATGAGGGGTGCTGGTACCTCTCAGGCTCACTTGGTATGTCGTTTCTTGATCCTAATGAAAATGACTCCGGCTGGAAAGTCTTCGATAATAATGGCAGTTCTTATAAACTTTATGGTGGTTATGCATTTAACGACCATTGGTTTGCTGAGTTGAGTTATAGCGACTTAGGTGAAGCGCGTTTAAATAATTCTAATCCAAATATTATAGACACTTTGAAAGTCGAGTATACAGGGATTGCTGCACAAGCCGGTTATTGGTTTATGCCAGTAGGGAGTGAATGGAATGCTTTTATCAGGGCAGGGGTTTCATTGATAGACTCCAGTAGTAACTTTGAACAATACCATGATCAACTTAATAGTAGCCAGTTTGTATTCGGCGGCGGAGTTCAGTGGCGGTTTAATGATAGTTGGATGACACGGTTTGAAGTTGACAGCTATGATAAAGATGCGATTTATCTAGGGTTAACTATCAGCAAGTTCTTCGGTGAAAGTAAAACAGTTAAGCGAGCGAAAAGTTTATCTCGCTCAATTACCAAACTTAAACCGAAGGTTAAATCAAATTCTGAATCAATGTCAAAAACAGCACCCAAAGCACAGACGACTATTATACCAGTTAACAATCCAGATTCAGATGCTGATGGAGTTCTGAACCAAGAAGATCAATGTAAAAATACCGCTAAAGGCTTAGTTGTTAATATAAAAGGCTGTCCGGTAACACAAAAATTTATCATTCAGTTTGATAATAACTCTACAGCTATCAGTAGCGAGTATAAGCAAAAAATTGATGAAATAACCCAGCAATTAACGTTATATAACGAAGTTAACTTAACACTTGAGGGGCATACAGACTGGCGTGGTAAACAAACATCAAACCAACCATTGTCAGAATCAAGAGCAAACATAGTTGCAAAAACTCTTATGCAATCTAGCAATTTACCTGAATCTGCTATTACGGTAATAGGTTATGGTGAACTTAAACCTATCGACACCAATGAAACTGAAGCGGGTCGATATAACAACCGCAGAGTCGAAGTGGTTATTGAAGGGCATTAAAACGAAATTTTCTAATTATTACCGTTAAACATCAGTTTTAATAATATTTAAAGGAATGTTAGCGCATTCCTTTTTTATTTGTATTAGTTCAATTAATAGGATTTAAACAGACATATTCCAAACTTGTGCTTTGAAATGTTTACGACATAAAGATTCGTAACGTTCATTACCACCCACCTCAATTTGTTCTCCGCCTTGTACCGCTTGACCATTTTCATCGCAACGCATAACAAAGTTGGCTTTTTTACCACAATGACAAATTGTTTTTAATTCGACTAACTTATCAGCCCAAGCTAATAATGCCGCACTGCCTTTAAAAGTCTCACCGAGAAAATCAGTGCGAATACCGTATGCTAATACCGGCACTTTCAATTCATCAACAATGTCGGTTAATTCTTTTACTTGTAGTTTAGTTAAAAATTGCGCTTCATCGATTAAGATACAAGCAATTTTACGTTGACCAACTTGCTGCTTTACCTGGCTGAATATATCGGTATTATCATCGAAAAGTAGCGCGTCGGCATGAATACCTAGTCTTGATGACACTTTACCCTTAGCAAACCTATCGTCAATTTGTGCCGTAAATAACAAAGTATCTAAGCCTCGTTCTTGGTAGTTATAAGAAGATTGTAATAAATGAGTCGACTTGCCGGCGTTCATAGTTGAATAATAAAAGTATAATTGTGCCATTGCTCAATAATGTCCTAATTATGGGAGTTTAATTGTTTATGTTATTTATGTTTTTATTAATTTTAATATCAATTAATAACTCAAAGGATTTGCTACTTCAGCACTCGCGCCTAAAGTATTTAGTAAGTTAGTCAGTAAACTACTGGCACCAAAGCGAAAGTGGCTCTTAGTAGCCCAATCTGTGCCTAAAATATCACTCGCCAAGTCAAGGTAAATCTTAGCATCTTCGGCATTCTTTACACCACCGGCGGGTTTGAATCCAACCTGTGTATTTTTATTTTTAATGGCCTTTAACATTAACTCAGCAGCTTTTGGTGTCGCATTTGTTGCCACTTTGCCGGTTGATGTTTTGATGAAATCAGCACCTGCAGCAATACAAATCTCGCTGGCTTGGGTAATAAGTTCGTCAGTTTTAAGCTCACCAGTTTCAATAATAACCTTTAATAGCGTGTTTTTACCACAAACTTGTTTACAGGCTTTAACAAGGTCAAAACCGATTTTTTCATCGCCATTCATTAAGGCTTTATACGGGAATACCACGTCAACTTCATCAGCACCGTAGGCTATCGCGGCTTTTGTTTCAGCAACGGCTATAGTTACGTCATCGTTTCCGTGAGGAAAGTTTGTCACTGTCGCTATTTTAATCTCAGGCGTACCTTGCAACGCTAATATTTTTTTTGCTAATGGAACAAAGCGAGGGTAAATGCAAATAGCGGCGGTATTGCCACAGGTAGTTTTAGCTGTTTTACAAAGTTTTATAATATCTTCAGCAGTTTCAATGTCGGTTAAACTGGTTAAATCCATCATATGCAATGCACGTTGTGCGTAACTTTCTAATGTACTCATGATGTTTCTCTGTAGTTTTTTGATTTAGAATAGGAACAGCCTAGCGAAAAACTAGGCTGTTAAATTATAATGTTAATGCTTTAAGTTATAAACTGACGAATACGCCAGCAATAGCAGCACTCATTAAGTTAGCCATAGTAGCCGCAAGCATTGCTTTCATGCCTAAACGTGCAATATCAGGACGGCGATTCGGCGCCATTGAACCTATACCACCAAGTAAAATAGCAATAGATGATAAGTTAGCAAAACCACATAAAGCGAAGGTTACGATAGCTTGAGTTGTTGGAGAAAGTGTTTCTTTTATTTCAACAAAGTTAACATAAGCGAAGAATTCATTAACAACAATTTTTTGCCCAATAAAACTACCTGCTTGAAGCATTTCTTCAAAAGGAACACCAATAAGGAAAGCAAACGGCGCAAAAATATAGCCAAGCAACCATTCAATGGTGATGCCTTCAAACCCTAGTAAATTACCAAAGCCAGAAACCATAGAGTTAAGTAACGCAATAATAGCAATAAAGGCAAGTAGCATGGCACCAACGTTCACTGCAAGCTTTAAACCTGAAGCGGCGCCCGTTGCAGCTGCATCGATTACATTGGCGGGTTTATCGCCTGCTTCAGCTAACTCAACATCACTATAATCATTATTGATTTCTTCTGTTTCAGGTAAGAGTATTTTAGCCATAAGTAAACCACCCGGAGCTGCCATAAAAGAAGCGGCTATAAGATATTCAAGTTTAACCCCTAGGCCTGCATAACCGGCTAAAATCGAACCTGCAACGGATGCTAAACCACCCACCATAATAGCAAAAAGTTCAGATTGACTCATTTTTGAAATGTATGGGCGAATAACTAGCGGGGCTTCTGTTTGACCTACAAAAATATTAGCGGTCGCAGAAAGTGATTCAGGCTTAGATGTTTTTAATAGTTTTTGTAATCCGCCACCAATAATTTTTACTACCCATTGCATTATATTTAGATAATAAAGTACAGCAATCAAGGATGAGAAAAAAATAATTACCGGTAATACTCGAATCGCGAAAACAAAGCCAACACCATTTTCAAACATGGCATCGGTGCCTAAACCACCGAATAAAAAGCTTATACCAGCCTCAGCACTATTAATAACTTGTTGTACACCATTAGTAACCGAGCCCAACATGTCTTTACCAAAAGGCACGTAAAGTACAAAAGCACCTAATATAATCTGTAATGAAAAAGCAAAACCCACGGTTCGCCAATTTATTGCACTGCGATCTTTTGATAAGAAAAATGCTAATGCTAATAAAGCGAAAATACCAAAGACTCCTCGAAGAGCACCTAATTCCATAATTACCTCATAAATTACTTTGTTATCGTTATTATATTTATTTAAATTATATTTAAGTTAATTTTAAATTTTTATAGCGTTATACGCGTTTATTCATTAACTGACGTATTTTTGCTTTTAGCATTTCAATGGCCATTCTATTTTTCCCGCCACGTGTAACGACGATATCAGCGAAAGGCTTATTGGGCTCAATATGTTGGCGATACATAGGTCGAACAGTCGTTAAATATTGTTCTGTAATTGACGCTACGCTTCGTGAACGCTCGACAGTATCTCTGTTAATTCTTCGCACAAGACAAATATCAAGCGGAGTATCTATATAAATTTTAATATCGAATTTATCTCTTAGCTCTTTATCCGAAAATAAAAGAATACCTTCGATTAAAATTATAGGTGTGGGATCTAAATGAATTGTTTCAGGTAAACGGGTATGGGTTTTATAGCAATAAGTGGGTATATCTACACTTTCGCCATTGCTTAACTGTGTTAAGTGTTTTGAAAGTAGACTATGTTCAAATGCACTAGGGTGGTCATAGTTAGTTTTTACACGTTCTTCCATCGATAAATGTGATTGACTATTGTAGTAAGAATCTTCTTTGATAATGGCAATGCCACTCGATCCTAATTCAGGTAACAATTCATCGTAAATTGTTTGCGCATAAAGTGATTTTCCAGATGCAGAAGCGCCGGTTACCGCGATAATTGTCGGTTTATTGATTTGCAAAACAGAGAGCCTTAAAAATATGATTAACAAAATGTTAAGTAATTATTATTTGCGATGTGACTGAGAACAACTCACCGCACTCATATTATGGACTAATTTATCTGAAATTCATTAAAATTTAAGCAAAAGCAATAACTCTGCGTTAAATATTTACAAAATATCTGTTGTCTATAATTTATAGCTTGGTAAAGTATCACATGTTGACCAATTGGTCATGAAATTTATTAATATTTACGAGGATAAATTTTTAAAATTTGTTAAAATACGTAAATTAAAGACAGGAAATCAAAATGGCAAGAGCAATAGTTTTAGTAATCGATAGCTTTGGCGTGGGTCATGCACCTGATGCAGCAAATTTTGGCGATATTAATGCCAATACTTTTGCTAATTTATCGCGATACTTCTATCAACACGAAAAACGTAAAATCAGCGTGCCTAATTTAGCTAAAATGGGTTTAGTTCAAGCGGCATTTGAAGCTGGTAAGAGCGAGTTTCCTGTAGAAGAGCAAAAACCTGAGCAGGGCGCCTATGGTTATGCTGCAGAATTAAGTACCGGTAAAGATACACCTAGTGGTCATTGGGAAATGATGTGTGTTCCTGTACTTTTTGATTGGGATTACTTCCCTAAGGAAGGTAATGCTTTTCCTGTTGACCTTATTGATAAAATTAACCTAGCTACAGGTTATAAAGGTATTTTAGGTGATTGTCATGCTTCAGGTACTGACATTATTAATAAACTCGGTGAAGAGCATATTAAATCAGGCTTGCCTATTTGTTACACATCAGCAGATAGTGTGTTTCAAGTTGCTGCACACGAAGAGCATTTTGGCTTAGATAACCTTTATAAATACTGTGAAACAGTTCGTGAATTACTTGCCGATATGAATGTTGGTCGTGTAATCGCTCGTCCTTTTGTAGGCAGCAGTCCTGCAGATTTTACCCGTACAGGTAACAGACGTGACTATTCTATTCTACCGCCATCACCTACAGTGCTAGATGCATTTACACAAGCGGGTGGCCATGTGATTAGCGTTGGTAAAATTGCCGATATTTATGCCCATCAAGGTATCAGTGAAAAAACCAAAGCAACGGGTATAGACGCACTTGTAGATGCCACAATTACTCATATAAATAGCGCACAAGACAAGAGTTTAATCTTTACTAACCTGGTTAACTTTGACCAAGACTACGGTCACCGTCGTGATCCCGTTGGTTATGCATTAGCACTTGAAAACTTTGACAAACGTATGCCTGAAATTATCTCAGCCATGAACGATGACGATGTATTGTTTTTAACCGCGGATCATGGCTGTGACCCAACGTGGCCGGGTAACGATCATACGCGTGAATATGTCCCTGTAATAGCATTTCACAAACAGGTACGATCTGTTAATATCGGCGAGCGCGGTACTTTTGCTGATATCGGTCAAACTATCGCAGATTTATTTTCATTAGATAAAATGCCTTATGGTACTAGTTTTTTATCTGATCTTGATTTATAACAATTAAAAGTTAACCACTTTACTGATAACATACAGTAAAATGAGAAAAATAAATTTTACACAAAACATAAACAGTTCTTGGGAGAGTACTACATGAATGTTTTTAAGAAGACGTCGCTCGCACTATGCGTAAATGCGGCTATTTTAGCATCTGCTGCAGGTGTTTCAACATCAGCATTAGCAGAAGAAAGTGCTAAAAACGCTGATGTTGTTGGCGTTGAAGTTATAGAAGTTACCGCTCGTAAGCGTACAGAAAATATCAAAGAAGTTCCAATTTCTGTATCAGCACTTACCCCTAAAAAATTAGAGGTTTTAGGTTCATCTGGTATGGATGTTAGAGCACTTTCAGCTAAAGTACCAAGCTTACTCATTGAATCTTCTTTTGGTCGTACATTCCCTAGATTTTATATTCGTGGTTTAGGCAACACAGATTTTGATCTACTAGCCTCACAACCAGTATCGTTAATATACGATGATGTTGTTTTAGAAAATGCCTTAACTAAAGGTATGCCAATGTTTGACATTGAGCGCGTTGAAGTTTTACGTGGTCCTCAAGGAACATTGTTTGGACGTAATACTCCCGCTGGTATTGTTAAAGTTCAATCGAAAAAGCCAACACAAGATTTTGACGCAAGTGTTTCTGCTTCATACGGTAGTTTTGATACCACTGATTTACGTGTAGCAGTAGGTGGTAGTTTAACCGATACATTATCAGCTCGAGTTGCATTATTACAACAAGATCGTGATGATTGGATAGATAACAAAGCACCTGGTTTTGAAGCTGAAGACCAACTAGGTGGCTACAGTGAAACTGCTGGTCGCTTACAATTGTTATGGGAACCAAGTGATGAATTCTCTGCATTGTTTAACTATCATTTTCGTGATGCAGAAGCTGATGCTCGTGTTTTTAGAGCAAATATCATCAAGCCGGGCACTAATGAATTAGTTGATGACTTTGATCGTGAAACTGTATTTCATGATGCTGCTTCTCGTAACAACCAAACGGTTGATATGAAAGGTGCTAGTTTAAGGCTTGAATATGACATGGGCGATCACACACTAACCTCTGTTACTGGTTATGAGTCTGCTGAAATGTTTTCAGTTGGTGATATTGATGGTGGCTACGGTGCTTCTTTCTTACCTGAAATGGGACCTGGTTTTATTCCATTCCCATCAGAAACTGGCGCAAGAATGCCAGATCACAAACAAATTACTCAAGAAATACGTATCGCGAGTAATGACTTAGGTAAGTTTGATTATCAATTTGGTTATTTCCTTTTTGATGAAGACTTAACGATTAACAACTTAAGTTTTGATACTTTAGGTGGTGGTGCACAAAACGGTATTGCTATCCAAAAAATGGAAACTTCGGCGTGGGCAGTTTTTGCATCACTTGATTATGAAGTTTCAGATAAGTTAACGATTAACGGTGGTTTACGTTATTCAGACGACAAACGTGATTGGGATGGCGAATTAGTTCAATCTCCATTTGGCGCACCAAGCTTTACTGAAAGTAACAATGTACAAGATTCACAAGTCAGTGGTGACTTAAGTGCTAGCTACAAATTAAATGATGAAACTAACGTTTATGCACGTTTAGCTCGTGGTTACCGTGCGCCAAGTATCCAGGGACGTAGTTTATTATTCTCAGCTAACTCAACAACAGCTGATTCTGAAACTGTTGACTCTGTAGAAACTGGTTTTAAATCAGTATTTTTAGAAAATACCGCACGTGTTGATGGCTCGGTTTACTACTATGTTGTGAATGACCAACAATTAACAGCTGTTGGTGGTACTGGTAACGTAGCAAGTTTACTTAATGCTGATAAGTCAGTTGGTTACGGTTTTGAACTTGACTCAGAATACTTTGTTACAGACGATTTAGTATTAACAGCAAGCGTTAGTTATAACCATACAGAATTACAAGATAAAAATGTAGCTGTGCCAGGTTGTGGCGGTGGTTGTACAGTAACTTCACCACTAAATGGTGACGGTTTAGCGTTAATCGATGGTAACTCACTACCGCAATCTCCAGAGTGGATTTCAAACTTTGCTGCTCGTTGGACTAAAGAAATTGCTGATGGTGAACTTTATATTTACACAGATTGGTCTTACCGTAGTGAAGTTAACTTCTTCTTATATGAGTCAACAGAGTTTACTGGCGATGGCTTACTAGAAGGCGGTATACGTGTTGGGTACGAATGGTACACCGACGGCGCTGAATATGAAGTGGCTGTATTTGGTCGTAATATTACTGATGAAGAGCAACTTACTGGTGCGATCGATTTCAATAACTTAACAGGTTATGTTAACGAACCTCGTTTCTGGGGTGTTGAATTTAAAGCGAACTTCTTTTAATAACGAGCTTTTTGTTATTGATTAGTTTTGTTTTAACAATACGTTAAAAATAAAAAACCGGCTATCAATTTGATATCCGGTTTTTTTATTGTTTGAATTTAAGTTTCAGAGCATCACATTAAATAACCTGAATTCTGGATAAGCAGCAACTTGCGTATCAAGTACGCATTATCCAGAGTTCAGGTTAAATAAGGTAGCTTAGATTAAAGCCGACTCCCCAGAAATGCCAATCTTGAGTTTTACTGCTATTACACTCTGGTTTTACATTCTGGTTTTACACTCTGGTTTTAATTGCATTAGCTAAAACCGTTAGTATGTCTTCGCTGGTATCTAAATTGATACATGCATCGGTAATACTTTGACCATAAACTAATGGCTCATTTGGTACAACTTTTTGATTTCCTGCAACCATAAAGCTTTCAATCATTACACCAAATATAGATTGATTACCTGTTGTTATTTGCTCAGCTAATGAATTTGCAACGTCAATTTGTTTGTTATGATCTTTATAACTATTGCCATGACTGCAATCAATCATTACTTTCTCAGGTAAACCTGCTTTATCTAATGTCTCACAGGTCTGTGTAATATACTTTTCTTGATAGTTTGGCTCTTTACCACCTCGTAAAATTACGTGTGCGTATGGATTACCATGTGTTTGATAAATACACATTTGGCCGCTTTTATCAGGTGAATAAAGCACGTGTGGAACGCTAGAAGCTTTTATAGCGTCAACGGCTATTTGAATGTTACCGTCAGTACCATTTTTAAAACCAACAGGGCATGAAAGCGCAGAAGCTAATTCTCTATGAACTTGGCTTTCTGTTGTACGCGCACCAATAGCCCCCCAACTGATCAAATCTGAAATATACTGGCCAGTTACCATATCTAAAAATTCAGTTCCGGCAGCTAAACCTAATTTATTAATTTCCATTAATAAATTGCGGGCTAAATTTAAACCTTTAGCAACCTTAAATGATTTGTCTAGATCAGGATCACTGATTAAACCTTTCCAACCGACAGTGGTACGAGGCTTTTCAAAATATACTCGCATGACTATCAGTAATTCGCTGGCATACTTTTCTTGCAGTACTTTTAATTTTTTTGCGTAGTCAATGGCCGCTTCAGTGTCATGTATTGAGCAAGGGCCAATAATAACCAATAAACGTTTGTCGTCGCCTTTAATGATGGCTTCAATTTCTTTACGGCTTTTAATGATGAAATTGGCGGTGTCGTCGTCAAGCGGTATTTGCTCTGCAAGTTCAGCAGGCGAAACTAAATTATCAATTAATGTGGTTCTAAATTCATCTGTTTTTATAGTCATGTTCTTTCAAATGCTGGTTAGCCTGCATATATTGATGCAGCGCAATAATATTATCGCGCTAACATAACGAATATAAGCAATTATGTGAACCGCTTTCGAAGAATTAATGAAACTAAATTGTTATAAGTTAATATTTATAACGCTGAAGACCGGTTTCTGATAGTATTTTAGCCGTTATTTCTTCAACAGACAGTTTAGTCGTATTTAGGAAGGGAATTTTTTCTTGTTTATAGAGCTTTTCAACTTCTCGTATTTCCATCCGACATTGGCGAGCAGAAGAGTACTTTGTATTTGCCATTCTGCCATCGCGAATATCGACAAGTCTTTCTGCGTCTATTGTTAAGCCAAATATTTTCTTTTTATGCATTTTTAAAAACGACGGTATTTTTAATTCGTCCATGTCATCATCGGTAAAAGGGTAATTTGCTGCTTTAATACCATATTGCAGTGCTAAATAAAGCGCTGTTGGTGTTTTACCAGAGCGAGAAACACCAACGAGGATAACATCGGCATGCTCATAGTTAGTAACATTTGAGCCATCGTCATTAGCTAACGAGTAGTTAACCGCGTCGATACGATAATCATAACTGTTTTCATGAATACTATGGGTTCTATGGGCTTTAGGTTTTGCTTTAATACCCAACTTTTCTTCAAGTGGGGCAATAAAGTGCTCGAGGAAGTTATAAATAACCCCATCACAGCCGTCAATAATTTCTCTAATATCTGGATTAACAAAGGTATGGAATACTAAAGGCGGCATACCGGTTCGCTTGGCTGCTTTATTAATACGTTTACATGCTTCAATTGCTTTTTCTTTTGTTTCAACAAAAGAAATAGTGTCATGCTCAAACTCCATAGGAAAAAGAGATAACAGTGCATGACCAAAAACTTCAGATGTTATTGCTGTGCCGTCCGAAATATAAAAAGCTGCCCGCATTTTTTATCCTATATATTATTCTGAAATGAAAGGTGAAAATATTTAAATAGTACTTTAGTTTCAAGGTTAGCAGTGTAAAATGTCTGTGGCATGAAATAAACCACTTATTAGTACAAAAATAGATAAAAGCGTTAAGAAAGATATTTTTAGCATATTTTTGATAGATAGCTTTCTTAAATTTTATTATGTCTAGTGGAGATGTTGTCGTGCAAGAATACGTGCTTTGGTATGAAGATTTAGGAATGAATGATGTTGACCGTGTTGGCGGTAAAAATGCATCATTGGGTGAAATGATTTCCAATCTTTCGAATGTGGGTGTGCAAGTGCCTGGTGGCTTTGCAACTACCTCGTTTGCTTTTAATGAATTTCTAGAACAAAGTGGTGTAAACGATAAAATTTATCGGTTGCTTGATGATTTAGATGTCAGTGATGTAAATGCTTTAGCTGAATGCGGTGCAAAAATTCGTCAATGGATTATCGATACCCCATTCCTACCTGATATGCAAAGCGATATTGAACAAGCTTACGCTAAGCTTGCAGGTGGTTTTGCTGATGATGCCTCATTTGCTGTTCGTTCATCTGCAACCGCTGAAGATATGCCAGACGCTTCTTTCGCTGGCCAGCAAGAAACCTTTCTAAACGTTCGTGGACTCGATGCTGTAATGGTAGCGATTAAACACGTTTTTGCCTCTCTTTTTAACGACCGTGCTATTTCTTACCGTGTACATCAAGGCTACGACCACCGCGGTGTTGCGCTTTCCGCTGGCATTCAACGTATGGTTCGCAGTGATATTTCATCAAGTGGCGTTATGTTCTCTATCGATACTGAATCTGGTTTTGAAGATGTGGTATTTGTTACTTCAAGCTATGGTTTAGGTGAAATGGTTGTGCAGGGTGCCGTTAACCCAGATGAATTTTATGTTCATAAGCCAACGTTAGCTAAAGGAAAACCTGCAGTTGTACGCCGTAATATTGGTAGTAAAGCCATTAAAATGATTTACGCTGCTAACGAAGAACATGGCAAGCAAGTTGAAATTGTCGATATCGACCAAGCACAATCTGATACCTTTTCACTTAATGATAAAGAGGTTGAAGAACTCGCCAAGCAAGCGGTTATCATTGAAAAGCATTATGGCCGAGCAATGGATATTGAATGGGCTAAAGATGGCCTAGACGGTAAACTATATATAGTACAAGCACGTCCAGAAACAGTTAAAAGTCGTGAAAATGCTAATGTAATGGAGCAATTTCAATTACAAGCAACGGCAGATATTATCTGTGAAGGGCGCTCTATTGGTCATAAAATAGGTAGTGGTCAGGCAAAAGTATTATCATCGCTAGCTGAAATGGATAAAATTTTACCAGGCGATGTTTTAGTTACGGATATGACCGACCCAGATTGGGAGCCAATTATGAAACGTGCTTCTGCTATTGTCACTAACCGTGGTGGAAGAACATGTCATGCTGCCATTATCGCTCGTGAAATGGGTATTCCTGCGGTTGTTGGTTGTGGTGATGCAACATCAAAAATTGCTACAGGCGATGACGTAACAGTTTCTTGTGCTGAAGGAGATACCGGTTTCATTTACCAAGGTAAATTAGACTTCACTGTTACCACATCAGAAGTCGACGCAATGCCTGACTTACCTTTAAAAATAATGATGAACGTAGGTAACCCAGATCGCGCATTCGCTTTTGCTCGTTTACCACATGCTGGTATTGGATTAGCACGTTTAGAATTTATTATTAACAAAATGATTGGTGTTCATCCTAAAGCTTTATTAAATTTTGATGAGCAATCAGCCGATTTACAAGATGAAATTCGCGATATAATTGCGGGTTACGATAACCCTGTAGAGTTTTATATTGCCAAGCTAACCGAAGGTATTTCTACCTTAGCCGCAGCATATGCCCCTGAAAAAGTTATTGTGCGCATGTCTGATTTTAAATCAAATGAGTACGCTAATTTAGTTGGCGGTGACAATTTCGAACCAGAAGAAGAAAACCCGATGATTGGTTATCGTGGTGCTTCTCGTTATATCTCTAAAGACTTTAGAGATTGTTTTGCTCTTGAGTGTGAGGCGATTAAACGCGTGCGTAACGATATGGATATGACCCATGTTGAGATCATGATCCCATTCGTACGTACACTCGACGAAGCGGCTGCTGTTATTGAGATTCTTGCAGAGCATGGCTTAAAACGCGGTGAAAATGGTTTACGTATTATTATGATGTGTGAATTACCTTCGAACGCTTTACTGGCTGATCAATTCTTAGATTACTTTGATGGTTTTTCAATTGGTTCTAATGACTTAACACAGCTTACGTTAGGTTTAGACCGAGATTCAGGTTTAGTGGCGCATTTGTTTGACGAACGCGACCCAGCAATCAAAATTTTACTAGAAATGGCCATTAAAGCCTGTAAGGCGCGTGGTAAATACGTAGGAATTTGTGGTCAAGGCCCATCTGATCACGAAGACTTTGCCGCTTGGTTAGTTGAAAAAGGCATTGAAAGCTTATCACTAAACCCAGATACCGTATTGCCAACATGGTTATATTTAGCAGAGCAACACAAAAAATCATAATAAATTAACCTTAATCGGTTGAAAGTAAATTATGACCTTATTAAAGCCTAAGTACTTGTTTGTTATTACTTGTGATTACAATGACAAAAAAGTTCTTAGGCTTTTGTTGTAAAACGATTAAATTAACAAAGTCTCATGATATAATATTTTTCACATAATATTGTTAATAGACTTTTATCCATGTTACCTCGCTTAAGTCCTCAAGAGTTAGTTTCTCCATTATATCAAGAGTTTGCCGAAATATTGGCGACTAAATCGTTCTCAGGTGATATAAATTTCCAGTACAGTGCTCGATTAGCGCATGCCACTGATAACAGTATTTATCAACAACTTCCTCAATTAGTACTGCATCCTCGTAACAAATCAGATATTCAAATTATTACTTTGCTCGGCAGCGAAGATAAATTCAACGGCATTAAATTTAGTGCACGTGGTGGCGGCACCGGGACTAATGGACAAAGCCTGACCCCAGGTATTGTTATCGACTTATCAAAATACATGAACCGTATTTTAGAGATTAATGTTCAAGAAAACTGGGTACGTGTTGAAGCGGGTGTTATTAAAGATCAACTCAATGATTATTTAAGACCTTATGGTTTTTTCTTCTCGCCTGACTTATCAACCAGTAACCGCGCCACTGTGGGGGGAATGATCAACACGGATGCCTCAGGTCAAGGATCATTAGTTTACGGTAAAACCTCTGATCATGTTTTAGCATTAGAAAGTGTTTTGGCAAACGGTGAAATACTGCAAACAAAACCTCAAAGCATGGAACAAGCACAATTACTTGCTCAGCAGGAGGGTACAGAAGCAAAATTAATGCAACAAGTACTTAACTCATGTGTTGATAATCGCGTACAGATTTTAGAAAAATTTCCGCGCTTAAATCGATTTTTAACAGGCTACGACTTAGAAAACGTATTCAATCATGACATGTCTATGGTTGACTTAAGTCGTATTATTACTGGCTCAGAAGGCTCGTTAGCCTTTGTTTGTGAAGCTAAACTGAACTTAACGCCTATTGCGAATGCTAAAACGTTAATTAATATTAAATATGACAGCTTTGATTCAGCACTACGCCACTCTCCAAGCTTAGTAGAAGCGAAAGCAACTTCTGTTGAAACAATAGACAGTACAGTACTTAATTTAGCAAAACAGGATATTGTGTGGCAATTAGTCAGTGATATGCTGCAAGATGTTGATGGTGCCGTTATGGACGGTATCAACATGGTGGAATACAACGGCGAAAGTATTGAAAGTGTTGCCGACCAAGTTTCTGCTTTATGTGCAGAGCTTGATAAAGATATTGCCAATAAAACCGGCGTTATTGGTTATCAAGTAACATCTGATCTTACCAGCATAGGTAAATTGTATACTATGCGTAAGAAAGCAGTAGGCTTGTTGGGCAACACCAAAGGCAGCCAAAAACCGCTAGCATTTGCTGAAGACACTGCTGTGCCACCTGAAAACTTAGCCGATTACATAGTAGAATTTAGAGCATTGCTCGATGGCTATGGTTTGCACTACGGTATGTTCGGTCATGTGGATGCCGGAGTTTTACACGTGCGACCAGCACTCGATATGTGTGACCCTGAACAAGAAGTTTTACTGAGAGATATTTCAGATAAAGTGGTGGCGTTAACGGCTAAATATGGCGGGTTAATGTGGGGTGAACATGGTAAAGGTTACCGCAGCGAATACGGTCCAGAGTTTTTTGGCGAAACATTATTTCTTGAGTTAAGAAAAATTAAAGCCGCTTTTGACCCACTAAACAAAATGAACCCAGGTAAAATTTGTACGCCTTATCTTTCGACAGAAAAACTAGTTTCTGTCGATGATAAAAAACGCGGTTTTTATGACAGACAAATCCCTACTAAGGTAAAAACTTCCTTTAATTCAGCGCTCGATTGCAACGGTAACGGTTTGTGTTTCAATTATGACCTTGATAGCCCTATGTGTCCTTCCAGCAAGGTAACGCGTGACCGAAGGCAGTCTCCGAAAGGTAGGGCTGGCTTGATGCGTGAGTGGTTACGCTTATTAGAGACTAAAGGTGTTGATGTGCTTGTTATGGAGCAAAATATTCAAAACTGGTCCGTTAAAAGTCTATTAGATAAGGTGAAAAACCGTTTAACTAACGTTTTAAATCGCGATGATGCAGATGACTTCTCCCATGAAGTTATGGAAGCAATGCAAGGATGTTTAGCGTGTAAAGCTTGTGCGAGCCAATGCCCAGTTAAGGTTGATGTGCCAGATTTTAGAGCGCGTTTTATTAACCTATATCACACTCGTTATTTTAGACCATTAAAAGATCATTTAGTGGCGAATGTAGAGTGGATGACACCTTTGATGGCTAAAACACCAAAACTAGTCAACAGTGTTTTAGCTTCAAGTATTTACGATAAATTATCGCAAGTCTCTATTGGTTATGTTGATACGCCTTTATTATCAATCCCGACTTTAACACAAAGAATAGCTCAGCATAAATTTACCCCTTTTGATTTATCAGCATTGAAGAGTATGACCGCAGATAAACGTGCAAAAACGCTATTAATTGTGCAAGATCCGTTTACATCATTTTATGATGCAAAGGTTGTTGAAGATTTTATGTTATTAGCTAGAAAGCTAGGGTTCGACCCAATACTTTTACCTTTCAAACCCAATGGTAAACCGCAGCATGTAAAAGGTTTTTTAGCTAAATTTGCTAAAACAGCTAAAAACACGGCGGAGTTTTTAAATGAAGTACACCAACTTGATATACCTATGGTAGGTTTAGACGCTTCATTAGCCTTATGTTTTAGAGATGAATACAAGCAAGCATTAGGGGAATATCGTGGTGATTTTGAAGTTAAATTGGCTCATGAGTGGCTGATAACACTCATAGATAACAACGTTAGTCCTGTAATTACAGTACAAAGCGCTAGTAGCATAGCTTATAAACTATTTGCCCATTGTACTGAAAAGACTGCCTTAGCTGGCAGTGAAGGGCAGTGGGTAAAGATTTTCAAACATTTTGGTTTAAATTTATCTAATACCTCTTTAGGTTGCTGTGGCATGGCTGGTACATATGGCCATGAAAAAGTGAATCTTGATAACTCTACCTCGCTTTATAAAATGAGCTGGCAGGATAAAGTAGTACAATTAGCCTCAGCGCAAATTTTAGTTACCGGTTATTCGTGTAGAAGCCAGATAAAACGCTTAGATAACAAAGTTACACTACACCCGGTGCAAGCTTTGCTAAATGAGTTATAAAACTTCAGGTAAAGTCACACCTCTTTAAAACAAAAAAAGCACCTTAGGTGCTTTTTTATTTTTCTAGGTCAGTTTTAATACTGATAGCTGATAGCTGATAGCTGATAGCTGATAGCTGATAGCTGATAGCTGATAGCTGATAGCTGATAGCTGATAGCTATACTTACTTAGCACCTGCAGCGATAATATTACGCGCCATTTCATCTGCAATAAAGCCGGTGGGCATATTGTTAGTCTTTGCTGTTTCAAAAACAGTCATCAAAGTGTTATAGATATTCTCTACTAACTTTGTTGCACTTTTCGCACAATAAGGTTCAGGATAAATCTCTAATGCCACATTAATAATACCACCAGCATTGATAACATAATCAGGTGCGTACAAAATACCTTTTTCAAGTAAAGCTTTGTCATGACGTGATTCTGCTAATTGGTTATTTGCACAACCCGCGATAATACTTGCTTTCAATTGCACGATTGTTTCATCATTAATAGATGCACCAAGTGCACAAGGAGAGTACACATCAACATCTTGGCTATAGATTTCATCTAAACCAACAACAGTAGCATTTAGCTCTTTTGCTGCTCTATCTAAAGCGACTGGGTTAATATCAGTTACGATCAATTCTGCACCTGCAGCATGTAATTTTTCACAAAGTGAATAACCTACGCTACCTAAGCCTTGAACGGCTACTTTAATGCCCGTTAATTCGTCCTTTCCTAACTTAAACTTAACGGCTGCTTTAATGCCTAAAAAAGTACCTAAAGCAGTAAAAGGACCAGGGTTACCACTTTTACCTTCAAGTCCTGAAACGAACGCAGTGCTTTGATTAACAATTGCCATATCACCTGTTGTGATATTAATATCTTCTGCAGTGTAGTAACGGCCATTTAAATTATTAACCGCATGGCCGAAGGCTTTAAATAATGCGTCTGATTTTAATGTTTTGGCATCACCAATAATAACGCCTTTACCACCGCCAAGCTTTAAGCCGGCCATAGCATTTTTATATGTCATGCCTTTAGATAAACGTAATACATCTTTAAGAGCGGCTTCATCGCTTGCATAATCCCAAAAACGACACCCACCGGCAGCAGGGCCTAATGCGGTACTATGAACAGCTATGATAGCTTTAAGTCCTGATGCGTCGTCACTACAGTATACAACTTGCTCGTGGTTATCAAAATCTACTAAATCAAAAACGGCCACTATCGAAATCTCCAATGATTTGAAAATAGTTTAAGTATTATTTTTTACTTAAACTAGGGTTGTAATAATTCGCTGCGCACAATACCATTTAGGCAATTGCTTCGCTACTGAAGCTGCGAATAAATTTGTACTTTGCTGTGAACTAATTCATACAAACTTTCTTAATGTTAATAACTTATTAATATAAACAATAAAAAGACCATAAATATGACAAAAAAATTAGAAATGACTCAAGACGAACAACAAGCTTGGGTTCGCGAACAATATTTAAAAGCTACTAAGTATCTAGCGCAAAAAGGCTTGGTCACTGAGAGCGTAGCAGATACAGAAAGCCGTTATTTAATTCCATTAATGGCGGTTTGGAAAATTAATTTAATCGACAAAACTAAAGTGTGGGTTATTAGCGGAGATTTACCTACAGATCACCTCGTTTTAGAAGAAAATGAATCAGCACGTAATGTTTTACGTCACTTTACTTTTAAATGGCAAATACAAGCAGATGGCCTTTTAAAAAGTGATTCTCAAGAACAAGTTGATTATGCGAAATTATTAATGTCTAAGGCCGAAGGTCTTTATCAACTTTATGCTAAAGATGATGTATGGGCTTAACAGTCCATTGTAATAAATGTTGGTGATTATCTAAGTCAATTTAATGGCTTAGATAATACTTCGCTGGAGTGACTTGTTCCAAAAGACAAGTCATTTTTTGTTTAGGCATGCCAGCCTCCATAAAAACTGCCCCGGTTGTATTAAAATTATATTGACGAAAATAATCGATAATCTCTAAAGGGCTATAAATAAATATTTCTTTTAACTCCATTTCCTTCGCTATGGTAAAAAGCTTTTCTAAGATAATTTTATCCACTTGATCTTTACGACAGTCTTTTAACACGGCAATACGACTAATTTCTCCGCTTGATAAAATTCGCCCTGTGCCAATGGGCTCTTGGGTTTTATCGTGACAAGCCAGTACATGATTAGCAAAGTAATCTTTTCGATCAAACTCAATTTTCTTAGGTATTCGCCATTCATAAACAAATACCTGCTCTCTGACATTTTTTAAAAGTGGGGCTGCTTGCTCCCACTGTACTCTACTAACTGTGTATGACATTTTTTAATCTATATACCAATAGCCCTTATTTAATACACTAGTTAACAATTGTTTGTTTTTCAAACAAATTGCGAGATTTTTAACTTCATGAGTACTTAACGCTTGTTGTTGTGCTAATTTCTCACCCAATGGAAGAGTTTGGTTATCAAGTAAAAAGCTCTCACCATTGATAAATAGTGTTGTTTGTTCATCATTAATTAGTGCCACTTTTAAACCTGAAACCGGCATAAAACTAATTTCGGGTTCAGATAATATATCGTTGAGTTTACTTTCATCTATATCTTCAACCGGTATTAATATTTCCATGGCATGATGACCTTGGGTTAAATATTGCCCGATAAACTGTTCGTAAAATGACTCTTGTTCAAGCTGCTGCAACATAAATGCTTTTAGTTGTTGCTTATCTTTTGGTGTAATGAGGTAACTTGTATTCGTTAACGCTCTATCTGGATCACTAAACCTTTCTTCGCCTAAGTTATTATCAATCAGTTTATCAGCAAAATTTGACCATAAATCTTGGCTAGAAGGCGCTTGGAAACCAATAGAGAAGTTGACTGAATTTTCAATTGATATGCCTTTATGCGGATGATTAGGTGGAATATAAAGTAAATCTCCGGCTTGGGTAATTTCATCAATAACAGGCGTAAACTCAGAAACTTGTTTCAGATCTGCATGGGGTAACAGGTTGGTTAAAGTGTTGTCAGGTGCGCCCACTTGCCAATGTCTTTTTCCACTACCTTGAACAATAAATACATCGTACTGATCTAAATGTGCACCAACACCGCCATTTGGCGTTGAAAAACTTACCATGACATCGTCTATTCGCCAGTTAGGTATAAACGAAAATGGCTTTAACAGGGCATCTGTTGGTCGAGACCAGTTGTTGACTGCTTGCACTAATAAAGTCCAATAAGATTCACCGTATTGAGAGAAATCTTCAAATGGACCATGATCAACCTGCCAATTGTCATTATTATCAACACTGATAATGCGAGACTCAATTTCAGCCTCCATCGCTAATCCGGCTAATTCATCTGCAGAAATTGTATCTTCAAAGTTTGAAAAGGCTTGTTTGATCAGCAAAGGTTTTTTTTGCCAGTACTCTTTAAGAAATATTTCTGGAGATAAATCTCCCCAATTTAACGATTCTAAATTCATTTTTAACCCTTATAATCAACAGTAATAGCGCAATGTAAATACTAAAATAAACATGCTTACAATGTCGGTACTATTGATTGTTTTGAATAGTAAATAACTCAATAGTCAATAACTAAAGAGCAAATAACAAAAAGGGAGCCTAGCGGATCCCTTTATTATTAACTTTTTAAGCTTATTTTATTGTAATGAGCTTAGTCTAGCTCATTGATAAACTCTACCGCGCGACCGATATAAGATGCTGGTGTCATTTCACAAAGCTGTGCTTTTGCAGCATCTGGTAATTCTAACGTCATAATAAATTCGCGCATTGAATCACCGTTAACACGTTTACCACGGGTTAATTCTTTAAGTTTTTCGTATGGTTTTTCAATGCCGTATCTGCGCATAACTGTTTGAATTGGCTCAGCTAAAACTTCCCAGTTTGCATCTAACTCAGCTAATAAGTTCGCTTCATTTACTTGTAATTTACTGATGCCTTTACGTGTTGCTTGATAAGCAATTAAGGTATGAGCAAAACCAACACCTAAGTTACGAAGTACAGTCGAATCAGTTAAGTCACGCTGCCAGCGAGAGATAGGCAATTTTTGTGCTAAATGCGTAAATAACGCGTTAGCAATGCCTAAGTTACCTTCAGAATTTTCAAAATCTATTGGGTTAACTTTATGTGGCATTGTTGATGAGCCAATTTCACCCGCAATGGTTTTTTGCTTGAAATGTCCCATAGCGATGTAACCCCAAATATCACGATCGAAATCAATGAGGATGGTATTAAAGCGTGCAATGGCGTCAAATAGCTCGGCAATGTAATCATGTGGTTCAATTTGTGTTGTAAATGGGTTGAAGCTTAAGCCTAATGAATTAACAAACTCATCCGCAAAGTTATGCCAATTTACTTCAGGGTATGCTGATAAATGCGCATTGTAGTTACCCACTGCACCATTAATTTTACCTAACATTTCAACTTGAGCAATTTGCTGACGTTGACGTTTTAAACGCACGTAAACATTGGCCATTTCTTTACCTAGCGTACTCGGTGAAGCCGGTTGACCATGAGTACGACACATCATAGGGATATTTTTATATTCAACGGCTAATGCTTTTATATCAGCTAGAATATCGTCAATCATAGGCATTAGTACGTTTTCACGACAGTCAGATAACATTAAACCGTGTGAAAGGTTGTTAATATCTTCAGAGGTACAAGCAAAATGAATAAACTCAGTAATAGCATTTAATTCAGCATTAGCGCTGATTTTTTCTTTTAGAAAATACTCAACGGCTTTTACATCATGGTTAGTTGTTGCTTCAATGTCTTTGATATTTTGAGCGTCAGCTTCAGAGAATTCACTCACAATAGCATCTAACAAAGCATTCGCTTGAGCAGAAAAGGCAGGAACTTCGGCTATTTCAGCGGTAGCCGCTAGTTTTTGTAACCAACGTACTTCTACTGTTACACGGTATTTAATTAAGCCAAACTCGCTAAAAATAGGGCGTAATGATTTAACTTTACTACCATAACGACCGTCAACCGGTGATATCGCAGTTAATGCTGAAAGTTCCATAGTATATTCCTGAGGTTATATTTAAATTTCTTTAAGTAATTGTTTGGCGCACGCGACCATTTTTGTGCGACCAAAGAGTATATTTCTACGTTTACCACCGACTTGACGCCATAACACACTTGAACGGATACCGGCGAGTAATAGCGCCCGAATTTTATGTTGGTTAGTTTGCTGCTTTAGTAAGCTTGGTTCGCCAGCAACTTGTATTGCTGTACCAATTGGACTGAGTAAGTCGCTGTAAATACTAGCTAAACTAGCAACAAGTGTTTCGCTGGTAATATCGTAGTGTGCTAATTGACGTTGGCTTTGTTCAATACGGCCACCTAAAAGTGCTAACTGACCTTTTTTATTGGCTAAGCGTCTTTCTAAGCCTAATAAGCTAACAACATAACGGGTTAATTCTGGATCTTTTTCTTTTGTTTGATTACCTAATTGCTCTATTAAAGCTTTTAATCCAGATTTTAAATGCGCAATATCGTTACTATAAACGTCTAAAATATTGTCAGGAGAAGTCACCATAATACTGTTGAGCATAATACCAAGCTCTGATTCTTCCACTGCACCAGTGCGCGCTATGTTCTGCACTAACACGGCAGTTTGACATACTGCTGCTAAGGTAATTGTTTGTTTTTCTAAATTATTCATGAATATCTTTTATTAGCGAATCAGGGAATTAATAATACCGCCACCAAGGCAAATATTATCTTGATAAAACACCACAGATTGTCCTGGTGTTACTGAGCTTTGTGACTCTGAAAACATCACTAAGTATTCACCATTTGCCATAGGTGATAAGTTACAGGCAACATCTTCTTGGCGATAGCGGGTTTTAACTGTGCAACTAATCGGTGTTGTTAAGTCAACGCGATCAACTAAGTGTAATTGATTAGCAATTAAGCCTTTAGAAAATAGGCGAGGGTGGTCGTGTCCTTGACCAACAATTAATACGTTACGCTCAAGATCTTTATCAACCACATACCATGGCGCTTCACCGGCATTTGCAAGTCCGCCAATACGTAAACCTTTACGCTGACCTAAGGTGTGATACATTAAACCGTCGTGTTCACCAATAGCTTCACCTTCAGGTGTTTCAATAACGCCTGGCTGTGCCGGTAAGTATTTACCTAAGAAATCTTTAAATTTACGCTCACCAATAAAACATATGCCGGTGCTGTCTTTTTTATTGTGCGTGATCAAGTCTGCTTTTTCAGCAATAGCACGTACTTCTGGTTTCTCAATATGTCCAACAGGAAATAATGTTCTGCCGACTTGCTGATGACTTAATGTGTATAGAAAATAGCTTTGATCTTTATTGCTGTCCAAACCTCGGTGCATTTGCCATTTGCCATTACAATATTCACGTTGAACGTAATGCCCTGTAGCAATGTAATCAGCGCCTAAATCTTCACAGGCAAATTCAAGAAACGCTTTAAATTTAATTTCTTTATTACACATAATATCAGGGTTAGGTGTTCTTCCTGCTTTATATTCAGCAAGGAAATACTCAAACACGTTATCCCAATATTCGGTAGCAAAATTAATAGTGTGAAGTTTAATACCGAGTTTCTTACAAACATTTTCTGCATCTGCTAAGTCTTCAGCAGCGGCACAATACTCGTCATTATCATCTTCTTCCCAGTTTTTCATGAACAAGCCTTCAACTTGGTAGCCTTGTTCAATTAATAAATAAGCAGAAACAGATGAGTCAACACCACCCGACATACCCACGATAACTTTCGTGTCTTTAGGAAATTTCTCGTTTGGCGCAGTTGAGTTTAGATTTACATGTTCGTTAGAGGTCATGACAACTATATTTCTATGGAAAATGGCGCGAAATTATAGCATGGTCATTCAGCGTGATGATAGATTAAAGATTAGATTTTAGGTGACTTAATGGAATTTTTTTACCGCTGAGGTAATCTTCGATGCATTCAAGCACTAATGAACTGCGTAATTGAGCAGATTTTGCTTTAATTTCATCATATGTTAACCAATGACATGCAAGAATTTCAGTATCTTGTGGTTTGCATGGTTCAAAACAGTCACGCTCAATAACAAAGCAAAATCGTAAATAATACAGCGATAAAGACGCTCGAAAATAATAGTAAATACCACTGAGGTAATCTACAGAGCTAACTAATCCCGTTTCTTCTTCAAGCTCTCGTATTGCCGCGTCAACTAAGTTTTCATTAGCTTCTAGATGGCCAGCGGGTTGATTATAAACCGTACGTCCATTTTCAATCTCCTCTACTAATAAAAACTTACCTTGGCAAACAACGACAACGGCAACGGTAGTATTAGGCTTAAATTGCGCGCTGCCATGTGGGTTTGAAGTTAAATCATTCATGTTTTACTCTCTTATATTCACCATTGTTAATACCATCTAAAGTCCATTTTCCTATGCTGTAGCGGATTAATCTTAAAGTAGGAAAGCCAATATGGGCGGTCATTCTTCTAACTTGTCTGTTTTTCCCTTCATGTAAGGTTATTTCTAGCCAAGTGGTAGGAATAGCAGCACGTTCTCGTATGGCTGGTACTCGAGGCCAAATGTTGGGCTCTGTAATTATGCTAACTTTTGCTGGCTTAGTGAGTCCATCTTTAAGATTTAAACCTTGCCTAAAGGCAATAAGATCATCTTCAGTCGGCGTACCTTCTACTTGTGCCCAATACACTTTACTGGTTTTTTGGCTAGGATTAGCTAATTTATGCTGAAGCTTACCGTCGTTGGTTAGTAGCAGTAATCCTTCGCTATCTCTGTCTAAACGTCCTGCCGCATAAACATCCTTTACATCAACATAATCTTTAAGGGTTTTTCTATTTTGATCATCAGTAAATTGGCATAGTACGTCAAAGGGTTTGTTAAAAAGTACAATTTCAGGGCTAAAGCCAACTGGTCGTACCTTTTGCGGTTTTCGCTTATATTTAGCCGTAAGCTTTTGATTTTGTTTTATTGTCACAAATATTAACTCTATAAAATTTTGTTAGAAAATAATTCATCTATTTTAATGCGCTTTGAATTCCTATATTATGCGCGCGAAAATATTTTTTATCGATAAAATGAATAATTATTCGTCATTGAATGTGTATTCATTTTATCGATATATGGCAAATCAGCAAAGGATTTTAAATGACCACAGATACATCAAAAATTATTTATACAATTACCGATGAAGCGCCAGCTTTAGCTACGCATTCTTTTTTACCTATCGTAAAAGCATTTACTGCTTCTTCAGCAATCGATGTTGAAACGCGCGATATTTCATTGGCCGGTCGTATAATTTCTAATTTCCCTAAATATTTAACAGCTGAGCAACGTATGGACGATGCATTAGCTGAGCTTGGCGAATTAGCAAAAACACCTGAAGCTAACATTATTAAATTACCTAATATTTCTGCTTCTATCCCTCAATTACAAGCGGCAATAAAAGAATTACAAGCGAAAGGTTATAACTTACCTAATTACCCTGAAGAGCCACAAAACGAAGCTGAAGAGTCAATTAAATTAACTTACGCTAAAGTACTTGGCTCTGCAGTAAACCCGGTTTTACGTGAAGGTAACTCTGACCGTCGTGCTCCTGGTTCAGTTAAGCAATATGCGCGTACTAACCCGCACTCAATGGGTAAATGGTCGCCTACGACTAAGTCACATGTTGCACATATGCAATCAGGTGATTTTTACGGTAGCGAAAAGTCAACGACCATTAATGGCGCAACTAACGTTAAAATCGAATTTGTTGCTCAAAATGGTGATGTTACTTTATTAAAAGAGCATTTACCTTTACTTGATAAAGAAGTTATTGATGCTTCAGTGATGAGTAAAAAAGCATTAGTTGAATTTTTTACTGCTGAAACAGAAAAAGCTAAATCTGAAAATGTTTTACTTTCTCTTCACTTAAAAGCCACGATGATGAAAGTGTCTGACCCAATTATGTTTGGTCATGCTGTAAAAGTATTCTACAAAGATGTTTTTGAAAAACACGGCGCTACTTTTAATCAATTAGGTGTTGATGCCAATAACGGTATTGGTGATGTTTACGCTAAAATTGGCCGTTTATCTGATGAAAAGAAAGCTGAAATTGAAGCTGATATTAATGCCGTTTATGCTACTCGTCCTGAATTAGCTATGGTTGATTCTGATAAAGGTATCACTAATTTACATGTACCAAGTGATGTAATTATTGATGCGTCTATGCCAGCTGCATTACGTGCTTCAGGTATGATGTGGGCACCAGATGGAACGCAAAAAGAAACTAAATTTATGATCCCTGATCGTAACTACGCAGGTATATTTTCTGCAGTTGTTGATTTTTGTCGTGAAAACGGTGCATTTAACCCAACGACAATGGGCACAGTACCAAATGTTGGCTTAATGGCGCAAAAAGCTGAAGAGTATGGTTCACATGACAAAACTTTCACTATGTCTGGTGAAGGTACAATGCGCGTTGTTGACGATAGTGGTACAACATTATTAGAGCACGCGGTTAGCGAAGGTGATATCTGGAGAATGTGTCAAGCTAAAGATGCACCGATCCAAGATTGGGTTAAATTAGCTGTAACACGTGCTAAGGCAACTAACGTTCCTGCTATTTTCTGGTTAGATGCTAACCGTGGTCACGATGCAGAAATGATCAAGAAAGTTAATACTTATCTTGCTGATCACGACACTACCGGCCTAGATATTCAAATTATGGCGCCTGTTGAAGCTTGTGATTATACATTAGCTCGCGTTGCTAAGGGTGAAGATACGATTTCAGTAACAGGTAACGTACTACGTGACTACTTAACTGATTTATTCCCAATTTTAGAGCTAGGTACTAGTGCTAAAATGCTTTCAATTGTACCCCTAATGAATGGCGGTGGTTTATTTGAAACGGGTGCCGGTGGTTCAGCGCCTAAGCACGTACAACAGTTCGAAAAAGAAAACCACTTACGTTGGGACTCTTTAGGTGAATTTTTAGCTTTAGCGGCTTCTTTAGAGCACTTAAGCGTAAATACTGGCAATGCGAAAGCACAAGTATTGGCAGATACACTCGATGAAGCTACAGCTAAGTTCTTGCAAGAGAATAAATCACCATCTCGTCGTGTTAACGAGCTAGATAACCGTGGGTCACATTTTTACCTTGCTTTGTACTGGGCTCAAGCCTTGGCTGAACAAAATAAAGACGAAACTTTAAAATCAAGTTTTGTTGCCGTTGCTCAAGCATTAACTAAGCAAGAAGCAAAAATTGTTGAGGAACTTAACAGTGCTCAAGGGCCAAGTATGAACATTAATGGTTATTACTTTGCAGATGCCGATTTAGCTGACAAAGCTATGCGTCCAAGTGCAACGCTAAATACTATTTTATCTAGCTTACTTTAATTATTTTTAAAGCATAAATTAAACATAAGTTAGTCAAGAGCTAGGCAATTGCCTAGCTTTTTTTTGTCTGAAATTTAAGCTCTTATACAAAGGGTGATATGAAAATAAACCCATTTATTTCCTATAAAAGTTTGCAATTAAATTAAAGCAACGGTTTAATCATTCATAGCAGTTATACTAAACATCATGATTTCAGTATTAGTGTCGCTGCGCTTTTTCTATTAGTTTAAGGGAAAAGAAACTAGCAAACGGCTATTTTTATTAGTAAATTTAGGAGAACTCGTATGTCGAACCATGTAATTATTCCTAGTGCAGGCGCTAAAATCACCTCAGAACAAGGTTTGTTAAAAGTACCTAATAACCCAATTATCCCATTTATCGAAGGCGATGGAATAGGTGTCGATGTTACCCCACCTATGATGAAAGTTGTTGATGCTGCAGTAGCTAAAGCTTACGGCAGTGAAAAGAAAATTCATTGGATGGAAGTTTATGCCGGTGAAAAAGCAACGCAAATGTATGATTCTGAAACTTGGTTGCCTGATGAAACTTTAGACATGTTCAAAGAATATAAAGTGGGCATAAAAGGTCCGCTTACAACCCCTGTTGGTGGTGGTATGCGTTCTTTAAACGTTGCTTTAAGGCAGATTCTTGATTTATATGTATGTCAACGACCAGTGCAATGGTTTACCGGTGTTCCAAGCCCAGTAAAGAAGCCTAGCGAAGTAGATATGGTTATTTTTAGAGAAAACTCTGAAGACATATACGCAGGTATTGAATACCAAGCAGGTACAGATCAAGCTAACAAGATGATCAAATTTTTAACTGAAGAAATGGGTGTTACAAAAATTCGCTTCCAAGAGAATTGTGGTATTGGTATTAAACCTGTTTCTAAAGAAGGTACCCAAAGATTAGTGCGTAAAGCTATTCAGTACGCTATAGATAATGATCGTGAGTCAGTTACTTTAGTGCACAAAGGCAACATCATGAAGTTTACTGAAGGTGCCTTCAAAGAGTGGGGTTATGAATTAGCCAGAGAAGAGTTCGGTGCTGATTTAATGAATGGCGGTCCTTGGTGTACGCTTAAAAACCCTAAAACAGGCAAAGAAATTATCATCAAAGATGTAATTGCTGATGCTATGCTGCAACAAATTTTATTACGTCCGGCAGAATATAGTGTTATTGCAACGTTGAATTTAAACGGTGACTATTTATCAGATGCTTTAGCAGCACAAGTAGGCGGTATTGGTATCGCACCTGGCGCTAATTTAAATGATGATGTGGCGATTTTTGAAGCTACTCATGGCACAGCACCTAAATATGCGGGTCTAAATAAAGTAAACCCAGGTTCAGTTATATTATCTGCTGAAATGATGTTAAGACATATGGGGTGGACTGAAGCGGCTAACTTACTGTTAAAGGGCATGTCTGGTGCTATCAATGCGAAAACAGTGACGTATGATTTTGAACGTTTAATGGATAATGCGACCTTAGTCACTTGTTCTGAATTTGGCGATTGTATTATTAATAATATGTAAACTGATAATATGTAATACGTAGCAGCATTTAAGTGCTAATTTATTTATCATGATTTTTAAGGTAAATAAAGTTCGTTAAATATAAAAAAACACAGCTAAATAGCTGTGTTTTTATTTTTACTATTCTCAGTATCTTATTAATTGTCTGAGTCTGATTCTATTTCTGATGGAGTAATACTTGCAGCGTGATCGCCTTTTGGGCCAGCATTTAACTCGTAATTAACATCTTGACCCGCTTTTAACGTACGGTATCCTTCCATTTGAATTGTTGAATAATGAGCGAAAATATCTTCACCACCATCCTCTGGACGAATAAAACCAAAACCTTTCGCATTATTAAACCATTTAACTGTACCGTGAGCCATACATCAACATCCTTCTAAATTCATCGGTAATTAGGTATGCTTTCCACAAAGCATTATCTAAAGCATCATTATTTACACAAGATGACTAAAAAATAGCCATTAAAGTAAATCGTAGATAATAATTAAAAATAGTCAAGTGTTAAGTAACATAATTTCATTTTTTAGTTATTATTTTTTAAATCTCAAGCAAAATTTAACTGACAGACTAATATAGAATTATGAGTAAATGGAAAGAATTAATAGGTGACCAAACAGTTCTTGATGACGAGGTTATTGAAAAATTTGATAAACCCCCAATGTATACAGTTGTGCTTTTAAATGATGACTACACACCGATGGATTTCGTTATCGATGTGTTATGTAGATTTTTTAATATGGATTCAGAACAAGCAACAGATGTGATGTTAGCGATTCATTATAAAGGGAAGGGACGTTGTGGTACCTTTACAGCTGAAGTAGCAGAAACTAAAGTTGATCAAGTGCTAAGTTACGCAACGAGTAATGAACACCCGCTTAAATGTACTATGGAAAAAGCGTAATTACGCAAGATTTTAATGGGAGCAACCTATGCTGAATAAAGATTTAGAAGTATCGTTAAATATGGCTTTTCGTCAGGCTAAAGAGTCTCGCCATGAATTTATGACGGTTGAACACTTATTGTTGGCATTGTTAGACAATCCTTCATCTATTGATGCTTTAAAAGCATGCGGCGCGGATATCGAAAATTTAAAAAAAGAGTTATTAGCATTTATTGCTGATACAACCCCAGTTATTCCTGCTGGAGAAGCTGAACGTGAAACTCAACCAACGCTTGGTTTTCAACGAGTTTTACAGCGTGCTGTTTTTCATGTGCAATCGTCAGGTAAAAGTGAAGTAAATGGGGCAAATGTACTTGTAGCAATATTTAGTGAGCAAGAATCTCAAGCAGCTTATTTCCTTAAAAAATCTGACATTACCCGTTTAGATATTGTTAATTTTATCTCTCATGGTATCGCAAAGGTTGAACAAGAAGGGATAAATAGTGGTGAGTCTCAAGCTCCTGCTGGTGAAGAAGAACCACGTACTATTGATAATTTCTCTACAAACCTAAACGAATTAGCCTTAAAGGGGAATATAGATCCGCTAGTGGGGCGCGATAATGAATTAGAACGAACCTTACAAGTGTTGAGTCGCCGCAGAAAAAATAATCCTTTATTTGTCGGTGAAGCAGGCGTTGGTAAAACGGCTATAGCTGAAGGCTTAGCAAACTTACTTGTTTCAGATAAAGCACCTGAGTTTCTAAAAGATGCGACTATATACTCTTTAGATATGGGCGCATTGTTGGCTGGCACTAAATACCGCGGTGATTTTGAAAAACGCTTTAAAGCGTTGTTAAAAGAACTTGAACAAGACGGCAATGCAATTCTCTTTATTGATGAAATTCATACTATTATAGGCGCTGGTGCTGCCTCTGGCGGTATGCTTGATGCCTCAAACTTAATCAAACCGTTACTGTCATCAGGAAAGCTTCGATGCATGGGGTCAACAACGTATCAAGAATACCAAAGTATATTCGAAAAAGATCGTGCCTTAGCTCGTCGTTTCCAAAAAATTGATGTTGTTGAACCTAGTGTTGACGATACAACAAAAATTTTACATGGCTTAAAAGAAAAGTACGAAAGCCATCATGGCGTTAAATACTCTAATAATGCCTTGAGAGCTGCCGCGCAACTCTCTGCAAAATATATTAACGATAGATTTTTACCTGACAAAGCTATTGATGTAATTGATGAGGCGGGTGCTCGTCAGCAATTAGTGCCGGTATCTAAACGTAAAAAAACCATCAATAATACCGATATCGAGAATATCGTCGCTAAAATGGCACGTATCCCTGAAAAGTCGGTATCTTCTACAGAAGTCGATAGTTTAAAAACGCTTGACCGTAATTTAAAATTGGTTGTTTTTGGCCAAGATCATGCAATTGATGAGTTATCTTCTGTTATTCGTTTATCTCGAGCGGGCTTAGGTAATGAACACAAACCAATAGGCTCTTTTATATTTGCTGGTCCAACAGGCGTTGGTAAAACAGAGGTTACTCAACAACTCGCAAAAGTCTTAGGTGTAGAGTTACTGCGTTACGATATGTCTGAGTATATGGAAAAACATGCCGTTAGTCGTTTAATCGGTGCTCCTCCAGGTTACGTGGGTTATGAACAAGGTGGCTTATTAACAGATGCAGTGATTAAAAACCCGCATGCTGTTGTGTTGTTAGACGAAATAGAAAAAGCACATGAAGACGTTTACAACATTCTACTACAAGTGATGGATCACGGTACGTTAACTGATAATAACGGCCGTAAAGCTGATTTTAGAAATATTATTTTAGTGTTAACAACTAATGCGGGTGTTGCGCATACTGTTAAGCAATCTATTGGCTTTAAACAGCAAGATAATACCCTTGACGCTATGGAAGAAATAAACAAAGTATTTTCACCTGAGTTTCGAAATCGCTTAGATAATATTGTTTGGTTTAACCATTTGGGTGATGAGGTTATTCAACAAGTTGTAGATAAATTTATTGTTGAGCTGCAAGTCCAACTTGACGAGAAGGGTGTATCGTTAGAAGTCACCAAAGATGCTAAAAAATGGATGGCTAATAAGGGTTACGATAAAGCTATGGGTGCACGTCCAATGGCAAGATTGATTCAAGAGCATTTGAAAAAACCATTGGCTAATGAACTCTTGTTTGGTGAGTTAACGCAAGGTGGAGTAGCAAAGGTTGCGGTTAAGAAAGACAAACTTGTTATTAACTATGAGTCGAAGAAAGAGTTAGTCGAACACTAATTTTTAGCTAAATTTAACACATAAATTTTTAAGAGCATTTATGTGTTTTTTTGATAGCTAATGCTGACAACTTATATTTAACATATCTTTATTTTCAGATATAAAAAAACCGAGCAAGCTCGGTTTTTTGTTTTTAAATTGGCAATAACAAAAATTTTAGTTATAAAAAAACGCTTTGTTAAGCAAAAGCGCTTTTAAAACTAAAACTTGAAATATTTATCTAGCACGGAAGATAATACGACCTTTAGATAAGTCATAAGGTGTTAATTCAACAGTAACTTTGTCGCCAGTTAATATACGAATGTAGTTTTTGCGCATTTTCCCAGAAATATGAGCAGTAACAACATGGCCATTTTCTAGTTCAACACGGAACATAGTATTTGGCAAAGTATCTAAAACAGTACCTTGCATTTCAATATTTTCTTCTTTCGCCATTGGGCGCCAAACCTCTAAATTAGTGCGTAAATAAAAAGCTGCGCAGATAATGCCGAATTGCGGCGCTAATGTAAAGCTATAGTGTTATTTATTTACCGTTTGCCATTGATTTTCTACTAATATTTGATGGGCTTTATAGCGGTCTTTATAATTCATTTTACTGCATGTTTCTATTTGGTAGCCAAGGTAGAGAAACTGTCGATTCTGTTGAGCAGCGATTTCAATTTGTTTTAGTATCGAATAAATACCTAAACCATAGCTTTTATAGTCGGGATCATAAAAAGTATAAACAGCTGAAAGGGCGTTTGGTATGTCATCGGTTACTGCAACACTGATTAAAACATCATTATGCCAAATTTCGATGTAGCACTGCTCAGTAATATTGTTTTGGGTAAAGCTTTTAAATTGTTCTTCAGAGGCTGGGAACATACTACCGTCTTGATGCACAGTGTTAATATATCGTTCATAAAGCGGATAGTAGCTTGCTTTTACCACCTGACTTAACAAAATTTTAAAATGTTGATTGCGCTTTAGAATACGCTTTTGACTTTTCGATGGAATAAACTCCTGTACTAGAACACGTAAAGATTTACATGCTTGGCAAGCAACACAATGAGGCCGATAAATATCATCACCGCTGCGGCGAAAACCTTGTTGCATAAGCCAACCATAATGGTCCCTGTTATGTAGGTTTTCATCAACCGCAATTAACAATCGTTCTTCTTGTTCGGGTAAGTAATTGCAAGGAAAAGGTTTTGTAATGCCAAGTTTATAATTATTATTCATAGATGTTTTTTCTCGCAAACTTTAAAGTAAAACTTAAGGCCTGCATGATATAAATGTTGCATGTTTTAAGATTATTTTGCTGATTTTAACGTTATATATGCTGACTCAAAGTCGCCAAGGCTAAAATACGTTTCAGCTAACATTTGCATTAATTCGATTTTATCTCGTTCCATTTGGTAGGTTTCGGCAAGTGTAATGGTTTCTAATAGTAAGGTTTTACATTCAATAAATGCTTTATTTTGCGCTAATATTTTTGCCATATTTTTACGTACATGTATTTTAACTCTTTCAGATGCACTTAAATCTGCAGCAATAATAGCTTCATTCAAGTATTTATTAGCCTCTTTTATGTTCCCAAGATTATTTTGATACTCTGACAACCTAGACAATGAAAATGCTTGATTGAGCTTGTTTTTATCTTTTAATGCTTGTCGGTAAGACTTTAACATCCATACACTGGCATCTTGCCAGTTTTCTATTGCTTGATAAATTCTAGCAAGGTTATAGTAACCAATAGATAAATAATGTGGGGTATCTATTTTTTCATATATTGCGTTGGCTTGATGCTGATGATTCTGTGCAACTTTTATGTTACCTAGTCTTTTATTAACTGCGCTGTATCTTTCTAAAATAATGGCTTTATCAAAAACGTTGGGCATCAATTCTAAATATTTTATGGCGAGGGCTAAATCTTTTATCGCTAGATCGTTATTTCCCAATAAATTATTTGCATAAGCTCTCTCTACCAGTGCCGAAATTTTGTAAGTCGATAAATTATATTGCTCGGTTTTAATTACTGCCATATTAGCGGTTGCATAGAACTCATTAAACTGCCCGCGTTGAAAATAACCTCTGGATTGACTAATAAGTACTCTTGCATGCCAGGTATCAGTTAATAAACCGGTCGCTAAAGCTGCTCTCGAATATTTTAGAATATGTTCTGGTTGGTCAATAAAGTAAGCGACTTCTGATTGCAGTACCATCAATATCGCTTTTAAATTTACGTTGAGCTCAGGGTCAACTAATAAAGACTCTATTTCATAAAATACAGCTTTTGGATTTATAGAAATTTGGTGGTTAAGTTTTTGTTCAATATTACTAATATTGTATGAAAGCGCATAATTTGAATAGAGTGTAATGACTATTATCATTAACCAAGTTGTATTTTTACGCAAACTTTCACCATAACGAAGCAATTAAATATCAATTATCATTATTAGCAAATTTCAACAATTATGCCTACTTATAAATTCAATATTTGGCTAGCGCTATTATTACTAGCGTAATTTTTATATTGTATAAATTGATTATTTTATTGGTATGTTAATGTCTTGGAACTGAATACTAGTAAGCTATTTAGCTTTTATCTGTTAGATATAAGCAAGGGTTTTTGTTTGCCAAAAATTTATCGGTGGAATTATTTTTTTTGCAGTACTTTGGTATTGCAAAAACTGCTCTCTTGTAACTTCAATGCAACCCATGTTAGCTAAAAAAGGGTTCAACATTTGGCAATCTATAAATTCAACATTAATTGATTTAAGTAATTCAGCTAAATATACAAGTGCTATTTTTGACGCATTACTTTGTCGGTAAAACATAGATTCACCAGAGAAATAACCATTAACGGCTACGCCATATAATCCGCCAACTAATTGCTCGTTATGCCATACTTCAATCGAGTGTGCTTTACCTTGTTTATGCAATAACTTATAAGCCGCTATCATAGGGTCAACAATCCAAGTCTCTTCTTGACGAAAGGGGGCATCAGCACATAGTGCAATAACTTGATTAAAGTCTTTATTTATTGTGACGGTAAAAGTGTTTCTTTTAATTACTTTCTTTAAGGTTTTATTAATAACAAGTTGTGAAATGTTGATAATGCCACGTGGATCAGGACTCCACCACATAACGGGCTCACCATCACTAAACCAGGGAAATATACCATTTTGGTAGGCTTGATAAACTCGTTCAGCAGATAGGTCATCACCGAAAGCGAGTAAGCCGTTGGGCTCGTTTAAAGCGGTAGATAAATCGGGGAAAGTCGAGCTATTCGAAGTTATCCAAGGAATAGCTCGAGTCATTGCTTAGTGACTACCTTTGGCGTCTAAATAACGCTCTGCATCAAGTGCAGCCATACAACCGGCACCTGCAGATGTAATTGCTTGACGGTAAATATGGTCGGCAACATCACCAGCAGCATAAATGCCTTCAACACTCGTTTGTGTTGCATTGCCATTTGTACCGCTTTGAATAGTTAAGTAACCATCTTTCATATCAAGTTGGCCTTTGAATATATCAGTGTTTGGCTTATGACCAATGGCAATAAACACACCCATGACATCAAATTCTTCCGTGGCATCAGAGTTCATGTCTTTAACACGTACGCCAGTAACACCCATGTTATCGCCTAGTACTTCGTCTAATGTACGGTCTAGGTGTAAAACGATATTACCGTTAGCCACTTTATCCATTAAGCGTTTAGTCAATATTTTTTCTGAACGGAAAGTATCACGACGGTGAATTAAATGAACTTCAGAAGCTATGTTAGATAAATAAAGCGCTTCTTCAACTGCGGTATTACCGCCACCAACAACAGCGACTTTTTGATTTTTATAGAAAAAACCGTCACAAGTTGCACAAGCCGAAACACCTTTACCCATAAAGGCTTCTTCAGAAGGTAAACCAAGATACATCGCAGATGCACCAGTACAAATAATAAGTGCATCACAGGTGTATAACCCTGAATCACCTTTAAGTTTGTAAGGTTTTTCACTAAAATCTACTTCATTGATATGATCAAATATAATTTCAGTATCAAACTTTTCAGCATGTTTTTGCATGCGATCCATTAGTGCAGGTCCAGTAAGGTCATCTGCATCACCTGGCCAGTTTTCTACTTCAGTGGTTGTGGTTAATTGACCACCTTGTTGTAAACCTGTGATCATCACAGGTTTTAAATTAGCACGTGCTGCATATACTGCGGCGGTATAGCCTGCAGGGCCTGAACCCAATATGAGTAACGGGCAATGTCTTGCTTCGCTCATGAACTACTCCAAAATAAATATGTTAATGTCTTAATAGTTGGGATTCTAAGTGATTATCTCAAGAGAGCAACAAAGAAATAATTATAAATAATAATTTATTTCACAAATCTGCAAGGCTATTTTTACAAATCTACCTTTTGCTTTGTATTTTTCTGTTAAGTTAAACGCTTAATAAACACAAAAGCCGCTTAATATAAGCGGCTTTAAAACTTTTATTGTTACAAATTACAGAGTCGCTATTGCTACTTCTGGTGCAACGTATTCATAACCAAGTACATCAGCAACTGGTTTGTAAGTTATTTTACCGCCTAATACATTCAAACCGGCCATTAAGTGCGCGTCGTCAAGCAATGCTTGCTTAGCACCTTTGTTGGCTAGTGTAACTGTAAATGGCATAGTCGCGTTGGTTAATGCCATTGTAGATGTTCTTGCAACACCACCTGGCATATTAGCTACACAGTAATGCACAACATCATCCACTACGTAAGTAGGCTCTTGATGCGTAGTTGCTTTAGATGTTTCAAAACAGCCGCCTTGGTCAATCGCAACATCAACAATAACAGCGCCTTTTTTCATCATTTTAATATGTTGAGCTGTTACTAATTTAGGTGCAGCTGCACCTGGAATTAATACTGCACCAATCACTAAGTCAGCTTCAACAATAAGTTGGTCCATAGCATCAGCAGTTGAATATACTGTTTTAAGACGACCATCAAACTCTGTGTCTAACTGGCGCAAACGCGGTAATGAACGATCTAAAATAGTAACATCAGCGCCCATTCCAACAGCCATACGTGCTGCTTGAGTACCAACAACACCACCACCAACAATAAGAACTTTTGCAGGGGCAACACCTGGAACACCACCGAGTAAAGCACCTAAACCGCCTTGAGCTTTCTCAAGTGCATGTGCACCTGCTTGAATTGACATACGACCAGCAACTTCAGACATAGGTGCTAAAAGTGGTAAACCGCCACCATTTTGTGTAACCGTTTCGTACGCAATACAAGTTGCGCCAGAAGCGATAAGCAGTTCGGTTTGCTTTGGATCTGGCGCTAAATGTAAGTAAGTAAAAAGTACTTGGCCAGGGCGAAGCATTTTACATTCATTTGGTTGAGGCTCTTTCACTTTGATGATCATATCCGCAGTAGCAAAAATTTCTGCTGCTGTATCGATAATTTTTGCACCGGCTGTAATGTATTGCTCATTTTCGAAGCCGATTGCTGCACCACCATTGTTTTCAACGATAACGTCATGGCCATTAACAACTAGTTCTTTAACGCCTGCAGGAGTTAAGCCAATACGGTACTCGTGGTTTTTTATTTCTTTAGGTACACCGATAATCATAGTTTCTATCTCTGTTGTAAAATATGGCACTAGTATAGTGGCTTTATCTCGAATTAACGTGTCGTTATTTATACAATGTTAGGATATAATCCTGTAAATAAGTATTTTACTAGTGGATTATGTATGAATTCTTCGGTGGCAAAAAAAATAGATAGAATTGATAAAAATATCTTGTTTGAGTTACAAAAAAATGGACGTTTATCTAATATTGAACTTTCAAAAAGAGTCGGCTTAAGTGCTACTCCTTGCCTTGAAAGGGTAAAACGTTTAGAAAACGACAAATTTATTGTAGGTTATCAAGCTATTTTAAACCCCAAAAAATTAGATGCTGCATTATTGGTTATTGTTGAAATTACCTTAACGAAAACCAGCCCTGATGTGTTTGACGACTTTTCTAAAGCAGTGCACGAATTAGACGTTATTCAAGAGTGCCATTTAGTGTCAGGTAATTTTGATTTTTTACTTAAAACCCGTGTTGCAGATATGGCCGCTTATCGTGAATTACTCGGTGATACTTTATTAAGATTACCAGCAGTCAGTGAAAGTAGAACTTATGTTGTTATGGAAGAAGTGAAATCTTCAAATAATTTACCTATAAAGCGCTAAAAAGCTTTATTCACAGTAAATATTCGGTATTACGTTTTATTCATCGCTAATGTTTGGTATTTTAGCACTATTATAATGATAATTTTCAGAAGAGTGTGCTCTTGTCTTCTCCATCTCCAAAGTTAAATGGCGTTCAACGCCTGCTTGAAGCCGGACTTTTAGTGTCTTGCGTTTTTGCTATGTTTATCATGCTAGCATTATTTAGTTTCGATCCCGCAGATCCCGGTTGGTCTCAAACTGGCTATCAAAACCCTGTTCGCAATTTAGGCGGCGCGGTTGGTGCTTATTTATCCGACTTATTGTTAAATTTATTTGGCTTAATTGCATATAGTTTACCTTTTGTTATCGCAATAACAGGTTGGTTATTATTTCAAAAATATCATCAATTAATCCGGTTAGATTATTTAACTTTAGGCTTAAAGTTTATTGGCTTTATTTTGTTTTATATTGGTATAACCTCAATAGCTAGCATGAACTTTGACGACGTATTTTATTTTTCTGCCGGTGGTATTTTAGGTGATGTATTAAGCAATTCTCTTATTCCATATTTTTCATTTGTTGGTAGCACATTATTATTTGTGACATTTTGTGGTTCAGGTTTTGTTTTATTAACCGGCATTTCGTTGCTTAAAGCTATTGATAAAGTAGGGGAGTTAACCATTAATGCTATTGAATATAGCTTAACTATACCTTCTTTAATTAAGCATCATTTAGATACCAGTCCTGAGAAACCTTCAGACAAAGCTTCAGCCTTAAATACTGAACAAACCGATGACATATCCAATAGCGATAATAAAGCAGCAATAAACGATAATTCCACTGATCATTACATCGCTTTTGAAAAAGAGTCTGATGAAATTAAAGAGGCAATGGAAGCCATCAGCGATACGCAACATGAAAGTTTGATCGCAAAAAGTAAAGATGACAGTGCTTATAATTATCGAGAAAATGAACCTTACGTTGATATAGACGAATTAATGGGTGAACCGCTTGCTATGAATGTGCAAGAGCATGTTAGTGATGATGAAATTGCTGCAGCTTTTGAGCCAGTCGAAAAAATTGTCATAGAAGAGCCAACAACATTACATGACAAAATTTATCAACAACTAGAGAAAGATAAACCCGATGAGCCTAACTATACTGATATGCCATCTTTAGATTTATTAGACCGTAAAGACAAAGTAGAAAATCCAATAGATCAAGAACAACTCGATATGGTTTCTCGCTTAGTTGAAGCTAAACTATTGGAGTTTGGCATAAAGGCTGAAGTTGTTGGTGTATTCCCTGGTCCAGTAATTACTCGCTTTGAACTAAACTTAGCACCAGGTGTTAAAGCGAGTAAAATAACCAATCTATCTAAAGATTTAGCACGTTCTTTATCTGCTAAAAGTGTCAGGGTTGTTGAAGTTATTGAAGGTAAATCAGTTATTGGGATTGAATTACCTAATAAACACCGAGAAACAGTATTTTTTGCTGATGTAATATCTTGCGAAAAATTTGCCAAGTCTAAATCAAATTTAGCCATGGCCATTGGCAGCGATATTTCAGGTCAACCGGTGATTGCCGACCTAGCTAAAATGCCTCATTTACTTGTAGCGGGTACTACGGGCTCGGGTAAGTCAGTGGCGGTTAATACCATGATTGTCAGTATTTTGTATAAATCATCTCCTGAAGATGTCCGCATGATAATGATTGATCCTAAACAAGTAGAATTATCGGTTTATGATGGTATACCCCACCTTTTATCTGAAGTTGTAACCGATATGAAAGAAGCGGCTAATGCCTTGCGTTGGTGTGTTGGTGAAATGGAGCGACGTTATCAATTAATGTCAAAGTTAGGCGTTCGTAATTTGAAAGGTTACAATGATAAAGTTGCCGCTGCTATTGAAGCCGGAGAACCTCTTATAGATCCATTATGGCAACCTAGTGATGCATTTACTCAAACGCCTCCGACATTAGAAAAACTACCTTCGATTGTTATTATTGTAGACGAATTTGCTGACATGATGATGATAGTAGGGAAAAAAGTTGAGGAGCTTATTGCTCGAATAGCTCAAAAAGCGCGTGCTGCGGGTATTCATTTGATATTAGCAACTCAACGTCCTTCAGCCGATGTTATTACTGGTTTAATTAAGGCGAATATTCCAACCCGTATGGCGCTTAGAGTGCAGTCACGAATTGAGTCTCGTATTATTCTCGATCAACAAGGTGCAGACCAATTACTTGGTATGGGTGACATGTTTTATTTACCACCCGGTGAAGCGGTGCCTATTCGTGTTCACGGTGCTTTTGTTGATGATCACGAAGTACATGCCGTTGTAAATGATTGGAAATCGCGAGCTGAACCTAATTATATAGAAGAAATACTTTCAGGCGATTCTGAACAAGATATTTTGCTACCTGGTGAACAAGCAGACGCTGACAGTGAAGAAGAAATTGATACCTTATACGATGAAGCCCTAGCCTTTATTACAGAAAGTCGTCGTGTTTCAATTTCTAGTATCCAAAGAAAATTTAGAATTGGTTATAACCGCTCTGCACGTATTGTTGAACAAATGGAATCGCACGGTGTCGTAAGCAGACCAGGTAACAATGGTGCGCGAGAAGTTTTAGCGCCACCACCCGTTAAGGACAATTAATATGCAAAGTAAAAGTAAACTTATAAAAAATGGCGCTGCCATAGCAGCTCTGTGCAGTGCTGCATTTTCAGCGTCGAGCTTAGCGCTAAGTCATGATGACTTAGAACTTAAGACCTCACAGGTGACTGAAAATAAAGTTAAAGCGGCTAATAAAATAGACTTACAAAAGTCAGTAACAGCAAATGTCAGTGAAAATCGTGCTGATAATCAAATGCTCGATAAACAAAATAACCAGCATGTTGCTGTTAATGCTATGGAAAAATCAAATACTTATAAAAGTGAATTAATGGCTAAATTAGCTAAGATTGATTTTTTTAGTGCAAGTTTTACTCAAGTTATATTTGACGAAGCAGGTAATGAATTACAGCAAGGTAATGGTCTTATTTCGGTCAGTAAACCTAATTTAGTGCATTGGCAAACTGTTATGCCAGACGAGTCATTAATCGTTTCAGATGGCGAAAATTTATGGTTTTATGATCCTTTTGTTGAGCAAGTTAGTGTTTATACCTTAGAGAGTGCTATTGCCAATACACCCATATTACTTATTACCAGTAATAATGAACAACTTTGGCAAGATTACACCGTAAGTCAATTAACAGACAATCGTTACTTGGTTACCGCAACGAATGAAAATGCGCGTGTTAAAAGTTTAGAGCTCAGTTTTGCTAATGTGGAAAACAGCATTGAACTTTCAAGCTTCAATATTTTAGACGCAACTGGCCAACTCAGTGTAATAACGCTTGAGCAAAGCAATACTAAACCTAAGCAGAGTATATTCCAGTTTACCGTCCCCGAAGGTGTTTATTTAGATGACCAACGCTAATGGCTCACTCGACCTAGAGTTTGCTGAAGATGACCGCTTTAAACCCTTAGCGGCTAAATTGAGGCCGAAATCACTGGCAGAGTATGAAGGCCAAGAGCATATTTTGGCTAAAGGTATGCCATTACCTTTAGCGATTGAACAAGGCAAAGTGCACTCTATTATTTTTTGGGGGCCACCAGGTACCGGCAAAACGACGATTGCTGAAATTATTGCGAACCATGCCAATGCCGATATAGAACGTGTTTCTGCCGTAACTTCAGGTATTAAAGATATTCGCCAAGCGATTGAAAACGCGAAAAATCGCGCGACACATCAGCAACGCCGAACGGTGCTTTTCGTTGATGAAGTGCATCGTTTCAATAAAAGCCAACAAGATGCATTTTTACCGCACATAGAAGACGGCACTATTATATTTATCGGCGCGACCACTGAAAACCCAGCCTTTGAATTAAACCAAGCGATACTTTCACGTGCCCGTGTTTATACCTTAAAAAAATTGAGTGAACAAAACTTAAGTAATGTATTAGCGCGAGCCATTAGTTATCAACAAAAGAGTACTCAGCTTGAAATTGTTATTGATCAAGAAACCAAGAAACAACTTATTGCATTAGCTAACGGCGATGCCCGAAGATTACTCAATTTATTTGAAAACTGTTTAGAAATTACTCAGGTTGAAAACAACCAACAAGTCTTGACTAAAGAGCAATTGATCCAAGTTGCTGGTAATAAAATAGCCCTTTACGATAAAGGCGGCGATGCATTTTACGACCTCATTAGTGCTTTTCATAAATCGGTTAGAGGCTCGGATCCCGATGCTGCACTTTATTGGTATGCCCGTATTCTTACCGGCGGCGGTGATGCACTTTATGTCGCTCGACGCCTACTCGCCATAGCGAGTGAAGATATTGGTAATGCAGACCCACGTGCCATGCAATTAGCGATTAATGCTTGGGATACATTTCAACGAGTTGGCCCCAGCGAAGGGGAGCGAGCAATAGCTCAAGCTACAGTTTATATGGCACTGGCGCCAAAAAGTAATGCAGTTTATATGGCATTTTCTCAAGCAAAGGCTTTAGCAAAAGAAACCAGTGATCTTGATGTGCCATTACATTTGAAAAACTCTACTAGCGCGATTACAAAAGAGCTAGGGCATGGAGATGAATATCGTTATGCGCACAATGAAGTAGGGGGCTTTGCTGCGGGTGAAAATTATTTTCCAGAAGAAATCGCCCAAACCATGCTTTATCAACCTACGGATCGCGGACTTGAAAAACAACTGCGTGAAAAACTCAATTATTTAAACCAGTTAAATCAACAAAGTGACCAACGTCGATATGACTAATACCTTCAGTAACTTCACTTTATACCTATTTGTTGCCTTAGGCGGTGCCTTTGGTGCGAGTCTTAGATTTTATATTTCACAATTAATTCTAAATTGGCTCGGAAAAGGATTCCCTTTTGCGACGTTGGCGGTTAATATTTCCGGATCCCTGATCATGGGAGCACTTTATGGGTTAATTGAACAAGGTGTGATTGAAGTAAGTGTTTATCGAACACTTATTGGTATTGGCTTTTTAGGCGCATTTACCACTTTCTCAACCTTCTCATTAGATACCTTGTTATTAATTCAGCAAGGTGACATATTTAAAGCAACAATAAACATTTTACTTAATGTTGGCTTTTGCATTATTGCAGCAGCATTAGGCATGTATATTGTATCTATTTTTAACAAGTAAATAACAAAGAAAACACGTGACATATCATGCTTGATCCAAAACTACTTAGAACAGACATAGAAAACACCGCAGCTGAACTTGCTAAACGTGGATATACGTTAGATACCGCGCAATTAATTGCATTGGAAGAGCAGCGTAAAACCATTCAAATGAATACGCAAGACTTACAAAATCAGCGTAATACTCGCTCTAAGTCAATAGGACAAGCCAAAGCTCGTGGCGAAGATATTCAGCCTTTGTTGGCTGAAGTGAGTAAACTTGGTGACGAGCTAGAAGCAGCGAAAGAAGAACAAACACAAGTGTTGGCGAAAATCGACCTGATCGCTTCTGCTATTCCAAACTTAATTCATCAGTCAGTACCTGCGGGCGCAAGTGAAGACGACAACGTTGAAATAAAACGTTGGGGTACACCGCGCGAATTTGATTTTGAAGTTAAAGACCATGTTGACGTTGCTACCGCTTTAGACAAAGGTTTAGATTTTGAAAGTGGCGCAAAGCTTGCTGGTACTCGTTTCGCTGTTATGCGTGGCCAAATTGCTAAACTTCACCGGGCATTAGCACAGTTTATGTTAGACGTGCATAGTGAAGAGCATGGCTACCAAGAAATGTATGTACCTTATTTAGTTAACCATGACTCTTTGTACGGTACTGGCCAGTTACCAAAATTTGGTGAAGATTTATTCCATACCGAATTGAACAATAAAAAACTGTCTTTGATCCCAACCGCAGAAGTACCGTTAACGAACTTAGTGCGTGATGAAATTATTGAAGAGCAAGACCTACCGATAAAAATGTGCGCGCATACACCATGTTTTCGTAGTGAAGCAGGTTCTTATGGCAGAGACATTCGTGGCTTAATTCGTCAGCATCAATTCGACAAAGTTGAAATGGTACAAATCGTTAAGCCAGAAGACTCTTTTCAAGCTTTAGAAGACTTAACCGGTCATGCTGAAAAGATTCTAGAAAAACTCGAATTACCATATAGAACTGTAGTGTTATGTACTGGAGACATTGGTTTCAGTGCCACTAAAACCTTTGATATCGAAGTGTGGTTACCCGCGCAAAACACTTACCGTGAAATTTCTTCTTGTTCAAATATGGGCGACTTTCAAGCTCGTAGAATGCAAGCAAGATATCGTAGTAGCGAAACGAATAAGCCAGAGTTAGTTCATACGCTTAACGGTTCAGGTCTTGCGGTTGGTCGCACCTTAGTCGCTGTACTTGAAAACTATCAACAAGCTGATGGTAGCATTAATGTGCCAACGGCTTTACAACCTTATATGAAAGGTTGTACAAACATTAATTAATGTCAGCTTGATTTAGCGTTTTATTAAAATCCAATACATGTATTGGATTTTTTTTCGCCTTGAGAAAAGCTATATACATGTTTTATCGATACTCCTGCATTAAAGTGTCCGATTATTTTACAGCCTTAGAGCCAACGGTAATTTAATTATACTTTGAATTCTTGATGTACATGATTTAATTAGAGTATATTTAATTGGTATGTTTTATGCGTAAAGGCGTTGCTTATTATAATAATTATTAATCTAACTGTTTTTGTTTGACTTTGTTCAACAAGTACTTAAAAGGATTTGCAAATGAAAAATACAGCGTTAAAACTTACAATATTTAGTTTATTTTTATCAGTCAATAGTATCGCCAATGCGGGCTTAGTTACTCAACATACATCTGTCGATACGCATCAAAGAACATGTCCGGGCTTACAGGATCCAAATTATATCAGTAATTGGAAAACCATTGTTGAGTTGTTATACGACAGGGAAGCAACAACACAACTAATGTGTCACTTTAACGGTGGCAATCAGCGAGCCATCTACAATAATGATGGCACAGTTAGGAGTGATTCTCCATTTCCAGATATGCCTGAAGGTGTAGCTTTTACTGATGAGGAAGTTGGTGGGGTGGAAATAATAAGGCAGACAGGTCGTAGCCTAGTCACGATGGGGGATAATGACGGAAAATATTATGCAAATGTTATTTTAGATGAAAACAACCTCGGTTTGCCTCAAATTAAAGTAAAGTCTGATTCAGCTAGTTTCGAACGTAACTCTGTTAATGGTTTTGCTGCAACAGAGTACCTTTGGTCAGGCGAAGGCCAGACTCTTGAATACACCATGGATTTTGATTTTTTCAATTCTGGTGGTACCTGGAATGATCCTGACACAGCAGATTTTCACGATTATATTTTTAGTTTATGGTTTGGCGCAGCAACTGACATGTTGTTTGATAGTAACCAAACGTTTCCACTAGATTATGGTACTGAGCTTGCTTCAGGGTATTTTGGTAGTGTAGGTCAACCAATTATTGCAGCAACAGCGGATAATCCTTATACCAGTTCACTTAGTGTAAGTTTTAATGTTAATACGGGAGACCAGTTTTTTCTTTACGGACAAGTACAGGCTTTTGGCTTAAATGGTGGTTTTGTTGATGCAAGCAATACCGCAACCAGTCGTTTAGCAGTGCAAGGCTTGACGCAAGAGGAGAGCAACGTAATGTTTACCAGCTCCTTAAGTGCAGCACCTTCGACTGCACAGGTACCTGAACCATCCACTATCGCGATGTTTACATTAGCGATTTTTGGTTTAATCTCTCGTAGAGTGAATAGGTAATTAATAAGCGATTAATTTTCCTTATCATAATAAAAAGCATCATGAGCGCATCTGGTGCTTTTTAACCAACTTATGTCTCGTCCCAACTTATCAACTTATTAAGCCACCCATATTCAACTTATTAACAACTTATTAAGCCACCCATAACAATAGCTTATCAAGCCACCCATAATAACTGTATAAAATAACCGAACAAAGAAAGGGAAGATTACTTTTGCTTTAGTAGGACTATTCAGTATGTAACTGAGGGATATGTTGTCTATTTGCAGCAACTTATTAAGCCACCCAAATTAACAACTTATTAAGCCACCCATAATAACTGTATAAAATAACCAAACAAAGAAAGCAAAACTTATTAAGCCACCCATAATAACTATATAAAATAACCGAACATAGCAAAACTTATTAAGCCACCCAACTTATTAAGCCACTCATAATAACTGTATAAAATAACCGAACAAAGAAAGGGAAGATTACTTTTGCTTTAGTAGGGCTACTCAGTAAGTAAATGAGGAGTATGTTGTCTATTTGCAGAGTTTTCTGAGCATCTGCTGAATTTCAGGCAAGCTTTAACTTATTAAGCCACCCATAATAACTGTATAAAATAACCGAACAAAGAAAGGGAAGATTACTTTTGCTTTAGTAGGACTATTCAGTAAGTAAATGAGGAGTATGTTGTCTATTTGCAGAGTTTTCTGAGCATCTGCTGAATTTCAGGCAAGCTTTTAATGTCATCCTCAGAAAACCGTATTTTTTGTTATTGAACTGAGTTAGTTGGCTAAGCGCTATTCAAACAAGCCTGAGCATTGGCGATACCATGAGCTCGCTTTAAACCAACCTGCTCTGTAAATTCACACAAATGCTCTGCAGTACCTACCGCGCCAGTGAACATACCTTCAAAGTTGGTGGTGAGTTTTAACCAGCTCTCATCGCTGATGTGGAGTCTTGACAGTATATCAGCCG
>Ga0209302_10000040_pt1 | contig 88070 bp, 83 predicted proteins | sample ArcOceMetagenome_2_FD_187445 | JGI IMG/M metagenome (GOLD analysis project Ga0209302, IMG submission 187445) | Marine eukaryotic phytoplankton communities from Arctic Ocean - Arctic Ocean ARC135M Metagenome (SPAdes) (version 2) | ecosystem: Environmental > Aquatic > Marine > Oceanic | place...
AACTCTGTTTCAATGTCAACGTTTTATTTCGTTTTTTTTAAACTTTCTTTTCAGAAGATTCAAACTTAACTTTAAAACGTTAAGTTAACCAAATCGGCCTAAACCGCGCTAGATAACTCATTAAAACAACCTCTTCGACTTGTCCCGAAGAAGTGGAGCGCATTTTAGAGATTTTTCATCTCACGTCAACCGCTAATTGTAATTAAATTGCATAAAAGTGTTTGTTTGCTTTTTAATTGAACTATTTGCTTAGTTAACAGACTAAGAAGTATGTAGTTAGCTGAATTGGGCTAGCATTTAATTGAAAAATATCTATTTATATGTACAAATAAACAGGAGATATATCTTAGCTTATACTCTATATTGATTTGGACATAAGAATAATAATACAAACATGTTGGAATTTTCCTTGATGTTTGCTCAGAGAGCATAGTAAATGAAAAAATTAATTACCTTCTTTTTTCTTGCTGGTATTAGTAGTGCAGTTATGGCGAAGGATATTGCTGAGTATAAACAGGAACGTTTAATAGCTAAAATATTAAACCAACAAGTAAAGAAACATAGAACAATTCAAAGTAGTGTCAACTCTATTCTTTCACGTTACCCTGAAAAGGTTGACGTGGTAATGGCGGTGGCCTTTAAGCGCTACCCTGAAGAGTACCGCCAAATTATGTTAGGCGCTTTATCAGCTCAACCTGTGCTTGCTTGTGATGTAATTGAGAATTCTATTAAAGCTAATGTTGCCCCAAGCAGCGAGTTAGTTGAAATAGCAATTACTGCTGAGCCTGCTTATGCCCAAGAGATAGTCAATACCGCCGTAAAGTTTATTCCGACTGAAATTGAAAATATTGTTCGAGTAGCAATACGCACCGAGCCTTACGATACTAGTAACATTGTGAATAACACCGCGTCTAGCTATCCGAGTAAAGTGTTAGATATTTTAACTGCGGCTATTACTGCTATACCTGAACAAGCAACAAACATTGTAAAGGATATTTTGGCGCTATTTCCTAACCAAGCGGATAATGTAGTTAAAACAGCGGTTACTCAAAGTAAAGATACTGAATACGAAAACATTGTAAATGCAGCGATAGATTCTGGTGTCGATAAAAACTCAGCTATTGCCGCTGCAATAGCCGGTGGTGCCAATAAAGAAACTTTTGCTAAATTACGCTAAATTCTATAGTTAATTATAACTTCGCTTTAGCGCTCAACAAAAAGCCCAGATAATCTGGGCTTTTTGTTGTCTATTAATTAGCTTACTCGTCTAACTAGATTCACGTTCAATGGCTCGATAAGCAATATCTGTTCTATACTCAACACCTGGCCATGATATCTGCTTTAATAATTCATACGCTGATTGTTGTGCCTGAGTAACATTGTTACCAATGGCTGTTGCACATAACACTCGACCACCGGCGGTAACTATCGCTCCATCTTTGTTTGCTGTGCCCGCATGGAATATTTTACGGTCCGCTTGTGTATTTATATCTAAGCCTGAAATTACATCACCTTTAGGGTAACTAGCAGGGTAATTTGCAGCAGCCATTACAACACCTACGGCTGGACGTGGATCAAAGTCAATTGTTGCTTTGTCTAATTCACCACGACAAGCCATCATACATAGTTCAACAAGATCTGACTTTAATCGCATCATAATAGGCTGTGTTTCAGGATCACCAAAACGACAATTGTATTCAATAACTTTTGGCGTACCATCAGCGTCAATCATCAAACCAGCATATAAAAATCCAGTGTATGGAGCACCTTCTTTTGCCATGCCTTCAACGGTAGGCATAATAACTTCATTCATCGCGCGTTGATGAATTTCTGGCGTTACGACAGGAGCAGGAGAATAAGCTCCCATGCCACCAGTATTTGGCCCTTTGTCACCATTATATGCACGCTTATGATCTTGGCTGGTAGCAAATGCTAGAACATTTTTACCATCAACCATAACAATAAAGCTGGCTTCTTCACCGGTTAAAAACTCTTCTATAACCACACGATGTCCTGCATCACCAAAAGCGTTACCTGCAAGCATGTCTTGAATAGCGTCTTCTGCTTCTTCAAGAGTCATAGCAACTATTACACCTTTACCAGCAGCAAGGCCATCGGCTTTAACTACTATAGGAGCGCCTTGCTCTCGAACATAAGTCAGAGCAGGTTCAATTTCAGTAAATGTTTGATAACTGCCAGTTGGAATATTATTTCTTGCTAAAAAGTCTTTTGTAAATGATTTAGAACCTTCAAGCTGTGCCGCCTTCGCACTAGGACCAAAGATCATTAAACCTTCAGTTTGAAAAGCATCTACTACACCATCAACAAGCGGCTGCTCTGGGCCAACAATAGTTAACACAACATTATTTTGCTTAGCAAAATCAACTAACGCAGGAATATCGTCAGCAGACATGGCAATATTTTCTAGTTTATCTTCTGTAGCTGTGCCGGCATTGCCAGGCGCTACATATACTTTTGTTACTGAAGTTGATTGTGCAGCTTTCCATGCTAAAGCATGCTCTCGACCGCCACTACCAATGACCAAAACATTCATTCACTTACATTCCTAGTTGGTTAAGTTGCTATGACCTATATAGTTAAGTCATAGCGACTCAATATTATTTTACAAATTTTAATGTCATGCGATCGCTTTCGCCAATCGCCATATATTTAGCTTTATCTTCATCGCCTAAACGTAATACGGGTGGCAACGTCCAAACACCTTTTGGATAAACCGCTTTATCTTTGGGGTTAGCATTAATTTCGCTGCTAGCCGCTAAAGTAAAACCAGCGGCTTTTGCTTGCGCTATTGTTTTATTTTGCGATACATAACCAACCGCTTTTTTAGGATCTACGCCTTCAGGTAAACGGTGTTCAACTACGCCAAGTACGCCACCTTTTTTCAGGGCTTTGTAGGCATCTTTAAATACTTGCTCTACACCTTCATCACGCCAGTTATGTAAATTACGAAAAGTTAGTACCATATCGGCAGTACCTGCAGGAGCAAGTTCACTTGCTTGACGTGGTACAAAGTTAGTTAACTCTACTTCGCTATAAACTTCATTACTTGCCAGCTTTTTAACTAATTGCTTACGAGAGTTACTATAGTAGTTATCTTCACCTGTATCTGGGTAATGTGCTCCGTAAAGCTTTCCTTTACCTTTAACCGCTGGTGCTAGAATTTCAGTATACCAACCACCGCCTGGAGTAATTTCGACAACAGTCATCATTGGATTAAAACCAAAAAACTCGAGAGTTTGTTTAGGATGACGATATTCATCACGTGACTTGTTTTTTTCTGAACGATGATCGCCAGCAATTGCTTTTTCAAGTTGGCTTTGGTGATGAGCATCTTGATGAGCAGCAACGAAACCTGAGCATAATAAAGTTGCAGACACGATTGACGCGGTAAAAACTTTTTTGAACGTTTGAGTTGTTGTTTGCATTTTTATCTTCCATTAACGAGTAAATTTTTATAGAAACTAGTTATAGCAGATTTCTTTCAGATGTTCAGTGTCGAAAGTTTTATCTTATCGACAAAAAACGGCATTTAAACTTAATTGCGGGTTTCAACCTTTAAGTTTATGTGTAGCCAAAAATTTAAAGGTGTTTTTTAACTGAGCCAAACAGTTATGCCAAAGTCGATATTAAAAATAGCTATGCTCAGAACGAAACATACCCTGAGCATAGCTTTTACATTTTAGCTTTTAATGACGGAAGTGACGCATACCCGTAAATACCATAGCGATATTATGTTCGTCTGCTGCTGCAATAACTTCATTGTCACGCATTGAACCACCAGGTTGAATTACCGCAGTAATACCAGCTTCTGCAGCGGCATCTAAACCATCACGAAATGGGAAGAAAGCGTCTGATGCCATTACTGAACCTGCCACTTCTAGATTTTCGTCTGCAGCTTTAATACCAGCAACTTTTGCTGAGTATACGCGACTCATTTGGCCTGCACCGACACCAATAGTAGAACTATTTTTTACATAAACAATAGCGTTTGATTTAACGTATTTCGCCACTTTCCAACAAAATTGTAAATCGCGCATTTCTTCAGATGTAGGCTGACGCTTAGTTACAACAGTTAGTTCATCACGAGTTACACTGCCTTGATCTGTGTCTTGTACTAACAAACCACCGTTTACACGTTTAAAATCAAAGCCTGTTGTTTTAGCAGACCATTGGCCACAAGCAAGTAAACGTAGGTTAGGTTTAGTGGCAACAATTTTTGCTGCAGCATCAGAAATACTCGGCGCGATAATTACTTCAACAAATTGACGTGAAACAATAGCTTGTGCAGTTGCTTCATCTAACTCACGGTTAAAAGCAATAATGCCACCAAAAGCAGACGTTGGGTCTGTTTTATAAGCCCCTTCATAAGCGGCTAAAATATCATCACCAATCGCAACACCACATGGGTTTGCATGTTTAACAATAACGCATGCTGGCTCGTCAAATTCTTTAACACATTCTAGTGCAGCGTCTGTATCAGCAATGTTGTTATAAGATAACGCTTTACCTTGAATTTGGTTCGCTGTTGAAACAGAGGCTTCTTCAGGCGATGCTTCTACATAGAATGCAGCATCTTGATGTGAGTTTTCACCGTAGCGTAAGTCTTGTTTTTTAATAAACTGGCTATTAAAGGTACGTGGAAACTTTTGGCTCTCTAGGTTAGCAACTTCATCACTACCATGTGCAGGCAACATTTTGCCAAAATAGTTAGCGATCATGCCGTCATATGCTGCCGTGTGTTCGTAAGCAGCAATGGCTAAATCAAAACGTGTTTTGTAAACCAAAGAACCATCATTCGCTGACATTTCAGCTAAAACGCGATCGTAATCATGAGCGTTAACAACAATGGTGACATCTTTGTGATTTTTAGCAGCAGCACGAACCATAGTTGGGCCACCAATATCGATGTTTTCAATCGCATTTTCTAAAGAACAATTTTCATCAGCAACAGCGTTAGCAAACGGGTAAAGGTTTACGACAACAAGATCGATAGCACTGATGTTGTTTTCAGTCATTACCGCTTCGTCAGTACCGCGGCGTGCTAAAATTCCGCCGTGAACTTTTGGGTGCAAGGTTTTAACACGGCCGTCCATAATTTCTGGGTGACCTGTGTAATCAGATACTTCTGTTACTTTAATGCCATTTTCAGCCAATAACTTCGCGGTACCACCTGTAGATAAAAGGTCGACACCTTTTTGTGATAGCGAGCGAGCAAATTCAACAATACCGGTTTTGTCTGAAACACTTAATAGTGCGCGTTTGATTGGGCGTGGTGTATCCATGGTTTTTCTAATTACCTATAAATTAAAATAAAATGGTTGTCTGACCTATAACAGATGTTGGTATTGCAGGGCTAATTAATACACCGCATCTATTATCATTGTTATGCTGGTTATTTTTACTTCTACTGGGATGCTAAAGTTGACTAACTGGATAACTTTTGCATCCCTAAAAACAAAAAAGCACCCGAGGGTGCTTTTAATTGACAGGCTAACCTGTCGTACTTTTTAGTTCATGCCGTATTTTTTTAACTTCTTACGTAAAGTACCGCGGTTGATGCCTAGTAAGTTAGCGGCGCGGGTTTGATTACCACGCGTATATTGCATTACTTCTTCAAGCATTGGCGCTTCAATTTCTGAAAGTACAAGGTCGTACATATCATCAACGTCATTACCGTTTAACTGTGACAAGTAGTTTTTAATAGCTACTTTCGCTTGTGTGCGTAAAGGCGAGGCCTTTGTCTGAGTTTGTAGATCACCGGTAATAAATGGAGAGGAAATATTTTGTTCAAACATAAAGTTCAGACTCTTTCTAAAGTTAAATTATCAAAATACATAGTTAATGCGTCAAGTTGTTGTGAAACTGACTCAAGTGCATTAAAAATAGAACGAAACGATTTTCCTTGCTCATGCGTTTGCATGTACCAAGAAACATGTTTACGGGCAAAACGTACACCCATAAATTCACCGTAAAATTTGTGTAATTCCATTACATGCCCAATTAAAATAGAGCGTACTTCATCCGTTGAAGGAGCAGACAAATGTCTACCCGTTTTCAAAAAATGGTTAATTTCTCGAAAAATCCAAGGTCTCCCTTGGGCACCACGACCAATCATAATTGCATCAGCCCCAGTGTAATTCAGCACTTGTTCCGCTTTTTCCGCACAAGTAATATCGCCGTTAGCAACAACCGGAATATTTACACTTTGTTTAATTGCTTTAATGGTGTCGTACTCTGCATTGCCTTTATAAAAGTCATTACGAGTACGGCCATGTACAGCAAGTGATTGTATTCCGTTATGTTCAGCAATATTGGCTATTTCAATACCGTTGCGAGTGTTTTCACACCAGCCAGTTCGAATTTTCAGCGTTACTGGAATATCTACCGCATTAACCACAGCTTTAACAATTTGCTCGACTAACGCGGGTTCTTTCAATAACGCTGAACCTGCTAATTTTTTATTTACTTTTTTTGCTGGACACCCCATATTGATATCAATAATTTGTGCGCCATTATCAGCATTGAACCTAGCAGCAAAAGCTAATTCTTCAGGGTCTGAACCGGCAATTTGCACCGAACGTATACCTGCTTCCTCGCTATGTAACATACGACGTTGAGATTTACCGGTATTCCACACTTTTGGATTAGACGACATCATTTCTGATACTGCTAGCCCTGCCCCCATCTGACAACATAGTTGTCTAAATGGTTGATCTGTTATTCCCGCCATGGGTGCAAGCATAGTATTGCTTGCTAAAGTGTATGGACCTATCTTCACGCTGTTGTTTTTTTGAGCTACCAGTCAAAAGGGCGCTAAGTTTACGCGTTTTTTTTAAGATTGAAAAGGATATAAATTGAACAAAAAGCGCTTTTTTTCACGTTTTTTATATTGACATTTTATAAAGTGTTGATGCGAGCAGATTTCGTACAATTTGATAACAAAAGCTGCTCATTTTTTAAGACATTTATTGAAAACTATTTACGAACTCCTGACAAACGCACCCACTCTTCTTGTACCTTTATCGGATCCATCTGACAAAACTCACCGTAAATGCTTTGTAATTGTTCAGCCTGCTCTTCTAAAACACCTGATAAAGCAAGTACACCTTTACTAGCAACATACTCTATTATTACCGGTGCAAGTTCGCGTAATGGTCCGGCTAATATATTAGCCACCACCACATCGGCTTTAAATTGAGGTTGGTCTTTAGGAAGAAATAATTCTAAACGGTCTTCACATTGGTTACGTTTTGCATTTTCTAAACTTGCTTGCAGTGCTTGTGGATCGATATCAATACCGATAACTTTCTTAGCACCTAGCTTAAGTGCGGCCAATGATAAAATACCTGAGCCGCAACCGAAGTCGACCACGGTTTTACCTTCAAGGTCTAAACCATCAAGCCAAGTTAAACATAATGCCGTGGTTGGATGGGTACCGGTACCAAAAGCTAAGCCGGGATCGAGCATAACATTTACAGCGTTTGGCTCGGGTACTTCTCGCCAACTAGGACAAATCCATAAACGTTCGCCAAATTTCATCGGATGAAAGTTATCCATCCATTCACGTTCCCAGTCTTTATCTTCTAGTTGTTCAAGTTTATATGCCATATTAGCTTTATCTGGATGAATGCTTTTTAAATAGTTAAGCACTTTATCCATATCATGGCTGGCATCATATAAGCCCATCACTACCGTATTATTCCAATAGATAACATCGTCACCGGGTAAAGGTTCATATATCGGTGTATCTTTAGCATCGATAAAAGTAACCGCTTGTGCACCACATGCGCTAAGCCAATCACTATATTTTTCGGCAGTGTCTTCATCAGCACTTAATCTAAGCTGGATCCAAGGCATTTTTATTCTCATTAAATATTTTTTGCTAGTTTATCACTCTATAACCTGACAAAAAACTATAACCTAACAAAAAAGCCACGGTTATCTTTTTATTAATACCAGCTAATATATGAAGAACCTCAACGCTGCAGACTATGTAGTAAGCTATAAAACTGACGGTATATGCTGCCTTTATTTTTACCTATTATTTACAACCTTTATATAAGTAGGAAAATAACTTTGCTTGATACTGAGTATAGTCATGAGTAACAGATCAATAATCACGGTTCTGCTAAAGTAATTATCATAAAGTTAACATTAACAAAATTTTCCACAACCAAAACGTTAAGGATACCTATGTTAGATCTACTCCCTGATTTATTCGATGATCATGCCAACGAACTTAACCTAGCAGCACCTATTTTTAATGATTATGGAGGTAAGAAAATATTCTTTGGCGAAATAGTTACCGTTAGTTGTTATAACGATAACTCGAAGGTTAAAGAGCTGGTTGCCACAGATGGTACGAATAAAGTCATGGTTGTTGATGGCAAGGCAAGCATCACTAATGCTTTACTTGGTGATATGTTAGCAGAGCAAGCAGTAGAAAATGGTTGGCAGGCTATTGTTATTAATGGCTGTATTCGAGACGCTGGCACTATAGCCACTTTAGCACTTGGCGTAAAAGCTCTCGGTTGTTGTCCAATAAAAACTGAGAAATTAGGTAAAGGTGAAATCAACACTCATATTAGCTTTGCTGGGGTAGACTTTATCCCTGGTCACTATATTTATGGTGATAGTAATGGCTTAGCTATCAGTAAAACACTATTATCCTTTTAGTAAAATAATTTTAGTCACCGCGGTGTAGCTAAAATTAAACGTTAACTATAAAGGTAGAGTGTCAAAACAATGAAGTATTTCCCTATATATCTAGACGCCAAACATATTAACGCCATGATAATAGGTGGCGGTGAAGTTGCTGCCCGCAAAATAGACTTGTTATTAAAGTCGACAACTAACATCACCATAATGTCTGAAACACTTAATAGTAGTGTTGAGCGTTTAGTTAATGTACATCAATTAACTTGGCTTAAGCATAATTATCAGCCGGGTCATCTGGGCAGTTGTAATATTGTTATTGCCGCAACAGATAGTAACGAAGTTAATAGCGCAGTAGCAGCTGAAAGCACAAAGTTAAAATTACTGACCAATGTTGTCGACCAACCTGAGCTTTGTAATTATATAACGCCAGCGATTATTGACCGCGCGCCGATGATCATTGCGATGTCGAGCTCAGGCAGTGCGCCTATTTTATTACGAATGCTTCGCGAACAAATAGAAAAAACCTTACCTTATGGTTATGGCAAGTTAGCTGATTTTTCCTTTAAATTTAGAGATCATGTAAAAGCACGAGTAAAAAGCATACGTGACCGTCGTACTTTTTGGGAACGCACATTACGTGGCAGCATCGGTCAAAATATTTTAGCGGGTAAAACAACACAAGCTGAGCAACAACTTATCGCCAGTTTGCAAACACAAACGCCAGCACCTGATGGGGAAATAGTGTTTATACACACCGGTGATGGTAACCCTGATAATTTAACTCTTAATGCACACCGAGAAATGCAATTTGCTGATGCGGTATTTTACGACCAAGAAGTTAATAGCGATATTATTGAATACATTAGACGCGACGCTAGCAAATTTCCTCAAGAAATAGCGTCAAATATTTTAATTAATGTTCAACATGCACTCGAGTTAGCCGAACAAGGTGAAAAAGTTATCTATTTGCTGCACGGCACATTAGAGTTACCGAGCAACAAAACCTTGGCTGAAAGTCCAATTATTAAAAAGCATTTATATAGCGGCAATTAATAGCTGCCGCTTGGTGATAACTTAATATGAATTACTTAATATTGGTTGGTTCTTATTAACGAGTCAGTGCCAACTGAATAGATAATTAGTGCTGATAGCCGCTATGCGTTATCGCAGCATTATGTCTAGTTTCAGATATCGGCATCGAAAAACCTTGGTTAATCATTTTAGCTAAAAATGGAATGCCTTCGTTATCGCCAACATCCGCATAATCAGTTGTTTGATAAGTTTCGTATTGCTTAAATAATGCTGGCATTTTTTCATCTTTTTGTTGATATTTTGTTAGCTGCCATTGTTGTGTTAACTGCCCATTTTGCAATGTAAGAGATTTTACTAAACCTAATTTCGGTAACCATACCAGTTGATAACCGTTATGTAGCTCCTTTAATTCATCACCATTTAACACCTTGCCTTTTAATACTTGGCCTTTCAACACATAGTGCTCTTCAAGCAAACATCCCGAACCTTTTTGTTCGACCAATTGCATCTGATTAAATGCAGGTATGGCAACCAGCTGATAAACGTCTTGCCACTGTGGCTGATACCTTAATTCATTCGGTTGATAGTCAATAATATGTTGATACTTGTCGAACACTCTACTGAGCGACAAGCGATTAGCATATAATGACCAAATATCATTCACGCCTTTACTTACATTGCGTTGTAAAATTTGGTTATGATTTCGGTGTAATTCGAATAATTGCTTAACAGGCGGTTGTTCCATATTTTGGTGAGTAATTTGCGTATCAAGTTGATAATAAGCACTGATCACATCAGCAGAAATTTTACACTCATTGGCATTAGCCGTTAATGGCAAGGTGAATAATAAGGCGGCAATAATTTTCATAATAAACCTATTAAGAAGATGTAGTTATGTTGCTAGATAACAATGACTAGTCAGCATGATTGATATATATGGTGAATGTAGATTAGCGAAAAAGGAAGGTGCCATTTTTATAATGACAACTTCCCTGACTGAACTAAATTAGCGCTCGCTAGTTTAGTACTTGCTCAGCTTTCGCAACCAAATCAGCGGCATAATCCATGGCATGAAATATTACACTTTGTTCATTCGTACCAGTAATTAAATTCGCCCCCGGCCCTGACGCATAAATACCAACATCTTCGCCCGCGTGCGTTTCAGAGCCCATAGGCACTAAAGCTTCTTGATGAAAACCCGCAGAAGTAGTATCAACAGAGCTTAAATCTACCCGCCCGGTCACTGCATCACCGCTATAACCTGCATCTGCATTCGTTTCTGCGCCTAGGTCTCTAAAACCTTTACCGTTGGTATAACCTAAAGTGGTATAAGGCATGCCATCACTTGCTAGACTTGGCTCAGTACTGCCCACACCCACTACTTTGCCTAAGATAGGATTACCACGTTTAGGGTAGCCAGCCATGGTAAACACATGACTATGATCTGCAGTAACAATAATTAAGGTTTCCTCAGGGTCAGTGGCATCAACAGCTGCTTGTACCGCATCAGCAAAAGCCATGGCGTCAGTTAATGCACCATGAGCACTCCCTGCATGATGACCATGATCAATTCTGCCCGCTTCAACCATCAGGAAGAAACCGTCTTGGTTATTATCAAGTACATCAATCGCTTTACTGGTCATCTGCTTTAAAGAAGGCTCACCAGCAATATCATTACCTCGGTCGGCTTCATATTGCATATGTGATTCATTGAACAAACCAAACAAATGCGATGTCGTGTTAGCATCAACAGCATCAAAGCCTGCTTGGTCCATCACATAACTGCCGGCCGGATACTGTGCTTTCCATTCTGCGGTTAAATCTCGGCCATCAGTTCTATCACCTTCAATAGCACTGACGGCATCAGCACTATTAAATGCCGCATCTTTGGGTAAAAAGTGTCGTCTTCCACCACCTAATACCACGTCGATGCCATCAACATCTGCGCCAGCAAATTTACTTTCCATATCACTTTCAAAACTAATCAACTGTGCAGCAATATCAACGCAACCAGCAGTAACAGCAGCGGCTGGCATATCAGAAACATCTTCCCAGTTTCGGTCTGCTGATTTTGCATAAGTTGCCGCCGGCGTAGCATGAGTAATACGAGCAGTAGAAATAATACCTGTTGATTTACCCGCTATTTCGGCTAATTCTAAGGCGGTGACTAACTCATTGCCTGATACAGTAGAGCAATCACCTCTGCTAATAGCTTCGCTGACACCAATGACACCAACATCGGTTTTCACGCCTGACATCATCGCGGTCATCGTACCGGCAGAGTCTGGAGTTTGCGCATCTACGTTATAGGTTTTAACAAAACCAGAATATGGTAACTTGTCAAAGCTCAGTTGATGTTCCTCGCCCATTTTACCAAGCTTTTGCCCAGCTAAAATACGCGTTGCGGTTACCGTAGAAATACCCATACCGTCACCCACAAACAAAATAACGTTTTTCGCTTTACCTTTAGCATTCACTAAAGATTGAGCATTAAGCTCAGCTTGCGCTAAAACGCTTTGCCCTTGTTCATACCAAAGGTTATTTGTTGTCGCTGCTAATGCTGAACCTTGTGCTTGTGTTAGGGTTGGCGAGCAAACATATTCAGTTGCATCAATTTCGCTAGCATCGAGTACACCAGAGCCATCATCATCTAAGCCTGAATCAATTTGTACACCACCATTAAGACATTGTGCATCGCCAACATTTAATAATGTTTGGCTGATCAGACTATTAATACCGCTATTGCCGTTAACACCATTAGTGCCATTTGTACCATCGTCACCATCACAACCGGCTAATGCCGCCAACACGGCTAAAGATAAAATTTTTACTGTTTTCATGTTAATTCCTTTCGATTAGCAGGTTATTTAGCAATTAAGCCAAGAGATTGATTGATGATATGAAACACAACACTTTGCTCGATAACACCTTGTGCCAAATGCGCACTAGGCCCAGAGGCATGTAAACTAATATCTTCGCCCGCATGGGTTTCAGAACTCATCGGTACGGTGGTCTCTTGATGAAAACCGGTTGTCGTCGTATCAACCGTGGTTAAGTTTTGGCGCCCCGCTAAAGCATCATCGTTATAGCTTAAGTCAGCATTTGTTTCGTTTACTAAGTTTCTGAAACCTTTACCATTGGTATAGCCAACCGTGGTGTATGGCATACCATCACCCGCTAAAGCAGGCTCCGTTGCCCCAACATTAACTACTTTGCCTAATATAGGATTACCACGTTTTGGATAGCCGGCAATCGTAAAGACATGACTATGATCCGCCGTTACTAAAATTAAGGTTTCTTCCGGGTTAGTGTTATCAATAGCGGCTTGTACGGCGTTAGAGAATTCAATGGTATCGGTTAAAGCGTTATACGCAGAGCCGGCATGATGACCATGATCAATACGACCCGACTCAACAACAAGAAAATAACCTTTGTCATTATTATCAAGAATATCAATAGCTTTGCTAGTAAGTTGCGTTAGCGAAGGCTCACCAGCAATATCATTACTGCGGTCAGCTTCATATTGCATATGCGATTCATTAAATAAACCCAATACACGTTCTGTGCTGCTGGCATCAATAGCATCAAAACCGGCTTGGTCAATAACATATTGACCATTTTGATATTGTTCTTGCCACTTAGCGGTTAAATCAACGCCATCAGTACGGTCACCTTCAATGGCACTGACAGCGTCAGCACTATTAAAGCTGGCATCTTTAGGTAAAAAGTGACGACGACCGCCGCCAAATGCCACTTCAATACCGTCAACATCAACACCTGGAAAACGTTGTTCGAGGTTTTTTTCAAAATCAATAAGTTGGGTGGCAATATCAACACAGCCTTCGGTTACAGCAGCTTCTGGCATATCAGACACATCTTCCCAATTACGATCAGCTGACTTGGCATAAGCGGCAGCCGGTGTTGCATGAGTAATACGAGCCGTTGAAATAATCCCCGTCGACAAGCCTTTAATCTCGGCCACTTCTAATAAGGTAACTAATTCATTTCCACGAACAGTTGAGCAATCACCACGCTCAATATCTTCATCAACGCCAATTACGCCAACATCGGTTTTAACACCCGACATCATTGCCGTCATGGTGCCAGCGGAATCAGGCGTTTGCGCATCTACATTATAGGTTTTAACTTGCGCTGAATAAGGAAACTCTTCGAAGCTTAAATAGCCCTCTTCACCCGACTGACCTTTATTTTGTCCATCTAAAATACGTGCTGCGGTTAAGGTAGAAAGTCCCATACCATCACCCACAAATAAAATGACATTTTTTGCTTTATTGCGTGTTGTTAATTGAGTTTTAGTCAGTACTGTTTGCTGACCATCAACAAACCACTGGCTGTCTTTTTGCACATTAGGTAAAACGCCAGCAACTGCAACGCTAGAGAGTAAAAAAGATGACAAAGCTGAAAGTGAAACCCAGGTCGAGTTCATAATGCTTCCTTTAGTGTTGTTTTTAGTGAAATAGGTTTTGCTAATGCACATGCACTAACATCACCAGTATGCTAAGCACTAAAAATGACAATAAGGTAAAAGTAAAATGACCGATCGATGAAAACTTTATTGCAGAAATGTGACGTTAAGGTGCTATAAGGATTTCGGTCGAGAAAGCTAAGCCACGAGTACAATAGCGACTAGTAACATAAATACTGCTGCAGTTCTTAAATGGTTTGCGATTGAGTAGGTTAAAATAAGTTGATTATCATCTTGCATAAATAACTCCACTGTAAAATTTATTGTTCAAGTAACTCAATAGAGTCTGCTATAGCAGATTAAGTTCCAAACTTTACGCTTCCTTACATGTACGCGGCAATGTGCCATGGATGATATGTAATTGAATTCAGTTAAGCCTTCAATTTTTGCATACGAATTAACTAAAAAATCTGCTCATTGCTGATTTAAGCACTACTAAGTTGAACTCTTTGCATGAAATAATCTTATTAGTTAAAGGCGCAATACTCGTTATGCATTTAAATGTTCGCCCTCCTGTGCTGTATTTCATCATCCAAATCACTAAAGTCATATTTTAAAATGCTTTTTTGACTTAAATCTATCTTTTGAGTAATAAACCACACATCGCTTACAAATTATAGACAATCATAATCAAGTATAATAATGTTAAATAAGTGTATTTTTGATGACTAAATGCGTGAAAAACAGGATGTTTTCAAATTTTGCGTTACACTAAATTTATCACAATTGTCTAATAATAATGGAATGTAGTAGATGCCTAACAATAAAACCGCCAAAAAATCAGAGCCTCAAGATGAATCGCCCATTAATGAACTAGATCAACTCAGACAAATTGTATTTGGCGTTGCCGAACAACAATTAAAAAAGCAAATTGCATTAACGCGCAGTGATTTAGAACAAGCATTAAATACGCAGAACATTAGCATTACAAATCGGCTTGATAAAATGCAAGAAAATTTCACTCAACAGTTTGCCGATGTAGAACAAAGAATACAGCACCTAGACAAAACGCATGATGAAAACGAATTAGTCATACAGAAAGACCTTGCCAGTTTAGCGTCAGAACATGAAATGTTTGCTACAGCTACGCAACAAGACTTTAAAGCTATGGAACAAGCACTAGATAGTGGTAGCCAAACACTCTCTCATAACTTTAACGAACAACTTGATCAATTAAAAACACACCTTGAAAGCGTATCAAAAGAGCTTAGTTCATCAAAAACCGACAGAAAAACACTCGCTAAATTGCTAGCAACTATGGCGACTAATTTAGAAGATGATGAATTATAATGCCATCCGATGCAGCAAAAGAAGCTGAATCAGCGCAACAATTAGAACAAGTCCGTACATTATTACTGGGTAAAGATAACAGTAGAATTACAGACAGTTTGAGAAAAGATGCCCGTAAAATAGTAGCTGAAGTTATCACTGAAGCGCTGCACGATAGGCAACAAAAAGATAATTCAGTAGATAAAGTCCTGCAACCCTTTGTAGAAGATTCAGTTCAAACATCTGTCGCCCATAACCGCGAACAAATGGTCACTTCTTTATATCCCATTGTTGGTAGTTTAGTGAGAAAATCAGTCGCGGCTTTTCTCAGCGACTTTATGGAAAAAACCAATCAATTAATAGAAAACAGTTTCACAATTAAAGGCCTAACGTGGCGTTTTAAAGCCCGACAAACTGGCGTTAGTTACGCACAATATGCCGCCTCACAAACTTTTGTTTATCGTGTAGAGCATGTTTTTCTTATTCACCGAGAAACCGGTCTTTTGTTAAACACTGTCGCATTAGGTAGTGAAAACAAGAGTGATGCAGACATTGTCTCGGCAATGTTAACAGCGATTAACGATTTTGTTGGTGATTCATTTTTAACTAGTGATGATCAGCTCAAAGAACAATTACAATCAGTTAGTACAGAAAACTTTAATTTATTAATAAAACCCGGTCCAAGTGCCCTTGTTGTGGCAGCAGTAACAGGAAATCCTCCACAAAGCATAAGCGATCAACTCCAATTAACCGTTGAAAACATCCATAGTTTATACCTTGAAGATCTCAATAACTTTAATGGCGATAACCAACAATTTGGCAAAACTGACGGCCTGCTTCGCGACTGTTTATTATCAGAACAAAAAGAAGCACCGACTAGCAAGAAAAAAACACCTTGGTTTGCTTGGGCCATTGTTCTTTTAATATTGTTATATAGCGGGTACAAAGGCGTTAATTGGTTAAAAACGTCGCAATTACATGAAAAAATAATGCAGTTAGACTCTCAACCTGGGGTCATTATTAAGCAGCTTGAAATAGATAACCTCAAGGCAATAACGCTTGATGTATTACGCGATCCTAACGCTATTGAATTAACTGATTGGCTTAACAGCAATGCATTAAATGCGGCACACTTCACAATAATAGAGCGTAAATATTACTCTTTAGACATCCCGATATTACACCAACGTATAGAACGTATTAATAATACATATCCTGGCGTTAATTTTACTTGGCAAAATAATCTCCTCGTTCTTTCTGGTACTTTAAGCCTAACAAAAACCGAACAACTCCTAAACACCTTAGGGCTTGCAGGCTTTACAGTCGGTAATAATTTAAATACGGCACAATTACAGTTAGCAACATCTCAACCTAATGCCGATACGCAACAAGTAAAACAACAGTTAGCTAATGAGATTATTGGCCGAATTGCAGCGCTACAATTGAATTTCCCTGTTGCTGTTGAAACCATTACCCCTGAGATGCAACTTACCTTAAAGCGACTTTATCAATACATTCAACAATTAGAGCCGCTGGCACAAACACTTAACTTAAATTTTGGCTTACTCGTTTTAGGCAGCAGTGATAATACCGGTAATAACTCGACTAACTTAACCATTAGCCTACAAAGAGCAAATAACGCTGCTGATGTACTACAACAGTTAGGTATTGATAAAACAAAAATGTTTGTCTTAGGCTTGGGACAAATTGATATTAACGATATCACTAACTCAGCAAGAACCGTGATGTTTAATGTTATTCTTACCAATAACGATTAACAGCCTAAATAATAAGGTGACACTAGCAAAAATAAGCGTAGTATTTTTACTCATACTACACACATGTAGAGTTATACAAAGCAAGAATTAAAAGCTTAATAAAACCACCTAGCTGTCGAATATGGAGATGACGCTTTGATTCAAAAGAAAATATGCCTTTTAGGGGCATCCAGTGTTGGTAAAACAAGTTTGGTCAAACAATTTGTTGAAGGCATTTTTAGCGAAAAATACCTTACCACCATAGGGGTAAAAATAGACAAAAAAACCATCACCTTCGAAAATGAACAAATTCAGTTTATGCTCTGGGATATGGAAGGTAATGACACTTATAACGTTTTTCAAGAAAGGTACTTACGTGGCGCAGCTGCTTACATTATCGTTGTTGATCAAACCCGCACATCTTCATTTCATGAAGGTTTAGATATACATACACTGGCTCGACAAGTGAGTAACTGCCCTGCTGTATTAACCGTTAATAAGAACGACTTACCTGCTACTTGGAATATTGAAAACCATGAAAATAAGGTTTACAAAGACTTGTTTGATCTACATTTCTCTACCAGCGCTAAAACAGGGGAAAATGTAGAAGCCATGTTTTTAGCCTTGGCTAAGTTGTTATTAAAGGGATGAGTAAATATGACCTCGCTATTAAATAAAGTAATAAACGCCCTTGAACAAATTATATTAGAAGTTATTGATCCTACAACCGGAACCGTTAGGTGGGTTGAAGGCGAAGGAGACTGGGCGAAGGATTTATTTCCACAAGCGGGCAACCAGCAAGTATTTACCATCAATGAAGAAACACCTTTTTTATTCGATTTTCTCTACGACGCCAAATTGTTGTGGAAAGAAAATGAAAACGGCAGGTTACGTTCAGGTTTGTGGACTGAAACAACATTAAATAATACAGAATTACATTTAGAAGCTATCGCAATAAAACAACAACAGCATAATATTTTGGTTATAACAAACCAACGTGAAGACTTTAAAGTACAACAAAAAACTAAACAGGTAGCACGTGAAGTTTTATTATCCTATGATCGGCTTTTCTTGAAAAACGAGTATTTACACACTCGATTACTCTCAATTTTAAACCAACCCTCAGAACAAAGTCATATTTTAACAACTCTGGCTAAAGTAATAGAAAATGCTGAATTCGCGGTATTTATTGCCAGTAGCGATTTTAATACAAATATAGAAAACACGGCAGCCCTTAGTCTTTTTGAAGAACAAACGTTTCACGGCTCAGAGCCTAAGCGTCCCATCAATATTATTCTTAACTTAATGCAGAACCAATTACCTGAGTACGAACGAATAATAGCGACTCACTCAAGTTGGGATGGCGAATTATGTTGGATTTCGCCACCATCGACACTTAAATGGCTAAAAGTAGCTTTTTATCCTGTATTAAATAAGCTGCACGAAGTTGAGAATTGGATAATATTTGCCAACGACATCAGTACAGTTAAACACTTGGTTCAGCGTAACGAAAAGCTTGCTATGCAAGATATGCTAACAGAGTTACCTAATCGTTATGCTTTTTTACAAACACTAGAAAAACATATTATTAGTGCCCAAGCATTTTATTTACTTTATATCGATATTAACGAATTTAGGCGCCACAACGAGTTTTATGGCCATGAAGAAGGCGATAAATTACTGGTTGAGCTGAGTAAACGCATTAGCTCAGCAGTAAAGTCTACAGACTATGTAGCCCGAGTTGGCGGTGACGAATTTGCAATAATTCTTGCAAATATTGACAACCAAGCTAGCTGCGAATTAGCTATTCAGCGTATTATTGAAAGTATAAACAAACCGTTTCACACAAAAAAAGCGAACAGTTTTCATATTAGTATCAGCGTAGGGGTAGCCAATTATCCTAATGATGCCCAAGGTGTTGATGAATTAATGAAGTTTGTCGATTTAAGTGCTTATAACGGCAAGAAAAACAAAAAAAATACCGTACAATTTTACTCGCAATCAATGAAAGACGCTTCACAGCATCTTATTATAGTTGAGCAAGAGCTTAGGCAAGCCATAACAAACAACGAGTTTGAACTCTATTTACAGCCTATTATTGATATAAAAACAAATTGCATTAATAAAGCTGAAGCCTTGATTCGTTGGAACCATCCTGAAAAAGGCTTAGTGAGCCCTGATAGTTTTATACCAGTAGCCGAACGAAGCGGCTTAATCATTACCATTGGTGAATGGGTAATTAATCGTACTTGCCAAATTTCAAAACAGCTAAGCGAGCTAGGTTTTGATATTAAAATATCAATGAACCTATCTCCTTCTCAAGTCGCCGATAGCAATTTATTTACCTATTTAAAAGACTGTATTCAAAACAATCAAGTTAGCCCTTATTTATTAGAGTTAGAGGTAACTGAAGATGTATTAGTTGATGATTACTCAGTTGTAGAAACATTGTTAAGCAATGCAAGAGCAATGGGCATGAGTGTATCGGTTGATGATTTTGGTACGGGTTACAGCTCACTTTCTTACTTAAAGAAATTACCGTTAGATTACTTAAAAATCGACCGAACTTTTATTAAAGAAATTGTTGCTGACGATAACGATAAAGCCATAGTAAAGGCTGTTATTGCCATGGCACATAATTTAAATTTATGTGTCACGGCTGAAGGAGTAGAAACACAAGAACAATTAAGCTTCTTAGTCGATAATGCCTGTAACTCGGTGCAAGGTTATATGTTTAGTCGACCGATCAGTGTAAATTATTTTATAAAACTGCTTACTGAACAGCTCTAATATCTTTACTATCAGCAGACCTGAACAAAGGCTTTCTGCTTTGTTCAGCCTTTAGTCGCTTTATAACTGATACTGGGCAAGACAATATTTTTGATGTTATTTTCTTGCGACTAAGTGTACTGTGCTAGTCGAACGCTCAAGAAAAGCCCCTTCGCAGTAAGCAAAATAATACAACCAAAGTCGCTTAAATTTATCATCGTAACCAAATGGCTTTAACTCAGGCCAAGATTGTAAAAATGCTTCGCGCCAATGAGCAAGCGTTTTTGCGTAATCTAAACCTATATCATTAACCGATTCGGTAACTAAATCAGTATATTGCGTTAAGTTCTCGGTCAAAACAGTAACCGAAGGTAAAAAACCGCCAGGGAAAATATAACGCTGTATAAAGTCGACATTACGTTTGTAGTGTTCAAAGCGTTGATCGGCAATAGTAATGGCTTGGATCAACAGTTTTCCACCCGGCTTTAATCTTTCATTGCACTGTTTAAAGAAACTCGGTAAATATTCAAAACCAACGGCTTCTATCATTTCAATCGACACGAGTTTGTCGAATTCACCCGTTAAATCTCTGTAGTCTTGTTTTAGTAAGGTTATTTTGTCTGTAAGTCCTAGTTGCTCAATACGCTGTTTAGCATAATCATATTGTGCATCAGATATAGTTGTGGTGGTTACTTTACAACCATAATGTTGTGCAGCGTAAATGGCTAAGCCGCCCCAACCTGACCCTATTTCCAATAAATGATCACTTGCCGTTAACTCTAAACGCTGACAAATGGTCGACATTTTATGTAATTGCGCATCAGCTAAACTGGCTTCTTGGCTTGGGTATATCGCCGAAGAATACATCATTTCGGGGTCAAGAAAGCGCGTATACAATTCATTACCTAAATCATAATGTGCCAAAATATTTTTCTTAGATCCTGACTGACTATTTCGGTTGCCGCGATGCAACAACGCATATTTAAGCTTAGTTAACCAAGGTTTTTGCTTTTCAAGTTTGTCTACTTCTTGCTGTGCACGAGCAAATATACGAATAACCGAGGTTAAATTAGGGCTACTCCATTTTCCTGCGATATAGGCTTCTGCTACACCGATAGAGCCACCTTTAACAAAGTCTTTATAGACACTGTTATCATGAATATTAATACGACCAAGTAAAGATTTGTTTTCAGCAAATTCTGGGAAAAGTAAACGTTGGTTATGCTCAACGAGTTCAATTTGACCATATTGAATTTTTGCAAATACGTTGAAAACTAAACTACGACAACGTTTTTCTATCCAACTTGCTGGTTTTTTAACTTTCAAACCTGATACTTGTTCCACCACTAAACTCCTGTTTTAGAATTTTTATTTACTTTTTTGATAACCAATAAAAGGTATACGTTTTAAAAATATTTTCATGGCTTGCCAATAGATACCAAGAATAATTTTTAGGGTCATTACTGGCATATTTAGCCAAAGCTTCCATAGCGCTGTGCGGTTAAATGCAGCTTTAGTTAAAGTCATCGTGACATCAAATATTTTTCTGTCTTGCTTTAACTCGTTATCAGACATTTTTTCAGTATTATCTTGACCATATAAATGATTCTCAATATGCACCATTAAGCTTGAACTATGCTTAGTTGGTGGCTTAATACGCCACTTATAGCACATATTTAAATCCATAAAAGGCGACACCTGAAAGTTCTTATTCGTTGAGTGTGGTATTGCCGCTTTATTTTTATCGCTATTAATCAATGGGACTAAATAATAGTGCCTTTCGTTCCATGGCGTATTACTTACTTCAACCAACACTTGTGTACAGTTGTTGCTAACGTCATAACAAAAATAAAAATTGGCTGGACTAAAATAAATACCTAAACACCTAACCTGAACTAGCATACTAATGCGACTTATATCCTCAAAACCCGATAACGACGCTACCTTATTCTTTATACGTTGTTTAAGTGTGTTTGGTTCACCTCTAAGGTAATCACTTTCTTTAAACCTCAATAAGTTGAACCAAGAAAAACCAAAAATTCCACCAGGCACTTTCTTTGCCTGCATTTCGTCAACATCTAACGCAAGCATATAAAGCTTATAACTAAAACTATGCGACTTTGGGGTATGGCGCCTATGCCTAATTTGTCCGCGATAAATGTGACTTAATGTTGAAAGATCAGTCATTAGCGTGATTTGAAGCTAAAGGCTGTAAAAAACAGTCAAAACGTTGAGCAACATCTACACCGCTTCTAACGCCATCTTCATGAAAGCCACTATACCAATATGCCCCAGCAAAATGTGTGTGTTGATGTCCGCATATTTCCAAGCGTTTTTGTTGAGCATTTATAGATTCTGTAGAAAAAACCGGATGATGATAAATAAACTCACGTAAAATTTTACTTTGCTCAATATCTTCTCGCTGATTCAAGGTGACACAAAAAGTATCATCTGAGCTTAAACCTTGTAAGATATTCATATTGTAAGTCACACTAGCAGGCTTAGCTCTATTACCATTTAACTGATAATTCCAACTTGCCCAAGCCTTTTTCCTTTTCGGCAATAAATTAATATCGGTATGCAAAACCACTGAGTTTTCACTGTATGGAATAGCGCCGAGAATTTTTTGCTCTTGCTCAGTTGCATCACCCAATAATGCTAATGCTTGATCTGAATGACAGGCTATAACGACTTCGTCAAACGTTTGCACATCACCATTGGTAAAATAGATCTGTACTGCATTATTTTCTCTCGTAATCTTTTTTATATCCGCATTTAGGTGGATATTATCTGCAAATGGCTCACACAGCGGTGCTAAATAACTTCTAGAACCACCAGGCACAACATACCACTGTGGGCGGTCAGCTATATTTAATAAGCCATGATTATGAAAAAACTTAACAAAAAAATGAAATTGAAACGCTTGCATTTGCCCCAGTGAACTAGACCAAATAGCCGCGCCCATAGGTAAAATATAATGCTCAGCAAAGTAATAACCAAAATTATTTTCTTCTAAAAAATCCCCTAATGTTAAGCTTTTATCATAATTTTTAGCATGATAACTTTGCTTACACAGCTTATTAAATCTCAGAATTTCTTTTACTAACAACCAAAATTTAGGGTTAAATATATTGCGACGTTGAGCAAACAATGTATTTAAGTTATGGCCGTTATATTCCATGCCCGAATCTGAGTTATGTACTGAAAAGCTCATTTCGGTTTCTTGTTTACCTATGCCTATTTCATTAAGAAGTGCTAAGTAGTTGGGATAAGTTTTATTATTAAAAACGATAAAGCCGGTATCAATAGCATAATGTTGTCCGGCCAACTCAACATCAACAGTTGCCGTATGGCCACCAATATTGGCAGACTTTTCAAAAACACTCACTTGATGCTTTTTCGACAGCAAATAGGCGGCGGTTAGACCTGAAACTCCTGAGCCAATAACGGCAATACGTTTCATCAGTTGTTATCCTTTACATTATTGTTATTTTTTAAAGCCATACTCTGCCAAACAAACGTTGGCAGCAATGCAATTAACTTCATAATTAAAGTTAAGCGTTTAGGGAATTGCAAATACGATTTACCTACTTCAACTCCTTGATAAATTCTTTTAGCGGCTTGTTCACTGGTGAGTAAAAATGGCATAGGAAAATCATTTTTATCTGTTAATGGTGTTTTTATAAATCCTGGGTGCACTAAAGTAACGGCTATGTTTTCTGCTTTTAAATCTAAACGTAAACTATTCGCTAAATAGTCAACTCCCGCTTTAGAAGCGCCATAAGCTTCAGCACGAGGAAAAGGTAATATAGTGGCACTAGAACTAATGAAAACCACTTTTCCACCCTGAGGAATTTTTGGCAAAAAATTCTCTAACAGGTGGCCTAAGCATTGTAAGTTGGTGGCAATAACGCTAGAAAAAAGTGCACCGTCAAATGCTTTGGCATCGTCAATATAACGACAATCGCCAGCATTTAACATTAAGATATCAATATGCTTTATCTCGCTAAGCTGACTTGCTGCCTGACAAATTTGCTCGGTATTTGTAACATCAAAAGCCAGTGGAATAATATTATGATGCAGGTTTGATAATTGTTTTAGCTTCTGCTCATTTCGACCACAGGCAATTACTTGATAATCATGAGCTAAATATTGCTGCAACAATGATTCGCCTATACCTGACGTTGCGCCTGTAATAAGCACTGTCTTTTGTCTGCTCATTACGATACTGCCTTCTTTTTAAACCAACGAATAATGCGACCAAATAAAGGTAACTGTTCATAAAGCATCGCACCTAAATCTAGGTAATCTCGATGATAAATAACTTTGTCTTCAACACCTTTTAAATGAGAACTGCCTTGCACACTGACCACCTTACCTGAGTTTAAACGTGGATGTTGGTAGTTCATTTGCCAATAAATAGTGGCTTCTTCTCCATCTACCAATACGTGCTCAATATAAAAATTGCAATAATTAAGGTTTTGATAGAGTTGGTTAAAATAGTGATTAAATTGTTCAATACCCGACAACTGATGTAGTGGATCTATAAAAATAATATCGCGATGATAAACCTCGTTGAGTAACTGTAAGTTGTCGATTGATAATTGTTGATAAATATCCACAAACTTAACCAACCAGGCTAAACTTTGACCATGAGCAGATAACTCATTAACACGCATAGCTTTATTATTTGACATAAACACTCTTCATAGTTTCGACGAATCTACTTAAATTCAGTAGATAGTTTTTGGACGCTAAACAAGGCTAAAATGGGTTACCTGTTATACCTATTTAAATGACGATTATTACCGATAAAAATCAAGTGCCGCTAACCTTGCTTGTTTATGCTCAACTATTGCTGGCCAGTAAATTGATAACCTTTCTTTTGCAATATGTTTATGCGGAAAATGTATTTCTTTATCAGGCAATTGCGCCAGCTCTGGTATAAATTTACGTATAAACTCACCTTTTGGATCAAATCTTTCGCTTTGTCTGATCGGGTTAAAGACTCGAAAATAAGGTTGAGCATCACAGCCGGTACTTGCCGCCCATTGCCAACCGCCATTATTAGCAGCTAGGTCACCATCAATTAACTGCTGCATAAAGTATTTCTCTCCCCAGCGCCAATCAATTAATAAGTGCTTTGTTAGAAAACTCGCCACCACCATGCGCAATCGATTATGCATCCAGCCGGTTTGATTTAGCTGTCTCATTGCCGCATCAACCAAAGGGTAACCCGTTTTACCTTCGCACCATTGAGCAAATAAGGTTTTATTATTCGGCCATTTCACTGCGCTATACTTAGGATTGAAGCAGGCATGCTTAGATAAATCTTGTCGGTGGAAAATTAAATTTCGGTAAAATTCTCGCCAAATTAATTCATTTAACCAAGTAAATTCTTCACTGTCTGAAGCCACTAGAATATCGGGAAATCGTTGCAGAAAAAGCATAAGTAAATAACGAGGGCTAATGGCACCTATGGCTAAATAAGGAGATAAACCAGAGGTTGCTTTTATCGCAGGAAAGTCACGTTTATTAGCATAGTTTGCGACTTTATATTGATAAAAATCAGGAATAACCTGTTGCTCGACTTGTTCAGCTAACGGCCAAGAATCTGACGTGCCAACACAGTCTAATGGCGCTACAAGATTTTGCTTTTTTTCTTCAATCTGACTTGCTGAAAGTACCGAGCTAGGTTTACCTAAATAGGAAAAACCGTGTTGTTTAACATAACTTAGCCATGCACGTTTATAGGGTGTAAACACCTTATACATTTCATTAGTTTTATTGAGTACTTGTCCTTTTTTTACAATGACATCACTTTCAAACATGCGTAACGGAACGCCTTGGGCAATACACGCCGCGTCACGCTGTTGCTCATTAAATTCTATTTCTTGGTTAGCAATAACTTCAGTAATATTATGCTGTTGGCAATATTGCTTTAAGTAAGAAGTTTGCGCTGAAAAATCATCACAATGTACAACTTCTAAGGTAATATTTAATGATAACAACTGCTCTGCTAATGCATTAACATGACGCTTGATAAAATCAATTTTAATCGCTGACCAATCATGAGCTAGCCATTGTTTTTCACTGACAAAAAAAATGGCCTTAGCCATTTCCGAGCTTTGATGTTGCTGGAGGAAATAATCTAAGGCTGGATTATCGTGAATTCTAATATCGTTGCGAAACCAAAGTAACAAGGACATTCCTTAATAATTAATTGGGTTTAATAGCCGTATCTTAATTTTAACGACTCAGGATATGGGTTTAGGTAAGCTTGTTGAGCTAAGTAATCGTTAGGATGCCCCAATAAGTAATGATTTATCAGCGTTAAAGGCACCATTAAAGGCATTAATCCCTCACGATAAGCATCAATTTGTTGTGATAGTTCTTTGCGTTGATCTTTATTTAAGTATTTCGAGAAGTAACCTTGAATATGAGAAAGTGTATTCGCATGATTTTTCCGTGTTGCTACCCGTTTTAAAGCAGTCATTAGCCCCGCTATATATTGCTCAGCCATATCTTCTAGCGCAATATCTGCACTGGCCAATAAACGTCCTAGCTGCTTATACGCAACAAGATCATGACTCATTAGTGTGTATTTATATTGGGCATGAAAACTCGTAAGTTTATGCTTACTTACGCCAGACTCAACTACCGACAGCCAGTGACGATAAGTATAAACTCGAGCAACAAAGTTCTCTCTCAGAATAGGATCGTTTAAACGGCCATTTTCTTCACAAGGCAATAACGGGTTGGCTTTCATTATTTCTCGAGAGAAAACACCAATACCATGAGCTTGTAAAGGATCACCGCTGGGCGAATAAACTTTTACACGCTCCATACCACAGCTTGGACTTTTAGCACAAAAAACATAACCACTCAGGTTCTGTGAGAGTGATGCTATTTTTTTTCCGTAAGCTTTGATCGCCGCTGTAACATCTCCAGACCCGTCGGGCCGAGAAACCTTGATCATTTGTTCGTCTTTAATCAAGCGAATAGTGGGACGTGGTATAGGCATACCTACTGCAACTTCAGGGCAATAAGCTTTATAAGTTACATGCTGCCCTAATTCTTTATTACAAAAGTTAGACGGCTTGTTGCTGGCATCAAACCTTACCTTCTCACCGATTAAACAGGCACTTATGCCGACAATAACATCTTCTTTGCCAAATTCTTTATACATAGCAATCTCTATTAGTAAATAAAAGCACCAATAGGGTTTAGTAATTTATTAATCCCTTGGGTAAAGTGTAGTGCATCATTTGCCACTGTATAACAAAGACAACCATGCTCTGTAGCAGGTTGATGCTGGTGTCGCTTATCTAGCATGATAAAGTCACCTGCTACATATTCACCTTGTTCATCAGCAAAAGTACCCGCTAACAAAAGTGTTAACTCAAAGCCTTTGTGGGTGTGCTCAGGGATTGAACCACCAGGGCCGATATGCAATAAATTGGTATGAATCTCCCCTTCACCTAAATTGACTCGAGCGCGAGATAACTTCCCAATTTGAGCAGTTCTGCCTAACTCCATATTACGTAGCGCATTAGGAAGTGAGTACTGCATACCTTTAAAAGTTATTAATTTTTCTTTTGCTATAACTTTTGCTGGTGCGATGTCATCAGAAGCTGTAATTTCACTAATAATGTCATCGAAGCTCATTTGTGCGGCTTCAAGCGTATGAGCACTTTCTGATACTGGCGTTTTAATTAGTATGTCTTGCTCAAAGCTAGCTTCGGCAACTTGTTCTGTAAGCTGAGATATTTTTTGTTGGCAGATTGGACACATGTCAGCGTGTATTGCTATACCTGCAGCAAGCGAAGCAGGTAAATCACCATCCACAAAACTTTTTAACAAGGAAAATTTAGGGTGGTGTTTAATCATGATCTTCTCCTAATTTCAATTTCAGCTTACCAAGCGCAAGCCTCAGTCGAGATTTTATTGTGCCTAGTGGTAAATTCAAATGAACAGCAAGCTGCTCTTGTGACATTTCCAAAAAGTAAAAACCTTTCACCACTTGTTGTTGATTTTCAGGCAGCGTATCAATAATACCTTTTAAGTTACGGCTTTGAATATGGTCACTAAAAACGTCGTCTTCTGTATGTTCAGATTCAGCCAGTGGCCATATATCATCACTAAGTGTATCTTCTTTGTTGGCTTTCATTTTACGTAACAAATCAAAAGTAACATTACGCATAATGGTGTAAACCCAAGTTGTTGCCGCGCCTTTGTTATCGTCAAATAGGTGTGCTTTTCTCCAGACATTAGTCATGGTGTCTTGCACAACTTCTGAGGCGAGCGCTTCGCTGTTTAATTTACCTTGTGCAATACCTTTAATTTTGGGTGCGAAAAAGCTAAACACTTCAGTAAATGCTTGCTTGTCTCTATTGTCAGCTATCAATTTAAGCCATTGACAAAGTTGGGGATGATCGATTTTATTAGTCATATCACTAGATGTATCATTTGCTTTATGACTTGGCAACTCTGAATGCAATAACTGCATAGTTCTTACCCGTTATTTTACTTATGACAATTAATACGCAGTGCAAACATCATGAGATCACTTTAATATTTAAATTAATTCATCGGCTAAAATTATGCGCTGTAAAAGTTGTTTGGCTTGGCTATATGAGTCTTGAGCGACGAAGATTTTTTTTTCAGATAACTTTAATGGAATAAGCTCTATCCATCGTGCAACTACCCAATCGCCACTTGAGAAGCATTGCTTTTGATATAAGTCATTTAGTTCATTGTTTTCACTAAAAAGTTTACTAAGTGAAGTGGATAAATCACTGGTAGTTTCATCTAAATTCACTTCAGACCAGTGCGCTATTGGGGCTACATCGCCATGGTGAAGCTTCATGCTATCTTGGCTAATACTTTGTATATCAACAAGGCACTTGCAATGAACATCAATGAGTAAAATACCATCGTCACTCTGTTCAAAATTAATTATCTCAACCCAACTCCCCACATGCGAGGCGTTAGATTTATCATCTTTATCATTACTTAAAATAACAAACCCTTGGTTTTTCATTGCTAACGAAACCATTTTTAAATAACGCGCTTCAAATATTCTCAGCCGTGTAATACCTTGCGGCAATATAAATATCGGCAACGGAAAAATAGGTAAGTTAATAGTAGGCATCGGCGTTAAGTAACTCAATTGTGTTAGTAGATGTTCTTTATACGTAGAGAAGCTAAAAAACGATCAAAAAAAAGCCTCATAATGAGGCAAGGGATTTACACAGCGGGAATAAATTTGTTTGTATATTAGTTATACACAATTTAGTTATACGTAATAAATTTAAAAAAGATCAAATAATTTATAACAAAGCTAATTTAAAGCGTTAATTACTTAATTCACAGCGCTTAACCGCTGCTTGCTTATCAAAGAACAAGGTTATTTCTGCAACGGTTACACCAAATTTTTTCATTTTTGTTCGATTAAAAACACGATGTTCATCAATTTTATACATCCAATCATCAAGTGAAAGTTCAATAACATCGTTATCTACTGGTACGTTCAAGTTGTACTGCCACTGAAAAGCAAGCCCCACTTGCTGACCCCTAGCTACACCAACCACATCTTCAGCACGCCCTTGATAAAAACCTTGCTCTAACTTTGTTAACTGCCAATTCCGATAACTAATTTCACCATCAGCAAAATAAAACACTTCTTTTAATATTCCTTCATTATTTTGCCATTGACCATCAAGCTCAACACAAAAACGACGCGTAACTTTATTACTATAGTCTTGCACCATCCCCCAAGCTATCGATTTTCCGGTAAAGTATTGTTTTATATCTAAGCTCTGCGATGTTGCTTTGTAGTCTGATAACTGTGCTGTACAACTTGATATCAAGAAAGTTAGGCCAATAATTATCGGCATACTTAGATATTTAATCACGCTTTATCTCCTAGTAGTTTTAATCGTAACTTAGGTTCACTGGTACCTTCGTCTATCCAAATACTGAGAAACGTTTTAGCAAACGTTGCACTGTCAATTTCACCAATGAATTTACTATTTAAATAGAATAACGTTTTATTCTCTTGAGTTAACATTGATAGCCTATCACCAGCATTTATGTCTAACCATATTCGCTCTAATAAAGGTAAAAATACCGCATATTCACTTTCTTTAAATGATAAATGTTGCCATTGCGATACGGTATTATCTAATAAGTCCTTTTTACTGATATCGCGCAAATATTCAATCTCGAATAACGATTGCTGGCAGGTATCATCAAACGGTCTTTGACCATCAGTGGTGAGTAAGGCGCTTTCATATATATCCCAAAACAACACTGAAAACTTGGCTTTACCTAATAAAATAAAAGGCTGTTCTGCCAAGTATGCTGATAGGTTATTTGGATTAATGAATGGCTGATCTAGCGCAGCGCAATTTATTTCAGTATTAATATTCTTTGCACCATTTACTAAATCATTACTTTTATTAGCAAAAGTTTGTAATGGCCACAATAAAATAATCACGAACATTGCTTTAAATGCTTTAGCATTAACCAACATTGCTTTTCTCCTCTAAAGTTAGCAGCCAACGACTTAACGAAAAAATAACTAACATTAACGGTGCCCATACACTGGCAAGTAAGAAATAAGTAACACCTAATGACGGTACGAAATAAACCACCGATAATTTGGCCCCTGCGATATAACTTAAGGGGGCAAAAATAGCCCCGACAAAAAGTTGTAATAGTTTAGCGTTTTCAAGAAACGCTAAACTATGTCGAATAGTCCCAGCGAAAACAAACCAGAGGGTGAGCAACCATAACGGGATCCATTCGGTATCAGGAAAAATAAAAACTCCAAAGTAAACTAAAGTAAGATCTAGCCCAATGCCTACTAAAGCGACCAATAAAATTAACAGAATTTCGTTTTTAGCCGCTTTAAAAAACCAAAGCTGACTTACAAACAAAGCTATGGCGACAGGAATGAAGTTATCGCCAATTAGAATCAAACCAAACCAAGCAATGTTGTATCCAATTAGGTTCAATAAAGTAGAAGGTTTTATTCTCGTCACTATATCAACTACCACTGATAATATTATATTGGCTTATACGTAACGAAATGAGTTTTAGATTAGTTTTTATGATCTAAGTGCGAAGGTTTACCGTATATAAAGTATTAATGATCAAAATTTGATAAGAGCTTTCAATGCGTACAAAACATTACTTAGGCTATTTAGGCTTGATACCCTTTATACTAACAATCGCTTTTGCTGCATATATTGATGAGCTTTTAAACATACCTGCCGTAAAAGTATTTATATTTTATAGTGCAATTATATTGAGCTTTATCGCCGGCACTTTATGGCGCAAGCTTAATGACAAGACAAGTATTAAGCTACAAATTCTAAGTAATATATTTAGTTTATTGGCATTTCTTACTTTATTTTTGCCTAATTATATTGCTTTGGTTATTTTAGCGAAAGTTTATCTGTTGGCTTTGCTTTGTGAGTACCATTTTGATCATAGCGATCCAAAAAATCATCCGTATTTAAATTTGCGAATGCATCTAACTGCTTTGGTCGTTGTATTACATATTATCGCTTTTGTCTTTTGGTGTATTTAATGGCAGGAATGATGGAAACAATTTAAATTTACCGTCTATTGCCACACCAGTTTATTTAAAGCTTATTGCCAACCAAAACGCCAGAATTTAGGGTCCTTTAAATCACGCCAATTAATTGCATATTCATTACCACTAATAACTGCGGTAATTAAACATTCAATAACATTTTTATCTTCGTCAAACTCTACTTTCGTGATAACAAAATGCTTTTCTTTGTTTTCGACATGCCGTTTAGACCATTTACTATTGATTAATACTTTCGGATTAACTCTGTTCATGCTGCTGACACTAATAATTTATTTATTTTAGCCAAGAACAAATCCATGGTTTCTTGTTCTGTAAAGTCAAATGTATAACGGCCATGAAACAAAAGCGTTAAGGTTAAATCTTTATAGCCTAAGAAGCAGGTATAGCCGTCAAAGTCATGCCAAGCTTTAATACCTTCAAATTCATAGTTACCTGCTATTTTATTTCCTTGAGTCGTTACTATATTAAACACCTGTAGTAAGTCGCTCAAAGCAACGTTATTGTTTTTCATTAGTATATTATCCTTATAGTAACCCTACATAACGTAGATAAAGGTTGTGTATTCGCCGGTTGCATCATAAGCCAGCCTTATTTAAAGGTGACAAAAATATTATGACACTAAAGTTAGCTACTGTGTTGGCCACTTTACCTTCATTTTGATAAATAGCGACTAAGCCTTAAACTATTTTTATTTCAATCAATAGCATAACGAGTACCCATAATTATTAAACATATACGGCTCAATGAATAATAAAGTTCAATACTGATAACTTAATATAGTGAATGTTGAGTAGTAGCACTCAGTATAGAAGGTAGGTGCTTTCTAATAGAGAAGGTCATGATATAAACCACAAGCTTATTATTAACTAACCTGAACGCTGTTATTTATATGGATTAGAAAAAATTACTTAGGCGCTCAACCATTAAAGTAAGCATCCTAAGTAATTTATCGTGAGTTTTTATTTGGCTACTTACTGATAAGCACCTTGAGAATACGTTAACTCATAACTGTGACTATAGATTTCAAGAATATTACCAAAAGGGTCTTCCATATAAATCATACGATAAGGCTTCTCTCCTGGGTAATAGTAACGAGGCTCTGCCATACGTTTTTTACCGCCCGCGGCAACAATTTTCTCTACTAATTCTTCAAGGTTTGGGTCCTGCACACAAAAGTGAAACACACCTGTTTTCCAGTACTCAAAGTTATTCTCTGGATTTTGTTGATTTTTAAACTCAAATAACTCAACACCAATGCGATCACCTGTCGACATATGCGCAATTTTAAATTTATCCCAATTGGCACCAAAAACATCAGTGCACATAACACCTATAGCACTGTCGTCTTCAATAACTTCGGTAGGCTCCATAATTAAATACCAACCTAAAACTTCAGTGTAAAACTTAACCGCCTTTTCTACGCTTGGTACTGAAATACCTATGTGTGAAAAGGTTCTTGGATATACTTTATTCATGCGAATTGCCTCTTTAATTTGATAGACAAAGTATAGAGAACAATATAAATTACTAAAAATTATCATTAATAATAATTATGATTACATTTCGTTATGATAAATCTGATTTGGTTAAAAACATTTTGTACCTTGGTTGAAGTGGGTCACTTCACTAAAACGGCTGAATTACTTTATATGACGCAATCTGGCGTAAGCCAACAAGTAAAGAAATTAGAGCAGCAATTGGGTACAGCGTTATTAATTCGTGAAGGTAAGTCTTTTTCTCTCACCGATGCCGGCATTAAATTAAACCAACAAGGCCAAAATTTATTACAACGCTCAGCCGAGCTTGAAAAGGCAATAAAATATGATGACCAATATACAGGAACAGTAAGTATTGCTTCACCTGGCAGCATTGGCTTAACGTTATACCCTTACATGCTCGATATTCAGCAACAACACGCTACATTATCTATAGACTATAAATTTGCGCCAAATAAAAATATAGCGCAGGACTTAGTTGAACGTAAAATTGATATTGGCTTGGTTACTGAGCTGAGTAAAGCGGAGAATATTGTTAGCCAAAAAGTAACTGATGAACCTTTAGTATTAGTTACGTCACATGATATTAGTCGTATAAGTTGGGAAAAACTGACTAAAATTGGTTTTATAAACCACCCTGACGGTCAACATCATGCTCAGCTTTTGCTGAGTAAAAACTTCCCTCAATTTGAACATATTAGTCAACTCTCACATCGGGGTTTTTCTAATCAAATTAGCTTGATCTTAGAGCCCGTTAGCCGAGGTATTGGCTTTACAGTATTACCTTTAAATGCGGTAAATGCTTTTGGTAACCCTCAAGCACTAAAGGTGCACGCATTAGAAAACTCAGTAAATGAAACCTTATATTTATGTCAAAACCGACATACATTAGAAAATAATCGCAGCAAGTTTATTAAAAGTAAGATCATCGATTTTATTATTTGAATACAAAATTTAAATAAAAGCAATTTCAATGCGATTACTGAAGTAGTTTTTATAAACTACTGGCGAAACATCAGCCAACAGCGCTCACTCTTCTACAAAAAATTAGTTGCACCAAAATAGAGCAACTAGCTTCATTGGTGCAGTTTAACGAGTACCACCCTTTCCTTAAAAAACAAAAAATTAAAAAATACCTCTTAGTTTACAGCGTATTACCTGCAAACGTTATTAACTAGATATACTGGCATAAGAGTTGAAAGTATTAAGATATAAATAATGAGCCACAGTGAAAATTATGCTTTCTACTTTTATTAAACAACATAAATTACCTGAAAAATTTAGACTAACTGCGAAAGATTATTACCAACCTCTAGCAGAACGAATTTTCAACCAATTTAGCAAAAGTAGTCATGCCTACTTTGTCGGCATTAATGGCTGTCAAGGTAGCGGAAAGTCAACCCTCACCGATTATATCGCAGAATATTTAACAAAAACCCATAACTTGAATATCGCGGTAATGTCGCTAGACGACTTTTATTATACTGGCGAAAAACGTCAAGCTTTAGCGCGAGACATTCACCCATTACTCGCTACACGAGGCGTTCCCGGCACCCATGACATGGCTATGCTAGAAAGTACGCTAGTAAAATTAAAGGCGCAAGAAGTTGGCTTTACTATCCCCAGATTTAATAAAGCTACTGATGAACCGTATCCTCAGGAACAATGGCAAGTTATTGAAAAACCGATAGACATTATATTGTTGGAAGGCTGGTGTTGGGGTGTAAAGCCGCAAACTGCAGAACAACTAAGTTCACCGGTTAATGAACTAGAACTTAAACACGACAGCAACGGAGACTGGCGTAATTATGTTAACCAACAACTACAGCAACACTACCAACCGCTATATAAAACAATGGATTTTTGGCTAGCACTGCAAGCCCCTTCATTTGACTGTGTCTACAAATGGCGTTTAGAGCAAGAAGAAAAATTGAAGGCTAAAAATCAGGGCTTGTCTAACTCTAAAATAATGAAGTCAGCTGGTATTTTAAATTTCACACAATATTTTCAAAGGCTTAGTGTACAAGCCTGCAATACGATCTCTCAATCTGCTGATGCAATATTTTATTTAGATTACGCTAGAAACATTTCAGATATTCCAGTGACGGACGATGCATGAATAGTAAAAAACCAATTATATTCAGCGATTTAGATGGCACTCTGCTTGACCACTATAGTTATAAATCAACCGCAGCTGATGCAACACTACAACAACTGCAGCAAGCAAAAATACCGGTGATATTAAATACCAGTAAAACATTGGCTGAGCTTGAAGTTATAAAAACAGAACTAAAGCTTGATACACCTTTTATTATCGAAAATGGCGCTGCGGTATATATCCCCAAAAACACCTTCGATATCCAGCCTAAAGATACTGAAAGTATAGGTGATTATTGGGTAAAGTCATTCTGTTTACCTAGCAAACATTGGTTAGATTTACTCACTGAACATAGCCACGACTTTAAGCAGTATTACCGTGGGTTTTCATCGCTGTCGGCGGAAGAATTGGGCCAAATAACCGGGCTAGATTTAGCGCAAGCTGCACGAGCAAAACAGCGTCAGTATGGTGAACCTATTCAATGGTTAGGCGACAAAGAAACTAAAAAAGCCTTTATCTCACATTTAGTGGAATTAGGTGCAAATGTAGTACATGGCGGCAGATTTATTCATGTGGGAGGTTTCTGTGACAAAGGTCAAGCGTTGATTTGGTTAACCGAGCAATATCGAGAGCATTATAACAATTTTTCAGTATATACCCTGGCTTTAGGTGACGGTGAAAATGACACCCCCATGTTAGATGCTGCAGATATTGCCGTGCAAATTCGCTCCCCAGTGCATGACTTCCCTGCACTGTATCGTAAGTATCAAACTAGCCAGACAAAGCTATATGGTCCAGAAGGCTGGGCAGAATCGATACAACACCTGCTCGCTGAGCAAATAAATGCAATACCTGAGAAAGCACAATAATGCAGCACGTAACTGCTTAATCAAATTCACACGCAATTAAATCAAAGGAATAACATGGCTGACTTTTATCAAAATGGAACCGTAACCACGTTACATAACCTAGCTCAGCGCGATCCAGAAAATATGGCAGCTGAGTTATTAGAATTCTCAAAAACGCGCTCTTTAGGGCTTATTCTACCGTCTTTATTTTCTGAATTAGAAGGAAAAGCCTTACCAGATATTATAGGTAAAATAAAAGACGTAAAATACTTATCTGAAATAGTTATAGGCTTAGATCGTGCCGACTTAGCCCAATATAAACATGCTCTATCGTTTTTTGGACAATTACCTCAGCATCACAGAGTATTGTGGAACGACGGACCAAGACTACAGGCAATTGATAAAAAATTGCAAAAATTGGGTTTAGCACCAAAAGAACTCGGTAAAGGTCGTAATGTTTGGTATTGCATGGGCTATATTCTAGCTTCTGGTAAAACGGAATCAATTGCGCTGCATGACTGCGATATTTTAACTTATGAAAAAGAGCTGCTCGATCGACTACTTTACCCAGTCGCAAATCCGTTATTTAATTATGAATTTTCGAAAGGATTTTATGCCCGAGTAGCCGGAGGAAAGATTAATGGTCGAGTTTCACGATTACTCGTGACGCCACTGATAAAAGCCTTAAAGAAAACCGTTGGTCATTGTGACTATCTCGAATATATGGACAGTTTTTTATACCCATTAGCGGGCGAGTTTTCATTCCGCCGAGATGTACTCAGTGATATTCGCATCCCAAGTGACTGGGGATTAGAGATAGGCGTGTTGTCTGAAATGTATCGTAACTATTCTCCAAATCGCTTATGCCAAGTAGATATAGCCGCAACATATGATCATAAGCATCAGGACTTATCTTTAGATAATACCGCAGGAGGCTTATCTAAAATGTCTATTGATATCAGTAAAGCTTTTATTCGTAAGCTTGCTACACAAGGCGAAACTTTTAGTGCTGAAAAATTCAGAACGTTAAAAGCAACCTATTACCGTATCGCTCTCGATTATGTTGAAACCTATCGCAACGATGCAATGATGAACGGCCTTGAACTTGATATTCACAACGAAGAAAAAGCGGTAGAAATGTTTGCTGAAAATATTTTAACTACAGGTAATACTTTTTTAGAAAACCCAATGGAAACACCTTTCATACCTTCTTGGAACCGAGTTGTAAGTGCAATTCCTGATATATTATCGCAACTAAAAACCGCTGTAGAATTAGATAACCAAGAGTTTAATCAATCATAAGGAGGCCGAATATGACTATGCTAGCGCAGAGCGAACCGTTAAAACACAAATTAACCCAACAGCTTTCGACGATTTATCAAGGGATAACCCTAAAGCAGTCTATTGATGATATTGCAGATGCGCTCATAGACATAATGCGGTTAACCTCCGATACCGAAGCCCCAACGCCTTTTACCAACCATTGGTCAGAGACCGACATAATATTAATCACTTATGGTGACAGTATTATAAAAACAGACCAAGCACCTCTAAAAACATTGAAAAACTTTTTAGACAGTCATGTAAAAGACACAATTAATAGTGTGCATATTCTGCCATTTTTTCCTTATAGTTCAGATGACGGCTTTTCGGTTATTGATTACTCTTCTGTTAATGAATCTTTAGGCTCTTGGCAAGAAATCACCAAGATAAGTCAAGATTATCAATTAATGTCAGACTTAGTTATTAATCATTGCTCAAGCCGCAGTGCCTGGTTCGATAACTTTATAAAAGGTGAAGGACCAGGGCATGACTTTTTCTTTACTGCACAATTAGATGACGACTTATCTAATGTCGTTCGACCCCGAACATCCCCCTTACTAAAAGAGGTAATGACCGGCCAAGGACAAAAATTTGTTTGGTGTACATTTAGCCATGACCAAGTTGACTTTGACTTTCGAAACCCTGAGGTATTAAAAGCCTTTACCTCAATCATTCGACAATATCTTGATAATGGAGTTAAAATATTTAGGTTTGACGCGATTGCTTTTCTTTGGAAAATTGTCGGCCGTGATTGTATCAACTTACCTCAAACTCACGAGATGGTTAGACTATTACGCACGTTAATTGAGTCTGCCGACTCGCAAGCCATAATTATTACTGAAACCAATATCCCTAACACTCAAAACCTGACCTATTTTGGTAACGCTAATGAAGCCCATGGCATATATAATTTTTCGCTGCCTCCTTTATTAATCAACACTTTACTTACCGGTAATTGCACCCATTTAAAGCGTTGGCTGATGAGTATGCCGCCTTCACAAAACGGCACCATGTATTTCAATTTTATTGCTTCACACGACGGCATAGGTTTACGCCCTGCAGAAGGTTTGTTAAATGACACTGAGCTAGATAATTTAGTGCAAACTATCGAAAGTTTTGGCGGTAAAATATCGTGGCGAACATCAGACCAAGGCGAACAAAAACCGTATGAAATGAACATAGCCCTTTATGATGCCCTACAAGGCACGGTAAAAGGCAAAGACGAGTGGAATTTTGAACGTTTTATTTGTGCTCATGCCATTATGTTTGCACTTGAAGGTGTACCTGGGATTTATATTCATAGCATGTTAGGTACGCAAAACGATTATAATAAGCTTGCCAACACCCACAATAATCGCTCAATAAATCGACATCGTTGGGATGAAAGTGAACTAGAATCCGCTTTAGCAAATACTAACTTGCATCATGGTAAAGTACTTTCCACTTTAAAGTCTTTGTTAAACACACGCATTAAACAACCAGCTTTTCACCCTAATGCAACCCAATTTACCTTGCACTTAGGTGTAAAACTATTTGGCTTTTGGCGACAAAGTCAAAATAGAAAACAGAGCGTGTTTTGTGTGACAAATATTTCGGACAAACCTGCTGCACTACCATTAAGTGAACTCAATTTAATTATTACAGAGGCATGGGTAGAATTAATCAGCGGCGAAGAAATAACCGCTTTAACTCAAGAAGTTATGTTAGCGCCATATCAAACAGTCTGGATCTCTAACCAAAGAGCTTAACCTGTTGTTGATTATGATGTGCTTTTAAACACTTCAATTCTATTTCGACCACTTTCCTTGGCTCGATACATGGCAGTGTCAGCATCTTTTATTACCGCTTCAAAATTAGTGTGGCTGTCGCTAACGGTACAAATGCCTAAACTTAGGGTTACTGTTATTTCGTTACCTTCAAAACTAGGGCAATTACTTGCTAAAGATTTTTGAATACGTTCAGCCGTTTTCACTGCACCTGCTAATTCACTTTCAGGTAAAAGTATAATGAACTCTTCGCCACCATAGCGAGCAAAAAAATCAATATTACGAATTTCTGTGCTGCATATATTACAAATATGTTTGAGCACTTCATCACCAAATGCATGACCATATTGATCATTAACATCTTTAAATAGGTCGCAATCTAGCAATATAATGGTGAACTTATTATGGCTTCTTTGTACCCGAGCAAATTCAGCATTACCGCGTTCAAATAAGGCACGTCGATTAGCAACGTTCGTTAACGGGTCGGTGTTAGATAACTTTTCTAACACTTCTGTTCTTTCTGCAACAATTTTAGTCATTGACTCTAAAGATACCGTTGTTTCACTCAACTCGGTATTCATGTCATTAAATGCACTAGCAATACTTTCAAACTCTTCTGATGAATTAGACAGTTCTATTTTCTGAAAGTTACCAGAGCTAGTTTTTACAAAAGCTGATTTAACTTCTTGAAGTGACGTTCTAAAAATTCGCACTAATTTAAAAGCGCCATAAACCAAAGTAAATAAACTCAAGAGCAACACCGATAATATCCATGTAACCTGTCGTTTTATGACAGAATTAATATCAACCTGCACTATATTGAATAAGTGTATAGAATCAGCTCTTATTGCCTCTAACTGATTAATTAATCTAGCTTTTAAGTGTTGTTTAATTTTATTATCTGCATTTAATAATTTATTTTTATTAATGGCGTTGAATAAACGAAGTACATTTTTATTCTGACTTTCTATACTATGTTGAATGGTCTGCTGTTGAGCTGTTAGATTTGGAGTTTTTAAGAGCAATTCACTAAATTCACGATCTAAAGCCAACCAACTATCGGTATTAAAGTCGCTTGCATAAATGTTCTCTATACTTATGAATTGCTTCAAAATATTAGCATGGTTTTCTACTTTATTGGCGTACCGCTCACGTTCCAATGCAACATTTACTACCTGAATTGACCATAAAATACTGATCGCAAGCGCGAGAAAAAATATGCAACTACTAAAGGTAAATACGTAAATTTGTTTTTGTAGGCTCAACTTCATAGTAAATCCTTATTTACATCGATAGGTTTACTGACCCAGGACTAACCATAGTAAGCGCTCTGCTATCAAAAATACGTTCGGTATTATGAACATGTTCAAACTCTTCAGATTGTGACTCCATTGCCCAAATAGCTTGAGATTTAATGTTTAACATTAAAGAATGATTTAGCCCGAGCTTAAAAATATAATCAGACCATACCCAGGCAATAAACTCAGGTTCTACATTTAATTCTGCTATGACTATTTTTTTCGCTGCTTCGGGATTAGACACGATATAATCAATTGCGATACGTAAACCTTCGATAACACACTTAGCTTTTTTTAGTAGTTTTTTATCTGCGGTTTGAGAAATTAAGTTAAAGCTTAGCGTACTTAAACTTTTAGTGTCGTGAATTTTTATTTCTTCACTGAGTAATTGTAACGCTTGAAAGCCAAAAGGTTCCCACGGAAGAATGGCGTCAACTTCCTGCTGACTAAAACCTGTTAACAACTTCTCAGGCTTATAATGATGTAGTTTAACATCATGCATACTTAGCCCTTCAATAGCGAGTAATGTACTCAAAATATATTCGCTAGATGTGCCTTTAGTAACTCCTATTCGTTTACCTTTGAGATCACTCATAAATTCAATATTATCAGCTTTGCGAGTAATTAATTTTACATCATTGTCTGACTGAACAAACATGGCGTGTGTTACAAAGTCTTGCGTGTTTAAACTTTGAAATGCAATGACAGAATCAGAGCTTGTACCAAAATCAACCTTACCGCTCATCACTTTTTCAAATGCTGCTTGCCCACCAACAACTTCATCAACTTCGACACTTGCACAGGTATTTTCAAAAGCATTTATAGCGTTAGCAACATAAAAAGGCGCAGACAATGGCGTTTTAGAAACGGCGATAGTGATGGGATGCTTTTCTTGGGCTGTAAAATTTGCAACGTAGAAGTAGCAAATTGCAACACCCATGATTAAGAGCACCAATATAACAGGCGCTAATCGTTTTTTTTCATGCAAAGCGTAAATCTCCTTTTTATCTATGCATTATATATAGTTATTATATGCATATTTAATGATATATCCTATTAATTAAGCATCGTTTTTAGATTAATTACAGTACTGCAACCATTAAATAATAATACTAGCAGGTAACGCTAGATCTGCTTTTAAATTTTTATGAAAATTAAACAATATTGAAAAAATATAAAAATACATGAGAATATTTCTTAATAAAGGACTGTTCTAAGTACTTATTGCGAGTAGCTGCACTTCATATTTGGTGATCCTAAGCATTGCCAATTTCGTATATAAATTTAAAGTACTGTGGAATAAATATGACTTAAATGAAAAATATAACTAAAGCGCAATTAAACGCGATGGAGCCTCGCTATAGAGCTCAAATGATTAACAGTTTATCGGGTTTTAAAAGTGCCAACCTTATTGGTACCACTAACCAGAACCAAACACATAATTTAGCTATTTTTAGTTCTGTATTTCACCTTGGTGCATCACCTGCCTTGGTCGGCTTTATTTCACGTCCAGACAATGTTGATCGACATACCTTGAAAAACATCAAACAAACACAACAATATACCATCAATCAAGTAGCTGAAGGGTTTTGGCAAGCAGCCCATCAAACCTCAGCCCGTTATAAAGAAGAGCAATGCGAATTTAAACAAACGGGGCTAACAGCACAGTTAATAGCGGGTATAGAAGCACCTTTTGTTGAAGAGAGCCAACTTAAGTATGCACTAACGTTAAAGTCTATAATACCAATTGAGCTGAATAACACAGTGCTTGTTATTGGTGAAATTACTCATATTTTATGCCAAGAAGCCGCAATTAAAAACGATGGTTACATCGACATCGAATCATTAAACACGGTTATGGTTTCGGGCCTCGACAGCTATCACACTAGCCAAAGGCTTTCACGTTTGAGTTACGCTAAACCTGAGACTTTACCTAAGTGTATTACTATTAATGGCGAAGCATAAGATAATTGCAAATATATGTTATTTGGTGAGGTAAATTAATGTTAACGATTTTCTATGATGGTAATTGCCCATTATGTGCAACTGAAATGGCACATCTTAAAAAACATGATGCAAAAAACAAGATTCAGTTAGTCAATATACATGAAGATGACTTTTCAACACGTTACCCCAGCGTTTGTTTTGATGAAGCAATGAAAATATTGCATGGGCATTACAATGCTCAGCTATTACTTGGTCTAGAAGTAACTCATAGAGCCTGGACACTGGTAGGTAAAGGCTTTTGGGTCGCTCCTTTAAATTGGCCTATTATTAAAACAATAAGTCATTGGATATATCTAGGCTTAGCGAAATATCGACACCAAATTTCAGCATTACTCGCTAAAATATTTAACATCAAAACTACCCATTGTACTTCAGGAGCATGTTATGAGAACCGAGCAAACCTTGATAATAGGCGCAAGTAGCGACATAGGTAAAGCTATTGCTAAGCAAATCATCGCTGAAGATAGCGCCAATTTAATATTGATTAGCCGTAGTTTCGCTGATGATGATCAACCAGAGTATAAAGCTAATTCATCAAATGTTACCAAAATTAAACTCAAAGATTATCAACCACAGTCTATTGACCAAGCTATATCGCAACTATCACAAGACAACCAAGCGCCAATCACCCAGGTATTTGTTTGTAACGGTGTATTACATAACAGCACCATAACCCCAGAAAAACGTTTAGAGGACTTTAATGCAGAATCTTTTATTGACGTTATCAGCTCAAACACTTTAACGCCAATGCTGTGGATACAAAAGTTAACCCCTGTATTAACAGGGAAATCTCCCTGCACATTTGTACTGTTTAGTGCCAGAGTTGGCAGTATCAGTGATAATCGTTTAGGCGGTTGGTATAGCTATAGGGCATCAAAAGCAGCATTAAATATGATGGTGAAAACCGCAGCAATAGAGCTAGCTCGACGAGCCAAGAACATTAAGTTAATTGCTTTTCATCCGGGAACAACTGATACACCATTATCGAAACCCTTTCAAAAAAATGTGCCTGAAAGTAAGCTTTTTAGTGCAGAGTTCGTCGCGAAGCAGTTATTAGAAATCGTTGAAAAAACGCCACATGATCAAATGGCAAGTTACCTTGATTGGCAAGGCGAAAAGATTAACTGGTAACTAACATCTCACACGTTATAACCATGATTTATGGGTATAATTGAATCGTTCTTCGATTAATCAACAAGCCTTTACTCGAAATCTACACTTTTTATCGCTAACGAAAATGGGCCAGACACTGTTCTCTTAACTAAAAAGCCTATTTCAATAATATTTTCAGATAGCAGAATAGGTGCTTTAGCTATATTTCGTCCACGAAAAATAGCTTGAAAGTCAGTCAATAAAAAACTTAATTGTGCTAGCTGATCGGCAATCGTAGTGAAATTATGTTTATAAGCTAAGCGATAACCATCAACATTTACGCTCAGCCTTAATTGATAAGTAAGCCCATCGCCCTTCACCTTAATACATACCCTGCTAAGTGCTTTTTCTAACGGACTAATCGAACGATAAACCGAACTAAATCCACCATTATTTTCCAAGGAAATATTACCGCTGAAAAGTGCGTAATTCTGCTGTAAGATAAAATGACCTGCCGACTTACCTCCCATAACGCTATCGTTAGTAATACGCCAACCTTCTGTTTCGCTCATAGACGTTAAAGCCGAATGCCTGGAGGCGGAAGCGAGTTCAGTGCTGTGTGGCTTGGAAAAATCAATCAACTACTTTGCCCTATTTCGTCAGTAATAAAGAAGGTGTATTAAAATTGTGCTGAGTAACAGCTTTCACTGAAATAACTAAAATCAAGGTATCATAAACTCAAAGCAAAACTTGAGTACACCTTTAAACAATCCACTTTTTTAGATAATGATTACTTAGCAATACCTACAGTTTCACGAGCAAAAATGTGAGCAATAGTTTCACTTAACTGAGTCAGTTCATTTACCACAATAGTCGCCATACTGGCATAATCAACTTCAGCGCCATGGGTAACTAAACAAGACATAGTGTTAGCATTTTTAGCTGCTTGCAGGTCATAAAGATAATCACCCACATATAATATATTTTCAGCAGGCAAATTCCACAGTTTCGCCAGATACAATAAAGCATCTGGTGCGGGTTTAGCTTTGTGATCAGCCCGGGTAAAAACCTGTTCAATAGCAATATTGTTATGCTTAATCTTTATTAATGCGGCTTCTCGACAATTGCGGGTAACAATGGCACAAGGAATATTTAAGCCAGACAATAGTGCCAATAGTTGATCTGTTCCGAGTAGCTTCTCGGTATTTCTCGCATCATTAATTTCAAACTCAACTAATAGTTCATTCGCTTGTATTTTCTGGCTTTCTGGTAAACTTTCTACAAAGTCGAGTAGGTCTATATTTTTCTCACACCCTAAGGCGTCACGAATATCGTCGAAATTTAACGCTGAAGAAACTAACGTATTATCTAAGTCAAAAATCACACCCGATAGTTTATGTGGTAACAATGTTTCTCTCTCATAATTAATCGATTTAAGCACTCGCGTGAGTACTTATAAAATAAAACCTAAGCATGGCCTTTATTACGCGATATATACGTAAAAAGATCATATAACATAGCCGCTAGTTTATATTCCGCCGGCTAAAGCAATAATAAAGGTTAGTTAGACAACTGAAATTGCCAAACATTACTGCTGCTTGAGTCAACCTTTTCACAAGCAAAAAAATTGTGTTCATAAGCAGTATGACAACTGTTAGGTATTCTGCCTTTAAAGTTAAACATAACTTGATGCTCTCCTGTGTTTAGGTTCAGTGCCATATAGGATTTATCTTTCAAATAATAAATCCTATTATCTCGCCACTGCCAATGACGCCAACCAGAAATAGGAAACTCAGCAATAAGCATAGATTCAACACCGGTTTTTACATCTAATTGATATAAGCCTGGCTGATTAAATTTAGTATAATAAACATTATTTTTATTACCTTGTACGCTATAGCCACCTTTAGTCGTTAACTGGGTTACTCTTTTATTGTTCAAAGACAACTGCCAAATATTCCATTGCCCATCAACTTCAGCACTAAATAGGATGTGCCCCGATGTAAAAGCAACGTGATGTACTTTGGTAAAGTTTTCAGCTATTTTTTGCCATTTTTTATTATTCAAACTATACAAATACAAACTATTATTAATGCTCGCCACTATTTCATCATCGTTTGGTGACCAAGAAATGGCGCCGATATAAGCTATTTCCTCATCGAACTTAGCCACACTAACGTTTTCATTTTCATCTTGTATGTATACTTGTTCTTTACCGGCTCTATTAGATACAAATGCCAATACGTTAGTATTATTGCCAAGCGTTGGATTAAGATTAATCCCACTACTTTTTGTCAGTGGCTTTAGTTCACCATTTTGCATAGAGTAACTTACTATATTAACCGTAGATTGGCTGCGTTCGGTTATTACAGTGCGAGGAGAATCACCGATTGAAAGCCGACTAAATTGATCGCCATGCGCTATATTTTTTAACAGACTATGGTCAATATTAAAGTCAAAAAGCCCCGTATTATTGGCCAATAATATTTTATCTGCTGAGTGCCACATCATGCCATAAACATTATCAATAACGGTTGCGCTCAACGTAATCGAGTTATCGTTTAATGAAATAAGTTTAATTTTATCGGTTTCATCGCCACTATATTCAATAACAGCTAACGCTTGAAAGTCAGGTGAAATAGCAAAAGCATAATCCCCGACAGTATTTCCGGTTTGAGCCGGGTGAGTAAGTTGTTGTTTTCTTCCGGTATCAAGCTGATAAGAGTACATTGCATACGGCTCAGATATGCTTGCTCTAGAACGATAAATTAAGCGGCGCTTTCTCTCATCATAAGCAAGCTGTGTTACCACTCTTGTGCCGCATTCAACAACGGTAGAAAACACCATTGTAGATAAGTCTATTTTAACTATTTCACATAGCCTTTGTTGTAAGTTATTTAATCTTGAAGCATAAATAAAGCCATCGCTGGCAAACAAAACGTCGGTGTAATAATAATTGTCATCGGAAATAGCTTGAATTGAACCGTCAGCTTTTTTCATCTGCAGCTGTGCAGTAGCATCAGCATTTGTTCGGTGCAAATAAACAAGTGAACCAGTTTTTGGCTCAAAACTGGCATTAAAAGCACTACCCAATGTAGATGTAATCGGTTGCCAAGCAACAACTCTTAAAGCTTCTGGTTCACTCTTAGCGTCTGAAAGTTTATATAAGAAAATTATGATGAGTAATAATACAGCTAAAAGCCATACTCGACTGACACTTAACCAAGGTAATTTTTGCTCAGAAGACTCTTTTACGGTTATTGTGCCATCATGAGAAGCTTTATTATTTTTTGGGGCAGGTGCATTAGCCATCAACTCAGCTGAGCTAGCTTCATCGGTTATATGCTGTAAAGTTGGTACTTCTGTAAATCTATAGCCTACTTTACTTACCGTTTTAATCCATTTCGGCGCGGATGAGTCATCTTCTATTAGTTTTCGTAGCTCACCAACAGCTCGGTTTATGGCTGCATCACTAACAACTCGGCCTCGCCATACTTGAGCAACTAGCTCTTCTCTTGAAATAGCCTCTTGAGGGTGTTGACAAAAATACACTAATAATTCAAAAACTCTCGGCTCAAACTCGATTTGTTTAGTGTTTTTAAAAAGTGCTACCTGCTCTACATCAACAATAATATCGCCAAATAAAAACCGCATTTAATAATTCATCACTTTATTCATTACTTTCTTCGTCATTATCATTTCATTATAAAATCATTGTTACCTCTTTATTGAAGCAAATCAAGAAACTGACAAACTTCGAATCTACCTAGTCACCATTATTTGATAAGAAATTAGATGAGAAATATCATGAATAAAATCCAGATACTTAGCCTTACTATTGCTTCATGTTGCCTACTTATAGCTTGCGGATCTGGCAGTAAAGATGAAAAAATTACACAGCCGATCCCAGTCATTGAAACATGTGCTGGACAATCGCTTGATACCGGAGCGAGCTGTATTAGCATAGAGAACCGAGAAGCCATTGTTTACAAACCTGACGATGCAATAGAAGGTATCGCTCTATTTTTACATGGTGCCCCTGGCTCAGCTAAAAAAGTAAGTAAAATATTTGATGCTAAAACATTAAGTATTAGCGAAAAATTACTCTCGGTTGCTCCTGAAGGGAGAAATGAAACTTGGGGGTGGGAAAGTCTTAATAATGCAAGTGCCAGTAATATTGATGTCGACTTTATGCTTAATCTGCTAGCACAGATCAGAGCTGACAATGATGTAACCACAGATAAAGTCTATGTTTTTGGCTACTCTGCTGGCGGGTTTATGGCTTATAAACTTGCTTGCCACATTCCAGAGCATTTAACTTCAGTGGTTACTTTAGCTGGCCAGTTTCGTGGCGAATTTACGGCTTGCTCAACATTAACACCAGTAACTTTACATCATCTACATAGCCCACAAGATAGAGAAGTCCCTAAAAGTGGCAGAAGCACAGGCGCGATTAAATCTGTTACAGATACACTTGCCCATTGGCTAATAATCAATGGCTGTAGCGACACATTTACTAGTGTAGAGCATCCTAAAGTTATCAATGAAAGTAGTGGTAGCGAAACACAAGTATGGGAGGGTTGCGCTAAGGATGTTCGCTTCACTTCATTAAATAATGTGCCACACGAAAGCAGTTATAACGCAGAGGCTTTAAAGCAAATTTATAGCGCTGTTTTTAACTAACCTGAACTCTGGATAATGAGAATTTGATACTCAAGTGAATCAATAGCTTAGGTGGAAAAGTAAATGCTATAGCAAGGTGAACATCACGAATAGACACCATCAATGCTTCATTTTATGCCACTTCCGAGGCAAAACGTTTATCAATAGCGCGCTATTTATCGACGTTTTAACCCAGATAAATGGTTAAAAGGGAGCATTGAGCAAGTGCTGCTTTTCCAGAGTTCAGGTTAACTAATATCTCCAATGTCAAAACACTTCACATTTAATAAGGATCAACTATGCGTGCAATTTATAGTTTTTTTCTGACGACGTTTTTGTTGTCAGCTTGCTCTGGTGATAACAATAAAACAGAAATAACAAACCCCATTGAGCCACCCGAAAACATTACAGTGCCTGACACTAACATGGCAATTCCTGACAATCGATTTGCTAATAATTACCAAGTATTACTCTTTGGCAATAGCCATGTCATTGGGCTAAGCAGTTTACTAAAGAAGTTACTGAACGCAGGTAATCCCTTTGCCACCATTACTATACAGAATGCAGGGGGAGGTTTTCTAGATAACAGATCAACACAACAGAAAAGGATTGATCTACTTGAAAACCAACCTTGGACACATGTGATATTACAAGGGCAAAAATATTCTCAATCGGGTGCGACAACTTACCCTGTTACCGCTGCACTATCTTGGATTAAAAAAGCTAAAAGTCTAGGTATAACCCCAATACTATTCCCCGAGCACCCACAACAAGGTAAAACGCAAGAAGGGAGCCGAGTGCATCAAATTCACACTGGAATTGCAGAAATACAAAAGTCTTGTGTAGCACCTATTGGCTTAACTTGGGATAAAGTCATCATGACCCTACCTCAACTAGTGCTACATACACCTGACGGTAATCATGCTGCATTAACTGGGCAATTGCTCACCGCTTTTGTTTTCTATGAAGTCATTACTGGAGAAGCGGCAGATTTACTGCCCTTTATTAAAGATATAGATGTCAACGAAGCAACACAACAAGTATTGAAACAACTAGCCTCAGAGACCATACAAGCCCATCAGGCATGTTTATTTGAAATATAAGTACACGTGTGGCCTAGTTTTTTTTAAGCATATTTTAGATACATAGCAAGCCGAATACAGAGCGTTATTTTACGTAAATCTATACGAGCGTATAGCCATTAATGTATTCGCTTGTGTAAATAAATACAAGATTGCAGTAATTAGCAACACCGAGAAAACGATTCATACGGGAGAAAATGAAAGCGCACTCTCAAGCTGCAGTTTCAATAACTAAAATTATATTTTTCGATATTAAAAAAACGCCACTCGTTTTTACACGAGTGGCGTTATAACAAAGTGCTAGTTTTAAAAGTTGAATTAAGCGTTCAAACTAATCCTATTTTTTACTATCTTTTAAGTAATTAAAGAAATTACTATCAGGCTTAACCACTAAGATATCACTCTTATCGCTGAAGCTTTTTTCGTAAGCTTCTAAACTACGAAAGAAGTTATAAAATTCAGCATCTTGACCATAAGAATCAGCATAAACTTTTGCTGCTAAAGCATCACCTTCACCACGAATTTCTTGTGCTTCTTTCTGTGCTGTCGCTAACATTACGGTAACTTTGGCATCAATAGTTGCACGAATGATTTCAGCTTGCTCTTGACCTTGTGAGCGATGTTCTTTCGCTACAGCGGTACGTTCAGCACGCATACGTTCGTAGATTGAGTTACTGACTTCAGTAGGTAAGTTAATAGCTTTGATGCGAACATCAATCACTTCAATACCTAAATCTTCACGACTACTTGCCGCACTTTCCAGTGCTTTAGCCATAATATCGTCACGTTCGCCAGATACAATATCTTTAATAGTACGTGTACCAATCTCAGTACGTAAACCATTGTTTACTTTCTGTTTTAGTAAGGCACGTGCATTTTCAATTGAACCTGATGTACGTAAGTAATAAGTAGAAAAATCAACGATGCGCCATTTAACAAATGAGTCGACCATTAAATCTTTCTTTTCAGATGTTACGAATCGATCAGCCGCATCATCTAAGGTTTGAATACGTGCATCAAGTTTACGTACTTGGTTAATAAACGGAAATTTAAAGTGTAAACCTGGCTCATAAACTTTCATGTCACCGGTATCACCATCACGTTTAATTTTTGAGAATTGGAAAACAATGCCGCGTTGTCCTTCAATTACCACAAAAACAGACGAAACCGTTAGCACAAGTATTAAGGCAATAATTGCCAATAGAAAATTCTTCATGGCTTAGTCTCTCCCATTATTGAATCGATCATTACGACCAGATAATGTTGGCGCAGTATTATTGCTGTTTGACGATTGATTTATCGTCGTTGGTGATGATTGTTGAATAACACGTTGGCCGCCAGATTGTTGTTGCATAATTTTATCTAGAGGTAAGTAAATCATGTTATTGCCACCATCAACATCAACCATTACTTTGCTGGTGTTGCTGTATACTTTTTCCATCGATGTAATGTACATACGTTGGCGAGTAACTTCAGGTGCAGCTTTGTATTCTGGTAATAACTTGTTAAAACGCGCTACATCACCTTCAGCATCAAGAAGTATTTGCGACTTATAAGCTAAAGCTTCTTGCTCTAAACGCTTAACACGACCACGGGCACGAGGTTCAATACCACGAGCGTAGGCTTCAGCTTCACGTAAAAAGCGCACTTCATCTTCTTGTGCAGAAATAGCATCATCAAATGCATCTTTAACTTCGTTTGGCGGACGAGCATCCTTGAAGTTAACATCAACAATGATCAAACCTAAATTATAAGGCTCTATAATCTTCTCTAGCTCTTTCCAAACTGATTGACGAACTTCTTCACGACCTTTGGTTAAAATGTCATCCATGTTTGCGTGACCAACAACATAGCGCAATGCACTATCTAGTGACTCACTTAAGCTTTCATCAGCATTGGTAACACTAAAAACATAGTTACGTGAATCTACTACACGGTATTGAATTTCCATTTCTACACGAACAACGTTTTCGTCTTTTGTCAGCATAAAGCCAGATGACGGAAGGTTACGGGTAGTTTGCATATCAACAGGAATAATACGTTCTGCGAACGTCCACTTCCAACGTAAACCTGGTTCTACCGTACCTGCATACTGACCAAAGCGTAAAACAATGCCTTTTTCAGCTTCTTTAATAGTAAAAAAACCTGCAAATACATAAACTAATATAGATATAATGAGTACAACCATGACACCGATACTAGAAAAGCTTTTTCCTGATCCGCCTCCTGATTTGCCACCGCCAAATATACCGCCAAATTTATTGCCGATATCTTTTAATAGATCATCTAGATCAGGTGGACCTTGGTTCTTACCACCTTTATTTTTCCAGGGATCTTTCTCGTTATTCCCCGGTTCGTTCCAAGCCATGCTATTCTCCGCTATAAAAATTAATGCGCTAACTGCTATATAATATTAAAACACTGCGTTTCACGTAATATATCAGTCTGTTAAGTTTGAATAAAGTGCTCTATTTCTGCTTCATCTTGTTTCAGTAACTGATTCCACTCTCTAATAGGTAATTTTATGTTGAGTAAACAATTACCTTGTTCATCATATCGTTCATCAGTTATACAATTTAACTCGTAAAGTTGACCGCGAATTTTACCAGCACTGGGCGGTAAACACAGCAAGTGTTGAATAATTTCTTTTCCTAGTCGCTCCGAAAGCGCTTGGAATAATAATTCAATACCAATACCTTGTTGTGCTGAGAGCCATACGCGAATAGGCAATCCTTGATCATCACGATCAATCCGCGGCTCAACATCATCTAACCGGTCTATTTTATTACAAATTAAGAGTTGCGGAACATCATCCGCCTCGATTTCTTTTAAAACTTCTTCTACTTGTTCAATGTTTTCAGTTCGTCGTTCATCAGCAATATCTATTACATGCAATAATAGTTCTGCTTCACGTGTTTCGGTTAAGGTCGCTTTAAATGCAGCAACTAAGTCATGAGGCAAATGACGAATAAAACCGACAGTATCAGCCAAAATAACACGACCAACATCCTCAACTTCAATTTTACGTAAAGTGGGGTCTAAGGTAGCAAATAATTGATCTGCGGCATAAACATCCGCTTGAGTTATTTTATTAAATAAGGTTGATTTACCTGCATTGGTATATCCAACGAGGGAAATTGTTGGGATCTCAGCGCGGTTTCTTGCTCGGCGACCTTGTTGCCTTTGCTTTTCAACTTTACCTAATCGCTTACGAATATTAACCATACGTTCGTGAAGTAAACGGCGATCAGTTTCAAGCTGTGTTTCACCTGGGCCACGTAAACCAATACCACCTTTTTGGCGCTCTAAATGAGTCCAACCACGAATAAGGCGAGTGCTCATGTGCCGTAATTGCGCTAACTCTACCTGTAACTTACCTTCATGCGTGCGAGCGCGCTGGGCAAAAATATCTAAAATCAATGTTGTGCGATCAACCACACGACATTCGCACATGGCTTCGATATTTTTTTCCTGTGAAGGCGATAAGCTATGGTTAAATAAAACAATATTCGCATCAAACATACGTACTGCGTCAGCAACTTCTTGAACTTTACCTGTGCCAACAAAATATTTAGGATGCGGGGTATTGCGTTTACCTGTAACGATATTTAACGAATTTATACCTGCAGAATCAACAAGCATTTCAAACTCTTGTATATCTTCGCGGGTGTTATCATCTGGAAAATCTACATGAACAAGTATCGCCTGCTCACCTGCCTGATACCTATCAAACAAATGAGCGACTCCATACAATACTAGCTTTTTGCATTAATCTTCTATTTCCTGATTCGCCTGTGGGGTTGGCATAGTGGTTACTGCACGCGCCGGCACTACCGTTGAAATGGCATGTTTATAAACCATTTGACTAACCGTGTTTTTAAGTAAAATTACAAACTGATCAAATGATTCAACTTGCCCTTGCAATTTAATGCCATTAACTAAATATATTGCTACTGGAATACGGTCACGACGTAACGCATTCAAAAATGGGTCTTGTAAAGATTGCCCCTTTGCCATTATTTGGCCCCTTTTGTTATTTTTAGTAAAAAGTGAAATATTTAGTTCAAATATTTTATTATAGTAATTCAATTAACTAGCTGAAAACTGCGCAACCAGTTTAAGTATACATCAATGTTTACAGTTTGCTTACTGCCGACAAAATAAGTTTTAAATTATTTTCATCTTCCATATGCAACCAATGTAAATTTTGCCAACTTCTTAACCAGGTTAACTGTCTTTTTGCTAACTGACGAGTTGCACAGATACCTTTAAAAACCATGTCTTCGTGAGAGAAGTCACCTGCTAAGTATTGCCACATTTGCCGGTAACCAACACAACGAATCGAGGGTAGGTCAAGGTGCAAATCGCCTCTTTCTTTTAGTGCAATAACTTCTTGTTCAAAGTTTTGCGCTATCATTTGCTCAAAACGAAGCTCAATGCGTGCATGCAAATCGCTTCGCTCTTTTGGTGCTATAGCAAACTGTAAAACATTTCCACTGACTATATCACCTTTTATTGCAGTTAATTGTGTCAAAGTATTACCAGACTTTCGATATACCTCTATTGCACGTGCAAGCCTTTGGGGATCATTAGGGTGAATTCGCTCGGCAGAAACAGGATCGAAACTCTGTAACTCTTCATGCAATGCAAGCCACCCTTTGTCAGCTGCCTCTAACGCTATAGCATTGCGAATGTCTTGATCCGCTTCAGGAAGTGGCGATATCCCTTCAATTAAACTTTTAAAATACATCATAGTACCGCCAACCAATAAAGGTATACGGCCATTTTCTCTACTTTTTGCGATGGCTTTAAGTGCATCATGACAAAAATCTGCAGCACTATAACTTTCGCTAGGATCTTTAATGTCGACTAACTGATGCGGATAGGCGGCTAATTCTTCAGCCGTAGGTTTCGCCGTTCCAATATCCATTCCTTTAAAAACTAAAGCTGAATCGACACTAATGATGTCACATGGCAGTGCATCACATAATGCCATTGCTAAGGCCGTTTTACCTGACGCAGTTGGCCCCATTAAACAAATAACGGGTGGCTCTTGCAGGTTAATATTTTGTTGATTTAACGCCTTAGTCATTTTGGTAATAATTTACTCTATCTGATTTATGAATGATGTGAGGTCTATCACTACAGAATTCAAGCGTAGTTGCTGCTCAAATTGACAATTAAAATGACTTTCGGCATTTCGCCAAACTTGTAATGCATAGGCTTGCGTAGATTCTCGGTTCAACATAAGTTCAGCCAACGCGATTTGCCACGCTGTTTCTGAGTGTGCTTCGGTAGTATTTTCAATGCCTAGTTGCTTAATTAACTCATCAAAGCTATTTGCTATGTCTTGATTCCGAAGCAAAGCGGGAAACTGTCGAATTTGTAATGTTGTTGAATTTTGTTGACGAATTTCCATCCCTATATGCTGAAATTGATTTTCATTTATTTGGACAAAATTCGCGACTTTTTCACTGACCGATATTTTTACCGGTAATAATAGTGGCTGACTAACAAGCTTTTCATGCCAACGTTGTTTAATTACTTGTAACTTAAGTTGTAAATCAAGTTTTGTAACCGACAATAAACGTAAAGTATCGTGGTGTTGAAAAACTAAATAATGTGGAGCCTGCCAAAACAGTATTTTATTAACATCAGTACTATTATCTTCAATGACTTGCGCAATATTATTAGCTTGTGCATTTTGTATTAGAGGTTGTGAATGTGTAATCACAGGCTCTGAAATCTGGGGCTCGTTCGCCAACGGTGTCATTAAATCACTATAGGCTTTGCTAGCCTGATGATTTACCTTGCTACTATAACTTTGCCCATTACTACGCTGACTGTTATATGCTTGATGATATTCACCTTTCTGACTTACTGACTGATTTTCTAGCTGACTTCCTAACTGAGAAGAACTTGATGTAGCGGTTTCTTGTTGGCCATCAGCACGAGGTCTTAACGGCGTAACAAAGTTCGAAGCCTGGTTATGAGCTTGCTGCTGGCTATTATCGGAGTTTGTCGTAGAAAGAATTTCGCCCGTGGTATTATCAACATTGAGTTCGAGCTCACTTTGTAAAGCGCGATTGCAAACTGAGTAAATAAAATCATGCACATAGCGACCTTGGTGAAACCGTACTTCATGCTTGGCGGGGTGTACATTCACATCAACTTCACTAAAGTCGAGCTGTAAAAATAAAACAAACGCAGGATAACTATCGCTAGGCAGCATGTCAGCATATGCTTGACGAATAGCGTGATTAATTAATTTATCGCGCATCATGCGTTCATTAACATAACTATAGCTTAAGTCATTCTGATTTCTAAAGTAACTCGGCTGAGCAATCCAACCGTGCAAATGTAAGCCACCATGCTCACAGTTTACTTCAATAGCATTATCAATAAACTTTTGACCACACACTTGCGCAACACGTTTACTGCGTTGCAAGGCTGTGGTTGCGCCACGAAACTGTTTAATAATTTTATGGTTGTGTGACAAGACAAAAGTAATATCAAAGTTTGCCAACGCGATACGTTTGATTACTTCTTCTATATGAGCGTATTCTGTTTTTTCAGTACGTAAAAATTTTCGCCTTGCTGGTGTGTTAAAAAATAAGTCGCTAACATCTATAGTCGTGCCATTTGGGTGAGCAGCAGGCTTAATTGCCACAGCCATATCTCGACCTTCGGCATTTGCTTGCCATGCGGACTCTTGAGCTTCAGGTTTCGAGGTTAAGGTTAAACGTGAAACAGAACTTATACTGGCTAATGCCTCACCACGGAAGCCCAAACTACTGATAGCTTCTAGATCATCAAGATCTTTAATTTTACTGGTTGCATGTCGGCTCAAAGCTAATGCTAACTCCGCTTTAGCAATACCTTTACCATTATCAATAATGCGAATACGTTTTGCGCCGCCTTTCTCAATGTCGATTTTAATGGTGGTAGCACCAGCATCAATGCTATTTTCGACAAGTTCTTTTACTACAGAGGCTGGGCGTTCTACTACTTCGCCTGCGGCAATTTGGTTAGCGAGACGAGCGGGTAATATTGCGATGGTCATACGAGCGTTAGTCTGCCTGTGGTATTTTGAGTGTTTGGCCAATTCTAACCACATTGGATTTGAGGTTGTTGGCAGATTTTAATTGTCTAATTGAAACTTTGTAACGCTGTGCAACGACCGATAGCGACTCGCCTCGACTAACCTTGTGCTCGCGCACGCGTGTTGCCGCCATTAATGTGCCGTCAGGTGGGTTGCGAGAAAAATAGTCGTCTACTGCGATATAGATAGCTTTAGCTAACTTCTGCTGATGATTACTGTTATTTAAACGTCGTTCTTCTTGATGATTAGAAATAAAGCCTGTTTCTATAAGTACAGAAGGAATATCAGACGACTTTAACACCGCTAAGCTTAAACGCTCTGGTTTGCGTTTATGTAATTTAGTTACTTTTTTCAACTGTTTAACTACATGCTCAGCAAAGTCGTAACTGCTCGCCATGGTGTATTCTTTTTTCATATCACCAAGCGCAATAGCTAAGTTATTATCTTTAGTACTTCTAATGGTTTCACCGGCACCGCCAAGTAACTCAGAGTTTTTTTCTCGGTTTTGAATCCAGCGCGAAAACTCAGAATCTGCGCGCCGAGTCGCTTGCACTAACACAGAAGCGCCGCTAGGTTGTGGGGAGGTAAATGCGTCAGCATGAATGGAAATAAGTAAATCGGCTTTCGACTTTCTGGCAAGCTCTGTTTTACGATTATGATCAACATAATAATCGCCGCTGCGGATCATCACCGCTTTTAGCCCTTGCTTACTATTAATTAAATTAGCCAATTTTTGAGATATTTTTAAGGTAACATGCTTTTCATAAGTACCTGAAGCGCCAATTGAACCAGGATCTTCGCCGCCATGACCAGCAACAATAGCAATAACGATATCGCGTTTACCTTTACTGTTATCATGAGTGGTAATTGGATGGCTACTTTTGTCGTAAAGATCAATAACTAAACGATCACTGTATTGCCCTGCCGGTGCTAAGGGAAATACCGACACTCTATAATCTTCAGCTAACTCCAAGACCAAACGCGTGGTGCCTTTTTGTTTTGAGCGGCTAGTGCGAATTTTTTGTACGCGACGGTCGGCTTTAATTGCTGACATTAAATCAGCATTATTGGTGCTATTTTTAAAATCGATCACTAAACGTTGCGGTGACTTTAAAGAAAAGTATTTAAAATCTGGTTTGTTACTCAGATCAAAAACAACCCGGGTATTTTCTGGCGCCGGCCATATCCGCACACTATCAATGCTATTGTTTGCGTTAACCGTTGCTGCATAGGCTAGCCAAAGCATAAGTACAGCGGTTAATTTTTTTACAATACGGCTTAAGTGCATCGAATTTATTCCCTTGTGTATCTCTTTTTGAATACTATTGTTCTTGGAGCAAGCTCATTAATATTATTTATCGTTAATGCTTTCTATCGTTAATACTACCTGGCCAAAAGTGATATTAGTTGTTCGCCTAATGGGGTATTAGCTTGTAACGCAACTTGACGTTGTTCATCAAGGTAAGCTAAATCAATAATCATATCGGCTACTGGTAGCATACCTTGACCTTTTTCAGGCCACTCGATAAAGCTACAACAGTTGCTGTTAAAGTAATCTCGAATGCCCATATATTCTAGTTCTTCTGGGTCAGCTAAGCGGTATAAGTCAAAATGATACACTTGCCAATCTTGTAGATCATAAGGCTCAACTAAAGTGTAAGTTGGGCTTTTAACATTACCAATATGCCCCATTCCTTGCACAAAGCCACGAGTTAACGTGGTTTTTCCTGCCCCTAAATCACCATTTAAAAAAACAATAATGCCTTGTTTAAGTGCTGTTTTTACAAGATTTGCAATTTTTTTGCCTAAAGCAATTGTTGCCATTTCATCGGCTAATATAAACGTTTGTTTTGTCACTATATTATTCATCGTTTCGTTAGTCGTTCTAAAGTATCTTATCTACTGCACAATTACCATTATTTAGCAGTTCAAATTTAATGCTGTAGTCTACCATTTTCTATGCAAGCGGTACCGTAAGAGATGATAATAATATCAGCTGCAACGCATTGAATACAGTATCAGCACTTGAAAGCGTAATATTTTTCTTATAACTCAACCTAGCGCTTTGTAATTACCTAAAAGGTAAACTTGTACTCATTAATACTCACCATAATTAATAAGTATTTTTATCATGAGCTTTACTTCAATTAACCTTATAATCGCGATGTGTTAACCTTGTCGCACATTATGCATAATCTATATCTTTTTTATATTCTATAGCCATGACCTTACCTGTTATTAATTATCAAGAATTATCCGCACAAATTAAACGTTGGGGACAAGACCTTGGCTTTTCCCAAGTGGGTATTAGTGATGTAGATTTATCTGATCATGAAGCAGCATTAACGCGATGGTTAGAAAACAATTATCACGGCGACATGGATTATATGGCTCGTCATGGCTTAATGCGTGCCAGAGCAAAAGAGTTAGTTGAAGGTACGCTTAACGTAATTAGCGTACGTATGGACTACTTACCTACGGATGCTAAGTTTGCGCGTATATTAAAAAATAGAGATCATGCCTACATTAGTCGTTATGCACTAGGTCGTGACTATCACAAATTAATGCGCAAACGCCTAAAACAATTAGGTGAAAAAATTAGTGCTCATTGTGAAAACTTTAATTATCGCCCATTTGTTGATTCTGCCCCGATATTAGAAAGGCCTCTAGCCGAAAAAGCCGGTTTGGGCTGGGTGGGTAAACATACATTACTGATCAACAAACAAGCGGGTTCATGGTTTTTTCTCGGTGAGTTATTGGTTGATATTCCTTTGATTGCAGATAAGCAAGCAGAAAATGACTGCGGAGCCTGTGTGGCCTGTATAAAAATTTGCCCAACTCAAGCAATAGTTGAACCTTATGTTGTTGATGCTAGGCGCTGTATCTCTTATCTTACTATTGAATTACGAGATGCAATTCCGGAAGAGTTTCGAGCATTAATTGGTAATAGAATTTATGGTTGTGATGATTGTCAGCTAATTTGCCCATGGAATAAATTTGCCAAGCTTGGCAGTGAAGATGATTTTAAACCGCGACAAAACTTAGATAACATCGACTTATTAACTTTATTTGCTTGGGATGAAGCCACCTTTCTCAGTAAAACAGAAGGCTCTCCAATTCGACGTATTGGCTTTCAATGCTGGCAACGTAATATCGCCGTTGCTTTGGGTAATGCCAATTTTTCTCTAGATAATGTTCATGCGTTAACATCAGCATTAGTTAATGCTGAAACTATGGTGGCAGAACATATTGAGTGGGCGTTAGCGCAGCAATCTTTAAAACAAAAAACACTAGTTCAAGACAAAAATGTTAGATTAACCGCTCGGCTTATTCGCTCTGTAGAAAAGGGTATGCCACGTGATGCATAGCATGCTAAATGGATATTAATGACTTAAACCTGCTATCAATAACTTAGGCTTGGCTAATATAAGTTAATCTTGTTCTTTAGCTTTTTGCCATTTCAGCAATAAGTCTTCAAAAGTAGCTCGGCTTTTCCCCTCAAGGTTAGCGGTATCTAGTTCTGCAATAATTTTTTCTGTTGCCTCCTCATGCTCCGACGTACCTTGCTCTTCTTGTTTAATTTTTATTAATATTTTTAATTCACTAAACAAGAGTTTTGTATTGTTAGGGCTGAGCGTTAATGCTTGTTTTATAGCGTCAAGTGCTGGCAATAATCGATTCTTCTGAAAATGCTCAACAGCCATGCTGTTAAGTTCTTTAGCGGTAAAATGTATTTCTTCACGTTGCTGAGTTTCTTGCGCTATGTAACGCCTAACCACTTGGCTATTTAACGAGTCACCTGCAATTTGCTTATTTATCGCAGCAAGTAAATCAATGGCATCTTCACGCATACCAAGTTCATGCAATACTTTTACCCGATCTAGGTTATCTTCTACAACGTTGGTTGGCTGAAGTGACATATGATTTTCAACTAACTTGGTGGCTTTATCACGTTCGTTGCGAACATTATGCAACCGAGCTTTAACAACAATTAATTGTTGTTTAAATAGGTTAGCGTCGTGTAAATCGTGCTCAAATTGCCTGATATATCGATCGGTTTGTTGCAACAAATCATTAGCGCTTTCATCTGGCGTTGCGCAAGCGAGATCAATACTTGACCTAATAATATTAAGTAATAGCTCGGGAGAATCATGAATCGAGTTTTTAGCTTGTTGTGCAATATTTTTGGTCGCCACATACTGACCTTTATGATCATGAGTTAAGCGTGCTAAATCCCATGATTTTTTATTACGCTCTATATTTCTAGGAGCAAGCGCCATGGCTTTTTTTATTTCTTCGTAGGCTTGTTCGTAATCTTCTTGCTCAATAAAATACTGCGCCATCATATCGTGAGCACCAAACCGAGTTTCTGGTTTATCTATCAAGGTTTTTAGCATATCGCTAATTTCTTCTAAACGGCCTTGTTTTAGTAAGGCTTTGGCATAACCTAGGTAAACCCAAGAATATTTATACTGCTTAAAAAGTTGAAAATAAAATTTTTCTGCTTCTACAAACTCACGTAAAGCTAGGTAAGACTCGCCAATAATGCGGTTAATATTAGGGTGATAAAATGCGAGCTTTTCATTTTTTAGATGACGTTCGGCGAAATAAAGCGCTTTAGCGTAAGATTTTTTGTCAATCGCGTTGTTAATATTAAACAACACCTGCTTAACCTTCAGTATGGCAATAAAACGACTACGTACTTTCTTTATTGCTAACGGTTTAGTCCAAAAATCATCAGGTTGTAGCTCAATAATAGAATTAACCAGTGACTCATTAGTTTCGGTACTTAAAAATATTAATACTGTGGTTTTAGTCACATGGCCTTTAAACTTTAGCTCTTCTAAAAGATGAAATCCGTCTTTGTCACTTTTAACATTAAAAGCACAAATTACGATATGAAAATGCATTTCATCGCACAAGCGAAGTCCGTAATAGGCATTTTGCGCACAACGTACTTCTTTAATTCCTAAGGCAAATAAACTCTCTTTCAAGATACTATGAACGAGTAAATTATCATCAATAATCAGAACATTGAGTTGATCGAGCTGTGCTAATGTATTTTTGTCGACTTCTTCCATTTTATACCTACTGACTATCGGCCTAGCATGCTATTTTTGAATTAGCTGCTGACGTTGCTCACATAAGTTAAGTACGTTTTTCTTTGCCTTGGCATCGAGTTTACTCCACGCCATAATTTCATCAATGTGACGAAAGCAGCCTAAGCAAACATCTTCCTGATTCAAACAACAATTACGAACACAAGGGCTAGCAACGGTTTCTGTTGGCTGGTGGTATTTTACATTCATATTGTTTCTGCAAACTCAGTTAATTCTACTATACATTGCTTTAGGTGGTGTATTTTCTGATGGATCTCGTTATCGAGTTTGGCTAACACATCAGCCTGACTGCCATCATTATTCAGAGTTTTACTAAGCTCGTCACATTGCGTTATTAAAGGTTTAGCTGCAATAACTTTAGCTAATTTAACCAATAACACTAGCTTTTGTTTAGCCAAATCAATATTTTGTTGATCAATTGCTGTAACAAATTCTTGGCTATAATCCGTAATCTCGGTTAAATAGTCGTCTAACATAAAGGCGGCAAGCTCAGCAGAACCTTGATTCTGTGCATATTGATTTAAATCAAAAGCATTGCTCGTTATTTCGCTTACCTGTTCCAGCTTGTTATCTAACTCAATAGACAATAACTGCTCTATGTCTGCCTTGTTTGTTGCTGGTGCCAAAGGCATTGCCTTTGCTGATGTATTCATCTTTGCAGCGTTAATATCTTTACCCGATGTTACTGGTGTTTGCTGCTCTGAACTTGCATTGACGCCTAAGCCTGAGATCAGCCAAGGTGATAACTGCTCGGTAAGTTTTTGAATGTCTAACACAGGTGCTAAATACTTAATTTCGTAAGTACCATTAACAGTATTAGAGACATTATTGTGTATAACATCGGTTTTTTTAGCTAGATGTTGATTTAAAATAAATATGCCACGCTGAGCGCTGACATTTTTATTAACAGCCATATTAAAGTCTGAAAACTCAGAAATTACCAACAAGAATCGTCCCGATTGCCACAACCGTTCAAGCTGTTCAGGCCGAGACACTAAGGTAACTTTCAAACCGAGCCAATGCAGCGTTCGAATTAACAGTTGCTTGCTTTTCGTTTCTGCTATGCCAACTAATACTTCTACTTTGCTAGGTAGAAATCGGTAAGGTGCGAAAATTTCAGGCTCAACAACTAAATTAATTTTGCTGTCGCTTCGAAGTAACTGCTGAACCTCGGCAATAAGTGTTTCACTGAACCAGGGTAAATTACATGATGAAAATAAGCCTGTTCTTTGCAATATTTCGCAGTGATATGGTTGTAAAACCAATATTTTAGGCTGTAACTTATTAGGTAAGCTAGCCATATGCTGAGTGATTAAGTCATAGTCAGTTAGGTACACCTCAGCAGACAAAATAATAACGTCTATAGGATTTCGAGTGAGATGCTTAAGACTAATTTGTCGCTGAAATAACACCATATCTTGCATAGTTTCTATCACAGCTTTGCTTTTACTTAATGCTTGACAAATTCGTTCTCGATTAGCTTTTTCAGTCGCGATTACCAGTAATGAACGCTTTGAAAGCTTAATTATTTTATCGTTACTTTTTTGATGTAAGTCTTCAGCAATGGCAAACGGCATATCGAATGAGAATTTACCTCCTTCATCAAGCGACTGACATACCTTATTGTTAACATTGAATATTAACTGTAAATCTTTTAAATAATTATCGGTAATATTGTTAAGACTTTCATTGGCTTCTTCATTAAATGCTAATGTATTAATAGTCTCTTGTAACGGTTGTAATTGTGATGCTTTCTTAATAGTAAAACTAATGCGAACAATCTGTTGAGCACTGTTTACATCGATTACATTTAAGTCTATATCAAGCACTGACATATGCTGCTCTGTAAACATTTTTTGGCATATTGTGGTGAGCATAGCCTGGAACAATTCACTTTCTAGTGTGACTAAATGCGCTAAGTTTTCATCCAAGTTGACAAAAATATGGTTATTATTTTGCGCTTGATAAAAGCTAACATTCGCTATCGCTGTATTGACTTCATTCACTAGTGATACGGTTGATAACGACAAAATAAAATCGTCACAACGCAATTGCGCGCAAGTTCTTTGCTGTTCACTCAACTGAGTTAATTGCTGCAATTGCTGATAAACATAGCCTTGATCACCTGGAGTTAACGACAGTTGTTGTTGAGCCATAATGTTACTCGTGATGTCTAACACATCTTCACTACTGGCAATGACAGCAAGCTTGTTTATCTGGTTCTGTTGTTTAACTTGTTGATGCAGCTGTACGTTTTCATCTTTAAGTAATCGGTACTCTTCTATATTTTGTATGCTACCGCACCAAGTACTATCGATATACTCAATGGTTATCGCGACCGCTTTTTCCTGATTACTGGTTAAATTTATTTTTTCAACACGCTGGTTATTTTTGGCTTTTCTCGCACTGGATAAAATCAAGCGAACGTCTGCACGACTAAAAAAATGACGCCAATGTTTATCACTGGCTTTAACCGCTAATAATGCCGTTAATTTTCGTAAAAGCTTTTTTGAAGCTAGCGGTAATTGCCAATAAATATTGCCGGTGTGGCGCGACATAAGTGCGTTATGCGCCTTAAACTGTTGCTGCTGAAGTTGAAAATCACTTTCTGAATGTAAAGGTTTGGAAAGCTGCTCTACTTTACTGATTATAGTATTAATTTCTTGTACAGGTACTTGCGTTAACACTTCTCCCGTCGTTACTAATTCATCAATAACGGCTATTCCTTGTAAACCTGCATGTTTTATTTTTTTGCGTAAACTAATGAGTAAAATAATAAAAATAATGCCAATGATTAAAAAGGTAGCCGTAATAAGCCATATATAATATTTAGGCTGAAAACTAACATCAACTAACGCTAACCAAGATAATATTTTTTGTTCAATTATTGAGGACTTAATCGGTTGTACAACGAGCATTTTATTAAGTAGCGGTGCAAGTTCAATTTTTTGTTTGCGTAGTTCGGTTTGCAAGTCAATCGCCATGCGCAATTGTCCACGCCATTTTGCTAAAGTATTTTGCTCGTTAAATAATAAGGCGTTAAGGACTAAAACTTGCTCCATTAAGGCATTTTCATTCGAACTTCGAGAGACGGCAATGGCAGCGTTATCTAACCAATCATTTATATTACGTTGTGCTTTTAGTGTTGTGTAATCAAAATCGGCTAAGTCGTATTGTAAATCAAGCTGATTAAACATAACTAGCGTATCGATAAGGCTTTGATGCAATTCGTGGTTTATTTTTATTTTCGTTAGCAAACGACTATAGGCTTTAACTCGGTTTACCAAGATACGGTTTGAAGATTTCTCTTCGTTGATTTGACGGTTTAAGGTTTCTTGTTCATCTGACTGTTCGCTAATTAAATTCGCTAAATTATCAGCAATGAGAGTTAACTGAATAATAACATTATCTTTAAGCTGTATGTTTCGTCGCTCATTCTCAGTTAACAGAGACACATTTACTGATTGTGCCTTTAACCTCATCATAAGTTGCTCGAGTAGCCTTCTGTTTTTGCGGTTAACATCAGATATACTTTTGATATTTTCCTGTAAAATCAAATAGTCATTAGCAAGAGTATTAGCGTATTTACTATTAAGGATCCCACTCAAAATGCGATCACTTTGAATTAATAGTTGCTGATGTTGATTAAATTCCTCGATTGCTGGCAGCTGTTGGTGTTTTAATTGCGTTAGGTCTTGTTCATATTGTAAATAAAAATAAAATCCGACTGAAAATAGCACCATAAAACTTAAAAATAATAGCAATAGTCTACTGGTAAGTTGGCGATATAGCGGTAATGTTGAATCCATGAACGAAGAATATCCTAACAGGTCAAATACTAATGGGTAACTTATAAAGACAAACCTGTTCGAGAAGTTAACATCTAAGTGAAATGGTTTGGCTAGATAACAGTGTATGGATTTAACGTTAATTAGCAACGATTAATACTAAATGGCATCATGAATTCGTCAATACAGCGCTTGCAAATAGTGCATTTAAGGTATTAAATCCTCACTAAACGTTCAATACAGCAACTCATTTAGCACGAACTACTAGCTAACTTTAAAGTAAAGCATATTATTCCCATTTCAACCTAGTTCAGGCTTTCGCCCATTAATAACTCAATGTATTGCTGCATATTCCCTAATATTTGAAGTGTAATAACGATAATGAATATTTGCTTAAAACAAGATAAACATCACTAAAAAAATACGGTAAGATGCCAACTCACCGAAATTCCAAAAGAGATTGGACCAGTATGAGTCAAACAAACTATCTACTAAAATTACAAGAAAAATTTCTTAAGTACCCATTTGGACGCACACTATTTAGTAAAGTGTTTGCTTCTCAAGCGCCCTATTTTAAATCGATTAAGCCAACAATTTTGACCTTAGAAGAGAATTTTTGTCAGGTGTTATTGCCTAAGCGCAAGCCTGTTCAAAACCACATAGGTACTGTACATGCTATTGCGATTTGTAACGCATTAGAAATGGCAATGGGTGCTATGACAGAAGCTTCAATACCTAAAAATTTACGTTGGCTGCCAAAAGGCATGGATGTTAATTACCTCGCTAAATCTACAACAGATATAACAGCAGAAGCGAAAATCAATGCGGAGCAATGGCAAGTGGGCGACGTTAGTGTTGCCGTTAGAGCATTAGACACCCACGGCACTGTTGTTGTTGATGGCGAAATTAGACTATGGCTATCTGAAAAGCCTAAAAAGTAACCTTTGTACTGGTCAGTATTGGTTTAAAATACCGAAATAGTCGGACGAAATTTCGGTTTACTGTGATTTTTGCTTGCGGATTACTAGCCAAACGAAAGTTCGGCTATAAAAAGCAATTATTAAGAATCAATCGTTTTTTGCCAAGCTTAATGCAATGTAAGCTTGGCAAAAATATCAAAACATCAAAACATCAAGGCAAAATAAACCAATTACCTGCAAAGTGTTCGAACAAATCAGGCTTAGCTTTGCTTTAACTTTTAAAGTTGAAAAAAGTGTTCTTGGTAAACTTTTAACTCTGCTATAGATTCTCGGATATCGTCCATCGCTAAGTGTGCGCCTGTTTTTACCACTTTATCTAATACCTCAGGCTTCCAACGACGCGCTAACTCTTTTATGGTGCTTACATCGATATTACGATAGTGAAAGTAATCTTCAAACTCTGGCATGTATTTGTTAATAAATCGCCTATCTTGCCCAATACTATTACCACACATAGGTGACTTACCCTGGGTAACGTAAGGCTTTATAAAAGCTAAGGTTTCAGCGCTAGCTTGTGCCAGGCTGGTTTTACTTTCACGACACCTTTGAGTTAAACCTGATTGACCATGGTGGTCGATACACCATGCATTCATATTATTCAAAACTTCATCACTTTGATGAATAGCAAACACGGGTCCTTCGGCTAATATATTCAGTTGACTGTCAGTAATTATTGTCGCAATTTCTAAAATAACATCCGTCTTAGGTTCAAGACCGGTCATTTCTAAATCTAACCAAATTAAATTGCTATCATTCACGCTCATTGTTATCCCTAGGTGAGTTATCTTTTATCAAGTTAGCGCCTATGACTAAAACACCTACTTGGCGTAGTGTCTGCAAAAGGCGCAATTACACATGCATTTATATAATGCTTAAGTATATAATACGTTAGAATGTGGCATGATTAAAATTATTTTTCGGTAACCTTATCCGATTAAAACACAAATGCTGAGAGAACATATAAATGAGACTAACTTGTGGCTAAAGCCAAAAAACTGACCAAAGGTCAAGCACGGCAAATCAAAGCCAATCAAAGTAAGAAATTACGAAAATCTAGTGAGAAAGTACAATGGCAAGATGACGAACTGGCTGCAGCTGAAACGGGCACCGTTATTAGCCGTTTCGGCCAACATGCCGATGTTGAAAGTAGCGACGGCGATATTTTCCGTTGTAACTTACGTCGTAGTATTACTTCATTAGTCTGTGGCGACAAAGTGCTTTGGCGCAGAGGTAAAGAAACACAGCATAGTATTTCTGGCGTAATAGAAGCCGTTCACGAGCGAAAATCAGTACTTAGTCGCCCTGATGTTTATGATGGTGTTAAACCTATTGCTGCCAACATTAGTCAAATATTAATTGTATCTTCTGTATTACCTGCTTTTAATGCAGATATTATCGATCGCTATTTAGTTGCTGCCGAGCAAACAGGCATAACGCCGGTTATCCTCTTAAATAAAGTCGACTTACTTGATGATAGTAATCGCGAAGCCATTGAAAAGCAGTTAAACATATACAGAAATATTGGTTATCAAGTCACATACGTGAGTAACGAAACCGGCGAAGGCATTACAGATTTAAAGCTACAGCTTAGCCAACACACCAGTGTATTTGTTGGGCAATCTGGCGTAGGCAAGTCAACCTTAACTAATACTTTAATGCCAGAGTTAGAGGTGATGACTAAAGTTGTCTCGGAAAACTCAGGGCTTGGTCAGCACACAACAACGGTTGCTAGATTATATCACTTTGAACAGGGTGGTGATTTAATTGACTCGCCAGGTATAAGAGAGTTTGGTTTATGGCATTTGTCCCCCGAGCAGGTCAGTAATGGCTTTATCGAGTTTGACGAGTACCTAGGGACCTGTAAATTTCGCGACTGCAAACATCAAAACGATCCCGGTTGCGCGCTAGTAGCGGCAAAAAACGAAGGAAAAATATTTCCTGAGCGTTTAACCAGTTTCCAAAAAATATTAGCCAGCTTAGGTGATAACACCCTAACCTCGCGCTTTAATGATTAAACAGATTATAGATAAATTAAGGAAAAAACAGTGTTAATGAATAAAATTAAAATTGCTCTGCAGTACATAATGCCAAAGCATGCAATATCTCGATTAGTAGGCAAGTTTGCCGCCGCAGAAGCCGGCTGGTTAACAACTAAAGCAATTAGTTCATTTATTAAAGCTTATGATATCAATATGGCTGAAGCTAAATTAAAAAATGCCACTGATTTTAAAACTTTTAACGACTTTTTTACTCGTGAACTTGAAGATGGCGCTCGTACTTTTATCTCAGATGAAAATACGGTTTGTTATCCTGTTGATGGTGCTATCAGTCAACAAGGCCCTATTGAGCAAGGACAACTTATTCAAGCAAAAGGCTTTAATTACAGCTTAGAAACCTTACTTGGTGGCGATAAAGCAACAGCGGCACCTTTTCAAGATGGTGAGTTTTCATGTATTTACCTTGCCCCAAAAGATTACCACCGCATTCACATGCCAATTGCAGGTACATTGCGTGAAATGATTTATGTACCGGGCGATTTATTTTCTGTTAACCCATTAACGGCTAATAATGTACCTAATTTATTTGCTCGTAATGAGCGTGTTGTTGCTATTTTTGATACCGAACATGGTGCTATGGCGATGGTGCTTGTCGGTGCAACAATTGTTGCCAGTATTGAAACAGTTTGGGCAGGTACTATTACACCTCCAGCAGGTAAAGATGTATTTCGCTGGCACTACCCGGCAGATGGCGTTGGCGCTATAACATTAGAAAAAGGTGCTGAAATGGGTCGCTTTAAACTCGGATCCACCGTTGTAACAACCTTTGCACCTAACATGGTGAAATTTAATCAAGCCGCTGGTCCAGAAACTGTAACGCGACTTGGCGAACATTATGCTGATTTAGTTAACGCAACTGAAAGTGCATAAACCATATTTTTTGACTTTCAAACCTGAAGGTATTTAAAACCAAGAAGGTCATTATGCAATGATACCAGTAGTGAGTTCCACAAAAACTCACTACTCGCTTTTGAGTAAAACAGCCATACAAAGTTGCAATGCCATTGAGTTTTATGAACACAAGGCGAACAACTCCGTATTGAAATTCAGAAGCTCTGTGGTTCATTAAAAAAATAAAAACAGGCAATAATTTTTTATCTGTAATTTTTTCTTCGTTTAATCATCATGCATTTTTGTTAATAGCAGATAATATATCTAGCATCAAAATCGCTGCCCTTATTGCATAATGCCCTATCGACTACGCTAATTCTGCCAAAAATTAAACGTCAGAATACTTAATCTTTCACTTAAGTGCTTTAATGCTGAAATAATCAAGGGTGCATTTCAAGAAAGTTCATAGGCTTAGACTTATGCTATTGATAATTAACATTAAATTAAGCAACTTTTCAGTTACCCACTCGCCAGGTTATTTACCAATTTTCCAGCACATAGTATGAAATATTATTGGCCTTAAACGAGTATCCGTTCTTTTATTTGTTATTAATATTTAGATTTAAATCGTGCAATTTTATAATTGCTATTGCTCATTTATTCATCGCAAGATAGGATAGGAGTAATATGATACGAGTTAATTCGTATAACAATATAAAAAAAATGTAAAAACATAACATAATAAGACTGAACTGATTCTCGCCGTTAATAGAAAATTAAAACTTAAATGCAGCGTACTGTTTAGTATAACAATGAAATAAAACTGCCTAAGGAATCTCAATGTTACGAGATAAATCAGATATTAAGCCTACCGAAGCCGAGCTGACGTTACTTAATATACTTTGGAAAATGGGACCTGCTACCGTTAGACAAATACATGAAACAGTTAGCCAAACACAAACGACTGGCTACACAACCGTTTTAAAAATATTGCAAATAATGCATGAAAAAGCGTTAGTAATTCGCGATGAAAGCAACCGAGCACATGTGTATGCTCCGGCTAATAGCGAAATGGTTACCCAATCTTCTTTATTGAAAGACTTAGTTTTAAAAGCTTTTGGTGGTTCAAAGTCAAAGCTCGTTATGCGCGCACTAGATAACTCAACCAGTAAAAAAGAAATTGAAGACATTAGACAGCTACTTAATGAATTAGAACAACAGTCTTAATTTATTAACACCTTAACTAACTTATACGCAAAAGGTCACTTAAATAGGCATGTTTCAGGAAAGCTTAATTAATAACCCACTATTAGCTGCTTTAGCCATTACTCTTATCCATTTTTTATGGCAAGGAGCACTTGTTGCAGCAGTATTAAAAGCCTTTCTATCGTTAATTTCATATCAAAAGTCTCAATTACGCTATGCATTAAGTACCTTAGCTATGCTAGCAAACCTAATTTTACCTACGATAACTTTCTTTTTTGTCTACGACATTGATTACCTTCAAGTAACCAATTTGGTATATACCTTACCGCTACTGGATCAAAGCTTTAACCTAGAGCATATACAAACTAATATTTGGTATATTGAATGGCTAGAGTATTTACCGCTGATCACCATGGTATGGCTAAGCTTTGTGATTGTACTCACGCTTAAGCTCATTATAGAGTTATACAATGTAAATCGTCTGCCGCTACAAGGCTGCACCACACCAGATATAAGCTTACAAAAGCGATTTAATCAGTTAATGAACCAAGTTGGTTTGTCACAACCTGTATCTCTTTTACTTTCACATAGAACTGATGTACCCATGGCTATAGGTTGGTTAAAGCCAGTAGTTTTGATTCCATTTAGTATGGTTTCTGGTTTAACCCCACAACAGCTTGATATGTTATTACTGCATGAGTTAGCCCATATTCGTCGTCATGACTATTTAGTTAACTTTTTCCAAACTCTGGTAGAGATAACATTATTTTTTCATCCAAGCGTGCGTTGGGTTTCAAAACAAATGCGTAATGAGCGTGAATATTGTAGCGATGACATTGCGGTAAAACATTGCGGCAACTCGCTCGCCTATGCACATACTTTGGCAGATACAGCGTCGTTATGCGCAAAGCATCGCCACCATACTATACCAAACATGGCTATGGCAGCTTCTGGTGGTGATCTTAAGCAACGGGTTGTTCGCTTGTTAGAGCATCAACAACATTGTACAAAAACAAATGACTCTGGAAAGTGGTTAGCTTCGGTTAGTATATTACTTACCGTAGTATTTTTATTGTCAAAATACTCATTCACCTTGCCAATAATTGATTTACAGTCAGGCAGTATTTCTTTAAATAACTCGGCAACATATTTAAATAAAAGCTTACTATTAAAAGCCGCCCCGAATGTAGAGCCTGAAAATAATAACACCTCGTTAGCTAGCCGCTTATTAGCCATAGATAAAGCAGACAGTGCTAAAGCTTCAGTATCTCCTGATAATTCTGACCCGAAAAAATTCAGTTCAACACTTAAAGTTATTGCTGTTGAACCAGCTAATGAGCTGGTTGCTATTAATCAATATTCAACGAACCCGTATTACAACGAACTACCTTTTATAGGTGCGAACACCAGCGATACCAAAAATGTAGCACAGCCGATTATTGAAGAGTTAGCTCAAAATTTACCCGCAAAAAAAAATCAAACACCCTCAAACACTAAGTCAATTTCTGAATTAGCGTTTGAACGTACCGACTCTAAGCGTAAAGTTGCTAAAAACAATTCATACACTAAACAAATTAGTAACCTGTTAAATGAACCTGTTACATCAAGTGATGCGCTAACTAATACATTAAATAGAAGTCACCCGAAACACTATTACCAAACAGCCAAAAGCATGCAACTAGACACCAATGCTAATCATGTTAATCAACCACCATTAAGTGGTAACGACACAAGTAAGCAAAATTTACAGCATAAAACCGTAGCGGCGAAGCTTGTAAGCTCTGCAGATCCTAAATACCCTAGCTCTGCAAAAAGAAAAGGGATAGAACTAGAGGTTATGGTTGAGTTTGATATTGACCGAAATGGCTTTGTTAGGAATATCGAATTTGAATCAAAAAGTAGAGTAAGTTACTTTCGAAGTACCATTCGTAATGCCATGGAAAAGTGGCGCTTTCTACCGGCTAAAAAGAACGGCCGTGCGGTAGAAAGCAAGATGTCTAAAATATTCTCGTTTAGTCTTTTAAAATAAACTTAACGGCGCTTACGCATTGACGAATATTTTTCCTGTTGTTCAGGTGTTAATACTTGCATGATAGCATGACGACTTTTTGCTTTTTCCATTGCTAGCTGTTTAAAACTCGCCTGAAATTCGGCATAAATTGCATTAAACTTATTTTCGTCAAATTCGCTCTTAGCATGTAGTGACTTCATTTGCTCTTTATAACTAGAAAGCGCAACTTTATTTGCTTTTCTATCTTCCTTCATACCCGCAAAAATAGCTTTTATTTCACTACGTTGCTCAGCCGTTAAGTCCAATTTTTTCGCTAGACGACGTAGACTTTTTTTCATATTACCGTGATGCTTATGACCGCCCTCACCTTTATGTTGGCTCATTTCAACTTTATTTTCGGTATTATGGTCGTTTTTATTATGACCCATAGCACTAACACTAAGACTGCTAATACCTAGTACAAATATACTGACTACTGCGTACGGTTTAATTGTTGTATATAGTTTTTGGATTTTCATAATATTGCTCCTCAATGAATTCAACACCAGTATAATTTATGCAACGAAAAGAAACGAAAGCCAACGTAAATGTTTTGTAAAGATAGCAATGCGCTTTAAATTTATACGTTATCATGCACCACGAATCAATAAATGACTTCTATCGACATATACATCAGTAATTAGCGAGAACGACATGAAAAATCATAAACTTTTATTAATCGACGATGACAAAGAGCTTGCCGAATTATTAACAGATTACCTTGCTACTGAAGGCTTTGAGCTTATTTGCTGTCATGATGGAATTTCAGGATTAGAAAAGGCCTTCGATGACAAAATTTCATTGATTTTGTTAGACGTTATGATGCCTGGATTAACGGGTTTTGAAGTATTGAAAGCTTTAGGTGGCAACCATAAATCACCTATCTTAATGTTAACCGCTAAAGGTGATAATGCTGATCGCATATTAGGTTTAGAGCTAGGGGCCGATGATTATTTACCAAAGCCTTTTCAGCATCGTGAGCTACTTGCACGTATTAAAGCAATTCTGCGTCGTATAGACATCGTTAAAAACACTAAAGACCCCATTTCAGCTTTGCAAGTTAATGGCGTAAAGCTTAATCACGCAACACGACAAGTCACTTGCCATGATCAGTTTGTTGAACTCACCGGCACTGAATATCAAATTATTGAGCACTTAATGGCAAAGCCAGGTTCAATTGTCAGTAAAACTGAAATTTCAGAGCAAGTATTAAACCGAAAGTTAAGCGCGTTTGATCGCAGTATCGATATGCACGTAAGTAATATTCGCCGGAAACTTCTCCCTTTTAGCCCAACGGACAAACTTAAAACCATTCGTGGCGCTGGTTATATTTTCTTAGCAGGAGAGTTATCTTAATGCTTAAAATACCAAAAAAATTCTTTTCCATTGGCGCTAAACTATTTATTTGCTTTTGGTTAATTGTCATTTTAACTATAGTTGTTACACGGTTGATATCTGAACAATTTCGAACAAAAAGCGTTATTATTCCAACGCATCATTCAGATATCGTCAGAGTTGATCGCATCAGCCAAAAATTAATCAATAGCCGTTTTGAAACAACCGAAAGGGTATTAGCTAATTTATCAAAAAAACCCGGCCGAGAAGTACTACTAAAAAATATTAACACCAACGAAGTGCTTACATCCAACAAATGGCAAACAGCTAATTTACAACAGTTTTTATCTGAAAATAATCTTGAGAATCTTACTACCATTAAGTTTGAGTTCTACCGAATGACCGGCCCAGCTTTAGTTGACATTGCTGGTACTTCATATCAATTGTATCTTGCAAATCGTGATCGAAAACCTGCCTTTGGTAATATAATACAACGGATTCCAACTTGGTTACGTTTAGCTATCCCCATTATAATTAGTTCTTTTTTACTCTGGTTATTAACCCGCTCATTTACCAAGCCGCTAATCGCTATGCAAACAGCAGCGGCTCGTTTTGGTGATGGCGACTTTAGCACCCGTATACCTTTAATTGCCCAACGCAATGATGAAATTGGCGCCTGTGCAGCAAGCTTTAATTTAATGGCTGAAAAACTTGCACAAAATATTGGTTCACATCAACGATTAATGGCTGATGTTTCTCATGAACTCCGCTCCCCGATGACCCGCTTACAAATAGCGTTAGGCCTTGCGCAACAAAACAATATCTCTGAAGCTTTATTACATAAACATTTACAACGGTGTGAGCTTGAAATAGCTCGACTCGACGAAATGATATCGAGTGTTTTATCGCTATCAAGGCAAGAAAATACGATTAACCAACTTGAGTTAATGTCTTTAGATCTTAAACAACTACTTACGCTGTGTATTGAAGACGCACAATATATCGCTAATGAGAAATCTATTAATATTCTCTTTGATTATCAAGGTAGCGCTTTATTGCAAGCGGATGCTAACTTATTATCAAGTGCCATTAATAATATTTTGGTTAACGCAGTAAACTACAGTCATAAACATCAACAAGTCACGGTTAAACTAACGAAAACAAATTCAACATTTATTATCGAAATAGCTGATACCGGTACAGGTGTACCTATTGAAGATTTACCTAAGCTATTTGACCCTTTTTATCGAGTTGCTCAAGCACGCGATCGAGCAACCGGCGGAACCGGGCTAGGAATGGCTATAGCAAAACAAGCTGTTGTTGCGCATAATGGTAATATCAGCGCGCAAAATAATAATCAAAACGGATTAACAGTAACCATTGAATTACCCACTGCAATCGGCAAAAATAGTCGTCATAAAGCTTAAATTATTTTATGCAGTAGTCTTATTGGGACTATTGCTAGGAACCCCATTAATGGCTAATGACAATAACATAGAAAGTAAGCGAGCACTTACAGCTGCGAAAGAGCTCACCATTGCAGATTTTTGGAAGACAGTGAATCATGCTTCATTCGAAACCGAAGATAGCATTACTATTGCTTATGCCACTAACCTTAAACGCCCCGAAAAGCCGTTCATTGTTATTGTTCCAGGCCGCTCAGAAAGTTACTTAAAGTATCAAGAATTAGCATTTGATCTCGATAATCTAGGCTATGACAGTGTGATTATTGATCATCGCGGCCAAGGACTTTCAGCACGATTAACGCCGAATCGTTTGCAAGGGTATATTAAAAAGTTTGATCATTACGCACAAGATTTAAACCAGTTACTTAGCGTCGTTTTACCCGAGCAATACCCGCAACATAATAAACAAGCTTATATGCTGGCACATTCTATGGGCGGAGCGATTGCCTTAAGGTATTTGCAGTTATATCCGCATAATATCAAAGCACTGACATTAAGTTCACCGATGATCGCTATATCAAGTGGTGGCACACCAAAGTGGTTGGCGAAGTCATTAATAAAAACAGGCTCAACATTAAATCGCTGGCTGTCAGACAACCCTTGGTACTTTTTGGGACAAAACGATATCAATAAAAGTACTTTTGAAGAGAATTACCTAATGCATTCAGCGCCTAGGTTCGAGCGTTTTCAAGCGCTATACCAGGCGCAACCTGAATTAAAGCTTGGCGGAGTAACCTTTACCTGGTTAGAACAAGCCATAATTAATTCAGACAACTTATTTAAAGATATAAACAAACTATCGCTTCCCATACAAATGCTACAAGCCGGTAACGAACTAATTGTAGATAATGATGCTCAGTTAAGTTTTTGCCAGCAACTTTATAAAGCCAATAAAAGTGCCTGCCCTGAAGGTAAACCCGTTGTTATCGACGGTGCATATCACGAGCTTTATTTTGAGGTAGACCAATACCGAGATATCGCGATAGATAAAACTATCGCGTGGTTCGAGTTACACCAATAACATTAAGTACTTATGAGTAAAGCGTTATTAATTAAAAAAGTTAAAGACTAAATGCGCTTTATGTCTTCACTTTTTTGTTGATGATTAGCCGCAGATAGCGGGTCATGATGAATAAAGACTTCACAAGGTGCCAAGGCTTCAATAATTTCAAGTTCAATCGCTTCGCCTATCGTATGGGCTTCTAGCAAAGACAATTCACCATCAAGCTCTAAATGAAACTGTATAAAACGGTCAGGACCTGCTTGTCGTGTTCTTAATTCATGCAAACCTAGTGTACCTTCATGCGCTAAAACTATTTTCTTAATAATACTCAGCTCTTCTGAAGTTAATTCGTGATCCATTAACTGATGCACGCTGGTCCATATTATTTTACCTGCGCCAATTAGCAAAAATATACCAACGGCAACCGTAAATACTCCATCTGCCTGTAACCAGTAACCTTGGCTAAGAAATAATGCCGCCAACACGCCTAAATTCAATATCAGATCAGATTGATAATGCAAAGCATCAGCGCTTATCGCAACCGACTTTGTTTGACTAATAACCCATTTTTGCAATACCACTAGCATTAATGTCATCACGATTGCGATAATCGAAACCACAATCCCCACTTCAGTTCGAACAACTTCTTGAGGGCTTATAATACGATCAACACCATTAAATACTAGCAGCAGCGCTGAACCTAAAACAAAGGCGGCTTGCACTAAGCCAGCTAAACTTTCTGCTTTGCCATGACCAAATTTATGCTCTTTATCAGCTGGCGCTAAGGCAAAACGTAAAATAACCACATTCATAATAGAAGCAAACAAATCTAAAATAGAGTCGGTAGCAGAGGCCAACATAGCACTAGCGTCAGTAACAAAAAATGCATAGAGCTTTATTAGCACTAACACCAAGGCCGTTGTCGATGCAGCAAAGGCCGCCATCTTAACTAAGTGCGCATATTGAGCAGAATCAATCTTGTTTTCTGACACTGGGTTCTCCCATGAATATATATTCTAATAAATTGTCAAAGCAATGCTTAAGCATTCGCTTGAAGGCCTGTATAATAACATTTAATTATAGAATTTATTAAGCACTTGCTATGTTAGATGTCGTTTTATTTCAACCTCAAATACCGCCCAATACAGGTAATATTATTCGCTTATGTGCCAATACGGGGTTTAGATTACACCTTATTGAGCCATTGGGTTTTGATCTAGAAGATAAAAAACTGCGCAGAGCTGGACTAGATTACCATGAGTTTGCTGCGCTTAAACGCCATGCTAATTATCAAAGCTTTGTTGAATCTGAACAACCTAAACGCGTATTAGCGGTAACGACTAAATCTACCGGTTATTATGGTGATATAAACTTTCAAGCCGGCGATTACCTCTTATTCGGCTCTGAAACCGGTGGTTTGCCTGAAGATGTTAGGCAACAAATACCCGATCAAGACAAAATCAGAATTCCGATGTTAAAAGACAGTAGAAGTATGAATTTATCAAACGCAACTGCTGTTATTATTTACGAGGCGTGGCGTCAACTAGGTTTTGAAAATTCGGTTTAAAAGCAGAGGTTGAATTAGCGAGAAGCTAAAATTAGAAAAATGAACTTAAAGCTGACAGCTTAAAACTGACAGCTTGAAACTCTAAGTTATCAGTTATTCAAATTTACGATCGCGTGATAATAAATCAGCAGCAGCTAATTTGGCATCTTTACCACAATAAAGTACCTGGTAAACTTGCTCAACAATAGGCATTTCAACACCCATTCTTTTAGCCAATAAGTAAACCTCTTTGGTGTTGCGGTAACCTTCTACCACTTGCCCAATATCAGCAATAGCTTGCTCAACACCAGCTCCGCCACCTAAAGCTAAGCCAAAGCGACGGTTGCGTGATTGGTTATCAGTACACGTTAATACTAAATCACCTAGCCCGGCCATGCCCATAAAAGTTGATGGTTCAGCATTTAATGCACAGCCTAAGCGTGTCATTTCTGCTAGGCCACGGGTAATTAATGCGGTACGTGCATTGGCACCAAAGCCAATACCATCGGCCATACCAGCACCAATGGCAATAACGTTTTTAACAGCACCACCTAATTGAATGCCAATAAAGTCTTTATTGCTGTACACCCGAAATGTACGTTCGCAGTGTAATAAATTCGATATATCTTCAACAAAAGTATCATCCGTTGAAGACAACGAAATTGCGGTAGGTAAGCCTGCCGCCATTTCTTTAGCAAAGGTAGGGCCAGAAAGTACCGCTAACGATATATCGTCACCTAAAATCTCTCTTGCTACGTCTTGCAATAAACGCCCTGTATCATGCTCTAAGCCTTTAGTGGCCCAAACTAAACGGGCATCTTTTCTCAAAAAAGGTTTTATTTGCGTTAGCATTTCACCAAAAACATGGCTAGGTACTACTAATAAAATATTTTTACTGGCAGTGACTACATTAGCTAAGTCACTACTTACGGCCAACGCCTCTGGAAAAGAGCTACCCGGCAAATACTTTTCATTAGCACGCGAGCTAGCCATTTGGGCAACATGATTTTCATCACGCCCCCAAAGTAGCGTTTTATGGCCATTTCTCGCTAAGCAAATAGCCAGCGCGGTACCGTAAGAGCCAGCACCAATAACCGAAATTGCGGCAGAATCAGGGCTCATCAATTAATGCGTTTCTGTACTTGCAGGTGCTTGTTCAGCATTTGCTTGAGCTGCACGCTGTTGTACGTAGTTTGCGAATAATGCTTCAAAGTTTACTGGTGCTAAGTTAATTTGTGGGAAAGAACCACGACTTACTAAGTTAGCTACCGCTTCACGAGCATAAGGGAACAATGTTGTAGGACAAAATGCACCAATTGTGTGTGCTAATTGCGCTTCTGGTAAATTACCAATAGTAAAAATACCCGATTGTTGTACTTCTGCTAAAAATGCCGTTTGCTCTTCAACTTTAGCCGTAACCGTTAACGATAAAGTTACTTCATAAGTGTCATCTGCTAGTTTGTTAGATTTAGTATCAATATCTAATTGAACTTCAGGTTTCCATTCTTTTTGAAAAATTGCTGGAGAGTTTGGTGTTTCAAAAGAAATATCTTTTGTATAAATACGTTGGATAGCAAATTGTGGTGCTTGTTGCTCAGTAGTTGCTTCTGCGCCGTTTTGGTTTTCGTCAGCCATGTTGTTATGTCCTTTATATTTTACGCCATTATGTATTGGCATTTTATTCTAAGATATTTTCACTTTTACTCAGAGGCTAAAAGTGAAGCTAATTTGTCTTGTGCATGCAATGCAAATAAATCGTCACAACCACCGATATGGTTATTGTTAATAAATATTTGAGGCACGGTTGAAGCGCCATGACTACGATTGATCATTTTCTCACGTAGTGGTGCATCACCGTCTATTTTTATTTCATTGTAAGCAACGTTCATATCATCTAATAAAGCTTTCGCTCGCATGCAATAAAAACAAGTTGCTTTGGTATATATATCAACTGCCATTATGATTGTCCGTTGTTAATTTTATATTACAAAAATTACTTAGTTACAGGTAACCCTGCACTTAACCAAGCACTCATTCCACCTTTCAGAATACTAACTTTAGTGAAACCTGCTTTTGCTAGCTGACTAGCCACTTTACTTGCACTAAGGCCAGCACTACATACTACAATAATGGGTTTATCTTTGTGTTTTTCAAGACTAGCAAAGTCATTTTTACTGACTTTTTCATTGCCAAGATGCTCAGCATCAACAATATGCCCTGCTTTAAAGTCTTTTTCGCTGCGGCTATCAACCACAACACCCGACTCTCTATTAATTAAAAAAGTCATTTGTTGTGTACTTAATTGCTTAATAGGCGACATTTGAATTTTGATAGTAATGACAATAATCATTAAAACAATAACTAACCATGCTCCACTAAGTAAAGGCTGGCTCATTGCGAAAGTGATAAGTTGGTCCATAAGTTTTATATTCTAATTAACTAAAAATTTTCCACAGTATACAGGCTAATAAACTAAACCCAAACTGAACTTTTCATAGAAAAACACAATAATGAAATAACTTATGGCATATCGCAGGTTTTTGATCTTAAAACTGAAACATTTTGTCTAAACAGACAGAAGATATTCACATCATGACTTGATATACTGCTGTTGAAAATTATATTCAATTATTTTTGCTCGTATTATTTTTACCTATATTTGCTCGTTTAAAGGAAACCGTGATGCCAAACAAGAAGTCTACTGTTCTTATTATTCTAGATGGTTGGGGATATAGAGAAAACACCGAATCAAACGCTATTTTTCATGCTAATACCCCGGTACTAGACAATTTAATGGCAAATAAGCCTAATATGTTAATTGAAACTTCGGGCATGGCGGTAGGCTTACCAGACGGGCAAATGGGTAATTCGGAAGTGGGCCACGTTAATTTAGGTGCTGGTCGCATTGTTTATCAAGACTTCACTAGAATTACTAAAGCCATTCAAGATAACGAGTTTCAAAGCAATCCAACATTGGCTAGCGCAGTAGATAATGCTGTGAGCAATAATAAAGCGATTCACGTGTTTGGTTTACTATCTCCAGGCGGCGTTCATAGTCATGAAGACCATATTTTTGCCATGTTAGAAATGGCAGCAGAAAAAGGCGCTACAAAAATTTATCTACATGCCTTCTTAGATGGCCGCGATACACCACCACGCAGCGCTGAAGCGTCACTTATTAAAGCACAAGAAAAATTAGCACAACTCGGCTGTGGCCAAGTTGCCTCAGTTATCGGTCGTTATTATGCTATGGACCGAGATCAACGTTGGGATCGCGTTGAATCAGCATACAATTTAATGGTAGCGGGCCAAGCGCAATATCAATACAGCAAAGCAACCGACGCTTTACATGCTGCTTACGCGCGTGACGAAAACGACGAGTTTGTCAAAGCTTCTGCGATAACCGATACAAACGGTGATGTTATTCAAGTAGAAGATGGCGATGCGATGATTTTTATGAACTTTCGCGCTGACCGTGCACGCCAGTTTACTCGCTGTTTTACCGAGCCAGAGTTTTCAGGCTTTCAACGCCAGCACCAGCCTAAATTAGGCAGTTTTGTGATGTTAACCGAGTATGCAGCTGACATTAACGCACCATGTGCATTCCCTAAAGTTGAACTTAATAACGTTTTAGGCGAATGGTTAGAAAAACATGACAAAACACAACTTCGTATTTCAGAAACTGAAAAATATGCTCACGTAACTTTTTTCTTCAGCGGTGGTAAAGAAGACACTTTTAAAGGTGAAGAGCGAATTTTAGTGCCTTCGCCTCAAGTGGCTACTTACGACTTACAACCAGAAATGAACTCAACACTGTTAACCGATAAATTAGTGGCTGCCATAGAAAGCGGTGATCACGATTTTATTGTTTGTAATTACCCTAATGGTGATATGGTTGGTCATACGGGTGATTTTGACGCAGCAGTCAAAGCTTGTGAAGCAGTTGACGCTTGCATAGGACGTATTGTAAATGCGTTAGAAAAAACAGGTGGCGAATGCTTAATCACCGCCGATCACGGTAACGCAGAACAAATGCTAGATCCTACTTCTGGACAAGCTCATACAGCGCATACTTGTGAGCCGGTGCCTTTAATATATGTTGGTCGAAAAGCCTCAATGGCAGCATCAGGTACGCTTAGTGATATTGCCCCAACAGTTTTATCATTAATGAATATGCCGCAGCCAGAAGAAATGACTGGGCATAATTTATTAACACTCACTAAATAAGATTAGCGAATTGTTATTAACAAATAGTATTCTCTAATTAACATTAACTGAACTTAAGCGTGCTTGTTATTTTGCCGAATAGTATCAACATAAAATACCCTGCCTCAAAACACAGCCAGCACAATGCTGGCTTTGCTTTTTGTCTTGGGCTACTTGTGTTGTGTTTATTTTTTATTGGCAAAGTACAAGCAAACGCTAATAGCAGTTCAAATAAAAGTTCACAAACCACCCAACAACTGAGTGATCTTCAACAGGCTATTAATCAGCAAAAACAAAACCTGTTAAACACCAACGTTAAAATCAGTGATTTAGAGCAACAGTTAAAAACTGATGATCTCGCTATCGGCAAAATTGCAAAAGACTTATCCAATACCAGCAGCGAACTCAGCGCAACAGAAAAGAAACTCGCAGAGTTAAGTGCGGAAAAGTCACAGCTTGAACTCGATAAAAAACAACAAGAACAAATTCTAGCCAAACAACTCAGGGCTGCCTATTCTGCGGGCCACCACGATTATCTAAAATTAATTTTAAATCAAGAAAAACCCAGTAAAGTGCAGCGCACCATTACGCATTATCAGTATTTAAATACCGCCCGTATTAAAGAAATTGAGACTTTTAAAAGTACAATTACCCAATTAAATAACATTACTCAACAGTATCAACAACAAGCTTCGCAATTATCAGAATTAACACAAACGCAAAGCCAACAGAAAAAAATTCTCGAATTATCAAAAGTAAAACAGCAGCAAACATTAAAAGCACTGAATAAAAAAGCGCTTACCGAACAACAAAAACTCAACAAATTAGAGCAAGAAGAAAAAGCATTAGTTGCCTTGTTAAAGAAAATGGCTGCTGATGCCGAAAGAGCTAAAAGGGCGAAAGAAACAGAAAAGCTCGTTGGTTTAAGTAAGTTAAAACGTAAACTTAGTTGGCCAGTTAAAGGACGAATTAGTCATAGTTTTGGCTCAAGCAAGCAAGGTTACTTAAAATGGAAAGGCGTATTAATTTCAGCGCCTATTGGTAGAGAAGTTAAAACTATTCACAATGGTACTATTTTATTTTCAGATTGGTTGAAAGGTTACGGGTTAGTTACTGTGGTTGATCATGGTGATGGCTACATGAGCTTATATGGTCATAACCAAGCCTTACTTAAATCAGTAGGCGACCGAGTAGAAGCAGGTGAACCTATAGCTTTAGTTGGACAAAGTGGTGGACAAGCTAACTCTGGCCTTTATTTTGAAATTAGACACACAGGTTTAGCTGTTAATCCAAAACTCTGGTGCAAATAAAACTGTTGAGTTATGCAATTATTATGCTTTGAATTGGTCGATTTTGACCACTTGAACTGCTATTCTCCGTTATGCCTTGTTATAAGAAAAACTTACCGTGCTTAAATTATTATTCAAAATTTTTTCGCTCCTTAGCCTAGTATTTCCTGCTTTACTTTATGCTCAACAAGCACAAGTAGCGATCATTATTGACGACATTGGTTATCGCAAAAGTGATGCTCAAGCATTGTATCTACCAGGCAAGCTTAGTTACGCTATTCTGCCTCATACTCCTTATGGAAAAAAGTTAGCGCTAAAAGCACAAGCGAACAATAATGATGTTATTTTGCATATTCCAATGGAAGCAAAAAACGGCAAAAAGCTAGGACCAGGCGCATTAACTAGTGAAATGAGTGAAACCGGCATTCGAGAAAACTTAACCAATGCTTTTGCTGAAATTCCCTTTGCGTTAGGTATTAACAACCACATGGGCAGTAAGTTAACTGAGCTGTATCAACCTATGGCTTGGACTATGCAGTTTCTTCAAGAGCGAAATCTAGTGTTTATTGATAGCGTTACCACTAGCGCGAGTAAAGCTGAGAAGGTTGCTATTAGCTTTGGGGTGCCAAGTTTACATCGACATATTTTTCTCGATAATAAATTAGAGCACAATTATATTCGACAACAGTTTAAACAACTCATTAGAGACGCTAAACGTTACCAAACAGTGGTTGCAATTGCTCACCCTCACCCTGAAACGGTAACGGCGCTTCGTAAACTATTACCCTTGCTTGCTGAAAATAATGTTGAGCTGGTGCCAATATCTCAATTACTTACCCGTAAAACAAACTCACTTAACGCACAGGAAAGTGCTGAAGAATAAAGAACTCAGGTATTTTAAATATGTAAAAATACCTGACAGTGCATAATTAACTAGCTCTTTATATTATGTTTTTTCAATAATTTATGTAGGTATTTTACCGGTATCGCATAGGTAATTCCGCTAGGTTTACTGATCACCGTTTCTTTACTTTGCTGAACAAAAACTTTATTTATAACGCCAACAACCTCACCGTTTTTAACATCATACATAGCACTACCACTATTACCGGGGTACGCTGTGGCATCTAATTGATAAACTAAATAGGGATCTCGTAAGCGCTTAAGCATAGCAATACTTAATTGTCTTGAATCATCAACAGGAATAATCGTTGGTGTAACTGCAGCAATAATGCCACGATGTGTAACAGGGTAGAGCCCAAGTACTGCACCAATAGGGAAACCGGTAAATGCGATACTGCTACCCTCTTTAATAAAGTCATTCTTTGCTAAGGTTAACGCCGGTAACGCTTTGCCTTCAATTTTAAGAATAGCTAAATCGTGTTCTTTATCAGTGGCAATTAAAGTGGCTATTCTAACTTTCGCTGCTCGCCCTTTGCCGGTAAAAACCGCTAATTTTTGCAATAAACTTTCGTCTAACTCTGTATTAATAACGTGATTATTTGTCACTATGTAGGTGCCATCGCCAACAACAAAGCCCGTACCATTTAGCTGATTTTTCTGCCGCCCTGTTGGGGTATAAACACCAATACCGACAACCGAAGGTGTGACCAAGCTAACGGTGTCAACCAAGTTCGCTTTTGCTACCGGGTTAAATAGCAATCCGATAAATATTAATAATGGTAATAAATAATTCATGTTTTCACTCTTTAAAAAATTTCACACTTTACCTTAACTTAGCATACTTATTTGTTAGCGATTTTGAAATTATTGTCCATAATTAAATGACACAATAATAAAACAACAATAAAGAGAATTACTGAGTGGCGAAAACTATAGTACCTATTTTAGCTGGCGGAGGCACGCGCTTACCTGCTCATATCGGCGTTCTGCAAGCATTAGATGATTTACGCATTGACTTTACCCACCTTGTCGGTGTTTCAGGGGGAAGCATTATTGCCAGCTTCTACGCTGCCGGCCTTTCGATTAGTAAAATGAAAAAAATCGCCTTAACTACTGACTATAATCAATTTAAAGGTTTCTCAATTATTAGTTTAATTCGAAATGGCGGCTTAAGCTCAGGTGATGTTTTTGAACTATGGGTCGACAAGCATTTATCAGGGAAAACTTTTAACGATCTTAACTGCAACCTGCATATTGTCGCTACCGATGTCAAAACAGGTCGTCCAGTAATTTTCGATCGCAAAAGAACACCCGGCATGAAAGTATCTCTCGCTGTTCGGTTTTCAATGTCGATACCACTGGTATTTAGTTTTAAAAAGTTTGGCAGTCATTTAATGGTAGATGGCAGTATTTTATCAGAAGACGCCTTGCACAGAGATTGGGCGATGGATGGCACTCCCGTATTATGTTTTCGCTTAAGAGGTGAACACGAATATGACGAATTAAAAACCGACGGTATGTTCCCTATCGTTAATTATGTCACTTTACTCATTCGCACATTTATGACCACGATATCACGCGAATATATCAACGATGCATTCTGGCATAACACCATCATAATAAATGCAGGGCTATCTTCCGCTGTTGATTTTGGTATGAGTGAAGAGAAAAAACTCGAACTATTTGATGTAGGTTACCAAACAGCAATGGAAATTGTACCGATTAAAACTCAGAATCGCGGTTAAACTTATATAAAATAAACATTATTAATAAATACTTAACAAATATATTTCATAAATCATATTTAAAGTGCTAAATTAATTCTACAGTAATAAATATATATTATCGGTTAACTTTTTTAACCATATAAAATGAGAAAATAATGAATTGGAGCAAGAAGTTACTAAACACCCCAGTAATTGGCGGCATAACCAAACGTATTGCATCAATCAAAGTGAACAATGATGCAATGAATATTGCTGAGCATTTTACCCAATTCCTACAACCAGAATTTGCAAGTAACCTTGAGCTTCGCGATGAAGTTTTCCGTATACGCCACAATGTATATTGCGAAGAGTTAGCCTTTGAAAAAGTAAAAGCAGAAGGTAAAGAACAAGACGAGTTTGACGCTCAGTCAATTTTCTCAATGATCAAACACAAACCGTCAAATACCTATACTAGCTGTGTTCGTGTAGTTAAATCGGCGAATGAATCTGAATTATTACCCATAGAAAAGTACTGTTTAGATGCCATACAAAACCAAGAACTCCACCCACGTAACTTCCCTAGAGAAGAAATAGCTGAAATATCTCGCCTCGCGGTTAAAGCTGACTTCAGACGTCGTAAAACCGATAAATTCAGAGGTTCAGCTGTAGGTGCAATCAATGAGCCGACCTACTCAGAAACTGAATTACGTTGTTTCCCATTCATCGCCATCGGCCTATACATGGCCGCAGCAACAATGAGCATGGAAACAGGTGTTAAGCATGTTTACGTTATGATGGAACCAAGGCTAGCACGCAGTATGAAATTTGTCGGTATAAACTTCATTCAGCTTGGCGAAGCAATTGATTATCATGGAATAAGGGCGCCGTATTATATAAACCCGAGTATTTTCATGGAAAATTTATCACCAGGCTTTAAATGTTTATTTAAAGAAATACAAAAAGAAATTTGTAGTCAGCTCTGATTTAGTTACCCCAGATTACTTTTTTTAACTATCATTAACGTATGAACAGTCTCAATAGAATTAAGTTTTTAGTATATAAGGATCCCCATGTTTAACTATGAAGAAGCATTCTCACGAAATATTGGTTGGGTTACTCAAGAAGAACAACAAAAACTTAGAAATACAAAAGTTGCCATTGGCGGCTTAGGTGGCGTTGGTGGTGATCACACAATAGTGTTAGCGCGTTTAGGTATTGGTAATTTTCACATCTCAGATCTTGACGAATATGATGTAGCCAACTTTAACCGCCAAGCTGGCGCAAATATGTCGACACTTGGAAAGGCTAAAGCTGCAGTAATGGAAGAGACGGTAAGAGGCATTAACCCTGAAGCTACCATTAAAAATTTCAATGCAGGTATTAATGAAGAAAATCTTGATGAATTTCTAGATGGTGTTGATATCTATGTAGACAGTTTAGATATTTTTGTATTAGAAATCAGACGTAAAGTATTTCGTCGCTGTTACGAAAAGGGCATTCCTGCAATTACAGCTGCACCAATGGGAATGGGGACTGCATTTTTAATATTTATACCTGGAAAAATGTCTTTCGATGAGTATTTCGCTATAGTTGATGCCGCTGCAAATGCCAGTGAAGAAGAAAAATCACAAATATTTAACGATAATATTATTCGTTTTGTAATCGGTGTTTCGCCGTCTGTTCAACAACGTCATTATTTAGTGGATAGATCATCCGTTAATTTTCTTAAGAAAAAAGTTCCATCAACCTGTATGGGTATTTCGCTTGCAGCAGGCACCTTGTGTACTAACGTATTAAAATTAGTGCTAAACCGTGGAAATGTTATACATGCTCCGCATGGTATGCATTTCGACGCCTACAGAAACAACTTAATTAAAACCTGGCGACCATGGGGTAATAGAAACTGGCTACAACGCTTCATGTTTTGGCGTGTTAAAGAGTTATTGAAAGAGAGTAACTAACCTGAACTCTGGATAAGCAGCACTTGCTCAACCCTCCATTTTAAGCCATTTTCTTCGTTAAAACGTCGATAAATAGCTCGCTATTCATAAACGTTTTGCCTTGAAAATGGCATAAAATGAAGCATTGATGATGTCTATTCGTGATGTTCACCTGGCTATAGCATTTACTTTACCACCTAAGCTTTTGATTCACTTGAGTATCAAGCACTCATTATCCAGAGTTCAGGTTAA
>Ga0209302_10000041_pt1 | contig 88036 bp, 80 predicted proteins | sample ArcOceMetagenome_2_FD_187445 | JGI IMG/M metagenome (GOLD analysis project Ga0209302, IMG submission 187445) | Marine eukaryotic phytoplankton communities from Arctic Ocean - Arctic Ocean ARC135M Metagenome (SPAdes) (version 2) | ecosystem: Environmental > Aquatic > Marine > Oceanic | place...
AGATAGATAAATAGCTCCGAAGCTTACCAACGCTGACGCTTGAAAATTATACAGAGCCTGCCATTTCCATGGTGGGCTTTTTTGTGCCTTGCTTGATACAAAAAGCATTTCTCATCGTATATAAGCAATTAAATTTTTTATGAGGCTCAAGGCGATTTATGGCCAGTTCTCCACTAATATCGCAATCACAACCAGACTTTAACCAGGAACAGCTATCCAGAATTGTTGAGATGGCCTGGGAAGACCGCACCCCATTCGAAGCGATAGAGTTCAATTTTGGGCTCAATGAGTCTGCTGTTATTAACCTCATGCGCAGGCAGATTAAAGCCCGTTCTTTTCGCCTTTGGCGCAAACGAGTGACGAGCCGCAAAACCAAGCATGAATTTCTACGCGCTCCCGGAGTGAGTAGAGGCTACTGCCCAACGCAATATAAACGTTAACTCCCCATAGGAAGCTGTCATGAGTAAATTCATACCTGTTAGATTGACCGTACCTTTTATGACTATACCTTTTATGACCGTACCTTTTATGACTATACCTCCTAAAACCATAGCTTCTAAAACCATACCTTCTAAAACCCTACATTTTTTAACAGTATCTTTTATGACCTTATTTTTGGCTTCAGTATTGAGTACCAGCCAGGCAGTAGCTGCCGAAAAAATATTGGTCGATAAATTTGGTGAGGAATCTCGGCAGCGGTGGAGCTATTTTAGTGATCAGGTAATGGGTGGAGTGTCGCAGGGTAGGGTGGAATACCCCGATCAGAAAGGTGAAAGCTTTGCCCACATGACAGGGCTGGTGTCTACTGAAAATAACGGTGGGTTTATCCAGATTCGTCGCGAATTATCAAAAGGTGTGGTTGCCAATGCGAGCGGTGTGTATCTCAAAGTACGGGGTAATTCTCAGGGGTACTTTATTCACTTGCGGACATCCGGCACTGTATTGCCCTGGCAATATTATCAGGCGAGTTTTGATACGGAGTCTGAGTGGAAAACCATCTTTCTCCCGTTTTCTGAGTTCAAGGCGTCCAGCGGCTGGTTGCGCAGTATGGTTAAACCGAGAGCGATTCGGAGTCTTGGCGTTGTAGCCTACGGTCGTGACCACCAAGCTGAGATCGACGTAGCGGAAATTGGTTTTTACGAGTAAATCTGTTTTGTTCTATGATTCATACCTAGGTTGTTAATTTTAGGTGTTTATTTCTAGATGTTTATCTCTAGTTCTAAGTCTAGATTATCAATAATCGATTTTAACTAATTAGGGAGAGATGCCTGTGCATCAGTCAAGAACAACAGTAGGCCGTGGTAAATTATACGAGAGTATCCTGGACACAATTGGTGACACGCCTTGCGTGCGCGTTAAAAAACTAGTTCCAGACCATGTGCGGCTCTATGTAAAAGCAGAGTTTTTTAACCCCGCAGGTTCAGTTAAAGACCGTTTAGCCATTAGTATCATTGAAGAGGCAGAGCGCAGCGGCGAGCTGAAACCTGGGCAGACTGTGGTAGAGGCCACCAGTGGTAATACTGGGGTGGGCTTGGCGATGGTCTGTGCGGTAAAGGGTTACCCTTTTGTGGCGACTATGCCAACTAGCGTCTCCATCGAGAGGCGTAAACTAATGCGTTTTTTGGGCGCTCAGGTCATTTTGACGCCAAAGGCCGACAAAGCCATGGGCTGCTATCTCAAGGCCGTTGAACTCGCCGATGCTAACAATTGGTTTTTGGCGAGGCAGTTTGAAACTGATGCCAACGCAAAAATTCATGAAAATACGACGGCCCGAGAAATTCTAGCCGACTTTGCTGGTGATCGCCTAGATTATTGGGTAACGGGTTACGGTACTGGCGGCACCTTTGCCGGTGTAGCTAAAGTGCTGCGGCGGGAGCGTCCAGAGACGCAAATTATTTTGAGTGAGCCGGTCAATGCACAGCTTATTCAAAGTGGTCATGTGCAGGAACGCAGTTCCAACGGGGCGCCTCTTGGCAGTCACCCAGCATTCGAGCCCCATATGATCCAAGGCTGGACACCAGATTTCATTCCTGCCGTATTACAAGAATCTATCGACGAAAAGCGCTTTGATCAGCTTGTCCCTATCGATGCTCAAGAAGGTATTTTAGGCTCTAAAATGCTGGCCCAGAAAGAAGGTATCTTTACTGGAATTTCTGGCGGTTCAACATTCTCAGTGGCTCTAAAGCTTGCCGAGACCGCAGAGCCGGGAACCGTGATCCTGTGCATGCTCCCTGATACTGGCGAACGGTATCTGTCGTCTCCATTATTTGAAGATGTAGGGGAAGAGATGGATGAGAGCGAGATAGCGCTGTCACTATCTACTCCAGGGTTCCACCTCAACGAATAGTCTAGTTCTGGCGCTTGTTAAAGGCGTCTAGTTGCTCTGCAGTGGCAGGTGGTTGGTGATTATCCTTCCACTCACTGTAGGGCATGCCATAGATGGCCTCGCGGGCCTGGTCATAGTCTATTTCAATATCGCGCTCTTCTGCTGCGGTGGCATACCATTTACTTAGGCAGTTGCGGCAGAAGTCGGCGAGGATCATTAGATCTATATTTTGGACATCTTTGTTGTCGTCTAGATGTTTGAGTAGGCGGCGGAAAGCGGCTGCTTCTAGTTCTGTGCGTTGGGCTGATGAGATCATTTTGTTGTCTCTGTGTTTTGATTGCTTTGGCTAATTGGTAACTGGGAACTGGTTCCGGGTGGATGGACTTGTAAAGCCCTTGGGGCTTTTACAAGCGGAGGCACCGCCGCTCGGTCAACACTTGCTGCTGCAAGCTTGTCGAACGGTGGCTCTTTCCGCCACCGTGGGACAAATACAAAAAACCCGCCTAGAAGGCGGGTTTTTTGTATTTGGTGCACTCGGGTGGATTCGAACCACCGACCGCCCGGTTCGTAGCCGGGTACTCTATCCAGCTGAGCTACGAGTGCCTTTTGTTGCCTCATTTCTGAGGTAGCGCACTATAGGTGAGCAATGGATTTGAGTCAACAGTGGGCCGGGGATATTCGTCTGTTTTTACTGCTTATTGTCGGCTGTAAGGAACTGGCACTGCCATAGTTTCTTTTAACTCTTCCATGACTACGTAGCTGGTCGATTCTTGCACTGCGGGTAGCTTGAGTATGCGGTGGCCAAGGAGCTCTCTGTAGGCTGCCATATCGGCAACTCTTGTCTTGATCAGGTAATCATAGTTGCCTGAAACCAAGAAACAGCTCTGGATATTTTCAAGGTCCATAACCGCGTTGCGAAACTCTTCAAAGTTTTCCTGGGAGGTGTGATTAAGGCGGATCTGCACAAAGACAACGAGGCTTGCACTGAGCTTTTCTGGGCAAACTTGGGCAGCGTAGCCTAGGATGAAACCATTGCGCTCTAATCGCTTAACGCGTTCGATGCAGGGAGTTACCGACAGACCGACCTCTCGAGCGAGATCTGTGTAGCTGATACGTCCGTCTTTTTGCAGTACACGCAATATATTGCGATCAATTTTACCGAGACTTTCCGCTGAGGTAGGCATTAATAAAATATCCTGTTTAAAGTGCAATTTGCTAAAAATATTCTGCATTATAGTCAAATTAACAAAAATATATTATATATAAATCCTAATATAGCCCTATATACTTTTGTCTAGAATAGTTTGATTGCAGCATCAAGAGAGGGTTTTAAAATGTTAGTAGGCGTACCTAAGGAAATTAAGAATCACGAGTATCGAGTTGGGTTAACCCCCGCGTCGGTCAATGAATTGGTTAAGCGCGGTCACGGCGTTATTGTTGAACGGCTAGCCGGTGCATCTATTGATTTTACTGATGCAGAATACATTGAAGCTGGTGCTGAGATGGTGGACTCTGCTGGCGAGGTATTTGCCCGTGCAGATATGATCGTTAAGGTAAAGGAACCTCAGGAGGCCGAGTGCAAAATGCTGAGGGAAGGCCAAATTTTGTATACCTACTTACATCTGGCTCCGGACCCCAAGCAGACTGAGCTACTTGTGCAGTCTGGTGCTATTTGTGTGGCCTATGAGACAGTGACAGACAATCAAGGAGGCTTACCTCTGCTAGCGCCCATGTCTGAGGTGGCTGGGCGTATGTCGGTGCAGGCTGGTGCCCATCATTTAGAAAAAGCCAATGGCGGCCGCGGTGTTTTGTTGGGGGGTGTTCCCGGTGTGGCGCCAGCTAAGGTATTGGTTATAGGCGGGGGTGTTGTCGGTGACAATGCGGCGGCTATGGCAGTGGGTATGGGCGCAGATGTGACTATTCTGGATCGGTCAATTCCACGTTTGAGAGAACTGGATGCAAAATACGAAGGGCGTGCGCGCTGTGTTTATTCGACCAATGCAGCCATTGAAGAATATGCGCTTGAGGCTGACCTAGTGATTGGTGCGGTTTTGATTCCCGGGGCGGCAGCGCCTAAGTTGCTGTCACGAGACCTTATTGGCCGAATGAAAAAAGGTGCTGTGGTTGTAGACGTCGCCATAGATCAGGGTGGTTGCTTCGAAACCTCCAAGGCGACAACTCATGAGAAACCCACCTATTTTATTGATGATGTGGTGCATTACTGTGTAGCCAACATGCCTGGTGGTGTGGCACGTACAGCAACGATGGCACTGAATAATGCGACTTTGCCCTATGCATTGGCACTTGCGGACGATCCGATAAGTAGCCTGTTTAGGGATAAAAACTTGCAAAACGGACTTAATGTCCACAAAGGCAAGGTGACCTACAAAGCGGTGGCTGATGCATTGGGATACCAGTATGTACCAGCAGATGAGGCATTAAAGGCATAACCCTGCCATGGATGTCAGGTCGAAGAACCACCGCCTATCCGCGGTGGTTTTTTTTGCTTTCTTTTTGGTTTTCTCGTTGTCTGTTTTTGTCTAATTTTGCTTAATTTAGGCCCAGCCTATTAGAGTTTTACTTCGATCCACAGGTGCTCGGCGCGAGCTAATATTTCTCCATTAGCTGTACTTAACGCAGCAGCAGAGAAGCCTTTGCGACCATCAACGCGGACTTTCCATGCGTAGACAATGAGAGGCTCACCATCGGGAACGGGTTTGTCTATGGAGCAGGTCATCTGAGCTAACAGGCTGGCTCGATCTGGGCCTAGGTCGAGGGCAAAAAAGCTCGGGCAATCCAGTGCCGACCAGACAAACTCAGAGGCCACATTACCTTGGCTATCTAAAAGGTCTGGAGAGGGCTCCCAGTCACAGGCTACTAGATCTGTACTGTCGACCTTTCCTGAAAATAGCCGCAAACCATCTCCTACACTTCGTTCAGGGCCGCATACAAAACAGGAGCCGAAGTTCCGTTGTAGCTCTTGAGGGTAGGCCTTTCTTGCGCTCATGGCCTGCTCAAGGCTCGGGGCACTGGGCACTTCGAGGTTTAATTCAGCTGCGATGGCTTTGCCGATTAACTGCTCCTTATCAGTCAAAACCCAGCAATCATCCATTTCCGCCAGTGTTAAGGGGCTGTCCAGAGGCGGGGGTGAGTGCAGTCTGACTCGGCTTGGTCCAGGAATATTCTTGGCCAATATGCCGCAGCTATAGCCGCCATTGCCTGAATTGGGCGGGCCGCAAAATCTCTGCGGTATGACAATGGTTTGTGGAGAGTCCATGCTAATACTGTTCCTAATTTAGAGGGGGTGCTTCAGCCACAAATACAGCCCTTACGGGAGCGGGATGGCCTTCGATTGTTTTGCTGTGATCTTCGGGATCTAAAAAGTCTTCAAGAGACTCAAATGTCATCCAGTCTGTGCTGCGCTGTTCGTCGGTGGACGTAGTATTGATATCGACCATGCGTGGATTTTTCAAGCCGATCTTACGCATCCAGCTAATAAGTGTGTCGGGAGAGGGTAGAAACCAAACATTGGGCATTTTGGCGTAGCGCTCTTCGGGGACCAGTACCATTCCTTCAGGCCCATCAATGACTAAAGTCTCTAAGACGAGCTGCCCATCGGGCCTCAATAATTCTTTGAGCTCTCGCAGGTGAGCCATTGGTGAGCGGCGGTGATAGAGAATACCCATAGAGAAAACTGTATCAAAGGCGGCCAGTTTTTCGGGCATATGTTCTATGCCCAGAGGCAATACATCGATGGGCAGATCTTTGCCGGCAAAATTTTTGATCGCTTGAAACTGAAAGACGAATTTAACCGATGGGTCTATGCCAATAACACGTTTGGCACCCTCTCCGAGCATGCGCCAGCAGTGGTAGCCGTTACCGCAGCCAACGTCCAGAATTAAACGATTTTCAAGAGAGTCTAGGTGAGGCAGCACACGGTCCCACTTCCAGTCCGAGTGCCACTCAGTATTAAGGGGCATTCCAAACAGGCTATAGGGGCCTTTTCGCCAAGGATGTAGGCCCATTAGTGTAGCTTGCAATGCTAGCCGACGACCCTTATCCATGAGACTGTAATCGCCAATGGACACTTCTGTTTTAAGCTCTATATGCAGAGGGTCTATTTCTGGCAGGCGTTTTAATGTCTCTTCCCATTCTGGCATATCACCCCAGCGTTCACGGCGGAGTTGCTGGGCTAGAAGTTCCGGTAGGGTCTGCCCCCAATCCTCAAGCGGAGACTCTTCGAGCCAAGAGAGGAAGGGCCCGTAATCAAGTGTTGCAGGAATCATATTTTGCCTGGGAGTTTTTAGCTTCGTTGTTTAGAGTGAAATTATTGAAGCACCCTTAATTCAGCGCTGATAATAAAGGATTAATAAAAAAGCGCTAATGATAAAGTGCTAATAATTAAGGACCATAAATTAAGCGCCATTATTTTAAAACAATTATAAGGCATTTCCGCTATTCTGTTAGCCGAAACTACTGGGCTGCAAAAAATTAGATGACGGACGATAAACGATTTGAGGCTTTTGAAGAAAAACTGGCCTATCTAGAAATGACTAATGCCCAGCTCGAGGAGGAAATTTTCCGACAGCAAAAAGAGATTGATGCACTGACTAAGGCTCACAGATCTATGCTTGAGCGCATAGAGGTACTGCAAGACAGCAGTGCGGAGCGCGATGCTCTGGGGCAAGGTGATTCAGGTGCTGGCGCGGGCGAGCGGCCACCTCATTATTAGAAGTATTACTTAATTGCATTGCTAAATAGTATTTTGATAGATACCGTGGGTCACCGATTTCGATTGCAGAATAGACTAAAAAAAACAATTATTGCAAGTTACTAAAAATAAAAGCAGTGCGCTGCACATGCATAAAGAACTACCTTTGGGGGGTAATATGACTGAGTTAAAGCCGGCGGTTAAAGCCAAGATCGATAAAGTATTTGCGAAACAAAAAACCTACGCCTTGGAACTTAGAAAGTCAGATTATCGTCAGCGGCTTGCTGTCTTAAAGCGCTTTGAAACTGCATTTAAAGATTCTTACGACAAGATTCATAAAGCGGCAGCCGCTGATTTCGGTAAGCCCGGTGCTGAAGTGGATTTGGCTGAAATTATGCCCGTGGTCACCGAGCTAAAGCATATTCGTAAAAACCTCAAAGCCTGGATGAAAGCAGAGCCAGTCAAGACTACTCTCTCTATGATGGGTACCAAGTCTCGAATCGTAAAAGAACCGAAAGGGGTAACCCTAGTAGTTTCACCTTGGAACTACCCGTTTAACCTAACCTTTGGTCCAATGATGTGGTCGATTGCCGCTGGCAACACCGTCATCATTAAGCCCTCAGAGATGACCCCTAAAATGTCTAAGGTTATTGGCCAGATTGTTAAGCAGGCCTTTAGACCAGAAGAAGTGTCACTGTTTGAAGGCGAGGCCGATGTGGCCAGCTACCTGACCAATCTTCCCTTTGACCATATATTTTTCACCGGCAGCCCTGCGGTAGGCAAGCATGTTATGGCGGCTGCGGCAAAAAACCTTACCTCTGTGACCCTCGAGTTGGGTGGCAAGAGCCCGGTGATTGTAGATAAGTCTGCCAACCTTAAAAAGGCAGGCAAGTCGATCGCCTGGGGTAAATTTAACAACAATGGCCAAACCTGTATTGCACCAGACTACATCTATGTCCACGAGTCGATTAAGGATAAGTTTGTTGAACAGATGACGGCAGCGATCAAAACTCAGTATGGACTGGGTGAAGATGCGAGCACCAATACTGATTACTGTCGCGTTGTCAATGCGGGCCATCACGGACGTATCAACCGCTTACTCGATGACGCCAAAGCAAAAGGTGGTGTTGTTTTGACTGGTGGTGAGGTCGACGCGAAAAGTAAGTTTATTGCACCGACTTTGATTGAAGGCATGAGTGATGACTCGGCCATTATGAATGAAGAGATCTTTGGACCACTGTTGCCGATCATCACATTCTCAGAGATTGACGAAGCTATCTCCTACGTGAATGCAAGGCCAAAACCTCTGGCACTGTATATCTACAGCAAGAATGACAAGGTGACCAACAAAGTCCTGCAGGAAACCAGTGCTGGTGATACCTGTGTTAACCAAACTGTGATGCATTTCTTGCACCCAAATCTACCCTTTGGCGGCGTCAACAATAGTGGTATTGGTAAGTCTGGCGGTGTGTGGGGCTTTAGAGCGTTTACCCATGAGCGCAGCGTACTGGTCGACAAGCACAGCTCTACAGCTATGATGTATCCACCCTATACTCCGGGTGTAAGACGGCTGATTAAAGCGACTATTAAATTGCTTTCCTAATCAGCTTTTCGAAACTACTTTCCTAACCTCTGGCTCGCTACTTAATGGCGACCAGAGAACAGAAATTAAAGCATTGAAACCAAGGGCTTGTGGATTGAAATCCACAGGCCCTTAATCGTTGGATATGAGAGTCTAGAGTCTCTGGGACTAACACATTTTCAATGGAATCCCGCTTCTGACTAATCTCTAAATCACTGTAGCCCTGGGCCCGTTTAAAACCGTGGTGCAGCTCGCTGAGCAATGCGTTGAGGGACTCGGGTTCAAAGCTAAGCTTTTCAGAGATAATTAGGCAGCCGCCGGGGTTTAGACCCTGATAGATTTTTTCTAGTAGATTCGCACGTTGTTCTAGGGGTACAAACTGTAGCGTAAAGTTCATGACTACCAGCGAAGCGTTGTTGATTTCAATGTCACAGATATCCCCATTTACTAACTCTACGGCACCTGTATCTGGGGTCGAAGCCAAAATTAAAGCACATTTTTTTAGCATGGCATCAGAGTTGTCGACGGCTATGATTTTTGCATTGCGACCATTAATACGCTGGCTCATGGCTAACGTTGAAGCCCCGAGGGAGCAGCCTAAGTCATAGCAATGAGTGTTGGGTTGCACATAGCGGTCCGCTAATTCTCCGGTATAGGCCAGAATCGTTTCGTAGCCGGGAACCGAGCGGCTAATCATATCGGGAAATACATCGACCACGGATTCGTCAAAGACAAAGCCAGGTACTTGCCCCAGTGGGTTGGCAAATAAATTATCGCGGCTAGAGTCGCTCATTTAAACGCTAATAATCTCTAGGTTAGTACCTGCGGCTAGGTCGGCATTGGTAATGACAGCAGTCTGAGCGGATTCTTTGCGCAGATAGCTGCTGGCAACCCGCTTTAGATCTGCTTCTGTTACGGCCAACACCTGGTTTCTAAACTGCTCGGTGCAGGCTTTTCCTCGACCATTAAGCTCTGAATGAAACGCTTGGACCGCTTCTCCTGCGGGTGATCCCGGCTTGTCCAAACTTCCAACAACACCAAGAATAGCCTCTTCAATTTTATCGTATCCAAGTTTCTGCTCGTGGAGCCAGCTAATGGAGTCGTCAAAATCAGCTAGGGTGCCGGCAATCCTTGGGTCACGATAGGAGTAAAACCGGAAAGCACCGGTCTGATTGTCCTGAGAGGCACCGCCACCATAGGCTCCGCCCTGTTCGCGGACTGCGCGATGTAAGAAGCCGTTGCGCAAAACACCACCAAGAACAGTCAATGGCGCGGCATCTGGGTGGCTAGTAGGCACGGTAGGGTACGCTTTAGCGCAGAAGCTCACCTGAGTATTAGCCGTCCAGCAGTGATTAACGGGTTCTAAGTCAGGGCTGTAATCAATAAAGTTATTGTCTGACATCTCAGTACTGGCCGAGAAGCCACTCTGCATCACTGCGGAAAAGCTCTCGAGCCGTTCGTTTTCAGCGACTAATAAATACTGCCTTGGCTGAGCTAGCACGAGTTGGTGGATAGCCTCGAGTTGACCTGCTAGTGCCTGTAGCCCTTCTTCTGTGTCCAATGTTTGATCTAGTGTTTTTAGCAGTGCCAAGCCCGTCATACCACCCCAGCGCTGGCTGAGATAAGCATTTGGGGAGAGGCCGCTTGCCGCTGCGGTCATTGCTAAAGCATGGCCACTTCCGGTAATGGAAGACTCGCGATAGGTACGAATCTGAGCGACAAGTTCCCGAAGCCTAGGCAGTTCATCGAAGCGAGCTCTCTGCAAGGACTCTTGCATAAGATCGGTCATAGCAGCCTGGTTGCGCGCCAAGCCTTTGCTGGTGAAACTAATGTTGCCATGGAGTTTGTCGAGGCTATCTTTGTCTGAGCGCACAGAAGCTGAGGCAGAGTAGGCGCCAACCACTGCGGAGTGCCATAGCTGCGTCTCCTGGTAGTCCCGTTCCCCGACACCCATCTCAGTGACACAGGTACTGTAAAGGGGTAGCAGGTCCATCTGAGCATGGCTAAGGGCAGGCATGGGCATAATGATCTGTTGGTAGGCCAAACCATTGGTGCCGGCACTGTAGCTAGTCAGGGGGACTGGGGTTTTAATGACACTGTGCTTCTCGGCATAAGCAATCTCTGCTGGAACATCTTCGATGCCGACCTTGGGTAGAATCTCTAAATCCTCTTCCATCTCTTGCCGTTCTTTTAGTGCGGCAGCTTTGTCAATGATGGCCTGTTTTTCAATATCAGACAGAGACGCTTTAATGGCCGCCAGTCGATCTTTTTCGGCCTGTTCCTTAACACGACCTAGCTCGGTGTCTGGCTTTAGTACCAGCCTAGTGCGGTGTTGATTGTTTAAAAGCAGGTCCCGAGCCAAGCCCTTGATAAAGTCGGGGTCGTTAATCTGCTGCTGTAATTTGTCTAGCACTGGGTCTAAATTCAGGAGTGCCACAGGATCGCCACGGTGTGTGGCGCTGGTGAGACTGGTCAGTATCAGGTGCAGGCCGTAGGGGTAGCCGCCGCCAGAAAGCTCTCGCTGGGACAGCTCAAGCTGATGGAGGCTGGCTGCGACCTGTTCATGGGGCAGGCCATTGTCGGCCACGTCCTGCAGTACATCCAAAATCAGCTTTTCAACTTCATCAGCGCTGTCCGGGTTTGACCCTTCAATACCACAGGCAAAGCAAAGCTCTTTTTGGGAATCTTCAAGACCGCACATAGGTGAGGGTGAGGTTCCCAAATCGGTAGTCTCTAGTGCTTTCTGCAGGGGGGAGCCGCTGTTATCGAGTAAGACACTGGCCAGCAGACGGGCCTGCATGGTGGCTTCTAAATCTGTTGAGTCGCCGAGCAACCAAGACAGCACAATATGGGTGTTGTTTTCTGTTGAGCCCTGTTCATCTTCATCGTAGGGATAGGTCTCTTCAAAGTATTGTGGCTCGGTGTAGCGCTGTTCATTATTGACGGCGATATGACAGTCGAGTTTATCGAAGCGGCTTAGCGCCTGTTCTTCAAAGTGCTGCTGATGTTCCGCGGCAGGGATGTCCCCAAAGGTTACAAATATGGCGTTACTGGGGTGGTAATGAGTTTTGTAAAACGCTTTGAATTGGTCGTAGGTCAGGTCAGGAATATCCGCTGGCTCGCCACCGCTGTTGTAATGGTAGGTGCTGGTCGGATAGAGGTACTTGCTCATGGTCTGCCAGAGAGTTGAGTTGATCGAACTCATGGCGCCTTTCATTTCGTTGTAGACAACCCCTTTAAATGTCAGCTCCGACGTGGCGTCATTGGCGTCGGCAAATTCAAGACGATGGCCCTCCTGAGCAAAGTCCAAAGGATCAAGGCGAGCAAAAAATACCGAGTCGAGATAGACGTCCAGTAAGTTGTTGAAATCTTTTTTGTTTTGGCTAGCAAAGGGGTAGGCGGTCCAGTCACTGCTGGTGAACGCGTTCATAAAGGTGTTGAGTGAGCGACGAATCATCATAAAGAATGGGTCGCGAACTGGATATTTTTCGCTACCGCAAAGTGCCGTATGTTCCAGAATATGGGCAACGCCTGTGGAATCCATGGGCACTGTGCGCAGGGCGACCAAAAATACATTTTCCTTATTATCAGCGGCCAGATGGATATGCTGGGCACCGGTTTTACGATGGCGATATTCCTGATACTGCAGTTTTAAAGAAGGTATATCTTGCTCGCGCAAAAGTTCAAAGGCGGAATTTGTAAGGTTGGTCATTAAAATGATTGCTCCGGAGTAGACAAAAGATTATCTAGTTCAGTTTAAAGAGTGTTTCGGTTCAAAAGGTGCGTCAGTTTACTAGAATCATTGGGCAGAAACAGAATTTTAATGTGCCGTTTTTACTGATTTAGCGTTGCGGTATGCAATGGGCGTGATGCCCTCCCAGCGTTTAAATGCACGATAAAAGGTACTGGGCTCGGAAAATCCCGTGAGATACACAATCTCACTAATTGCCTCATCAGTTTGGGATAGTAGGCGCCTGGCCAGAGAGTGGCGATAACCATTGAGTAAGCGCTGAAAGCTGGTGCCTGCCACGTTAAGCTGGTGGCGCAGATGTCTGGGGCTAATACTGAGGCGCGCGGCGACCGTTTCCAGACTAATTTCACCGCTTTCAAGTAGGCTGGCGAGCTGGCTGCGAACATCGACAATAAGGTCCTGTTGCTGGAGCTTAGCGATATGTTGATCTGCCGCCTGTAAATGCAAATTTAATAGCTCGGGTTGAGCGTGCAGTGATCTATGCTGTAACAGAGAGGCGGGAAAAAACAGCTGGAAGGAAGGGGCGTTAAATTCCACAGGGCATTGCAAGACCCGTTCATATTCTTCGATATTGGTATTGGGAGCATGGTTAAAGACGACTTTTTCCGGCTTAAAGGCATTATCTGTGACTGACTGAAAACTGCGGATAAGCCCCATAACCATAGCTTCGGCGAGATGGGACGTGGCGTACTTGTGATCGGTAAAGTAGCTAGTTAAGCAGGGACTTGGATATTCTGACAACTGCCCATGGAGCGCATCACTGATCAGCCTTTGGTAGTTCAATACTCGGCGTAGGCCGTCACCAAAGGTTGGGCTGCTGAGGAATAGGTACTCTAAAATTTGACCCTTATAAACGGGCATTTTTTCGCCGAGATGAAGCCCGATACAGGGATCCCCTGACAGCTCCACAGCGGTTTTCCAAAATAAGGGTTGCGCACTAAATTTAGTTCGCAGGTTGGCCTGATAAAGCTGCGCGGGATCTAGGCCTGAGCGCAGCAGAACAAGGTCTGCGTCGACACCAAGATTAACAAGTCCCTGATGGGCGAGCCGCGCCAAAGCACCTGAATCGGTTAGACCTGTCATACAATGAACCTGATTGAGTGAACCTGTTAGAGTGAACCTAGTAGAGTGAATCTAATACAATGAAGCCAACAAATAGCCACCCAATCGAAAATGCAGCTAACAAAAAATCGCTTAGTTACGAGCTTATGGAAAGGACTACCATCATACACAATTGGCCGAAATGACAAAACAATGAATTTTAAAGCCAATGACTGACAAGGAGAACGTACTCAATATGCCCAATATGGATAATATTGCCAAAGTTACAAAGCCCGCCAACAGCCAGCCGCCCATTGTGCTGCAGGAACTTCCCAGCATGCCAACGCTGCTGGGTAAAGCCGCCTTTAAATCGGGTACCTATGTTCTAGGTGATCCGTTGCCTGGGCTTAATACACAAATTAATGATTTGGTGGTAAACCCTGAGCATCTCCGCGCCTATCAGGAGCTCTGTGGTTTTCAGCTGACCGACAAGCTACCCGCCACCTATTTACACATGTTGGGCTTTCCATTATTTCTCAATATATTGATTCAGCAAGACTTTCCCATGCGCGCGATGGGGCAGGTGCATCTGCGTAATCAGATTTCGGTGCATCATGCATTCGATATAAGGCAGCCGATTAATATGTCGGCAGCCATAGGTAAGTCAGTGGTTACAGCCAAGGGCTTAGAATGGGATATTGATGTCAGTGCCACGGTCGACAATGAAGTTGTCTGGTCTGGAGAGTCAACATTTTTACATCGCTGCAAAACAGATATACCTCGGGCTACGACAGCGCCTATCCGCCGTGATGGCGAGCCCCTGAAATGGCATGTTGGTGCAGACATTGGTCGACGTTATGCTCGTGTTTCTGGTGACTACAACCCTATTCATTTGACCGATATTACCGCCAAACTATTTGGCTTTAAACAAGCGATTGCCCATGGTATGTGGAGCAAAGCTAAGTGCATTGCAGCCCTGGATAAGCAAATTCCTGATGCGGGCTACTCGGTCGACGTGACTTTTCATCGACCTCTCTTTTTACCTTCCGATGTGTTGTTTTACAGCCAACAGCGGGATGGGCAACAGCAGTTTTCTCTCTTTAATAAGCCGGGCCAACAGGCTCATTTGGAAGGCGTGATTAAAGAGACTTCAATCTAATAGGATTATTAAATGCCTGATTTCAAAGTACCGTTAAAAGACTACTCATTTCTGTTTAATGATGTGATTGACATGCAAGCCAATTACAAGAATGTTAAGGGTGGTGATCAGGCTACGCCAGACATGCTCGACGCGATTTTTAGCGAAGCCGCAAAATTTAGTGAGACTGAATTGGCACCGATTTATCAGTCCGGAGACAAGGGCTGTACTTGGGATGACGGCGTGGTAACCACTCCCGCAGGCTTTAAAGAAGCCTACGCCAAGTTTATTGAGGCTGGTTGGACATCATTGACTGGTAGTCAAGAGATGGGCGGGCAGGGCTTGCCTTCGTCTATTGGCGTTGCGATTAATGAAATGCTAACCACGGCCAACTGGGCCTGGGCGATGTATCCAGGTCTTAGTGAAGGCGCAGTGGCTACCTTGGAAGACCATGGTACGCCAGAACAGAAGCAGGCCTATCTAACCAAATTAATCAGTGGCGTCTGGAGTGGCACCATGTGCCTGACTGAGCCTCACTGCGGTACTGATTTGGGGCAGCTTAAAACCAAAGCAGAGCCCAATGCTGACGGCAGCTATAAAGTAAATGGTACTAAGATATTTATTAGCGCCGGTGAGCATGACCTAACCGAAAATATTGTCCATATCGTATTGGCCAAACTGCCAGATGCACCCAAGGGCACCAGAGGTATTTCTCTCTTTATTATTCCTAAGTTTCTTCCTAGTGCTGACGGCTCTGCGGGAGAGCGCAATGGCGTTCGCTGTGCCTCTATAGAACACAAGATGGGCATTCACGGTAACGGTACCGCTATGCTGAACTTTGACGATGCAACAGGGTTTTTGATTGGTGAGCCCCACAATGGGCTCAACGCCATGTTTACCTACATGAATGTGGCGCGTATCGGTACCGCGAGTCAAGGTGCCGCGGCCGCAGAACGATCCTTTCAGGGGGCGTCGAAATATGCCCGCGAACGACTGGCTATGCGGTCACTCTCTGGCGTTAAAAATCCAGAGGGCCCTGCAGACCCCATCATATGTCACCCCGATGTACGACGTATGCTGCTGACTCAGCGAGCGATTGCTGAAGGTGGCCGAGCCATGGTTACCTATGCAAGCCAGTTTGCTGACCTGTATATGGGTGGAGCTACAGAAGAGGTTAGGGCTGAGGCGGAAGCGCGATTGGGCTTTTGTACTCCAATTCTCAAAGGCTTTATTACCGAGCAAGGTGTTATTGCAGCCAACCATGGTGTACAGGTATTTGGCGGTCATGGCTATATTCAAGAGTGGGGTATGGAACAAATTTTGCGCGATAGCCGCATTGGTACATTGTACGAGGGCACCACTGGTATTCAGGCCCTAGATCTAATTGGTCGCAAGGTGTTGATGGACAGATTTAAGCAATTAAAAATCTTTACCGGAGAAATGCTCAGCTTTGCATTTAAATCTCTGCCATGGCCTAGAGGCAATAAAGTCCAGCGCAAGCAAGCCTGGACTGTCACCAAACTAGCGCTTAAATGGCGTTATCTGGGCTATAAATTAGCCATGCAGGGCAAGCGTAATCCAGACGCAGTAGGCGCGGGTTCTGTGGATTTCTTAATGTACTCGGGTTATGCCTATATGGCGTTTATGTGGGCAAAGATGAGTTCGGTTGCTCAGGCTCAGCTAGATGCAGGCAAGGGCGACACTAAGTTCCTACAAGAAAAACTGCACACCGCGGAGTTCTTTTTTGAGCGTATGTTGCCGCAAGCTGATGTGCATGCCAAAACGATTGGTGCCAGTGTGGAGTCAGTAATGGCGATGCCTGAGGACTATTTCGACGCTAGCTAATTAGCAGGCTCAGGGAGAAACCTGTTGAGGCCCTAGAAGTCCGCTTAAAACCCCAGGTTGTCTGGGGTTTTTTTTGCCTGCAAATTGTCCAGCAGTTTGCTAAAGTCTCGGCCAATTAATCATTGTTAACCGTTTATCTAGGGGACACTAGAATGGAATTTGCAGAAGTTGTTCGTGCTCGACATTCATTTCGTGGGTTTTTGCCCAAAGCAGTGGATGAGAAAACCATAAAAGATATTTTTGAGCTAGCGAGCTGGGCGCCGTCTAATTGTAATGTTCAACCTTGGTCTGTACATGTGCTATCGGGCGACGCCTGTGATCGCATGCGCGAGAAAATGGTCGCTAAGGCATCAACAGATTCCGCGGGCAATCCTGATTTTCCATGGCAGGGTAAATTTACGGGTGATTACAAAGCGCGCCAGATTTGTTCAGCATTAGGGCTTTGGGAGCATCAGGGTGTCACTAGAGATAATCCGGAAAAGCGTGCCTGGTCTTGGATGCGCAACTTTGAATTTTTTGATGCGCCCCATATCGCTTTTATCTTTGTGACGGACGAGTTTCCTGAATTAGTTAGGCTGGCGGGCGATGTGGGCATGTATTCCCAGACCCTTATGCTGGCCATGGCCGATGCTGGCATCGGCTCATGTCCTCAGACTTCAGTGAGTTGTTTTCCTGATTTGGTGCGGGAAGAGTTAGGTATCGAGAGCCAGTATAAATTGATGATGGGTTTGTCTTTTGGCTATATTGATGAATCTGACCCAGCCAATAAGCTGCGCACTGAGAGAGACTCTCTGGACAAGACGACTCACTTTTATTCTTGAAGGATTTTCATCAAAAGTGCTTTTATTTTAGAGGCTCATAATCTAGAAGCTTTTATTCTAGAGCTTTTAGATCACGCAAAGGCAAGCTGGTTGCGACCGCCAGCTTTGGCTTTGTAGAGGGCTCGGTCAGCTAATTTGATCAATTGCTCAAAGCTGCCGCCGGCAGAGCTATCAACAACACCCACACTAACAGTGAGGCGTAAATTACTTTTTCGCTTAGTAGCACCGCGACGCTTTTGCCCAGCAGCAGCCTGCGAAGGCCGCTGTGTTTTGTCTCGAATAACCATGTCATAGTTCGCGATAGCTTGGCGCACCTGCTCCAGACTGTCGGCCACTTCTTCGCGACTTTTGCCCTTAAATAGTAGGCAAAATTCCTCACCACCATACCTAAAGGCTCGAGCACCAGAGCCCGTTTTGCTAATACAGCTCGCGATAACTTTTAGAGCCTGATCCCCTAGGTCATGGCCAAAACGATCGTTGATTTTCTTAAAGTGATCGGCGTCGACCATCGCTAAGCTGTAATGATTGCCTGCTGTTTTTAGGGCTGCGAGTAGAGCCCGGCGATTGCCAATCTGAGTTAGCTCATCGTAAAAACCTATATAAAAAAGGCCACTGGTGATGTTGGCTGTCAATAGCAAACCAATACCGATAAACATAATGGCTGAAATATTGGCCACATCAATCCAGCCCAAGGTGATGAACAGAATCAGCATGCAGCCCGCAGCAGAGCTATCAAAGATATGCTCACGACGACTCGCCATAGTTACAGCACAGATCAAGACCAGCAAATACCAGGCTCCAGATAATGGTGAGAGGTGTGTGTTCCAGAGTTGATCATCAATATTAGCAAGGCTTGCAACTGCCATAAGATTGGGACTGGCGGCAAATAGTTGGCTGAGAACAAACAGGGCAGTGCTGGGCAACAGCGCAATACCTGTGCCCCGAGCATGGCGCAGACCGTGCTCGGGAATAAATAATAAATACAGTATCACCGCAGGCACAAAGAACGACAGCAGATAGAAAATTTGTGCGGCCGGCAGGCTTTGTAGCGGCATTTGCAGATAGTTGCGGACCAGCCAGTAGGCGCAGAGCATCATTAGGCTAGTCGCTAGCTCTCTACTTTGGTTACTGAGCGCTGCTATTAGAGCGGCAATCGGCAATAGTATAAAAGGTAGCTGTGGAAGTAGGGTTTTTAGGGGCTCAGAAAGTATCGATTGCTGCCAGCAGAGCAATAGTGACAGAGCGACGCAGATCGCTGGGGTTATAAATCGGTATGCGGTTGGAGACATCGACACTATTCACAACATCCTTGTGGCTTTAGCTTTAATACTAGCAAACTCAGGACAGGCTGCCAGATTAGTTTTAAACCAAGCCTAAGCCAGTGCCTGCGAGACCCCAACAACACTAGTGCCCAGTAATATCCAACCGAGAATTTTGTAGAAGCTGGCACTGTCTTGTTTTAGTAGTCGCTGATGAAAGCGGTGGCCAATTAAATGGCCAATGCCAGCAAAGGGCAGAAGCCACAGAGCAGAGGCCAGCTGGATGTCGACCTCGGCAATAACAAAGGCGGTGAGTTTGATACTGACCAAAACCCACCACAGAACAAAGAGCGTATTGCGAAATTCATGGGGCTTTATATGGCGCAGAGCAACAGCAATCACCAGTGGGCCACCAATTAAAGAAGTCCCACTGATATAAGCGGCGGCAACCAAAAAGGTAAGGTCAATTATGCGACTGTTGCTTTGCAGAGGTCTGCCGAGAATATAGGTCAGGGAATAGCCGGCAATTAATGAAAAGATAATAATATTCATTAAATCGGTTGGTAGCATCAGCAAGCCCACAACGCCGGCGAGCTTGGGGATGATCATGATCAATAAAGCGTAGCGAACAAAGGGCCAGTTGACGGTAGTACTGTCGTCTGTGCCTTTGTTACGCTCGGATTGTATGACTGTCAGCCCCGCAAAAAACAATAGATGCAGGGAGATAATGGGTAGAAAAAGTAGTGGGTCATTATGGATAAGTAGCAAAAAAGGCAGGGTAAATAACGCACCACCAAACCCCAAGCCAGAGCGCACAAAGCCACTCCAGATAAATATTAGAGCAATTAAACTTAGCTGTGACCAAGCCAGATCAATCATGGAGTCTGACGCTAGTGATTACAGCCACCTTCGCCATGGACATGACCATGAGAAATTTCTTCGTCTAGTGCTTTGCGGATGCCCATAATCTCCACTTCAAAATGCAAGTTCTGGCCTGCCAGTGGGTGGTTCATATCGACATCCACATTAAACTTACCTACTTTAATAATGGTACCTGGCACAACGCCATTCTCTGTGTTGACCTTAATAGCCTTACCGGCTTCAAGTCTGCCTTCATGCTTTAGATATTTGCTGGGAATACGCTGGGTGTTATTGACATTGCGCAGCCCATAGCCCTCGGCGGGCATTACCGTGAATGCCCGCTTATCGCCAACAACAGCTCCGGCAATCTCTCGTTCAAAACCAGCAATCATCTGACGTCGGCCATGGATGTAAACCATTGGCTTATCTTCGTCGTAGGTTGTATCAACGAGTTCGTTATTGTCGTCTTTGAGGTTATAGTGAACTTCAACAACATAGTTAGTAGAAACTTGTGCATGCTTAGCAGTAGATTGCATTGAGCGCTCCAAAAAAGTGGCGCCATAATACAGTAATTAATTTTTTAGGAACAAAAAATGTCATCTGGTGACGACCTAGAACGCTCAGGCTCTAAGCTTGAGCCCTCTGCTGGAGCCCCTATTAGTCCTGAAGACGAGTTTAGTGCGTTAGTGGGTGACGATATTGAGCCATTGCAGGGCAAGGGCGCTAACCATATTGTTAGGCCTACGGTAGTAACCCCCGGGGTCTTGCAGCGGCGCAATGCTGCCCAGCAAGAGCAGCGGCCTGATGGTAATTTTCTTGACCCAGTCGATATTATTGAGCAGGTCGACCCCAATGACTTCCTAGAGTTTTCACGCCCAGGCGTTCAGCATGGTGTGTACAAAAATTTGCGCATGGGTAAATATGATATTCAGTCCCGCCTGGATCTTCATCGGCATACCGTGGAGCAGGCTCGGGTGGCTCTCTGGGGCTTTGTCGAGGACTGTCAAACGCATGGCGTGCGCTGTGGTTTGGTGACCCATGGTAAAGGTGAGGGTAGAGAGCAGCCGGCGCGATTAAAAAGCTGTGTGAATCACTGGTTGCGTCAGTTTGATCAAGTCTTGGCCTTTCATACTGCCCAGAAGCACCATGGTGGTGCTGGGTCTACCTATATCCTGGTTAAAAAGAACAGCCTTGCTCGCTTAAATACCAGTGAAAAAATAGCACAATCAAAACGCACCAAATCCTAATATTGATCATCTTAGAATGATCCCCTAGATTTTAAGCGGCGTATATCCTCAACAATTAAAATAAGAGCTGCTTAACACCATGCTTTCTGCCTCGCTTTCGGTTTCCCTTGCTGCCTTGCTGCCAGTGCTACTTGCCATGCTGGCTGCGCTGCCATCTCTGCTGGTTATCGCTGGCTGCATCTGGCTGCTGAGCCTATACCTCGATAAAGTTTCTATTATTTACTATAGCTGGCCGTTATTGCTGTTGGCTGCCGCTGCGGGCTATCTTATGCAAGCTCTGGCGTTTAACGCCGTCCATCTAGCGTTGATTGGAATGGTTGCCCTATGGGCGCTTAGGCGGGGTTACTTTGCGATAAAGCGAGATAGACAGCGACCGGGTGATGGGCGCTACAAACTGTTACGGGGCAAAAGCCCTAAACAGTTTTGGGTAAATAGTTTTGGGCTTATTGTTGTATGTCTGTCCCTCGTGGCCTGGGTGGGCAGTTCAAATTTTGCCATTGTTTTTCTTACGGATGTGCAATGGAGCTTTTTGCACAGTATCGCCACTGCAGTTTGGTTGTTTGGCTTTATTGTGGAAGTGTTGGCCGATAACCAGCTGCAGCGTTTTAATCGGCTGGTGGTTAAGACTGGGCCAACCCTAAAGACCGGGTTGTGGCGCTACAGCAGGCACCCCAATTATTTTGGTGAGCTGTGCATGTGGTGGGCCTGGTTTTTGTACGCCATTCCCTCGGGCAACGGTTTTATCTTGGTCGCTCCCGTATTAGTGACTGGTTTATTGATAAAGATTTCGGCTATTGAATTGATGGAAAAAGAAATCAGTCCTCGGCGTTATGATTATCGAGGCTATAGGGCATCGACCAATACGCTTTTCCCCTGGACACCCCGCGAACAAGTTAATGGAGAACTCTATGATTAAAAGTTTAATAAACAAGTTATTGCAGGTGACGATGGCTGTCGCATTCGTATTTAGCATGAACTCGGCCCATGGTGCTCAGGAGCCTATGGACACTGTCGGCTATGTTGATTTACCGCGCTTTATGGGTGACTGGTACGTGATTGCCAATATTCCTACGTTTCTCGAAAAGGGTGCTCATAACCCAATCGAATCTTACCGATTAGATAAAAATGGCACCATCGACACGCAGTTTAGTTTTAATGCAGATTCATTCGATGGCGAGAAAAAGATTTACCACCCACGTGGGTTTGTAAAAAATAAAAAAACTAATGCAACCTGGGGTATGCAATTTGTTTGGCCTATCAAGGCTGACTATCGCGTGGTTTATTTGGATGCAGATTATCAATACACAGTGATAGGCCGTCAAGCCAGAGACTATGTATGGATTATGGCGCGGGAGGCAGATATTTCATCAGAGAAATACAGCGAATTGGTCCGCTTTGTTGTGTCCCTCGGCTATGACGTCGATAAGATCGAGCGAGCGCCACACGAACTATCCCGCTAGAACCCTATAGACAGCCTGCATCAGGCTTTTCAGTTCAGTCTCTGTGCTGATAAACGGTGGCATGACATAGACTAGCTTACCGAAGGGTCGTACCCAGACACCTTCGGCAACAAAGCGCTTTTGGATCTCCGCCACGTTCACTGGTTCGTGCATTTCAATAACACCTATGGCACCGAGTGACCTAATAGCAGCGACAGATTGCAGCGCAACAAAGGGCTGCAATTCAGCGTTTAGGGTTGTTTCAATCCGCAAAATATTCTCTTGCCAATCAGTGCTTAAAAGCAGCTCTATACTCGCATTGGCCACAGCGCATGCTAAGGGATTGCCCATGAATGTTGGGCCATGCATAAAGCAGCCTGCCTCTCCCTCACAGATACCTCGGCTAACCTTGTCAGTGCATAGAGTAGCCGCCAGAGTCATATAACCACCGGTAATAGCTTTACCTAGGCACATAATGTCTGGCGAGATCCCCGCCCATTCGCAGGCAAATAATTTACCGGTACGCCCAAAGCCGGTGGCAATTTCATCGGCGATTAATAGCACGTTATGTTGGTCGCAAAGTTCTCTTACTCTGCGTAAATAATGGGGAGAATAAAAACGCATACCGCCAGCACCCTGAACGATAGGCTCAAGAATGACTGCGGCTAATTCATTGTGTTTATCACTGATTATTTGTGCAAAGTCGGCGATATCCTGTTCGTCCCAAGCTTCGTCAAACCCAGTTTTGGGTGCCGGAGCAAAGTGATTTTTCTGCATCACTTGGTCAAAAAGGTGGTGCATGCCTGTCACGGGATCACAGACCGACATAGCGGCAAACGTATCTCCGTGATAGCCGCTACGCAGGCTCAGGAGTTTGTTTTTTCCTGACTGGCCTTGAGAAATCCAGTATTGAAATGCCATTTTAATGGCGACTTCGACACCTACAGACCCGCTGTCCGCCAGAAAAACCTTATCCAGTCCGGCGGGTGTTATCTCGACTAACTTTTCACAGAGATTGACTGCGGGCGCATGGGTAATGCCACCAAACATAACATGGCTAACAAGATCTATTTGCTGCTTGGCTGCTTCATTTAATACCGGGTGGTTATAACCATGAATAGTGCACCACCAAGAAGACATACCGTCGATAAGCTCAGTACCATCGGCCAGGTGCAGGTTCACGCCATTTGCAGAAACTACCTCGTAGGCGGGGATAGGGTTGCTCAACGAAGAATAGGGGTGCCAGACAAATTGCTGATCTTTTTGCAAAATTTGAGACTGGTCGACTGGCGCAGTGGTGATTGAGTTCAAGTTATAAAAGTCTCCGGTAGATATTGATTGTCGATTAATGATATCAATCAGGGATGGGCAGGCAGGTTAGCCAAAGCAGGCTCAAAAACCAAGCATAAACATGGAGTTTAATATGCCAATCTCGAAAGCTAGTTTGCTATTTATATCAGTTATGTTCTGCTCGGCGTTTTGCACTGATGTAGTGGCCAGTGTTAATGCAAAGTACTGGGCCATCTGGGACGCAAGCAACGAGAGTAATCTGAACATTATAGACCACGGCTCCTTTGATCAACTGTTAAACTCCTACGTGATTGCCAATCACCCTTCAGGAATAAATCGTTTTAGATATGCTGATGTAAGCACGCGAGATAAGAAAAAACTAAAGCGTTATATCAGCCGCATGGCGAAGACAGATCCAAGGCTTTATTCGCGAGTTGAACAAAAAGCCTATTGGCTCAATCTTTACAACGCGCTAACCATTCAAACTGTCCTGCAGAAATACCCTGTTTCATCATTAGCAAAAGCATCCATCAAACGTAAGAATCGAATCAAAGTTGCCGGCACCAAGCTCAGTCTGGCGGATATTGAAAATCGTATTCTGAGGCCAATATGGAGGGACCGTAAAATACTGTTTGGTCTCAGCTGCGGAACAATGGGCTGTCCAAATATCCAACAGCAGGCGTTTACAGGAGCCAACACCAAGCAGCTTCTCAATCGCTCAGTGCGGGAATTTATCAACCACCCTCGCGGTATGATCGTCGATAGGCGCCAGCTTCAGGCCTCGGAAATATTTGACTGGTACGCCGCCGACTTTGGTTCGGATAAAAAGATGATTAAGTTCTTTGCCCATTATGCCGAGGACACAAAGGCCCTTTATCTACTCGGTTTTAACGGCGCTATCGCCTATAGCTCTGACGCCCGCCTAAACGCCCCAGAGACCAGCTGGCCCCAGTAAATTAATTATCTGAGAAAACCACCAGTGTGAGTTGGTGAAAACGCTGCTGTGCCACTACAATAGCCAGCTTTTCAGTCAGCGGAAATATTCATGTCTATTCGTAAGAACCAGCTCGAGGCCAACAAATTGCAGAAGCGGCTGCGACGCAATGTGGGCAGTGCGATAGCTGATTATAATATGATCGAAGAGGGCGACCGGGTTATGGTATGCCTGTCTGGAGGCAAAGACTCTTACGCGATGCTTGATATCCTCATGGGGCTGCAAAAAAACGCACCCATCAAATTTGAGTTAGTTGCCGTAAACTTGGATCAAAAGCAGCCAGGTTTTCCCGAGCATGTGTTGCCAGCCTATCTCGACAATCTAGATATCGAATACCATATTCTTGAAAAAGACACCTACAGCATAGTGACCAGCAAGATCCCTGAAGGCAAAACCTACTGCAGCCTCTGTTCCCGCCTGCGCCGCGGCACACTGTATGGCTTTGCCGAGGAAATTGGTGCCACTAAGGTTGCACTGGGTCATCATCGCGACGATATAGTCGAAACGCTGTTTTTAAACATGTTCTATCAGGGCAAGCTAAAGGCTATGCCTCCAAAGCTATTGTCTGATGATAAAAAGAACATGTTGATTCGCCCTTTAGCCTACTGTCGCGAGACGGATTTAATCGCTTTAGCAGAGCTCAAGCAGTTCCCGATCATTCCCTGTAACCTCTGTGGTTCCCAAGCCGGATTGCAGCGCAATGCGGTGAAAGATATGTTAATTCAGTGGGAACGCCAGTTTCCGGGGCGCATCGATACTATTTTTGGCGCAATTAAGAATGTGTCACCCTCGCAATTAGCAGATACTGAATTGTTCGATTTTACTGGGCTTGAGTTAGACCGCAGCGCAGTTCCTGTAGACAACGACCCATTAGAGACGCATATACGCGCCCTCAATTTATAATAAAACTAGGATGTAACCTATGTCGCAGATATCTGCACCGACCATTATTGCCTTTCTAATCTATGTCAGCATCGTGCTGGCAATCGGCTTCTATGCCTATGTCCGCACCAAGAGTGCTGGAGACTATTTTCTGGGTGGGCGACAGCTGTCACCGACGGTCGCAGCCATTAGCGCAGGCGCATCAGATATGAGTGGTTGGGTGCTGTTGGGCTTGCCGGGTTATGCTTATTTGGCTGGTCTTGAAGCGGCGTGGATATCGATAGGCCTAGTGATTGGTGTGGCAGCAAACTGGTTATTAATGGCCAAGCGGCTGCGAATTTATAGCGCCCAGCTAGATGATGCAGTGACCTTACCGGCCTATTTGCAACGACGTTTTTCCGACCCGAGCCCCTGGCTAAAATCTATCGCCTCGGTGAGTATTTTACTGTTTTTCCTATTCTATGTTGGGTCTGGTCTGATTGCCGGCGGCAAGCTGTTTAATGAGGTGTTTGGCTTTGATTATCAGATTGCCGTGTTTGTCAGTGTCGCATTGATCTTGCTGTATACCTTGTTTGGTGGTTTTTTGGCTGTATCTTGGACTGATGTGTTTCAGGGTATTTTAATGCTTCTGGCGTTGGTCGCCGTACCAGTATTAGTGATTAACCAATCTGGCGGCATGGGAGATTTCGCTGCACAGATCGATCTTAAAAACCCAGAACTACTGAATATCTTTACCTCTGCAGATGGCCAGACTCTGGGCTGGATGACGATTATTAGCGCCATGGGTTGGGGGCTGGGTTATTTCGGTCAGCCACATATATTGGCGCGCTTTAAAGCGCTGCGCTCGCCCGAAGACACGGGCCGCGCTGCGACTATAGGCATCAGCTGGGCACTGCTGTGTTATATGCTGGCTATATTAGTCGGTCTCAGCGGAGTGGCCTTTTTGGATGAGCCGCTGGTTGACTCTGAAAAAGTATTTATTGCGCTGACTAGCCTGATTTTTCACCCTCTGGTTGCCGGTGTGCTGTTGGCGGCTATTTTGGCGGCAATTATGAGCACGGTGGATTCCCAGCTCTTAGTTTGCTCTGCTTCCTTGGCGGAAGATTTGTATCCATTGGTGGCAAAGAAACCATTATCCCAGGAAAAGCGTCTGCAGGTCGGTCGTATCGCCGTGGTGGTATTGGCGCTACTAGCCACTAGTTTGGCCATGAACCCAGATAGCAAGGTGCTGGATGTGGTGTCCTATGCCTGGGCTGGTTTGGGCGCTTCATTGGGCCCAGCAGTTTTGGTCAGCGTTTACTGGCGTGGTATGACAGCCTGGGGTGCAATGGCGGGGGTTATTGTAGGTGCTTTAACGGTGGTTATCTGGTCTCGTTTAGACGGCGGGTTGTTTGATCTATATGCGTTGGTACCGGGCTTTATATTTGCCATTATTGCCATTGTTGTCGTTAGTCTGCTGAGCAAAAGTAAGTTAAACCCAGTCGTGGTAAAACAGTTCGACCAGATGCATAGTCAGCTTTAGGTTTATTAACAAATAAACAGTCGGCCAGTTCACAGCATTGCTGTGACGGCCGTCAACATTTCCATCGGTACATTTTCCTATACTTCGACAGTCTATTTCGAGGTAAATAAAGCCGGTGCATCGAGTCAAAATACATCAGGGTGATATCACCAAGCTCGCCGTTGATGCGATTGTCAGCGCGACGAGCGTGGGTGCCCACAGATCTACTGCAATGGATGTCGAAGGTACTAACGGCACTGTCGGCACTGTCGGCTCAGCTGCTAAGTCTCAGAGCTATGAGGTAGGTTCGGTTTTTGTGAGCTCTGCGGAAAATCTGCGGGCAGAATTTGTGATCCACACTGTGGGTCCTACTTGGCGTGGTGGAGACTATCAAGAAGAGGCACAGCTAGCGTCTTGCTATCAGGGCTTGATGGATGCCGCAAAGCAGCAAAACATTAAGAGTATCGCCATCCCAACCATTAGCTGCGGAGCATCGGGTTTTCCTAGCCGTCGAGCCGTTAAGATTGCCATTCAAGAAGTCAATAATGCCCTACGCCAAAATCCCTTTTTAGAGTCCGTCGTATTCTGCTGTTTTGATCCGGTTACTACCGCGCTCTATCGCACTCAGGTGGGCAAGTAATGGCTTTTCCACAAGCGGATACAGACTGGTACTGAAAGATTGAGCAGGAATGCGGTGAGCATCAAGGTATAGAACCCTTCGAAACTGACAATATTATGCTGAACATAGGCTATCTCAAGCACTACAAAGGCCAATTCGGCTCTGCCCAACATACCAATGCCAATTAACAAGCTGGTCGGCTTATCAAAACGACCTATGGCCCTGGCCGCCAAACCGGCAGATACAATCTGTCCGACAAACATGCCTGCAAACAATATCAGGCTGTAGGGTAATACCTGTAAAAATAAGTCGCCATCAAAAATTAACTTGCTACCCAGGGTGACGAAAAATACCGGGCCTATCCAAGCGAAAGCAATATTATTTATCATCTGTTTAGCCTGATGATGAAAGTCGATATTTTGATCATGGTGATAGTCAAAGTATTCACGTTTGATTATCAGCCCCGCCATATAAGCCCCTATAGCTGGGTGAAATCCAAAGAAGTCAGCCAGTAAACCGACTAACAAGGCGATCAGTAACAGGGCCAATATGCTGTACTCGCCACGGCCCATCGCAAGCATCAACTTCAAATTAAGGTGGCGTAGAACCGGAACTCGCTGAACCCAGCCATCGTTGACGGGAAATAGCCAGATGCCCATAAATGACACCAAAAGGAAGAAGGCTAGCGCTTTGCTCGCGATCAGTAACAGGCTGTGAGCAGAAAATGTTGCCTCTCCTGTCGCTATGGGGATAAGAATGACCATAAGGGCCAGTGAGGCAATATTGTCGAGTACTGCCGATGTCATAATACTTGTTGCGGCAGGGGTATGGCTCAGCCCTTCGGTTTTTAGCGATACCATGCTCAGGGAAACGGTTGTCGAGGCCATGGCAAGGCCACACAGCAGGGCTATATGCTTGTCACCCCAGAAATAATATGTCGCGCCATAGGCAACGGCAAATGGTGTTAGAGCACCAAAGACGGCGATGCCCCAGCTGCGCTTGATACTTTTTAGGAAATTGCTGGTGTCTTCTTCAAACCCCAGTGCAAACATAATGGTGATGATGCCCAGTTCGGCAAAGTTGACGATAAAGATGGGCATTTGTGTGGGTAGAATACCCAGATTAACTAGGGTGGAACCCAGAAAAAGGTACCACAGAACCGGAGTGAGTCTGGTTCTGTGAGCAATAAATGAAGCGACAAATACACTGGTCCAGATAATGGCCAGAATGCTTAGATCATGCACGGCGATAAATTCGGTGATTAACTCCTTTAAATCTAGCGCAGCCTGAGGTAGTTTGCCTGTCTAATTTGTCTGCCTAAAAAGTCTTTACATTTTTTCCATAACTTCAATGCCGAGCAAATCCAGGCCCTGAGCCAGTGTTGTGGCACTTAGGGCGCAGAGCTGCAGACGACTCTGCTGAGTCGCACTGTCGACCCCATCTTTTAATACTGGGCACTGCTCGTAGAATGACATAAACGCGCTGGCCAGCTCGTAGAGATAGGTACATAGGATATGGGGGTAGCAATCGGCAGCCACCTGGTCCAGCACCTCATTAAATTGTAGTAACTTTAAGGCTAAGGCTTTTTCCTGTGCCTGCTCTATGCTCACTGGTGCTGAGAAACCCTCGGCTTCAATACCGGCTTTGCGGAAAATGCTACGAATTCTTGTGTAGGCATATTGTAAGTAGGGCGAAGTGTTGCCTTCAAAAGACAACATAGCATTCCAGTCAAAAATATAATCATTGGTGCGTGTTTTGCTCAGGTCAGCGTATTTAATGGCGCCGATGCCTACCTTGCGTGCAATCAGTTTAATTTCCGAATCATCTAGATCTGGGTTCTTTTCTCGTACCAACTTCTCAGCTCGCTCAACCGCTTCTACCAGTAAGTCGGCGAGTTTGACGGTACCGCCACTGCGTGTTTTAAACGGCCTTCCATCGGCGCCCATCATGGTGCCAAAAGGATGGTGTTCCAGGCTGACGGTTGGTGGTACAAAGCTAGCTTTGCGGCCAGTGATAAACACTTGTTTCATATGCAGGGACTGACGAGCATCAATAAAATACAGAATGCGGTCAGCTTGTAACGTGCCGACTCTATGGCGCAAACAGGCCAAGTCACTGCTGGCATAGAGAAAACCGCCACCGGATTTTTGTACGATCATTGGTGATGGCTCACCATTCTTGTCGGCGAGTTCGTTGAGAAAAACCACCTTAGCGCCTTCGGAGTCAACAGCGATACCCTGTTCTAACAGAGAGCTTAGGACGTTACCAAGATCATCATTGTAAGAGCTCTCCGCGGCGATATGTTCTTTTCGCAGGCCAACATTAAGCTGTTTATAGATTTCTAAATTGTGAGCCACCGACACATCAATAAATTTCTGCCAAAGCTTGCGGCAGTGGGCATCACCAGATTGCAGCTTAACCACGTAGGCCCGAGCTTTATCCGCAAACTCAGGGTCCGCATCAAAATGCTTTTTTGACTGCTGATAAAAAACCTCTAAATCGTTGAGGGCCAGATTAGCCTGGTCACCTTCACCAAGGTGCAACTCTAGCTCGGCGATCAACATGCCAAACTGAGTGCCCCAGTCGCCCATATGGTTTTGGCGGATGACGGAATGGCCTTGGTACTCTAATAAACGCGCCAAAGCATCGCCAATAATAGTAGAACGCAGGTGGCCCACATGCATTTCTTTGGCAAGGTTAGGTGAGGAATAGTCAATCACCACAGTTTGGGGCTTCGCTGTAATCTGTTCAGATTTAGCGGTCAACTGGCCCGCCAGAAAATGCTTGTTTAGGCTGATGTTAATAAAGCCCGGGCCAGCAATCTCTACTTTCTCGGCAATATCGTCGAGATCGAGTTTATCGAGTATCTTCTGCGCTAGCTCTCTGGGGTTGGTTTTCATTTGCTTGGCGGCACCCATGGCGCCATTAGCCTGGTAATCACCAAACTGAGATTTGCCACTTAGCGCGAGCATGGGTGAACAGTCGCTCGGAATTCCAGCGGCCTGCATAGCGGCTGCAATTCTTTCTATCAGTATGTCTTTTATACCCATGTGTCGGTTGTTTCCAGTGGTCGGCGCGATTTAGAGGGAGGATTGTAGATTTACCGTCGCCGAAAGCAAAGTCAAACTTGCAAAAAGCCGACTTATTGCTATAGTTTTGCCTTCGGTACCCAATGTGGGACCAGATGGCGTTGGCCATCGACTTTTATAAACCCTTAACTGGACCTCTAAAATGGATTCTTCACTTATTGCTCAGGGCCTAGATTTACTTCTCTATGGCATGGGTACAGTGTTTACCTTTTTGACCCTACTAGTTGGCGTGACCATGCTTATGTCGGCACTGGTCAATCGCTTTGCCGCTGAAGAAATTGAAGTGATTGCAGGCGCCTCTGCCCAGACCGGCAGCGCGGTCGTTGAGCCTCGAATTGCCAAAGCTATTCAAGCTGCTATTGACCAACATCGTGGCCGCAAGTAAACAGGTTGTTTAAAGAGGCCTTTGTTTAAAGAGGCCTTTGTTTAAAGAGCCTCTGTTTAAAAAGCTCTTTATCTAAGATGCTCTTTGATTGAAAAGCCCTTTGTTTAAAGAGCCCTTTGAATGAAGAGCAGTATTGTGAAAACGTAAGATTAACCCGCAACATTAATTATGACGGACATTATTATGCCCCCTAAAACCCCTGCGCTTGGTATAACCGAAGTTGTTCTCCGCGATGCTCATCAATCACTGTTTGCCACTAGAATGCGCATTGACGACATGTTGCCCATTGCCGAGAAACTGGATCAGATCGGCTATTGGTCAATGGAGTCTTGGGGTGGTGCGACATTTGATTCCTGCATTCGATTTTTGGGCGAAGACCCCTGGGATCGCATCCGGGAAATAAAGAAGGCCATGCCTAATACGCCGCAGCAGATGCTGTTTCGCGGGCAGAATATTCTGGGTTACCGCCATTATGCAGATGACGTGGTAGAAAAATTTGTCGAGCGCGCGGCCATTAACGGTATAGATGTATTTCGTGTGTTTGATGCCATGAACGACATGCGTAACTTGGAAACGGCCCTACGCGCCGTCAAACAAGTCGGTAAGCATGCTCAGGGTACGATTTCTTATACTGTGAGCCCCGTACATACCATCGACCTATGGGTAGATCAGGCTCGCCAGATTGAAGACGCCGGCGCCGACTCGATCTGCATCAAGGATATGGCTGGTTTGTTAACGCCCTATGTGGGCTACGAACTGGTGACCAAAATTAAAAAGGCAGTGTCTATTCCCCTGCAGCTGCATGCCCATGCCACCACGGGGCTGTCGACTACCACCATTACTAAATGTGTAGAAGCTGGTATCGATAGAGTCGATACCGCCATTTCCTCCATGTCCATGACTTATGGCCATTCGGCAACAGAATCGGTTGTGTCTATTTTTCAGGGAACAGATTACGACACCGGTTTGAAGATAGATAAACTCGAAGAGATTGCTGCCTACTTTAGAGAAGTACGTAAAAAATACAGCGCCTTTGAAGGTTCTTTGCGGGGCATTGACTCACGAATCTTGGTGGCTCAGGTGCCCGGTGGCATGCTGACTAATATGGAAGCGCAGTTGAAAGAGCAGGGCGCTGGTGATCGATTAGATGAAGTGCTGGCAGAAATACCTCGAGTACGTGAAGACCTTGGGTATATTCCTTTAGTGACACCCACGTCGCAAATTGTTGGCACTCAAGCTGTGCTTAATGTGTTGACCGGCGAGCGCTACAAATCAATTACCAAAGAGACTGCAGGCGTTCTGCGTGGCGAATATGGTGCAGGGCCTGCACCGGTTAATGTTGAGTTACAGGCTCGTGTATTAGATGAAGGGGAGCAGGCAATTACCTGCCGGCCAGCGGATAATATTGAGCCAGAATTGGAGGCGCTGACCGTAGAGTTGGAGAGTCTTTCTGCGGAGCATGGATTTCAGCTCTGTGCCGGAGAAGGCCAGATTGACGATGTGCTCACCTATGCGTTATTTCCCCAGGTTGGCCTTAAGTTTTTGCAAAATAAAAACAATCCAGAAGCCTTTGAGCCTGTGCCAACGGGCAAGGCCGCCGTGCAGACCAATGATGCAGGCGAAGAAATCTATACCGTTGAAGTTGAAGGTAAGTCCTACACCGTAAGCGTGACTAGCGGTGGCGATGTTAGCGCTATAGCTAACTCTGGCATTGGGTCTGGTGCTGGGAGTGCGGTACCAGTTGCAGCAGCCACTGGCGGTTCTCCGGTTAATGCGCCGCTAGCGGGTACAGTGGTTAAAGTGTTGGTCCAGCCCGGTCAGGTTGTCGCAGAGGGTGAGGCGATTATTATTTTAGAGGCCATGAAGATGGAGACCTCGGTCAGTGCTCCGGCAGCTGGCACTATTGTTGAAGTGCGAGTGCAGGCAGGCGATAACTGCACCGTCGGCGATGTTCTGGTAACTCTGGCCTAAGGGGCCCTGAACTATGGATAATTTAATTAGCTTGTGGGCGAGTTCGGGTATTGCGCAGTTGCAGTTGGGGCAGCTAGTAATGATGAGCGTAGGCTTGGGACTGTTGTTTCTGGCCATTAAAAAAGGCTTTGAACCCCTGTTATTAGTACCTATTGGTTTCGGGACAATACTGGCCAATATTCCGGGTGCGGGTTTTGATGCCGTTCCGGTTTATGATGCTTTGGGTAATATGGAAAGCCCTGGAGGTCTGCTCTACTACATCTATCATGCCGGTATCGAAACTGGTTTGTTTCCTCTGATTATTTTCATGGGTGTCGGTGCCATGACTGACTTTGGACCACTCTTAGCCAACCCAAAAACGTTGCTGCTGGGTGCTGCTGCCCAGGTAGGTATTTTCACCACTGTGTTGGGTGCGGTGGGTCTTAGCCATTTCGGCATTCTGGACTTTAGTATTCGCGACGCCGCCTCAATCGGTATTATTGGTGGGGCAGATGGGCCGACAGCTATATTTGTCACCAGTAAGTTGGCGCCAGATTTGCTTGGAGCCATTGCGGTTGCGGCCTATTCCTATATGGCTCTGGTGCCCATTATACAGCCGCCTATTATGCGGGCTCTGACTACGCCAGCTGAACGTGGAATCAAGATGGAGCAGCTGCGTCCCGTGACCAAGGCCGAGCGTATTGTGTTTCCCTTAACACTGCTCGTATTGGTGGCGATGTTGTTGCCCGATGCAGCACCCTTATTAGGCATGTTTTGTTTCGGTAATCTGATGCGCGAATGTGGCGTGGTTAATCGATTGAGTGATACTACTCAAAATGCATTAATCAATATCGTGACGATTTTTCTTGGTCTGGGTGTGGGCTCAAAAATGAGCGCCGAAAAATTCCTTAATGCAGAGACCATGGGTATTTTGGCTTTAGGTGCTGTTGCTTTCTGCATTGGTACAGCCTCTGGAGTACTCATGGCAAAGCTTATGAACAGCCTGTCGACTAACAAGGTTAATCCACTCATTGGTGCGGCGGGCGTGTCTGCTGTACCCATGGCAGCTCGAGTGGCCAACAAGGTAGGCCTCGAGGCCAATCCGCAAAACTTCTTACTCATGCATGCCATGGGCCCCAATGTCGCTGGTGTTATTGGCTCCGCAGTGGCAGCCGGTGTAATGATTAATCTAGTGAGTGGAATGTAATGGGTCCAGTAGAGCAGGTTATTTACGATCTTGTTGTTGCTGAGTTTCAGCCCAACTTTGTGCAGCTAGCCAACGAGAGTTATATGCACTCGGTTCCGCCTGGGTCTGAGAGCCATTTTAAATTAGTCATAGTGACTGACCGCTTTGACGGGCTTCGCGCTGTGCAGCGTCACCAGTCTATCTATAAGCTGTTAGCCGAGCAGCTCGCTGGCCCTGTCCATGCTTTAGCGCTGCACACATATACGGATGCAGAATGGGCGGACAGTGGGGCAGGTGCGCCGGATTCCCCCAGCTGTCTCGGTGGTAGCAAGCAAGGCTAAGACCCCTTTTAAAGCCCTTTATACCGGTTGGCTCCAGTCCTAGCCGGTTCACCGCATATATATCCCTATTCAACGTATTGCTGTGGTGCTTGGTGCAGAACACGCAGAGAATCCAACGTCGAAATTGTTTTAATTTCTATAATAAAAATCAAAATATAAAAACTCATTTTAGGGGGAGTTATGCGTCAGCAAACAACATTGGGTTTGTCTAGCTGGTTTAAAGGCCTGCTGCAAACCAATCATTTAGGTGCAATCGTTGCACTTTCGTTTTCTTTAGTTCTGTCTGCCTGTGGCGGCGGTGATAATGCTGCTACTCCAGCTGAGCCAGGTCCAGATGGCGTTGCGCCGACCCTGATGTCTGTCTCTATCTTCAATAGCTTTAACGCCAGCGACGAAGTAGCGCTTGGCGATGTGGTTAAGTTGGAGTTTACTGGCAGCGAATCACTTCTCAAGCCAACCGTTATGATTGGCGGCACTACAGTCACAGTCACCGGTCAGCACTCGTCTTGGTCTGCTGAGCGCACTATGGTCGAGGGCGACACAGATGGCGACGTTACTTTTATGGTCTCCTTCACTGATGTAAGTGGTGTTATTGGTACAGATGTATCGGCTACTACTGACGCTTCCTATGTGACTTACTGCGCTGAAGGTTGCCCTGAAGAGGGAGCAGCCACAGGGATAGTTGGTGATTGGAAACTTGCTCCTGAAGCAGGTGCTTTTGGTGTGGGCCCATCTAAGGGTGACACAAGCTGGTATGCCAGTGGCGATGCCGATATTGCCGGTCGCGCATGCTTATTTGACGATATCTTTCGATTTAGCGCTGACGGTACCTTTGCCAACGTAATGGGTTCTGATAGTTGGATTGAAGCTTGGCAGGGTGCAGCGGCTGATGCCTGTGGTGCGCTTGTCGCTCCTCACAATGGTGCAAATGCAGCGACCTATGTCCATGATGAGACCGCTAATACTTTGGCGCTTTCAGGATTGGGTGCGCATATTGGTTTGGCCAAAGTAGTCAACGGCGCTGAACTTACTAGCCCCTCTGATGCTGTGACTGACATAGTCTACGAAGTAACGGCTATGACTGAAACTAGCATGACTTTAGATATTGAAGTTGCTGGTGGTGGATACTGGAGATTTAAGCTGGTTAAGATCGTAGCCCCTGTTGTTGCAGGTGACTGGAAACTGTCTCCCGAAGCAGGCGCATTTGGTGTAGGTCCAGCCAAGGGCGACACTAGCTGGTATGCCAGTGGCGAAGCTGATATAGCCGGTCGTGCATGTTTGTTTGATGATATCTATCGCTTTAGCGCTGATGGTACCTTTGCAAACGTAATGGGCGCTGATAGCTGGATCGAAGCTTGGCAGGGTGCAGCAGCTGATAGCTGTGGTGCGCTTGTTGCTCCTCACGATGGTTCAAATGCGGCGACGTATGCCTATGACGCAACAGCAAGTACTCTTACTGTAAATGGTCTAGGCGCTCACATTGGTTTGGCAAAAGTAATCAACGGCGCTGAGTTGGCCGGCCCAGCAGATGCTGCGTCGACTATTACTTACGAGATTACGTCACTGACCGCTACCACCATGACTTTAGATATTGAAGTTGCTGGTGGAGGCTACTGGAGATTTAAGCTGGCGAAGATCGTACCACCAGCGATCGCCGGTGACTGGAAACTATCTCCTGAAGCAGGTGCTTTCGGTGTAGGTCCAGCTAAGGGCGACACTAGCTGGTATGCCAGTGGTGAAGCGGATATAGCTGGTCGTGCATGTTTGTTTGACGATATCTATCGTTTTGGAGCTGACGGCACTTTCACTAATGTAATGGGCTCTGAGAGCTGGATTGAGGCATGGCAGGGTGCAGCAGCAGATAGCTGTGGTGCGCTTGTTGCTCCTCATGATGGTTCAAATGCAGCCACGTATGCCTATGATGCAACAGCAAGCTCTATTACGGTGAATGGTTTAGGTGCTCACATTGGTTTGGCTAAAGTAGTCAACGGCGCTGAGCTGGCTGATCCGGCAGATGCTGCGTCAACGATTGCTTACGAGGTCACCTCATTGACCGATACTACGATGACTTTAGATATTGAAGTTGCTGGTGGCGGTTATTGGAGATTCAAGCTAGCTAAAGACTAAATCTTAGGCTGGTAGAATAAAAAAAACCGCGCTCTTGTAGCGCGGTTTTTTTATGTCTGCTGTGCTTTATGTTTTTAGTGGTTTCTTTCTGCAGTACTTTCTTTCTAAAGCGCTTTCTTTAGTACGTTATTACTTCTCAATAACCAACATGTATTTTTCTGTTTTCCAGGGCTCATAAATACGCCGAGTGACCACTTCCGCACCATAGGCCTCTGCGCAGCGATCCACCAGATCCCAGAACGGCGGCCGACCTGGGTCCGCGATAATAATCCGTTCGACACCAGCTTCAATGGCCAGCCCCAGCATAATAAATAGCGGAGTTGTCATCTCATCCCAAAAACAGATATCAGTCCCTATGATGGTCTGATAGGTGGACAGCTCTTGGGAGGTTAGGGATTCAAAGCTTCGAGCCTCAAAGGTCATCTCGCACTGATTGACCTCAGACTGCAGTGCAAAAAAGGGCGCCACAGATTCATCTATGTCTAATCCGGTGACGTGGGCGGAGTACTGTTTGGCGAGAAAAAGACCGGTTAAACCCCAGCCACAACCAATATCCAGCACCTTGGAATGTTCCTCTGGAGGATAGGTGGTTAGATAATCCATCAGTACAAAACTCGAGCGCCAGACTTTATTGCCATGGGCGCTATGGCCCTGTTGCTGGCGCTTTATTTTGCGCACCCCAGGATGTTTAGATTTCAGTGCTTTAATGCCCAAATATTCGATGTAGTGAGCTTGGTTGGTGCTATTTTCTAGGGGCATATAATTGGTTTCAATGGTGTAAACCGAGAGTTTATCAACAAACTGACTGAGAAGATTAGCTCGCTGTAAAAAATAACCGTTGATAGTACATTTATGCTATTTTGCTTTAGGGCGATTCGGTGCGCTGAGGCGACCGAATCACATAATGAATCAGTAATAATCAGAGCTGGGCTATGACCGAATCAGCCGTTGAATCAAGTTATCATCCTTTGATAGAGGCGCTTTACCGCAACAGTAATTACCAGTTTTGGATATTACAAATTGTCGGTTGGTTTGGGCTATCTCTGATCAGTTTTCTAAGCCTAACTCTCTGGTATAACCAGCAAGGGGCAGCCTATATCGCTCACACCTTATTGCAATCTGCCCTGGGGGTCTGTGTATCTTGGCCACTGCGCTGGGTTTTTCATTATTTCTGGTACGACACCGCTATCTTTCGAATATCAGCCGCCATCGCAGGGGTTATAGGTTGTTCACTGCTGTGGACCATTCTGCGCATGACCACCTTTATGGAGATGACGGGCGAGACGGGCCTGTGGTCCGATTTTGGCGGTTGGTTCTTTGGTTCTATTTTGATTTTTGCCTGCTGGGTTGCCTTTTATCATGGCGTTAAGTACTACCAGCTTTTACAGCGTGAGCACGAGAGCTTATTGATAGTAGCGGCAGAAAATAAAGAGCAGCAGTTGCGACGAGCAAAGGCCGAAACTATTGCCCATGAAGCTCAGTTAGAGATGCTGCGTTACCAGCTTAATCCGCATTTTTTATTCAATACTCTTAATGCTATATCTGCGTTAGTTAAAATCAAAAAGACTAGTATGGCTAACAGTATGATTGTGCAGCTGAGTGATTTTTTACGCTATTCACTGGATACAGACCCCGTTAAGAGAGTGAGCTTGGAAAAAGAGCTCGAAGCCTTAAAGCTGTATTTAAACATTGAGAAAACTCGCTTTGGTGATCGCCTAGAGATGAAGTTTGATATCGAGCCGTCAGCCAACAACGTTTTAGTCCCTAGCTTGATATTACAGCCACTGATCGAAAATGCGGTTAAATATGCCATTGCCCCCACCGAAACGGGAGGTGTAATAAGTATCTCAGCGCGTTTAGATGGCCAGCATTTAGTTGTAGAAATAGCGGATACTGGGCCTGGGATCAAGGACGTGACCGATGAGCTTCAGTCGAGAGGTATAGGTCTAAGAAATACAGTAGATCGTTTGCAAGAGTTTTATGGTGACAGCTATAGCTTTAAGTTAGAGCGCGCCGAGCCCCAAGGGTTAAAGGTCTACCTGCGCTTACCGTTGGAAAAACAAGCCATATAGAGTTACTAAAAGTCACTAAGAGTTACTGTAGGCCGCTATAGATATTTACAGACACTTATATATATTTATATAGAGTTATAGCTTAAAAGAGTACTTATGCAAAAATTGAAAACCATGATCGTTGACGATGAGCCCCTAGCACTGGATTTTTTGCGTTCACTGTTAATGGAGTTCGATGAGGTCGAGATCGTAGCTGAATGCTGCAACGGTAGAGAGGCTGTTGCCACTGCCTTAGACGTGCGCCCCGACCTGTTATTTTTGGATATTCAGATGCCGGGCATGAATGGCTTTGACGTGGTCAAGACACTGCAGTCAGACATCATGCCGATGGTTATTTTTGTTACCGCTTTTAATCAGTACGCAGTCGATGCCTTTGACTTGCATGCTGTTGATTATGTGCTGAAGCCGCTAGACCAAGAGCGCATTGGGCGGGCTGTCAATCGGGCCTTAGATCGTTTAAAGAATGAAAGCGATGTCAGTTTCAAGACACCGTTAATCGGTGCTATTGACGCTATTTCTGAGCGGTTGGCCGCCGACAAACCCCAGAATGCAAATAGTGAAAGTTTACCCGACGGTATGAAACGTAAGCTGCTGGTAAGGGACTCAGGGGTAGTCAAAGTTATCCCCTTTGACGATATAGATTGGGTGGACGCCGCTGGTGACTATATGTGCGTCCATGCCCTCGGAGAGACCCATGTTATTAGAAGCACTTTAAGAGAATTGAAAGGCAAGTTAGACGATAAGCTATTCGTACAAATCCATCGCTCAACGATTGTGAATATTGAGCGTGTTGTTAGTGTTACGCCTCTGCAAAAGGGTGGGAGTCTACTTCAGCTCTCAGATGGCGGATCCTTAAAGGTCAGCCGCAATTATCGCGAGTCTATTCGCAACCTGTTTCAGTAAGCAGGACATACCTTCCTTGGGACAATAGAATAACTCTAGTCCCTTTTATCGCACGCGATAAACCGGCGAACGCATCTGGACTTCCCCTAGGCCTGTGGCCGTGACAACCTTAGATTCTGTATATCTGAACATGAATAAACTTTGTCGAGAAAAATTAATGATGTTTGTGGAATTAAAATCTGTGTCTCCAATACCGGCTGCTAAACGGTCTTACAAAGCTGCTTTGACTGCCTTTTTAGGTCTCTCTCTAGCCGTTACCCTGACGGGGTGTAGCACTGAAACCTCAGTTGAAACCTCAGTTGAAACGCAGGTGCAGAGTATTTTACAGGACATGACTCTCGAGCAGAAAGTAGGTCAGATGATACAGGGGGAGATCAAATGGGTCTCACCCGCAGATGTGACTCAGTATCACCTGGGCTCGGTACTTAATGGTGGTGGTTCGTTCCCCAACAAAAATAAAGGTTCTAGTGTCGATGACTGGTTACAGCTTGCCGACAGCTATTACCATGCCTCTATAGATCGCAGCGGCGGTGGTGCGGGAATTCCATTAGTCTGGGGTACAGACGCAGTGCATGGTCACAACAATGTTATTGGCGCGACACTGTTCCCCCATAATATTGGTCTTGGGGTAGCTAACGACCCGGCACTAATGAGAAAAATTGGTGAGATCACCGCTCGCGAAGTCGCCAGGACCGGTATCGACTGGATATTTGCGCCTACTGTCGCCGTGGTTAAAGATAATCGTTGGGGCCGCACTTACGAAGGCTTCAGTAGTGAGTCTGATATCGTCAGCTCCTATGCAGGGGAAATCGTTTTAGGCATGCAAGGCAAGCCAGGCGAGTTACGAACCAATACTGAAAAAGTGATCGGAACAGCCAAGCACTTTATTGGTGATGGTGGCACTCATCGGGGTATTGATCAGGGCAACACGATACTCAATCTCGAAGAATTACTAGAACAGCATGGCCAAGGCTACTACAAAGCAATTGATGCTGGTGTACAGACGGTCATGGTGTCCTTCAATAGTTGGAATGGCCTTAAGCTACACGGGCACAAAGAGCTGTTAACAGACGTTTTGAAGGGCCGCTTAGGCTTCGATGGTTTTGTAATCAGCGACTGGAATGGTATTGGCCAGGTCGAGGGCTGTAATAACGAGAGCTGCGCACAGGCTGTTAATGCCGGCATCGACATGATTATGGCGCCGGAAGACTGGAAAGTGCTTCTCAGCAATACGATAAATCAGGTTAACTCTGGTGAGATCGCCATGAGCAGAATTGATGATGCAGTTACCCGTATTTTACGAGTTAAAATTCGCGCAGGTCTCTACGAAAAAGGTGCGCCATCAACTAGATCAGCAGCCAAGAATATCGGCATTATAGGTGCCCCAGAGCACCGAGCCGTGGCTCGAGAAGCAGTTCGCAAGTCGTTGGTTTTACTTAAAAACAAAAATCAATTATTGCCGTTGCAGCCTAATCAGCATGTCTTAGTGACTGGTGATGGTGCTGACAATATTGGTAAACAAAATGGTGGTTGGACCATCACTTGGCAGGGTACCGAAAACAAAAATACTGAATTCCCCGGAGCCACTTCAATCTATTCAGGGCTTGAATCTGCGCTTGAGGCTATTGGCAGCAGTAGCGAAATGAGCGCCGACGGCAGCTGGGGTAAAAAGCCAGATGTAGCGGTTGTTGTATTTGGTGAAGAGCCCTATGCAGAGGGTGTAGGCGATATAGAATCACTACTTTATAAAGATGGCGACAAGTCTGACCTAGAGCTATTAAAGACGTTAAAAGCAAAAAATATTCCCGTCGTTGCGGTGTTCCTAACGGGACGGCCTCTGTGGGTCAACAGCGAAATAAATAGTTCGGATGCGTTTGTTGTGGCCTGGTTGCCAGGTACAGAAGGCGGCGGTATAGCCGATGTGATGGTGGGAGATGCCAATGGTCAGCCGCGTCATGACTTTACTGGCAAACTATCATTCGACTGGCCTAGCGCGGAACAAAATAGTGTTGATAAGTCACAGCCGGTGGCTGACTTCTTATTAACCCGTGGCCAGGGCCTAGCCTATGGCGGCGAAGAGTTGCTCGTCGATAACCTCAGTGAAGTCTCTATGGTCGAGGGTTTATCAACGGCACAAATTATTTTTAATGGCAGTAATCGCGCACCCTTTAAGTCCTTTATGGGGGACAGCAGTGATTGGGCTAGATTGGTTGAAGGGGTTGTTGCCAAATCGGCATTTGGAGACCTTTCAGTGACTGTTGTGGATGGCACGGTGCAAGAAGATTCACGTCTGATCAACTGGTCAGGCAAGCGTTTGAGTCAATTCTTTTGGCAGTCAGAAGATGCCCTTAGCCTGTCTGAAATGTCAGATCAAAATGGCGCCGTTGTGGTGAAGTTCAAGGTCAATGAGCGTCCCATGGGAACAGTTATTCAGCGCATGGATTGTGGCTGGCCTTGTCATGGTAGTCTGGACGTCACCAAGATGTTCCGCGATGCGCCCAAGGGAGAGTGGGTGACTAAAGGTATTAGCCTCGAGTGTTTCAAGGCACTGGGTGTTGACCTAGAAAAAGTCACTACGCCATTCTTATTGGCCTCATCTGAGCCTTTTGCTGTGACGATCCAAGACGTGCGCATTATGCCTAATACACCAGCGGAGCTCGTCGAAGACTGTGTTTTGGGTGGTTAACAGCCTCCGCTGGTAACCTACCTTCATATTCGTTGACTCGCTCTGCTACTGGTTTACTCTCTTTGCGGTGCTCATTTTTTAGTCTTCGCTCTGCTGCTTCCTTTCCTTGCCTGCCTCTAAGTGCAGGATGAAGTAAGTAGGGCAGTGTTCCTCTTAAAAAACCCCCTGTTTCTCGGATAGCCAAATAGCCGCGGTGCTGATAATATCTTGCCCATAATAATTCGAAATACTGATTTAATGAGGGCATATCATGAACGCTACCTTTACAAAAATGTCGCAAAGTACCGCAGAGGACTGGCAAATTATTATGCCAGAGCAGCTCGCGTTCTTTAAGAAACTACCAGACCGCATACTGACCCATATGGAACTGTTGACTGGCGACTACGGCGGCTTTGCTGTGGACCGCTTGCAGCATTCTCTGCAGACCGCCCATCGGGCCGCTGAAGCAGGTGAGGACGAAGAGTATATCGTCTGTGCGCTGTTGCATGACATTGGTGATACGTTGGGCAGCGCCAACCATGCCGACGTAGCGGCGGTGATTTTGCAGCCTTTTGTGTCTGAAGAAAATCACTGGATGATTAAGCATCATGCTATCTTTCAGGGTTATAACTTTTTCCACTTTTTGGGCGCCGATCGCAACATGCGAGACCAGTATTCTGAGAATGAAAACTTTAAGCGTACGGCGAGATTTATTGCTAAATATGATGACCCTTCTTTTGACCCTAGCATGCCAAAGATGGAGCTATCTCTGTTTGAACCAATGGTGCGATCAGTGTTTAGTAAGCCGAAGAACAGTATGTATAAAGCGTTGATGGACGACTAGGGAGCTGGCTATGTCTGCGGGTCAAGTAAAAGGAATCTATGTCGCTGGAACTAGTGGCGCCGGCGTTAGTGGCCACCAAAAGGTGTCTCTCAAGGCCGGTAAAGGCATAGTCGGTGACCGCTATTATTCAGAAACAGGCAAGAACAGATCTCACTATAAAGGCGAGCCGGATTGGGAGATCACTCTCATAGAGTCTGAAGAACTAGAGGCGTTTAATAGTGCTGGTGGACATAAATTCCATGAGAGTGATTTTCGACGCAACCTTGTGACAGAGGGTATTCGTCTCAATGATTTGGTAGGCAAACGTTTTAATATTAATGGTGTAATTTTCTATGGTGTCCAACTCTGCGAGCCCTGTGCTAGCCTGCAGCGGCGATTGGGGGTTAGGATTCTTCCCGATATGATTGGCAAGGGAGGGCTGCGTGCTCAGATTCGTGGCATTGGTGTGATCAGCGTTGGCGACAGTATTTGCCAGATGGGTTAAGAGAGTGCCTAAGAGAGTTAATCTACATTGGGCAGCCTAAAAAAGCGTGCTGCATTGGCGCTAGTGGCAGCACTTATTTCTTGCGCAGTTTCCGGCCTCACCTCAGCAATCCCAGTTAAGACATGGGGCAAAAATGCAGGTTCATTGCGATTATGTTTGGGCTTAGGCTTTATGTTCCGCGGCATTAAATAAGGTGCATCAGTCTCGATCATCAAGCGTGCCAAGGGAATATTTTTCGCTAAACGCTGCAATTCCAATCCCCTCCGCTCATCACATATCCAGCCAGTTATACCTATATGCAAGTCCATATCCAAATAGCTAAATAATGTTTTCTTGTCTCCGGTGAAACAATGGATAACTGCATCTGAAAAATGGTCGCGGTAGGCGTGCATAATTTCTAGCTGGCGCTGGGAGGCATCCCGCTCGTGGAGAAAGAGGGGCATGTTGAGTTCGGCTGCTAACTCTAACTGCGCCTCAAAGGCTATTTCCTGATCTTTCTGCGTCGATATATTGCGGTTAAAGTCGAGGCCCGCTTCGCCAATCGCAACCATTTGCGGATGAGCGACAAGCTCGCGGAGGCTGCTCAGACTGCTATGGTTAAACGACTTAGCGTCATGGGGATGAATGCCACAGGTTGCGTAAAGCATCGAAGGGAACTGGCCAGCGTATTCCTGACAAATTTTTAGCACTGCCTGACTTTCGTCAACCGAGGTGCCAGTCAAAACTAACTTTTCCACGCCAGCTTCTAGTGCCCGTTCAAGTACGTCGCCTATATCGTCTTTAAAGCGCTTGCTGGAGAGGTTGACGCCAATATCTATCATGTGGAGTGCCCTTGGTGATAAAGAGCTTAAATTAGCTCTGAGTGCCTTCTGCGAATGAGCTCTATAAGTGAACACTCTAAATATATGCTGTAGCTAATAAGCTGGTATTACAGCAGCATATCCCGTTCATGTTGCAAAAGCATGGGCGGTGTAAGCCCGAGCTTGCGCGAGTAGATCACCGAATACATAAGAACATTACGGACGTAGCTGCGAGTCTCTTTAAACGGGATCAAGGTCATCCATACATCGAAGGGAAGTTTACCGCCACTTTTACGCAGCCACTGGTCAACGCGAGTGGGCCCTGCATTATAGGCAGCAGTTGCCAGTATTCTGTTGTTGCCAAACCTCGTGAGTAGGTCGCTATAGTAATGGGCACCAATCGGTAGGTTGATGGCAACTTTGTGCAGCTGTTTTTTGTTGCGGTAGGGTAACCTGTGCTTTCTGGCCGTTGCCTTGGCAGTGGCCGGCATGACCTGCATAAGCCCTCTAGCGCCAACACCAGAGGTTGCCTTAGCGTTAAAGCCACTCTCTTGCCTTGCTAGAGCAGACAGGTAATAGTTTTCTATACCAGTCTTTTTGGCTACCTGATTCACTTGATCAGCGTAGGCAAGAGGGAACCTAATCTCAACATCGTCCCAGTATTTAGCGCTGCCCATACTGGCTATGGCTTTATTGTGCCATTGCCATTGGCTAGCGAGAACGGCTGCGGCAATCCAGTCCTGGGTTGTATAATTTTTGCTGGCTGCTGCCCATTCACGATTGGCATCTAAGCTGTCACCGTGAAAATGTAATTCTCTGGCCCGTTGCATGGCCGGATTGGCTGCAATACTTTGCAGAAGCTGGTCTTCTATAATGGCTGGATTGTGATTAATACTATAGGTTTTTTGTAATTTCTCACTGGCCAAAAAACCATAGAAGTCGCGCTCGCGAGCTAAGGTTTGTGTCAACTGAACCAACTCTGGATTTTTAGTCGTTGCCGGGTCGCCCTCCATGCTGCGTATTGTCCAATAGCGCCAGACAGTCTTTTGCTGATTGCTTGGGGGCAGGCGAGCAATCCATTGTCTGGCACTGGGCCAGTCAAGGTCAGCCAAAGATTGGCGAATTCGCCACTCGGTAAGCTCTCCTTCTAGGCTCTGGTTAAGGAGTGCCAAGTGATCGAGAAAATAGCTATCGGCTGCGCTTTGATGACCCTTTTTATAGAGCCCTTTGACAATGGCACTGACAACTTTAGCCTGGGCTTGATGATTGAATTCATGATTCAGCTTATAGCGGGACCAATGTTTGAGCGCGAGATTGGGATTCTTTCGGGCTAGATGGGAGAGGCCATGTTCAAGAATCTGTAGTTCCTCGGCAGAATCTCCACTCAGAGCGGCATTTTTTTTCAGGCGGCGCGGATTGCGATCAATATCGTAGTAGAGCTGATGAAGCTTTTTATACTTATCTGTCTTTAAGAATCTCTTTAAATAGCGAGCCAGCTGAAAGTTATGGGCAAGTAGGGCAGCGTTAAACCTTTTCCAAGCAACTGCTTCGGTAATCTTTCCCTCTTTAATAATGATGCCGAATAATCGATCGCAGGTCTTTGGCTGTGACTTGCCCTGAGTCCAAAGTTTAAGGCCTTCGCTCATGGCCACAGACTTATTGCCCACGCGGTATTGGGCCAGATAAAAATTGCATTGCCGGCCGACGCTGGCAGTCTCGGGATCATAGTACTCGGTGTAAGCCGTCCAATAGGCGCGGCGGGCGAGATAATCAAGCCAGCGGGCACGCAAATGTTTGGCTTTTACACTACCTGAATAGCGCTGCAGATAATCGGCAACTTCCTTGCGCCTGTTGTAGCGCAGGTCAGCGATTAAGTCGGCGTAGACTAGATAGGGGTATAGGGGGTAGTCGATAAGGTCGGCTGTGTAACGGCGCGACTTTTGCCGTTCACCGCTGGCGATCAGTTTTTTCGCCTTGGCATAGAGAGATCGCTGTGCACTCGATTCTCGCTGTGCACTTTGTTCTGGCTGCCCTGCCTGTTGGTCTAGGACTTGTTGCGCACTGTCGGCGGATACAGAGCTTGCAGAAGCGAATACCAATAGCATTAGCAATGACGTAAAAAATGGTTTTTTGCTGAACATTACATCCCTGCTGGCTGGTTGGCGGCTTTTTTTATTGCTGAGGCTTGAGGGCGGAAATTTACCAGTAAAGCAGCGTTAATGCGAGTCTAAACCTTAAGCCCACTAATTGGGATCAACTAGTGGACTTAAGGTTTACGTAGTTGAGTAGTCAAAGAGCAAAGCTCTACTCTGAAATTCGCACAGCCAAAACATCGCAGTTGGCGCCATGTAATACCGAATTACTTGTGGAGCCAAAGATAAGTGCAAGGCCATGGCGACCATGACTGCCGACAATGATTAGATCGATATCCTCTGATTTTGCCATTCGGTGCATTTCTTGGGCTGGGTGGCCCAGAATAATGTGCTGATCTTCTGTGGCCACTTGCAGCTGCTGCCCGAGAATGTCTAAGCGCTCTGTTGCCTGCTGTTGGAGTTGAGTCTGAACGTCCGAAAGGTCTACGGGTATATCGCCACCGTAAGTAAAAGCGAGTGGCTCTAAAATATGGCACAGCGAGATTTTTGTATCGCTGTTGGCAAAAAGAAACTTGACGCGATCTACTACTTGCTGGGATTCTGTTGATAAATCCAGCCCGACTAAAATATGTTTGTAACTCGACATAGCTGTTGCCCCTTGATCGATTGAGTTATTTGACGGCTTACAGAGTTTTATAAGCTAAAATTCAACTTTGCTTGCCTGATACAAAAAATCCCTATGAATAAGAGTAGTACGAAATGACTTGGTTGTTAATAGTTTTTGGCATGGCCGTAGTGCTATCTCCATTGATGTGGCTCAAACAATCACCACATCAGAAGCGCATTACTGAATTGCGACGCCAGGCCAGTGGCCAGTCATTGCAGGTAAGCCTGCACCGCAGACCAGATGCCCGGGAAGGGGAGCACCGTTTAGAGTCGGTTTACTATCGGCTGCCATGGCAGGATACAGATTGTCGTCAAAATTGGGTATTGCACAGAGCCAGCCAGCGGGGTTGGTCATCTGATCACGAGGGCTGGTCTTGGTTTGTTCAAGAGGCAAATCCTAAATGGAACCCATTATTGTCTGAAATTGTTCCCATAATGCCAGTAGGTGTCAGCGCGATTATTGCCAGCGGCCAAGGTATTGGGGTGATCTGGGACGAGCGGGGAGAGTTGCCTGAGGTGAAGAAAATCTGTGAGATTTTGCATAGACTTCGACAAAAAGCTGAAGAAAATTGTCGATGAAACTTGACCAGAGGGCAGGCTAGGAAGTATATATGCGTCCTTCGGCGCTATCAATTGGGCCAAAAAACCGTATTTTGGCCATGGTTTTATAAATATTTAGTAGTTTTATTAAGGAATGCTTCCTCTTATGGGTAAATCTTTAGTCATTGTAGAGTCACCAGCGAAAGCTAAGACAATCAACCGCTATCTCGGCGATGATTTTGTGGTGAAGTCCAGTGTGGGTCATATTCGAGATCTGCCGACTGGTGCTAACCGCACGACGACAGACCCTAAAGAGCGCGCTAGATTAGCTGCGCTGACTCGCAAGATGTCTCCGGAAGATAAAATTATCCACCGAGAGAAAAAAGCCAAATCCCAGCTTATTAATAGTATGGGTATAGACCCAGAAAATGATTGGAAAGCTGAATATGCCACCTTGCCCGGCAAAGAAAAGGTCGTTGCCGAGCTTAAGAAGCTGGCTAAAAATGCAGATACTGTCTATCTCGCGACGGATATGGATAGAGAGGGTGAGGCCATTGCATGGCACCTAACTCAGGTGATCGGTGGTGATGAGAGTCGCTACAAGCGAGTGGTATTCAACGAAATTACCAAAAAGGCCATCCGCAAGGCCTTCGAAGCCCCCGGAAAACTAAACACTAACCGAGTCGATGCTCAACAGGCACGCCGTTTTCTAGACCGTGTTGTAGGCTTTATGGTGTCGCCGTTACTCTGGGAAAAAGTAGGCCGTGGCCTGTCAGCAGGCAGAGTACAGTCGGTAGCGCTGCGCCTGATTGTTGAGCGAGAGCGCGAGATTCGCGCCTTTATCCCTGAGGAATACTGGACCGTTCAGGCAGATCTTGAAAATCGCCTAGAAGCAGATGCCAGTGATAACGCTGACGAAATCAAAATTCGCTTTGATATTAAGAAATTTTTGGGCAAGGGCTTTCGCCCCGTCAATAAAGATGAGGCAGATACAGCCCTAGCCGCTCTGCGGATCGCTGATTATGCGGTTAGCAAAAGAGAAGACAAGCCGACTAAATCCAAGCCTTCGGCACCGTTTATTACCTCGACATTGCAGCAGGCTGCGAGTACCAAGCTAGGATTTGGCGTTAAGAAAACCATGATGATGGCCCAGCGACTCTACGAAGCTGGTTATATCACCTACATGCGAACGGACTCTACGAACCTAAGTGCCGATGCAGTCAGCGCCTGTCGTGAATATATTCAGTTACGCCACGGGGCCAAGTATCTTCCAGAGCAGCCGGCTGTATACAGCAGTAAGTCTGGTGCTCAGGACGCTCACGAAGCGATTCGCCCCTCCAATATTGATATTGCACCCGGAAGCCTGGGCGAGATGGAAGTTGATGCTCGACGGCTCTACCAGATGATTTGGCAGCAGTTTGTGGCCTGTCAGATGACCTCAGCGGAGTTTACGGCGACCACTATTACCGTTGCTGCTGGTGACTACGAATTAACCTGTAAGGGTCGCGTAACGCGCTTTGATGGTTACTTGGCCGTAATGCCTGCCAGAGAAGAAGACGATGAATTGCCGGATCTGCAACAGGGCGATGCCATGAATATACTGGCTCTGATTCCTCAACAGCACTTTACCAAGCCTACAGCTCGTTATTCTGAAGCTGCGCTGGTCAAAGAGCTTGAGAAGCGAGGAATTGGTCGACCATCGACCTATGCGTCCATTATTTCAACGATTCAAGATCGTGGTTATGTACGAGTTGAAAATAAGCGTTTATTCGCTGAGAAAATTGGTGACATAGTCAGTGACCGCCTAACCGAAAGCTTCACCGATTTAATGGACTATGGCTTTACGGCCACCATGGAAGAGCGCCTCGATGAAGTTGCCGAGGGCAAGCTCAACTGGAAGCAGTTGCTCAATCGTTTTTATGAGGACTTTAGTAAGAAAGTCAGTAGTGCTAAGAACGCTGACGATGGGATGCGGCCTAACAATCCCTCTGAAACAGATATTGAATGTGCTAAATGCAGCCGTCCGATGATGATTAGAACTGCCGGAACCGGTGTATTTCTGGGTTGTTCTGGCTATGCCTTGCCGCCTAAAGAACGCTGCAAACACACGGTTAACCTGACTGCAGGTGATGAAGCCGTCAATATTGACGAAGACGATGAAGCAGAATCTAAACTGCTGCTGCACAAGCACCGCTGCAAGCTTTGCAATACGTCAATGGATAGCTACCTGCTCGATGAAACGCGCAAGCTTCATGTCTGTGGTAATAATCCAGACTGTATCGGCCATGAGGTAGAGTTTGGTCAGTATGTGATTAAAGGCTATGAAGGCCCAGTGATCGACTGCGACAAATGTAGCAGTGAGATGCAGCTTAAAACGGGTCGTTTTGGCAAATACTTTGGCTGTACTGGTGAAACTGAACCAGATGTGCCCTGTAAGAATACTCGTAAATTGCTCCGCAACGGCGAGGCGGCACCGCCTAAGGTTGACCCTATTGCCATGCCAGAGCTGCGCTGTGTCAAAGTCGAAGATCATTATGTATTGCGCGACGGTGCCTCTGGCATTTTCTTGGCCGCAAGCCAGTTTCCTCGTCACCGCGAGACCAGAGCGCCGACAGTAGAAGAGTTGCTGCCTTACAAAGATCGTATTGATGAGAAGTATCAGTTCTTATTGACCGCGCCTGCCTTGGATCCGGATGGCAAGCCAACTGTAATTCGCTATAGCCGCAAGACTAAAGAGCAGTATGTGCGCAGTGAAGACGACGGCAAGCCCACCGGCTGGAGTGCCTTTTACAGCAATGGCAAATGGAAGCCTGCTGAAAAAGCCAGTAAGTAATAGGCGTGGCACAGTCGAGTTACCTGTCAGCGGTTAACCAAAAGGTACTTTTTGCCACCCAGTTATTGGCCGCTGTAAAAACTAACAACAGCCATCAGACCGAAGCATTAGTTCAGTCCGTAGCTTTACAGCTGTATCAGGCTTGGCACTGGCATCTTTGTGATGTTGCAACTATTTATAAACTGGCGGACCCACAATTAGTCATCGATGCGGATGCCCTTGTTGCGATGCTTGAGGCTGAGGGTAAGTGCCCAGCTGAAGCAGTTGAGATGCAATATTTAACGGCAGACAGTAACTCTTGGGTATCTGAGCTGTTTAATGCCCATGCTCAGCTGTCTAGGCTACCTGTGATACGCAGGGCGGAAATGGATGCAGATCGACTACCCATGATTGCGCTTGATGCTGTCTCTGCAGAGGGCTTGAGAAACGTCGAGTGGACTGTTCTTGCCGCCGAAAATTGGCTGGGGAAACTCAGTGAGTTGATTGACCGGCAAAGAGACATGATGGTTGAGTTTTAACGGTAGGCTCAGATCGATGCTAAACTGTTTGTTAGGCGTTACATAAATGGCAAGGCGACAGATAATTGCTAAGCGACAGGTAAATTGCGAAGCGACCGGTAAATAGCCAAGCGACAGATATAAAGACAAATAATAGTTAGGAATTGAAAATGGCTCTGACAGAGTTTGAATTGGTGATGCTGGATGATGGTGAGGTTGCGCTGCAACGGGCAGGGACCGATACGCCCTTAGTGCGTATTACCTTTTCTGAGGAAGTTCTAGATTACTTAGATGGCAAGCATTTAGAGGTTGCCAAGAGCATGATGGATGCTGGCATTCAAACGGTTTTTGACATTAACGAAGAACGTTCACCGATGGCCGTTAATAATGATGATTCTCGTAATACCGTCCATTAGAGCTTGCCATTAGAGTAGTTTTAAAATGGCGCTATGGTCTTGTACAGGTTATCAGCAGCCACTACAGAGCACGTACAGTGCATTCCATCTACAGTGCCCTTTATCACCAGTATTCTTTTCCACCAGTACATTCCACCTACTAGTACCTAACACCTATGATAAATACTGACTTAATTAAAGACCTGGCAGAGAAGCGCCAAGTGTCCAGCTTTCGCCAACATCTTATGATCTGTACTGCGGGGAAATGTGCACCTTTGGAAGAGGCTAATGAGTCTTGGGAATATCTGAAGAGACGCATCCGCGAGCTCAAATTGCTAGATGTTGAGTCGGGCGTCTATAGATCAAAAGTAGACTGCTTAAGAATCTGTCGTGGAGGCCCGATTATGCTCAGTTACCCCGATGGCACTTGGTACCATAGCTGCACACCGGAGGTCATAGAGAAAATACTTCAAGAGCATGTGCTTAACGGCGTTCCGGTTGAGGATTACGCCTTTGCTCAGAGCAATATTTAAGCCACTAACAATAGAAGCGCAAGCTTTTATAATCTAGCCTGCAAGTTTATTTCTATATAAAAAAATCAAAAAAGGCATTAGATCTAATGCCTTAGATTTAAGCCTTAAATCGAAGATTTAGATCGACACTCTTACTACACCAACCGCCAAACCTTCAATCGCAAAGTCCTGAGCGCGCAGATCGACAATGATCGGTGAGTAGCTCTGGTTTTCAGGTAACAGCTGAATCTCATGCTTGCTGCGAGTTCGCTTCAATCGCTTAACTGTCACTTCGCCATCGACTCTGGCCACGACTATTTGCTGGTTTTCTGCGGTGGGCTGCTGATGTACCGCCAGTAAATCGCCATCCATAATACCCACATCAACCATACTCTGGCCCTGTACGCGCAAAAAGTAGTCAGCGTGCGGGTGGAAGCTGCCTGCCGGCATTTCTTGGTAATCTTCAATATTTTGTTCGGCCAGTATGGGCTCACCAGCAGCCACGCGGCCAACAATCGGAATGCCGCTGAAATGGTCTACTACTCGAATTCCTCGCGAGGCCCCTGGAATCATCTCAATGACTCCTTTGCGTGCTAGCGCTCGCAGATGATCTTCGGCGGCGTTAGCAGAGCGAAAACCAAGTTTCTGGGCGATCTCGGCTCTGGTTGGTGGGTATCCAGTCTCGTCGAGATTATCTTTAATTAAGTTGAAGACTTCTTGCTGTCGTGCTGTAAGACGATCCATAACATTTTCCTTCTTTCAGGTGACTGTGATTATATACAGTATTCAAAGAAGCGCAAGAGGGTCTATATTTAAAAGAAAACAGAGGTATAAAAATGCTAGAAGCAAAAGTACAAGAAGCATGGCGCGTTCTGCGTATACAGTCTGAACTAGTCGATGGAACAGATAAACTCTTAAAGTTAGGTGCTGCCGTGACGGTATTTGGTGGCGCAAGGTTTGAACCCGGTAGTCCACATTATCAGCAAGCGCAGATTTTGGGTGAGCTACTTGGCAGTCAAGGAGTGCCTGTTATTACGGGCGGTGGGCCCGGTATTATGGAGGCGGCCAATCGAGGTTGCTTTGGAACCTCAGCGACGTCTGTTGGGCTCAACATTGAATTGCCCTTTGAACAGACCAGCAACCCTTACCAAGATATCTCCTTGGATTTTCGTTATTTCTTTGTGCGTAAGTATCTCTTTATCAAGCATGCGCTTGGTTTTGTGATCTTCCCTGGTGGCTATGGCACCTTAGACGAGTTATTTGAAGCGCTGACATTGGTGCAGACAGGCAAGGTAGACCCTTTTCCTATTGTATTGGTTGGTGTGGATTACTGGTCTGGTTTGGTTGATTGGATAGTGGGGCGGATGTTGGAGCAGGGTTGTATCTCTGACGAGGAGCTGCATCTATTTAAGCTAGTAGACACTAGCGAAGAGGCCGCTGAGCTGATTTTGCAACATATGCGCATGGGGAGTGCTAATCAAGATGTCGAGGGCTGACTTTTAGCGCTTTAAACCAACCTGAATCGCTTTTGGCCAGCAGAAATAGATCATCTACGAAACGGCGCTGGTCCTCAGCGCTGTTTTAAAATCTATTGCCATTAACCTGTCGCCATTAACCTGTCGCCATTAACCTATTGCCATTAAGCTATCGTCATTAACTTATGGCCATTAATTTATTGTTATTTTCTCTGTGCTCAAATTTGTTTAGTGGTTAAAATGGCGGCTGTTTAAAATCTATTTAGAATAGCTCCTCTGAGCTACATCATAAATCCGTCTAAACAGGACAGCACCCAATGACATACGGACGATTAATGCTCGATCTGGCCGGGACCGAGTTGACCGCCAGCGAGCATGAGTTACTGCAAAACCCTCAAGTAGGTGGTGTCATTCTATTTGCTCGCAATATTACCAGCCGGGAACAGGTGAGTAGCCTCACAGCACAGGTTAGAGCAGCCTCAGATACCGTGCTGATTGCGGTCGACCAAGAGGGTGGCCGGGTGGCTCGATTGCGAGAGGGGTTTACCGCGTTGCCACCGATGCAGGTATTAGGTGATTTGGTTGCTCAGGACTCTGATGCTGGACTGAGTTTAGTTAAGAATGTCGGTTGGCTGATGGCTTCTGAGGTTCTTGCCTGCGGCTTCGATATCAGCTTTGCTCCTGTTCTAGATGTCGATCGGCAGACTAGCAGTATCATTGGTGACCGCGCATTTTCTGACCAGCCCGATGCGGTTACCGAAGTGGCTAGAGCGTTTATCGCTGGTATGCATGAAGCTGGTATGGCCGCCACAGGCAAACATTTTCCCGGCCATGGTGGCATAGTCGCCGACAGCCATTTGGAAGCGCCGGTCGACCACAGAAGCTGGCAGCAGCTTTTGGATCACGATTTAAAACCCTTTATTGAATTATCCCAAACATTGGATGGGGTGATGCCTGCGCATATAACTTTTCCTGAGGTTGATCCAGATTCGGTAGGGTTCTCTCCCTTTTGGCTCAAGCAGATACTGCGCAAACAGCTAGGCTTTGAGGGGGTTATTTTTAGTGATGATCTGACTATGAAAGGTGCAGATGTCGCTGGTGGCTTTGTCGATAAAGCCAAGCTGGCCCTAGACGCCGGGTGCGATATGATTCTGGTCTGTAACTGCCCTGAGGGCGCGCTGGAAGTATTGCGTTATATGGAAAGCCAAGATGTTAAGGGCTCTGATAGAATTGCCTCTATGGCGGCACAAATGTCTGTAGACTGGCACCAGCTGGTTGAGAACCCAAGACGCATTAAAACCATTAAATTATTAGAAACACTTAGCGACGGTAAATTATAGCGATGAAAGATATACCTATGAATACGATCGAAACTTGGCTTGTTAACCTAACAGGCTACGACAATTTATGGATAGCCGATTTATTTTTTATTGTGTTAGCCGCCCTGACAGCTGGCTTTATTCTCAATAAGGTTATTGATCGCTTAGAGTTGCATGCCAAAAAATCTAAAACGGTATGGGACGATGCTTTGATAGAAGCCTGTCGCAAACCGGCTATCTGGTTAATTTGGATTCTGGGTGTAAATTTTGCAGCCGGTATCGCAGCTGAAAGAATGGCATCACCATTGCAGGCTCTAATCGACCCTATTAATCGTTTGGCGGTTATATTTCTTGGTGCGCTATTTGTAACCAACTTTATTAAGCGGGCAGAACGCAACCTGGTGGACCCGGACTACATGGCCAAGCCAATGGATGCGACCACGGTGATTGCTATCGGCAAGCTGCTGCGGGCCTCGGTGATTATCACCGCGATATTGGTGGCGCTTCAGCTGTTTGGCTACAGCATATCTGGTTTACTGGCCTTTGGTGGTATCGGCGGTATTGCTGTTGGCTTTGCGGCTAAAGATTTGTTGGCTAACTTTTTTGGCGGCCTGATGATTTATTTTGATCGGCCATTCTCGGTAGGGGAGTGGATTCGATCTCCCGATAAAGAGATAGAAGGTACGGTAGAAGATATTGGCTGGCGACTTACCAGAATCCGAACCTTTGATAAGCGACCCCTGTATATTCCCAATTCGGTGTTTGCCAGTATCTCGGTAGAAAACCCTTCCCGAATGAGTAACCGCCGTATTTATGAAACGGTGGGTATTCGTTACACAGATATTGCGTCAATGGACAAAATTATTGACCAGGTCACCACTATGCTGCTGGAGCATCCAGATATTGATACTCAGCAGACAATGATTGTTAACTTTAATAAATTCTCGGAAAGCTCTCTCGATTTTTTTGTTTACACATTCACCAAAACTACTGACTGGATTCTGTTCCATAAAATCAAGCAGGACGTCTTATTGAAAGTGGCTAAAATTGTTGAAGCTAATCAAGCGGAAATTGCTTTCCCCACATCGACTTTGCATATTGAAGGGCCCGTTGTTACCGTCGATCCCTAGTAGCGGTTTAGAGTTAATGCTTAACTTACCAACGCAGTCATAAAAATAAGTTGGAATTTTGGCGGGTCAGCATCTACATTTCTCATGTGCAAGTTTATTGTAACGTTGGTAGATAGACATTTTGGTGGTTCCCTTTTAGTAACACGGACGTTTCAAGGGATTAATACGGACAGCGCGCTATTACTTTAGTCGTGGGTGTCCGCTTGATAAGGATATCGTACGATGAGTTTTATAACCCCCTCCGGGCGTCCTTGCCCGCATGTGTTCTTTGTTTCTTTTTTTGTCGGACGAACCCTATGTTAAGTACTGTAGGGTTGGGTGCGGCAGGGCGATCTTTGTTAGGCCTCAGTAGGTTAGTGTTTATTGGATTTGGTTGGGCTCTTTTAGGGTTGTCCGTTTTTAGTTATATCGCTGGGGACCTGTTAGAGCTTTTCCCAGTTGCCCGGCACGTTGAAATTTTAGCGGGGCTGTTAGGTCTGCTAATTAGTTGCTATTTTATTTTTTACAATGGCAATAAACCAACGCAAAAACCCGTTATAGCCGAAATTTCTTTACAGACAAAAAGAGTTCCTGGTGCCATAGTCTTGGCCAGTTTTTGCTCTGGACTTCGCCGGTTCGTGCGGCGGTCCTATGCAGTGCTTTATCAAACTACTGATGTCGTATTTTGTGTGGGAGCACCTATGTTAGTGCTGACGGCTTTTGTGGGTTGGTGGCTAATCGACGAGATTGATGCCGTTATGTTGCTGTTTTATCTAGGCTTAATTTGCCTCATCAGTGTTGCCGGGATTTATAACAATCTGGTGAGAATGATCGCCATCGGTTACTTTAATGGCTACTGGCTGATCGACCTCAATATGCTGTCCTATCCCTTTGAGGCGCCTTTGCGTGTGAGTGCAACTATCGAGCTTATGCATGACCAGGCCGGTGCTGCCCTCTGGCCTTTAATGCTGACGGCGGCGCTGCTATTTTATTTGACCTATTGGTTGGTGACTTCAAAAAGAAAATCAGTCGGGTATTTAGAAGGCTCTTTGTTAGAGTCTTCGGTAAATTCTTCGCTAAATTCTTCAACAAATAGCTCAGCCAAGAAAGATTTTCAGCTATTTGAAAAATTATTCAGCGACTCTCTTGTCGCTAAAGTATTGGTCGCAATCATATTGTTAGTGGCGGCACCTATCTGTTTGGTCTTTATAGACGCCATGGTTAACGTAATTAATGTTCACTGCTTCTTTGCTGCCCTGGCTATTTTTTGGATGGATGCCCTGTGGCGAGTTGAGTTTGAGCAGGAGCCTTCACTCTGTGGGGACTGTCGCTATTTATTGTCTGGAGATTGGCGTCCCTAGTTGAGGTCTTGCTGGGTATACTAGTGGCTAGATGGTATAGCCACCAACCCAGATACTTTTTTCAGGAAACCTCTATGCGTTTTTTTGCTGTTATTGCTATGTGCTTTAGTCTCTTTGGATGCCTCGGCTCACCAGAGGGTGTTGAACCCGTTAAAGGCTTCGAGCTCGATCGCTATCTGGGTCGTTGGTATGAGATAGCTCGTCTTGACCACTCGTTTGAACGGGGCATGGATTTCGTGACCGCTGAATACTCTCTGCGAGAGGATGGTGGTGTTCGGGTAATGAACTCAGGTCGTTCAGGTGGTCTGGGTGAAACAAGTGAAGCAGAAGGGCGGGCCTATTTTGTTGAGGATGAGGGTACCGGTTATCTCAAGGTCTCTTTCTTTGGTCCGTTTTTTGGCTCTTACGTTATTTTTGATTTAGATGATAACTACCAACATGCGTTTGTGGCGGGCAATAATACTGAGTATCTGTGGCTGCTGGCGAGAACGCCTCAGGTCACCGATGAGGTAATGGAGAGATTCCTGTCCCAGTCTAGCGCGCTGGGCTTTGATACCCAGTCGTTGATTTATGTCGAGCAGCCTGTTGGGCTTCCTAAAGAACAGCCCTGAGCTTTCTAATGAGCTTCCTAATGAGCTTCCTAATGAGTAAAGGAGCGGTTCTATTGGTTGCTTGAGTCCGTACCTAATAGTTCGGGCGTTGCTTCGATTTCTTCGGTTTCTTCGATTGTTTGGGGGTTTAGCAACAATGGGCTGTAGCTTTTCACTGTCACTATGGCACCCATTCGGGGATGGTCTATATAGTAAACCTCACCTTCGTCGAGACGCATAGATTTGTTGAGTGTCCATACCTTAGCGACTGGGTAGTCTTTGGGTTCTGTTAGTTCGAATGCTGTTTGGGCCCTTAACTCTGTAAAGCTAGGGTTGTTGTTCTTTGTGGTTGGCAGCTCTGGGCTTTTTAATAGAGGCTGCTCAGGGCTGTTTGATAGGGGACGCTCAGGGCTCTTTAATAGGGACCGCTCAGGGCTTTTTGTTAAGAACAGCTCAGGGCTGTTTTTAATGCTGGCTTTCAGGTCCGCAGATTGTGCGGGGAAGTCCGGGAGATTGATCCGCTGGTTTTCGTCATTATCAAACTGTAGCAGCCAGAGGTCGGTCTCGAAGTGTAAAAAACGAGATTTGTAAAAGCGCACTGCGCCTTCAATTTCATGGCGACCTTCCACACTTTGCCCGGCCTTTATCAAGAGCCATGGATCATTTTCTTCTGCGTCACTGGCAAAGCGCCAAGCTTCATGGAAAACCACGTTGTAGCCGCGCCGATCTAGAGTTGTTCCGGTTTCATTGAGATCACGAAATTTATTTTCCAGTATTAGCAACGGGGCTTCATACCTAGGCTGATAGCCTTCGGTAGTTGTCAGCTGGCTGTCTAAAATCTGCTGATCTAGGGCACGTGCCTCGGCCAATCGCTGTTGAGCAATGGTTAGTGCACTAGGTTGCTCTTGTCTATCGCTATTACTTGCAGTGATAGTCGGGTCCTGAACCATGGCTCTTGGGATAAGCCTCGATAGGGACTCTGCGGGGTCATTGTTGGAGGGCGATAATAGTGCGCCTTTGGCAGCGGGAAAATGGCCCTTATAATTTTCTAGCTGCGGATCTATTAACTCTCGCCAGCTCTCGGGGAAATCAAGTTGGTAGTCTTGGGGGGCAGTTTCATTGCCCGTATTGCCTTGCTGAGTAAAAAGTATGACCTCGACCTGATACCAGTTTTCGGGAGGAGTGATCTCTTGGCCAGCTCCGCCAGTGGTCTCGGTCTGGGAAAGTGCAGATGAGCAAATGGCCATTGGCAGCCAAAGGCAGCCAAATAGTAGATGCCTCTTTGACTTTCTATTGAGTAAGCGCGAGACCAATGTCTGGATACTGCGATGCTTCATTCTCATTCCTTGGTTTATAGCCGACTCATGCATTGTGGCTGATTTTAGGCCCCTGAGAGTAGCTGCTGAAGAATCTCGTTAACCTTAGTAAAACGCTCTTCCGGGCTGTCCATGGCCATAGTGAAACTCAGTTGGTCATTGTTTTGCAAGCGGAAAATACTGGACTGGGTCTGTACCATCTTAACAATGGCCATGGGCTCTACGATGGTGTTTGGGGTAAATTGCACGCGACCTCCGTTGGGGCCGGCTTCAATTTTCTTGAGGCCGATTTTTTCACCTAACTGGCGCAATTCCGCAAGTTGGAATAGGGCCTTTACGGGATCGGGCAGCAGACCGAAGCGATCGATCATTTCGACCTGCAGTTCATGGAGGTGCTCCGCAGTCTCGCAGTTGGATAGCCGCTTGTAGAGAGTAAGGCGCATATTTACATCGGGTAGATAGTCATCCGGGATTAGCGCGGGCAGGTGCATGTTGACTTCGATACCCTGGTGCAGAGCGGCATTGAGGTCTGGTTTTGCACCGCTGCGAATGGCTTTAACTGCACGATCTAACATCTCTAGGTAGAGGGTGAAGCCAATCGCTTGGATATGGCCACTCTGGTCTTCACCCAATAACTCACCGGCACCACGAATTTCAAGGTCATTGGTGGCCAGGGTAAATCCCGACCCTAGGTGATCGGCCGCAGAGATAGCCTCAAGTCGTTTGGTAGCATCGGCGCTAAGCTTTTTATCTTGGGGAGTCATCAGGTAGGCATAGGCCTGATGATGAGAACGGCCAACTCGGCCACGCAGCTGATGGAGTTGGGCGAGACCAAATTTGTCGGCCCGCTCTATTAATATGGTATTGGCACTGGGGACATCAATACCGGTTTCAATAATGGTTGTACACACCAAGACGTTAAAGCGCTGATGGTAAAAGTCAGACATTACCTGCTCTAGCTGGCGTTCACGCATCTGCCCGTGGGCTATCTGAATGCGCGCCTCTGGCACAAGCTCTGCGAGCTCGTCAGTAATTCGCTGTATGCTTTTGACATCATTGTGTAAAAAGTACACCTGGCCACCGCGCATGATCTCGCGCAGTATTGCTTCCCGAGTTACCCGAGATTCCTGTTTGCGTACAAAGGTTTTTACCGACAGCCGTTTGGCTGGTGGTGTGGCGATAATGGAGAGGTCCCGAATACTGTGCATGGACATATTCAATGTGCGCGGGATTGGGGTAGCGGTCATGGTGAGAATATCGACTTCGCTGCGCAAAGATTTTATCTTCTCTTTCTGGCGCACACCAAACCGATGCTCTTCGTCAATAATCATCAAACCTAGCCTGCTGAAATCTATTTCGGCATGTAATAGCTTATGAGTACTAATCAGAATATCGACTTTACCAGCACCTGTGGCGGCAATAATATCTTCTTGCTCGCGGTTGGTTTTAAACCGGGATAGTTCTTCTACGCGCACGGGCCAATTGGCAAAACGGTCACGGAAGTTCTGCAGATGCTGGTGCGCAAGTAAGGTGGTCGGTACCAATATTACTACCTGCTTACCGCTGGATATCACCGTAAAGGCAGCACGCATGGCTACTTCAGTTTTGCCAAAGCCCACATCACCACAGACTAGGCGATCCATAGGCTGGGTGCTAAGCAAATCCCGGCGCACTGCATCAATGGCCTCTTGCTGATCAGCAGTTTCCTCAAAGGCAAAGTCGCTGCTAAATTTGCGATAGTCCTCTTCATTTTCGCTACAGGCAAAACCCTTGCGTGCGGCACGTCGGGAATATATATCCAGTAACTCTACTGCCGTGTCACGCACCTGCTTGGCCGCCTTTTCTTTGGCCTTGTCCCACTTGTCCGTACCCAGTCGATTGAGTGGAGCACTCACTTGGTCGCCACCACCAAAGCGGCTAATAAGGTGCAGAGAAGACACGGGCACATAGAGCTTGGCATCGTCGGCGTAGCTCAGCATTAGGAATTCTTGTATTGCTCGGTCCACTTCTAAGGTCACTAGACCCTGATAGCGGCCTACACCGTGTTCAATATGCACAACCGGTGAGCCCACTTTGAGCTCTGCTAGGTTTTTAAAGACGTAGTCGGGGGACTCTGACGCCTTTGATCGGCGTCTGCGCTGCATGACCTGCTGACCAAACAATTCGCCTTCGGTGATAAGGCAGAGGTTTTGCTCTGGGCAATAGACCCCTTGGTCAATGGGGTAAGTGGTGATGCCGTGACCGGCAGTCCCGTCGACAAACTGCTGCCAATGATCAACATCTGCTGGTCTTATATCAATAGTCTTTAGCAGATCATTGAGCATTTCACGGCGGCCAGGTGACTCCGCGCAAAATAGAATGCGTGTCTCTGGGGGGCGGTCTTTAATAAACGCCTGCAGATTGGCGAGCGGGTTAACAAGCTTTGCATTCACGGCGACATCGGGCACGGCATGCAGTTGTAGATTACTGGTCCCAGCTTTCTTACCAAATAGCTCATGGCTAATAATGGTTCTGGGCAGCAGTTTTATTTGTTGGAACAGGCTGTCAACGGGAACAAAGATTTCATCAGGGGGCAGAATAGGCCGCTCGGGGTCGACACCGTACTCTTCAAAGCGGCTATTGATGTCCTGCCAGAAGTATTCGGCAGCATCTTCAATGCCAGCATGAGTAAACAACTGCACTTCCTTGGGCAGGTAATCAAATAATGTTGCGGTCTGCTGAAAAAATAACGGCAGGTAGTATTCGATACCCTGGGGGGCTATACCGTCTTTGATATCTTTGTAGATAGAGCACTTGCTTGGATCGTGATCAAAGTGGTCGTGCCAGTTATTAAGGAACTGGTTAGTGGCCTCTGCGTCGATGGGAAATTCTCGCGCCGGTAGCAGCTGCAGCTGGTCAACGCTTTCGATGGTGCGCTGGCTCTCTGGGTCAAATAGCCGCAGGGACTCAATTTCTTCGTCGAACAGGTCGATACGAAATGGTTTCTTCTCGCCCATTGGGAATATGTCAACAATCGAGCCTCTAAAGGCAAATTCGCCGTGTTCGAATACCGTATCTACTCGCTTATAGCCAGCGCGGCTGAGTTGGTCTTGGAGTTGGGTTCGATCTAGGTCCTCGCCAATTTTGTAGCTAAAGGTCCTTGAGGCGACAAAATCTGTAGGAGCAATGCGGTGCATCAGGGTCGGTAGGGGCACAACGATCACCCCGCGCTTTGCTGAGGGCAGATTGGCTAAGGTTTGCAGGCGCGCGGAAACAATATCTTGGTGGGGCGAAAAAATATCGTAGGGCAGTGTCTCCCAGTCGGGAAAGCTGTAGATGGGTAGCTCTTGTTCTGCGGTAAAAAACTGTAGTGCACGAGTCTGTTCGGCGGCTTGCCGGGCCGTTTCGGTAATGAGTAAAGTCAGGCCATCGTATTGATGGGCGGCTTCGGCCACCGCTAGGGCTCGGCCTGCGGCGCGCAATTCGCCCCAGTATTTTTTGTCACCGGGCTGGGAGGCTGGCTGCTGCTGAATAATGCTCATAAATATAGGGCTGCTAGTTAGTACGTGATAAAAGTTATGGAGTAAGTAATAATTATTTCGCGCTATGCTCTTTATATTCTTTATTTGGCGCTACCCTCGTTATACGACGCTGCGCTATTTTTAAGTCGCTACGCTAGTTAATCTCGGGCTATGTTATTTATCTCGCGCTATTCTACTTATCTCAGGGTATTGATTGTAGAAATATTGTCTATCATAGTGATTAAATAAATGGGCATTGTCTGATCAGCGTCGAAACCCGATAATGGCGATACCTCAAACTGTACTTACTACTGTACTTTCTACAGAACTAAAAGGACCTGTTGAATGACCGACCAAAATAGACCGTTACCAGATGATTTTTTCAAGGATTGGAAGCAGCGCGAAGCATTAGCTGAAGGCATGATACCGGTGATTGGCAAGCTTTATCGTGAGCGCAATGTCAGTACCTACATGTACGGCAACAACATGGTCAACAAGTCAGTAACGGACCTTATGAAGGCCCATCGCTTTGTGCGACAGGTCGAGATGAACGAACTCAGTGAGTTTGATACAGCACCTATGCTGGATGCCGTGAGCAGACTACAGCTGGGGCCCGCACATCTAGACTTGGGCAAAATGGTGGTTAAGTTTCAAAATGGTGGCAATGGCCGCTCCATAGATGACTTTGTGCGCGATGAGCTGTCGGATATTGTCGGTTCAGACGTTAAGCCACTGCCCCAGCCTCAGGATATTGTGCTCTACGGCTTTGGTCGTATTGGTCGTTTAGTGGCAAGAATATTGATTGATAAAGCGGGCGGCGGCGATGTGCTGCGACTGCGCGCTATCGTGATCCGCAAAAGTAAGCTGGACAACGATTTAGAAAAACGTGCAGCACTGCTGCGACGTGACTCCGTGCATGGGTCGTTCAAGGGTACTATTCGGGTGATCAGCGAGAGTAATACTCTAGTGATCAACGGTAACCCCATCAAAGTGATCTATGCCAATAGCCCAGAGGAAATAGACTACACAGAATACGGTATCAACAACGCTCTGATTGTCGATAATACCGGTGTCTGGAAAGACAATGCCGGCCTTAGCGGCCATCTGCGTCCCGGCGCAGCTAAGGTGCTGCTGACGGCACCAGCAGGCGATGACATTCCTAATATCGTCTATGGCATCAACCACCATGAGATTACCCCAGAGCGCAAAATTATCTCTGCGGCGTCCTGCACCACCAATGCCATTGTGCCTGTGTTGAAGTGTCTGCTTGATGAATACGGTATTAATAACGGTCATGTGGAAACAGTGCACGCCTATACCAATGATCAGAATTTGATTGATAACTACCACAAAGGGGATCGACGAGGACGCAGTGCAGCACTGAATATGGTGTTGACCTCAACGGGGGCGGCCAAGGCTGTTGCCAAGGCGATTCCTGAGCTTAAAGGCAAGCTGACCGGTAATGCCATCCGTGTACCTACCCCCAATGTATCGATGGCTATTCTTAATTTGCAGCTGGGCAGAGACACTAACGTCGAAGAGCTCAATGAGTTTCTGCGACAAAAAGCGTTGCACTCAAGTCTGCAGCAACAAATTGGTTACACGGTTTCTACCGAAGCCGTTTCTACGGACTTTGTCGGTTCCCGCCAGGCCTGCGTGCTAGATTCCCAGGCAACGATTGTCGACGGCAACAGCTGTGTGCTGTATTGCTGGTATGACAATGAGTTTGGTTATAGCTGTCAGGTCGTGCGCTGTTTAGAGAAATTTGCTGGCGTTGTTTGGCCGAGTTATCCCCTAGAAGGTTAACTAGGAGCAGGGTAGCTAGGAGCAGGTTAACTAAAAAGCTTCACCAAAAATAATAAAAAGAAGGCTTAAGCCATGTTAGTAGAGCAGATCTGGACAGATAACCCGTTGCGCAATTTTCATTACTTGGTTGCCTGCCCAGAGACTCTCGAAGCCTTGGCTATAGATCCCTATGATCACCAGCTAGTGCTGCAGCGTGCTGAGGCACTAGGCTGGAAGATCACACAGATTGTTAACACCCACGAGCATTTTGATCATATTGACGGTAATCAGGCAATGGTTGCTGCCACTGGTGCCAAGGTGTTAGCCCATGCCAATGCCCGAGGGAAAATTGCCGGTATGGACACAGACCTGGGAGCGGGTTCAGTGATCTCTATTGGCAGCTCGGTGACATTGGATGTGCTGGATACCCCAGGCCATACCATGAGCCACATCTGCCTGCTCTCCAGAACCGAGGTTCCCGCGTTGTTTAGTGGGGATACGCTTTTTAATGCGGGGGTGGGGCACTGCCATTCTGGGGGTGACCCTGACGTGCTTGCCCATACAGTAATGACTCAAATGGCGGAGCTACTGGACAATACGCTGCTGTATCCTGGCCATGATTATATGGTTAACAACCTACGCTTTACCCTGGATCGCGAGCCTCATAACGCGGCGGCTCAACAGCTGCTGCAACAGGTTGAGTTTCAGGACCCCAACCATGCTCTGATTACTAATCTGGGCCTAGAAAAGCAGATCAACACCTTTTTTCGTACTGATAGCGCTGAGATTCGTGAAAATCTGTCTCAGCTCAATGCATCTGCTACTCCCAAAGACGTTTTTTTGGCCCTGCGCCAACACCGCAATTCTTGGTAATCATCCCCCGTAGCCCACTATTCCCTATTCATTTTTGTTTTAGGCCAAAAAAAACCTTCAGAATGCTGTTTAAAGTGCTACGGCGCTGGAATCACAGCGCCTAGACCTTTATAATTCCGCGCAATCTAAATCGGCCAATTTGACTCCGAAACAGCAGTCACCGGTTGGGCGAGACTACAACGAAATATGCACAGGTCTTGAACTTACATTTTAAGTTTGAGGGGCGGCTGTTTGATTGGCCGCAAGAGCTTGGTGTTGCAGCCAGAATTTAAATTAGAATAGTGGTATTTACTATGATCAAAGTTCGTCGCGGATTAGATCTGCCTATTGCCGGTGCGCCGGAGCAGGTTATCCAAGATGGTCCCAAGATAAGCCAGGTGGCGGTGGTCGGTTCGGACTACCCGGGCATGAAGCCCACCATGGTGGTACGCGAAGGTGATCGCGTGACTCGGGGTCAGGCACTGTTTACTGATAAGAAAAATGAAGGCGTTGTGTTTACAGCGCCAGCCGCTGGCATAGTGGTTGCCATCAATCGCGGAGAGCGCCGGGTATTTCAGTCTCTGGTTATTGATACCGACGGCGATAAGGCTGAGAAATTTAAGTCTTACAAAGCTGACAAGCTGGCCACCCTCGATCGCGCCGCAGTGGTTAATAATCTGGTCAGTTCCGGACAATGGGTTGCACTGCGCACTAGGCCTTATTCAAAAGTGCCCGCCATCGACTCTACACCAGCCTCTATTTTTGTTACTGCAATGGATACCAATCCATTGTCAGCCGACCCCGCCGTTATTATTGCCCAGCGCAGCGAAGACTTTATCAATGGTCTGACAGTGTTGACGCGCTTGACAGACGGTCCGGTTAATCTTTGTGTGGCACCAGATTCTGGTGTTGTTGGCCACGACATCGATGGCGTTCGTGAGATTAGCTTCAGCGGCCCGCACCCTGCAGGCTTGCCTGGCACTCATATTCATCATGTTGATCCAGTCAGTGCAGACAAGACGGTTTGGTCTATTGGCTATCAAGACGTTATAGCCACTGGCGCATTATTTACTTCAGGTAAGTTGGATAATTCAAGAGTTGTCTCTCTGGCCGGCCCTCAGGTTCTTAAGCCACGTCTTGTCAGTACCTGTGTTGGTGCCAATCTTAATCAGCTTGTTATTGGTGAATTGGCCAATGACGAAAATCGTGTTATCTCTGGCTCTGTACTGGCTGGTCGTAAAGCAGCTGGTGAGTTTGCCTACCTAGGTCGCTACCACAATCAGGTCTCAGTTATTCGTGAAGGCCGTGAGCGTGAGTTTTTACATTATCTGCGCGCTGGCGTTAACAAGCATTCTGCGCTGCCTTTATTTATCTCGTCGCTGTCCAAGAAGCTTTTCAATATGACTTCAAGCACTAATGGTAGCGAACGCGCCATGGTGCCAGTGGGTGGTTACGAAGATGTAACGGCTCTGGACATATTGCCTGTGCAGCTTTTGCGATCGCTGATTGTTGGCGATACAGAAATGGCCCAGAAACTGGGTTGCTTGGAATTAGATGAAGAAGATGTTGGTTTATACACCTACGTTTGTGTGGGCAAGTATGAGTACGGCGGTATTCTTCGTGACAACCTAACCAGAATAGAAAAGGAGGGTTAAGCCCATGATGCGTAATCTTCTAGATAAATTAGAGCCAAATTTCCACAAAGGCGGCAAGTGGGAGAAATTCTATGCGTTGTTTGAAGCCATAGATACAGCTCTTTACAAGCCTTCAGATGTGACCAAAAACAGCTCGCATGTTCGCGATGGTATTGACCTTAAGCGCGTGATGATCACGGTTTGGGTAGCGACTTTCCCAACTATGTTCTTCGGCATATGGAATATTGGTTTTCAGGCCAATACCATTATGGCTGAAATGGGTATGGTCTCCCAAGAGGGACTGCGAGGCTTGTTTATTGGCCTGCTAGCCGGCTACGACGCCAGCAGCGTCTGGGACAACATGGTCCATGGTGCAGCGTACTTCCTGCCGATCTATATGGTCACCTTTATTGTGGGTGGTTTCTGGGAAGTCATGTTTGCCGCAGTGCGTGGCCATGAGGTTAACGAAGGTTTCTTTGTTACGTCGATCCTGTTTGCCCTTTGTTGTCCGCCAGACTTACCTCTTTGGATGGTCGCTGTCGGTATTAGCTTTGGTATTGTGATTGGTAAAGAAGTGTTTGGTGGTACAGGTAAAAACTTCCTTAACCCAGCATTAACGGGCCGCGCATTCTTGTACTTTGCCTACCCGGCGTATATGTCTGGTGATGCAGTCTGGTCTGCGGTCGATGGTTACACAGGCGCGACCATGTTATCCGTTGCCGCCACAGATGGTATGGCTGCTTTGCAACAGAGCGTAACCTGGAGTCAGGCCTTTATTGGTACTATTCATGGTTCTATTGGTGAGACGTCCACACTGGCTATTTTGCTCGGTGCAGTATTGCTACTGGTGATGCGTATTGCGTCTTGGCGCATTATTTCAGGTGTGCTGATCGGGTCTGCCGCTCTGGCTATGTTATTCAATGCCCTGGATTCAACTAACCCCATGTTCGCCATGCCATTTTACTGGCACTGGGTAATCGGTGGTTTTGCCTTCGGTGCAATCTTTATGGCCACTGACCCTGTGTCGGCTGCCATGACTAACACCGGTAAGTTCTGGTACGGCATCTTGATCGGCGTGATGGTTATTCTGATTCGTGTGGTTAACCCCGCGTTTCCAGAGGGCATGATGCTGGCAATTCTGTTTGCCAATCTATTTGCGCCACTGTTCGACCATTGGGTTGTTCAAGGTAATATTAAAAGGAGACTGGCCCGTGGGTAATGACAGTATTTCTAAAACTTTCGGTGTTGCTTTAGCGCTCTGTGTAGTCTGTGCTGTAGTAGTTTCTAGCGCTGCCGTTATATTGCGACCTACTCAGGAAATCAACAAACTGATTGACCTGAAAACCAATATCTTGGCTTCTGCGGGACTACTTCAAGAGGGCGTGTCCATCGAGACTCAGTTCGAGCAGATCACTCCTCGCGTTGTTGATCTGTCTACTGGCCGCTTTACCGATGCCATTGATGCAGCCACCTATGATCAGCGTGCTGCGTTCAAAGACCCTGCTATGTCAGAGGCTCTAGATCCTAAGCAGGACCCAGCAAAAATTAGACGTCGCGCCAATTACGCTACTGTCTATCTTGTGCAGGGCGAGCAGGGCATTGAGAAAATTATTTTGCCGATCAAAGGCTATGGCCTGTGGTCAACTCTTTACGGGTTTTTGGCCCTTGAAGCTGACCTGCAGACAGTGGCTGGCATCGGCTTTTATGAGCATACAGAGACACCAGGTCTCGGTGGCGAAGTCGACAATCCCAAGTGGAAATCTAGTTGGATTGGTAAGCAGGCTTATAACCAGGGCGAGCTGGCGATTACCGTACTTAAAGGTAAGGCTGACATGAGCCGTGCTGGATCAGAGTCGCAGATCGATGGCTTGGCTGGCGCTACATTGACAACCAGAGGCGTAGATAATCTTGTGCGTTACTGGCTTGGGGATCAGGGATTTAGACCACTGATCAACCATTTGAAATCAGGGGAGGCCTAAATAATGTCGAAAATTAAAGACACCTTACTCGAGCCGATTGTTGCCAATAATCCTATCGCACTGCAGATTCTAGGAATCTGTTCAGCGCTGGCGGTAACCTCTAGCATGAAGGTTGCCTTTGTTATGTGCTTGGCACTGACCACGGTAACCGCATTTTCTAACCTGTTTGTATCGGTGATTCGCAACCATATTCCCAATAGCATCCGCATTATTGTGCAGATGACTATTATTGCCTCCTTGGTAATTGTGGTGGACCAGGTGCTTAAGGCCGTGGCTTACGACATCAGTAAGCAGCTATCGGTATTTGTTGGCCTGATTATCACTAACTGTATTGTGATGGGTCGCGCCGAAGCCTTTGCTATGAAAAACCCGCCGATGGCTAGTTTTTACGATGGTATTGGCAACGGTTTGGGTTACAGCGTTATCTTGATGCTGGTAGCCTTTGTTCGCGAACTGTTTGGCGCGGGAAAACTGTGGGGCTACGAAGTCCTTGCCTTGACCACCGACGGTGGTTGGTACGTGGCGAACGGCATGATGTTGATGCCGCCCAGTGCATTCTTCTTGATTGGCCTGCTAATTTGGATTATCCGTATTCGCGATAAAAAGCAGGTAGAAGCACCTGACTTTAAAATCACAGCCAATAGTCGTCCGAGCGAGGTGTCCTAATGGAACATTATCTGAGTTTATTAGTACGCTCGATCTTTATCGACAATATCGCCCTGAGCATGTTCTTGGGCATGTGTACCTTTATTGCGCTATCTAAGAAAATTGATGCCGCTATTGGTCTGGGTATTGCGGTTATCGTTGTGCAAACCATTACGGTACCAGTAAATAATCTGCTGTTGACCTATTTGCTGTCTGACGGCGCACTGGCTTGGGCCGGTCTGCCCGATGTAGATCTAAGCTTCTTGGTTTACCTGTGCTTTATCGGTGTTATTGCGGCCATTGTTCAGATCCTTGAAATGGTGCTCGATAAGTATGTACCTGCGCTTTACAACGCGCTGGGTGTGTTCTTACCACTGATTACTGTGAACTGTGCAATTCTTGGTGGTTCGCTGCTGATGCAAGAGCGTGGCTTTGATTTTGCCGAGTCTGTGGTTTTCGGTATTGGTTCAGGCATCTCTTGGGCACTGGCGATTGCGATACTCGCGGGCATTCGAGAAAAATTAAAATATAGTGATGTTCCAGAAGGCCTACAGGGCCTGGGCATCGTATTTATCACCGTAGGTCTGATATCACTGGGCTTTATGTCCTTTGGCGGCATCGACATCTAAGTACTGGTCTGCAATAGGGCAGCTTGTATTAGCCGCCTTAATAAAGAAGTTTGTAATTAAGAAACTTGTAATTAAGAAACTTGTAATAAAGAGACCTGTAATAACGGAGAAGTAACCTAGTATGAATACAGAAATTATCCTTGGCGTAGGTATGTTTACCGCAGTAATTCTTGCGCTGGTAGGCTTTATTTTGGCGGCCCGCAGCAAGTTGGTGTCCTCTGGTAACGTCAACATTGTTATCAATGGCGAGAAAACCATTACTGTACCTGCCGGCGACAAGCTATTGCAGACATTGTCCAATGCAGGCTTGTTCTTGCCCTCAGCCTGTGGCGGCGGCGGAAGCTGTGCCCAGTGCAAATGTGTTATCACTGAAGGCGGCGGCTCTATGTTGCCCACTGAAGAAGGTCACTTTAACCGTCGCGAAGCTGCCGAAGGCTGGAGACTGTCTTGTCAGACACCGGTTAAGCAGGACATGCACGTTGAGGTACCAGAAGAAGTCTTTGGCGTGAAGCGTTGGGAATGTACCGTTGAGTCTAATCCCAATGTGGCTACCTTTATTAAAGAGCTAACGCTCACGCTACCTGAGGGAGTAGACGTTGCTTTCCGTGCCGGTGGTTATGTGCAGTTGGAATGTCCACCTCACCATATTAAGTACGCTGACTTTGATATCGACCCAGAGTATCGCGGTGACTGGGAACGCTTTGATTTCTTTAAACATGAATCTATTGTTGAAGAGACAGTAATCCGCGCCTATTCTATGGCCAACTACCCGGACGAGAAGGGCGTAGTTAAGTTTAATATTCGTATTGCAACGCCACCTCCAGGGTCGACCGGTATTGTCCCTGGGCAGATGTCGTCCTATGTGTTTGGTCTAAAGCCTGGAGATAAAATCTCTGTCTACGGCCCCTTCGGTGAGTTCTTTGCCAAAGAGACTGAGAACGAGATGGTATTTGTCGGCGGTGGTGCAGGCATGGCACCTATGCGCTCACATATTTTTGATCAGCTTAAGCGGGTCAAATCAGATCGCAAGATTAGCTTTTGGTACGGTGCGCGTTCACTGCGCGAATGCTTCTACGACGACGAGTACGATAAGCTCGCCGCTGAAAATGACAACTTCGACTGGCATTTGGCACTGTCCGATCCTCAGCCAGAAGATAACTGGGATGGGCTCACGGGCTTTATCCACAATGTACTTTTTGAGCAGTACCTAAAAGATCATGAGGCGCCAGAGGACTGTGAGTTCTATATGTGTGGTCCCCCCATGATGAACGCCGCAGTGGTCAAATTGCTGGTGGACCTAGGTGTTGAACAGGAGAATATTTTCCTCGATGACTTCGGTGGATAATCTAACCATGATCGACTCCCTGACGGGGCCTCTTAAAAGGGCCTCGTTTTTGCTTTCTGCAGTAGCCATAGCAAGCCTACTGGCACTCACGGGTTGCGACTCTAAACCAGAGATCATCAAGATCTCTGGAACTAAAATGGGCACAACTTACCATGTTACCGTCGTGGCCGATCAGCCAGCGCCGGATGACTTGGCCGAACGTATCGATGCGGCTCTCAGTGAAATTGACCAGTCTATGTCGACCTACAAAGCCGACTCAGAAATTACCCGCTTTAATGACCTAGCCGTCGATCAACTGCTGGCCATAAGCCCAGAGTTCTCAGACGTTTTAACTCTGAGCCAGACTATTTGGCAGCAGACAGATGGCGCCTTTGATCCTACCGTTGGCCCGCTTGTAGATCTATGGGGCTTTGGCGCTGTGCCGACGGAAGATGTAGTGCCCAGCGACAGTCAAATTGCCGACGCGATGACCAGTATTGGCCTTCAATACCTACATCAAGATGGCCAGATGATTAGTAAATTAAAACCTATCAGGCTGGACCTATCGGCAGTGGCCAAGGGCTATGGCGTTGATCAGGTGGCGAATCTATTAGAGATGTTGGCTCTGCCAGACTACCTAGTGGAAGTGGGGGGTGAGATGCGTGTCAGTGGCACTAACCCCAAGGGTCAGCCCTGGAAGGTAGCGGTTGAATTACCCGCACTAATGCCTCAGGTACAGCGTGTTATTGCCGCTCATAATGCAGGCATTGCCACCTCTGGTGACTACCGCAACTATTTTGAACAGGATGGGGTGCGTTATTCCCATACCATCGACCCTCGCACTGGCCGGCCCATTACCCATGGCCTCGCCTCTGTTACTGTTGTCGCAGAGACCTGCGCTGAAGCTGATGGCTGGGCCACGGCTCTCATGGTTCTGGGTGAAGAGCAGGGCATGTTACTGGCTGATCAGCAGGGCCTAGCGGTCTACATGCTGGTCAAAGAGGGCGATGATTTTAAGGCCGTGAATAGCGAAGCCTTCGCACCCTATTTAGTCGAGAAACCCTAGCGTTTAGAACGATAGTAAAGTGACAGAGCAATAATAATGTTTGCAGAGACCTAGCCCATGATTGAAGTTTTATTGACCATTGTAATGTTCGGCCTGCTGATTTCGGCCATGGCCATTGGCGTACTGATGGGTGGCAAGCCCATTGCAGGTTCCTGTGGTGGTGTAGGTGCAGCGCTGGGTGAGGCCAATTACAACTGCGATATCTGTGGCGGCGATCCGAACAAGTGTGACGAGCAAATGGATTCTGATGAATCGGTCATGTCCTACAATGCTGCCTTACCGAACAAGGATAATAATTAAAAATGTCAGATTTCTCCTACGATTTAGTGGTCATTGGCAGCGGCCCGGCTGGTGAAGGCGCGGCGATTAATGCTGTGAAACAGGGCTGGCGCGTGGCGGTAGTTGACGAGCGTGCACATGCTGGTGGAAGCTGCACACACCTTGGTACCATTCCCTCAAAGGCACTGCGTCAGTCTGTGCGACGCATGATGCAATACAACACCATGCCAATGTTTCGGGCCGTGGGCGAGCCCAAGTGGTTTTCGTTTCCAGAGGTCATGAAAGCGGCGAGTAATGTTATTTCTAAGCAGGTGGAGGGCCGCACCAAAGGCTATGCCCGCAACCGTGTGCAGATGCATATTGGTCGCGCCAGCTTTACAGATGCCCATAATATTTCGGTGACGAGCAAGGATGGCAAGGTGACCAAGGTCACCGGCAAGCATTTCTTACTAGCCACAGGTTCTAGCCCTTACCGTCCAGATGATATCGACTTTAGCCATGGGGCGATTTTTGATAGTGACAGTATTCTCAACTTGGACAGCACACCCCGCAACATCATTATTTACGGTGCTGGTGTTATTGGTTGTGAATACGCGTCAATTTTTTCTGGGCTAGATACTAGAGTTGATCTGGTTAACACCAGAGAATGGCTGATGAGCTTTCTAGACGATGAGATTTCTGAGGCGCTGAGCTATCACCTGCGCGACTCTCAAGTGATGGTGCGCCACAACGAAGAGTACGAGCGCGTCACCACCAGTGATCGCGGCGTGACCCTAGAGCTTAAATCTGGCAAGCGTATCCATGGTGAAGCGCTGCTGTGGTGTAACGGTCGATCGGGTAATACTAAGGGTTTGGGGCTTGAAAATGCTGGCCTTGAAGCAGATGAACGGGGCCAGTTGGCAGTCAATAAAGACTACCAGACTGCCCAGGCACATATTTACGCGGCTGGTGATGTGATTGGTTGGCCGGCACTAGCGGGCGCTGCTTATGATCAGGGCCGCTTTGCTGCATCCCATATGTGCGGCATGAAAGATCAGTACCGGGTTGACGATGTAGCCACTGGTATCTGGACAATCCCAGAAATTAGTTTTGTCGGTAAAAATGAAGCTGAGTTGACCGAGCAAAAAATTCCCTACGAAACGGGCCGTGCCTACTTTAAGGACACCGCTCGAGCGCAAATATCCGGTGAAGAAGTTGGCATGCTCAAGATTCTCTTCCACCAGGATACCTTGCAGATTTTAGGTATTCATTGCTTTGGTGCAGAGGCTGCGGAAATTATTCATATTGGTCAGGCTATTATGAATCAAGAGGGTGAGGCGAATAGTATCAAATACTTCCTGCGCACTACCTTTAACTACCCCACCATGGCTGAGGCCTATCGCATTGCGTCGATGAATGGTTTGAATCGTGTCAGCCGTGAACACCGCCATTTTGATGAGAAGCAGCACTGATCTGGGGAGTTTTTTTATCTAGAGGGCCTTTTATCTAGAGAGGGCCTTTTATCTAGGGGCTTTCAATCTAGGGAGCTTTTTATCTAGAGGCTTTCAATCTAGGGAGCTTTTTATCTAGAGGCATTCAATCTAGACGCTTTAAATCTAGAGAGTACCTTTTATTTAGGCGCGTTCAATCCAAAAGCTTTGCTGGTCTTTTAACGACGGCATAAAGCACCAAGTCATTTTCAAAATAGACCTTAAATTCAGGGTAGTTCCAAATGCTAATGGGCGGTGTCCCAACGGCAGCCTGCTTTGCGGCGGGTTCACCAAGGCTCTCTAGAACCTGTTCTTTCGATAATCCTCGTTGAGGCAGGCTTAGGTTTGATTCTAGAGTTTGCTCACCGATAGTCTTCTTGATTTGCCCGTTCTGGGGGACTGACAGTGTTTCTGCAGCAATCCCGGCACTAAAACTAGCCATAATAATGGTTAAAAGTTTGTTTAAAACCCACTGTCTCATCGTCAACATCCTGTTATCTGATCAATCAATGGCTTAATTGTAGGCAATAGTCCCGATAAAAACCTAGATTGGTTTGCAATACTGATATCGACTCAATGTTGTTTGTGGCCTAGCTTTCGGGTTTAATCCCTGCATGTTTAAAAACCTCCCTCTCTTTATTGGCTTGCGCTACACCCGCAGTAAACGCCGCGAAGGATTTGTCTCCTTTATCTCCGGATTTTCGCTCTTTGCGATGGCTCTTGGGGTGATGGCGCTGATTCTGGTGCTGTCCGTCATGAACGGCTTTGATCGGGAAATAAAAAGCCGTCTATTACAGGTGGTACCTCATATTACAGGGACGCCTCTCGGTGGAGTGTCTGCAGCGGAGATTGCCAACTTACGTGGCCAGCTACTCAGCAGTGATTCGCCTGTGATCTCGGTAACGCCGTTGGCACAGAGTTTTGTCATGCTGTCCTTTGAGTCGCAGCAGACCGGCGTAATGATGCAGGCCATGGACTCAGACTGGCCCAGCGCCAGCAAGCTCAAAGACCATATGATTAGTGGCTATGTGGAGCAGCTGCAGCCCGGCGAATTCGGGATTATTTTGGGCAGTCAGGTGGCCCGTAAGCTGGGCGCATTTATTGGCGATAAGGTGCAGCTAACAGTGCCCAAAGTCACGGTTACACCTGCAGGGATATTTCCCAGAATTAAGAGTTTTGTAGTGACTGGTGTTTTTAAAGTGGGCGCCCAGGTGGATGCTTCTTTGAGCTTTGTGCATCAGCAAGATGCCCGCAAGCTACTGCAGCTGGGTGACCGATTTCAGGGTGTCCAGATACAGGTCGATGACGCCTATCAGGCGGATAGTTGGTTAAGTAATAACAGTCATATCTTGCCTGCCGCCAACTGGCGTACCTGGACCCAGTCCATGGGTACATTGTTTCAGGCCATGCGCATGGAAAAACTCGTGGTAAGCCTACTGTTGTCTGTGATTGTGGCGGTAGCGGCGTTTAATATTGTTGCAAGCTTGGTGCTAATGGTGGCTGATAAACGCAAGGATATTGCGGTGGTGAGAACCCTTGGCGCACCATCGAGCCTTGTGATTAAAGTGTTTATGGTTCAGGGAATGGCCGTAGGGTTGATGGGGATTTTTGTGGGGACAGTACTGGGTTGTGTGCTGGCCTATTTTATTGGAGATATTGTGAGCTTTATCGAATCTGTTTTGGGGTTTTACCTGTTTGATCCTTCGGTTTATCTAATTACGGCGCTGCCATCGAAGTTGGTGTTTGCCGATGTGGCCAAGGTTGTGGCCAGTGCCACCGCCATCAGCTTTTTAGCAACGGTTTATCCTGCTTGGCGGGCAGGGCAGGTATTGCCAGCGGAGGCATTGCGTTATGACCAGTAAACCGGTTCTAGTGGCCCGTGACCTAGCCCGTTCTTATGAGCAGGCGGGTAATGATCTGTCGGTACTTCAGGGGATTAACCTAGAGATTGAGAAGGGCGAAAAGCTCGCTATTATTGGGGTGTCGGGCTCGGGTAAAACAACTTTGCTAAACGTGCTTGGGGGGCTAGATGACCCCAATGCTGGTTCGGTGGTGGTTTGCGACCGTGATTGGCAGGGCTTAGATGCGTCTGAGCGAGCCGCTTGGCGCAATCAGCATGTGGGTTTTGTGTATCAATTTCACCATTTGCTGGCGGAGTTTTCGGCCTTGGAAAATGTTGCTCTGCCATTATTGATCGGTGGTGTTTCGGTAAAAGAGTCTCGCCAGAGAGCTACGGATTTATTAACAAGAGTTGGCTTGGGTGAGCGATTGCAGCATCGGCCTGCCGCACTCTCCGGTGGCGAACGGCAGCGAGTCGCCATTGCGCGAGCTCTAGTGACTCAGCCTTCCGTGGTGCTGATGGACGAACCGACTGGCAATCTTGATCCCCATACGGCGGCTTCGATGTTAGACCTGCTTATGGAGCTTAATGAGACTCTGGGTATTTCTTTTATTATGGTCACCCATGATCCGGCAATTGCTGCACGTATGGATCGTACCGTTTGTCTTGTCGATGGTCGTCTGGAGCCTGTCGTTGTTTAAGTCCGTGCCGCTATTTATCGGGCTGCGCTATTTCACCTCTGGTGGGCAGGGTAACCGGCTTGTCTCATTTATCTCGATGCTAGCGATTACTGGTTTAGCCCTAGGTGTTGCTCTGCTGGTAATCGTGCTGTCGGTGATGAACGGTTTTGACCGCGAATTGCGGGAACGTATTCTTTCAGTTGTGCCCCATGTGCAGCTTATTCATGGGATCGGTGTGACGGACTGGCAAACTCAGCAGACGTTGATTGAGGGCCTTGACCAGGTTTCGGAGGTAACGCCTTACAACGAAGCGGAAGGGCTTATTCATAGTCGACAAAAAACCAGACCATTACAGCTCTTAGGCTTATCGGCAGAGTCTCTGCCCTCAGGCTTACAGGCGGTATTGAATGAAGGGAACCTATCGGTGCCCGGCGCTAATGAATTACTGCTATCACAACCCATGGCCGAGGACTTGAATGTTGTATCCGGCCAGCGTGTCACTGTAATTATTCCGTCGATTAATGGCAGTAAAACAGCTGCTTATTCATTTGTAGTGAAGGGGCTCTTTAGTACCCACACCGAGCTTGATCAGTTGCTGGGCTTAGCCTCTTTAGAGCAGGTTGGAGATATTGCTGGGGTGCCGGGAATGGTGCAGGGCTTCAGGTTACAGGTCGATGACCAGTTTAATGCACGGGAAATTGGTTATAAGCTGCTTGAGCAGCTGCCATTTGGTTATGGTTTTAGAGACTGGTTTCAGACCCATGGCAATCTGTATCAGGCCATTCAGCTGTCGCGCAATATGGTGGGGCTACTTATCTTTCTTATTGTCGCTATCGCAGCCTTTAATGTAGTTTCAATGCTGATGATGTCGGTGGTAAGCAAACGTAAAGACATTGCCGTTTTACAGACCCTGGGTTTGTCTAGAGGGCAGCTGCTAAAAGTATTCCTGATTCAGGGCGCAATGATTGGCTTGTTTGGTATTGCTTTAGGGGTGCTGTTGGGCGTGCTAGGTTGCTACTGGGTAGCGGATCTAGTGCTGTGGGTCGAGTCATTATTGGGGGCCAGCTTTTTAGATACAGCCGTCTATCCAATTGATTATGTGCCGGTGGATTTACGCTGGGCAGATGTGCTGCAGATTTCCACCATTGCTTTCATGCTAAACCTACTAGCAACTATTTATCCCGCGCTGCGAGCCAGTCGCATGGTGCCGGCCCAGGAGCTGAGGTTTGAGAGTTAGGGTTCGAGAGTTAGCATTCGAGAGTTGAGGATGGAGAGTTGAGGATGGAGAGTTGAGATTCGAGAGTTTAGGATGGAGAGTTAAGTTGGCTTGTCTGAAAAGTTCAGAGCAGCAACCTATAAGTTACTCTGGCGCAAATTTTTGCGCGCTTCCCAGTTTTTGATGACCTTCCATCGCCATAGGTAGTAGATAGAGAAGTAGCCCGCCGAAGCTAACATAACACCGCAGAGCAGACTCCCGACTATCAACGGTAGAAACACGCCGGACCCAAGATTCGAAAACCATTCCCAGGTCAATGCCACCGTAAAGTTGACTGGCTCGCTGCCCAATAAATAGCTACCAAGCTGGTGGGTGAGGTAAAACATCGGTGGAATGGTAATGGGGTTACTAATCCAGATTGTCATGAGGCCTATGGGCAGGTTTGCCCCGAGCCAAAAGCACATCAGTGTTGCGATTAAGGTCTGTGCCGGCAGCGGTATAAAGGCGCAAAAAATGCCGACAAACACAGCTAGAGATACTGAGTGACGGTTGAGGTGGAATAGGTTGGGGTCGTGGGCCAGGAAATTGATCCAGCGCAGAGAGGGCCGTTGCAGCAGCTTGGCCATATCCGGGAGAAAGCGGTGAATCGTTTTACGTGGCATTGCGTCTCTTATAGTCATCTTTGAGCAGCGCTATTATGCCCGCAATATTTCATCGGAACTAGTTAAAATAACGCTTAAAACCAGACATAGTTTGTCCCCCGATATACAATAGCGATTACACGGTCTTTAAACTATTTGGAACTATCTCTTGAAACAGACAATCGAGCCAGCACTGGCCATTAGCCAACTTTGTAAAACCTATGACGACGGCTTCGAAGCCCTTAAAGGCATTGATCTGAATGTAGCGCCTGGTGATTTCTTTGCCCTGTTAGGGCCCAATGGCGCGGGCAAGTCTACTACCATCGGCATTATCTGTTCCCTAGTCCGCAAAAGCTCTGGGTCCGTCAAAGTGTTCGGCATGGATATCGACGAAGACTTTAGTTCGGCAAAACAGTTTGTCGGCGTAGTGCCTCAAGAATTTAACTTTAACCAGTTTGAGAAGCCCATAGATATTCTGGTTAATCAGGCCGGTTATTACGGTATTCCTGCTGCAATTGCTTACGAGCGTGCCGAGAAATACCTCAAGCAACTGGCGCTGTGGGATAAGCGGGATACTCCGTCGCGAACCCTTTCCGGTGGTATGAAACGGCGACTAATGATTGCCCGTGCCTTAATCCATGAGCCCAAGTTGCTAGTACTAGACGAGCCTACGGCTGGTGTTGATATTGAGTTGCGTCGCTCTATGTGGGAATTTCTAAAAGAGATTAATGAGCAGGGCACCACGATTATTTTGACCACCCATTATCTTGAAGAAGCCGAGAGCCTGTGCCGCAATATTGCCATTATTGACCATGGCCGAATCGTTAAAAACACTAGTATTCGCAAGCTTTTAAATCAGCTCAATAGAGAGACCTTTGTACTTGAGATACGGGACGACGTTGATAGCTGTCCAGAGGTCGAGGGCTACCCGTTAACGCTCACAGAAGGGCACATTTTAGAAGTGTCTATCGAGAAATCTCAGTCGATTAACGGATTGTTTACTGCACTGACAGAGCAGGGTATTCATGTGTTGAGCATGCGCAATAAAACTAATCGACTCGAGGAGTTGTTCTTCGATTTAGTTCAGAAAAACCTGCAGGAGAAGAGCAATGGATAATTATCAGAAGTGGATCGCTTTTAGCACTATTGTTCGCCGCGAGATTCACCGCTTTTTACGTATTTGGCCCCAGACATTGGTGCCGCCCATTATCACTATTGTGCTGTACTTTGTTATTTTTGGCCGCCTGATTGGCTCGCGTATTGGTGAGATGTCCGAACTCCCATACATTCAATTTGTTGCTCCCGGCCTGATCATGATGTCGGTGATCACCAACTCCTATTCCAATGTTGTGTCGTCGTTTTACGGCTCTAAGTTTCAGCGCAATATCGAAGAGCTGTTGGTCTCACCAACACCAAACTGGATTATTCTGCTTGGCTATGTAGTGGGTGGCATGAGTCGTGGTCTTGGCGTTGGTGCCATGGTGACATTATTATCTCTCTACTTTGCCGACTTTAGCCTGCACAGCCTGCCTATCACCATTGGTATTGTGTTGCTGACCTCGCTGATGTTTTCTCTCGCGGGTCTTATTAACGCTATTTTTGCCAGTAGCTTTGATGATATTTCGATTATTCCGACCTTTGTTTTGACGCCGCTGATTTATCTGGGCGGAGTGTTTTATTCTATTGATATGTTGGGGGACTTCTGGGGCTCAGTGTCGTTGATTAACCCAATACTCTACATGGTTAATGCCTTTCGCTATGGCATGGTCGGCATTACCGATATCAATATTGCTTGGTCATTTACCATGGTTATATTGTTCTCTGTTCTGCTGTTTGGTCTGGCGCTGCGTCTGCTCGAAAAAGGCTCGAGGTTGCGCAGTTAAATGGCCAGCTATGCCGCCGATTCAGAGTTGGGTAAAGACACGGTCTACAGTGACCAGTATGACGCCTCATTACTCTGCCCAATTCCTCGCAGCAAAGCTCGCGGCCTTGCTGGCGTCCAAGAACAGCATGCCCGTTCGGCATTGCCCTTTATTGGCGTAGATCTGTGGACGGCTTTTGAAATCTCTTGGTTAAATACTGATGGGCTGCCACAGATTGCCATTGGTGAATTTGTATTTCCCTGCACCAGTCATGCCATTGTTGAGTCCAAGTCATTTAAGTTATATCTCAACTCGTTTATACAGACCCAATACGGTTCTATGCATGAGGTGACAGAGATCTTGGCCGCGGATCTGTCTGCGGTGACTAATTCTAGAGTGGATGTGGTGCTCTATGATATTGGCGAGTACAACGGCTTTAAACCTATCTCTGAACCCGAGGGGCTTTGTGTTGATAAGCAGCGACTCGCGGTTGATACCTATCAGCCTGAGCCGAGTTTCTTGGCGGCTAATTCAAAGTCCGTTGTCACCGAGACATTGTTTTCCCACTTACTCAAAACTAACTGCCCCGTGACGGATCAGCCTGATTGGGCGTCGGTATATGTGAGCTATACAGGCCCGGCTATTGATAGAGCTGGTCTGCTGAAATATATAGTGTCGTTTAGGCAGCACCAGGATTTTCACGAGCAATGTGTCGAGAAAATTTTCACAGATATTCTAGAGCGCTGCGGACCAACGGAGCTGAGTGTTTACGCACGCTACATGCGTCGTGGCGGGCTCGATATCAATCCCTATCGCAGTACCGTACATAGTATTCCGCCTAACTATCGTCAGGTTCGGCAGTAAACTGGTAACGACGGTCAGGCTAAGCTTGTCTTAAGGAAGTCCGCGAGTAGATGCACTGCCTCATTTTTCTTACTGCGACTTGACGCAATCAAGCTAATGCCTACTTTACCAAGATCGGGAAAGCGCCCAGAAGATGGGAGTATTCTCAGGTTGCCAGGCACAGTGCTCTTGGCAAGCACGGTAACCCCCAAACCCTCCTGAATCGCATACTGAATACCCGTTAAGTCGGGAATGGTGTAAACAATTTGCCATGGCTGTTTGATTCTATCTAAAAGACCGATTGCCCTCTGGCGATAGATACAGCCTTGGGCCGCGGCGATTAACGGCACTATAGGCAGTTTGTGAGTATTGTGGTCGGCGCTGGTGACCCAGACTAGTTCGTCGGTTTTGACTAATTCGTCCCTTGTTTCATTAGGGTTATCCTGTAATGCCAGAATAAGGTCATGGCTAGCCTTGCCCGTTTTTGATAGCAGGTTTTTACTCAGCTCGCAGTTCACTTCTAATGTGACATTGGGGTAGGCCTTGGCGAATCGGCTGACGATTTTTGGCAGCAAAATAGTGGCAAACTCACTGGGAATTCCCAAGCGTACTTTACCGCTGATACTACTCTTTGAAAATTGGCTGAGGGCAAGGTCATTAAGAGACAAAATCTGGTTGGCATGACTGTAGAAGCGCTCACCGGTTTCTGAAAGCTCCAAATTTTTACCATTGCGAATCAGCAGTGATTCACCTAACAGCTCTTCTAAGCGCTTTATTTGCAGGCTCACAGCCGGCTGTGACCGACCCAGCATTTCGCCCGCTTTGGTAATACTATTGAGTTGTGCCACGGAAACAAAGGCTCTTAGCAGATCCATTGGTAGGTTTTTCATGGGCTTACCCTTGCATTTATAATATTAATGCTAGCATTGTATCTATTAATTTAACAAATTATAAGTAAGGCTCTATTATCCTCGTTTCATAGCCTAAAAGTGCCTTGCTATGCCTGAAGATACAATTCTCAAAAAAACCAGTTTCTATGATTATCATATTGCCGCCCAAGGCAAAATGGTGCCTTTTGCCGGCTATTTAATGCCCGTGCAGTACAGCGAAGGCATTATGCAGGAGCATTTGCACTGCAGAGATAATGCCGGGCTGTTTGATGTCTCTCATATGGGGCAGGTCGTGGTTAAAGGCGAGGGCGCGGCATTGGCTCTAGAACGCTTAATGCCAGTTGACCTAGAGTCTCTAGGGATTAATCAGCAGACCTACGCGACTTTCACAACCGAAGCCGGTGGTATCTCTGACGATCTTATTATTACCCGATGGGCTGAAGATACCTTTTTTCTGGTAGTTAACGCTGGCTGCAAAGAGCAGGATATCGCTCATCTGCGCGCCCACCTCCCTAATTTTGAGATTACCTATCTAGCCGATCGTCAGTTGCTGGCCCTGCAAGGGTTGAGAGCCAAAGAGGTCATGGCAGAGCTTGCTCCAGAGGCAAATAAGCTGGTATTCATGAATGGCTGTCGTGTTTCTATCGATGGTATGGACTGTTACGTCACTCGTTCTGGCTACACCGGAGAAGATGGTTTTGAACTATCGGTTGACGCAGCAGATGCCCTGGCACTAGCGGACAAGCTTCTTGCCCATGATGCGGTTAATTGGATTGGCTTGGGGGCAAGAGATTCTCTGCGCCTAGAAGCAGGTTTGTGTCTCTATGGCCACGATATGAATTTGGATACCTCACCGGTAGAAGCAGGCATTATTTGGAGCATCAACAAATCTCGACGAGTCGACGGCGCAAAAGCCGGCGGCTTTTTAGGGGCAGATATTATTCTCGGTCATATTGCCAATGGCGTAACTAAAAAGCGCGTTGGCTTTTTAGTTGATGGCCGCGCACCTGTCCGTGAAGGTGCAGAGATTATAGATGAGCAGGGCACCGTGGTTGGGCAAATTACCAGCGGTGGCTTTGGCCCTACATTACAAGCGCCCATCGCTATGGGCTATGTCCCCACTGAGCTATCAATAGTGGGCACCCAACTACAGGCTTTGGTGCGCGGTAAAGCCCGCCCCATCACAGTGACAAAAATGCCTTTGGTACAACAACGATATTTCCGCGGTTGATCCCGACACAAGATTTGGAGCCAGTTAATGTTACAAAAGAAACGTACCCTCGCCGACCTGCAAAATAGCGCAGAATTTATCGCCCGCCATGTTGGCCCTAGCGCTGCTGAACAGCAGGCTATGCTGGTCGCGCTGGGCTGCACTAACCTAGCAGAGTTGACTGCCCAGGTTGTGCCGGAAGCGATTGCGATGACTCAGGACTTAGCGATTGTTGATGGTTGCACAGAGACGCAGGCCTTGGCCGAGCTCCGTGAAATGGCTGATCTAAACCAAGTCTTTAAAACCTATATTGGGCAGGGGTACTACGGCACCATTACGCCAAACGTGATTCAGCGTAATATTTTGGAAAACCCCGCTTGGTATACAGCGTATACGCCTTACCAGCCGGAGATTTCTCAGGGTCGACTCGAAGCTCTGATTAACTTCCAGACCATGATTACCGATCTCACCGGCATGGAGATGGCCAATGCCTCTATGTTGGATGAAGGCACAGCCGCGGCAGAAGCCATGGCACTGTGCCAGCGCATGTCCAAGTCAAAATCTAACCGTTTTTTGGTTGATATCGACTGCCTGCCGCAAACTATTGAAATTATAAAAACCCGTGCCGAGCCTATGAACATTGAGGTTGTTGTTGGCAACCCAGAGGATTTTGCAGGGGAAGCCTTTGGCGCACTGTTGCAGTACCCGGGTGCCAGTGGTGAGGTTCGTGACAACCGAGAGATTATTGCCCGTATTCAGGCTGATAAAGGGCTGGTAGTAGTGGCTGCTGATATTCTTAGCTTGGTGCTGTTGGAGTCTCCGGGGTCTCAGGGTGCAGATGTCGCTATCGGCTCAACCCAGCGCTTTGGTGTACCACTAGGTTTTGGTGGCCCCCATGCGGGATATATGGCGACCCGCGAATCCTTTAAGCGTAACTTGCCCGGCCGTCTTGTGGGCCTATCCCAAGACGCCAATGGCGAACCTGCCTATAGATTAGCGCTGCAAACCCGCGAGCAGCATATTCGCCGCGAGAAGGCGACATCTAACATCTGTACAGCTCAGGTTTTGTTAGCTGTTATTGCCAGCATGTACGCTGTCTATCATGGTCCCGAGGGTTTAACGCGTATTGCTCAGCGCGTGCACTTGCTCACCTCTATCTTGGCTCAAGGCTTGAAGCAACATGGACTGGCGCCAGTTAACAGCAGCTGGTTTGATACATTAACCTTGAATACAGGCGCAAAAACCTCAGAGATTATTAGCGCCGCTGAAGAGCGCCAGATAAACCTTCGTCAAATCGACGCCAACAGTATTGGTATTTCTCTGGATGAAACCACCAGCTCGGAAGATATTGCCGATCTGTGGGATATCTTGCTCGGTAAGCATAACTTAGATGTCGATACCCTAGCCGAAGAGGTGTCAGAAGCACTGCCCGGTAATCTGATACGTACCGACAGCTTCCTCACTCACCCAACCTTTAGTCGCTACCATTCAGAAACTGAAATGCTGCGTTATTTACGCAGACTGTCTGATAAAGATATCGCCCTTGATCGTGCAATGATTCCTCTAGGCTCTTGCACCATGAAGCTCAATGCGACCGCCGAGATGCTGCCGATTACCTGGCCAGAATTTTCTAACATGCACCCCTTTGCGCCAGTAGAGCAGACTGCCGGCTACCGAGCCATGATTGATGATCTGGAATCAATGCTCTGTGCCGCTACAGGTTACGACGCTATGTCTCTGCAGCCTAATGCGGGCTCACAGGGCGAGTATGCGGGCCTGCTAGCTATTCGTGGTTACCACGAGAGCCGAGGTGATTCCCAGCGTAATATCTGTCTAATCCCCAGCTCCGCTCATGGTACTAACCCCGCGTCTGCGCAGATGTGTGGCATGGCCGTTGTAGTGGTCAAGTGTGACGACCAGGGCAATGTTGATGTTGCTGACCTTACTACCAAGGCAGAACTCCATTCCGATAATCTAGCTGCGATTATGGTGACCTACCCATCGACTCATGGTGTCTTTGAAGAGCGTATCACTGAGATCTGTGAAATCGTTCATAACCATGGTGGCCAAGTCTATATCGATGGCGCCAATCTTAATGCCATGGTCGGCGTGTGCCAGCCGGGCAAGTTTGGTGGCGATGTATCCCACCTTAACCTGCACAAAACTTTTTGTATTCCCCACGGCGGTGGCGGGCCAGGTGTTGGCCCCATCGGTGTTGGTGAGCATCTAGCGCCATTCTTGCCTCGCGAAACCGCGGATGGCCAGCGTCAAGGTGCTCAGGTGTCTGCGGCCCCTTATGGTAGTGCCAGCATATTGCCTATTACCTGGATGTATATCCGCATGATGGGTCGAGCAGGGCTTAAGCAGGCTACAGAGGTGGCGATACTGAATGCCAACTATATGGCCCATCGTCTGCAAGACCATTATCAGGTGCTATACACAGGCACTAATGGCCGTGTTGCCCACGAATGTATTCTCGACGTGCGACCGATTAAAGATGATGTGGGTATTAGCGTTGATGATATTGCCAAGCGTCTTATCGACTTCGGCTTTCATGCACCGACCATGTCCTTTCCTGTGGCCGGTACCCTGATGATTGAGCCTACAGAAAGCGAGTCAAAGATAGAACTCGACCGCTTCTGTGATGCCATGATCGCCATTAAAGGCGAAGTTGACCAAGTCGCTAAGGGCGAGTTTCAACTAGATGACAACCCCTTGGTTGGCGCACCCCACACAGCGGCAATGGTTAGCAGCGATGACTGGCAGCGAGCTTATACCCGCAGCCAAGCAGCCTACCCACTGACTTCAGTGCGGGAGAACAAATACTGGCCCCCTGTAGCACGACTTGATCATGTGTTCGGTGACCGTAATTTGGTTTGTTCATGCCCATCGATAGCCGATTACGAATAATTAGGCTTGTTGGCCAACGTTTTAGGATGAATAGCGGTTTAGAATGAATAGTAGCTTGGGCTGAATAGCGGGTTTGACTAAATAGTAGTTTAGGGTGAATAGCTGTTTATATTAAATAGCAGTTTAGACTAGATAGCTGTTTAAACTAGATAGCAGCTTAGGCTAAGCAGGGTGTTACAGATAAAATGAAGGCAGGGCTAAGAGGCAACTTTCTGCTTCTCAGTCCTAGGTGGGTAATCTGCCTTAAGATGTTTGTGTAAATCTACTGCACTGTAAACATTAACCGCCTCAGAAAATCCTTTGATAGAGATTTGGCCCTTGTCAATGCAGTGAATAGCTCCGCGGACAAGCCCGTAAGTGTCCTCAGAAATCAGAATCTCATTGCTCTCCGCCGATGACTCCAAACGACTGGCTAGATTTACGGCACGGCCAAGCAATGTATAGTCCAGCCGATTCTCTGTTCCAAAATTACCTACTTTGCACACACCGCTATTAATGCCCATGCGCAGGGCAGGGGGATGTTCTATGCCCTCAGAGCGCCAGCGCCGCTGTAAATCCTGCATCGCCTTACCCATGGCAATCGCCATAGAAACACAGGTAATAGCGTCCGCTTTCACACCACGGCTCTCAGGGTCGCCAAAGAACACCATAATAGAGTCACCGATCACCTTGTCGATCGTGCCACCAAAGCGAAAAGCAATCTCAGACATCTCAGTTAAATAGGTGTTGAGCAGCGACGTAAGCTGCTCTGGGTCCAATTTCTCCGCCAGCCGAGTAAACCCCGCCATATCCGAGAAAAAGATCGTCAGCGCCTTCTCCTGAGTCTCTGCACGCACATCCTTGCCGGTTAAGATCGCCTTGCGCAAAGGTGGCGACAGGTATTTTGAGAGCCTAAAAGTTCGCAGTGTCAGCCATTCATTTTGGCGCAGAACAGAATCATGCTGCTCAGCGAGCAGCGTATGAGTATGCCGGGCCATATTCATCAATAGAAGACAGTAGCCAGCCACCACCACCAATATAGTCAGCTGAGCACCCTCGCTGAGCATGACGATAATAGGTGATAGCCAAAAGATAAGTGCTACCCCAACAAACAAGCCAAACAGGTCAAGGGGTGCGGTAGGCTTCAGAGGGCTAATAATAGTGATCAGAAACGCCAAGCCCAAAGCTAGCGTCAATATAGGGTCAAAGCCAACAAACGCAATCAGTACACCAGTTAATACCCCATCCACAAATTCCAACAACAGAGCCAGCCGCTGCCGCTTAGAGTTTGTAGGAGAAGATTTTACAGTGAAATAACTACTAAACTGATAAAGAAACAAGCCGGGGAGCAGCAATAGAAGAACAGGGTGGTAGCCAATAGTCTGCCAGGCTCCCAATAAAATGATAGCACCGCACAGGCACAGTGCTAGCCGATAGAGCTCCTGCAATTTTGGCGACGGGTATACGATCTCTTTCCATGTCATGTCTTTAGTCTAGCACCCAGTTTCAAGCCACGTCAGATTACTACCCTAACGCCACATGCCGATTGCTTTTGCACATCTGTTTGTGTACAGTTGCGACGCTTCAAAACGGGCTGTAAGTCACGCAAGTATTGAAGTAAGGGCACGCCCAGCCTCATCTGATGCATAAGATGACAAACGGCAACAGTTTATGGAGAGGTGTCCGAGTGGCTGACTAAATGCGAGAGCATTTTGGACGCCTGTAGGGCGGTCTCGCAGAGACAAGAGGTATGGCAATGCCATAGCTCGCAGCAACGAGCACGTCGTGCTCCTGACTAGTTAATAGAACAGAAAACGGCAACAGTTTATGGAGAGGTGTCCGAGTGGCTGAAGGAGCACGCCTGGAAAGTGTGTAAGCGTTTATAGCGTTTCGAGGGTTCGAATCCCTCTCTCTCCGCCAAGCAGTATCGTTAAGACCCACGCA